>Ga0315336_1000747_pt1 | contig 78993 bp, 66 predicted proteins | sample ASW5metaG_FD_204512 | JGI IMG/M metagenome (GOLD analysis project Ga0315336, IMG submission 204512) | Ammonia-oxidizing marine archaeal communities from Monterey Bay, California, United States - ASW #5 | ecosystem: Environmental > Aquatic > Marine > Intertidal zone | place: USA: California... | reverse complement strand
ACGCCGGGCTCGTGCACATCGAGGGGATGTACAACATTCGCGATTTGCAACTCAACGAGACACAAATCTCCGACGCTGGGCTGTACCACGCGACGAAAATCTCCGGACTCAGGACGCTTGGCCTCGCCCACACCCAGATCACCGACGCCGGGCTGGAGCTGGTGGAAACGCTGATCCGCCTCGAACATTTGGACCTCACTCACACCCAGGTTACCGACGCCGGACTGAAGCACCTGGAAGCGTTGGACAACCTTGAACAATTGGACCTCACTCACACCCAGGTCACGGGTGAACGTGTGGAAAAGCTCAAGCAGGCTTTATGGAAATGTGACATCAAGCATTGATCGTCGACGCTCGTTCGTGGCGTTTCGGTAACTCGCGTACTACGAACGTCGTGGCTCGATTTCTTTCTTGAGAAAGGCTTCGAGTTTGCCCAGTTGATCGGTGTTGAGGTGATCGACACCCGCTGCCGCCAATTCCCGCCACACATCTTCGCTTTCGGGTGTCGCCCAAAATCGTACTCGGCGACCTGCCGCGTGAGCCTGCCTGACGATGCCCCGAAGCTTGGTTCGTTCTTGTTCCGGAAATTCCCCAATACCACGCCAGCGAAAATGGTTTCGCCAATTGTCGCTAATCAGCGGCATCAGTTCTGCCGACCGCTTTGACGACAGATCGCTCAGGCGGCCATCGATACCAACCAAACGTTCTTGATCTTCCTCGATCATCTTGAACGGACGATTGCCGCTGATCACGATCGATACGGCTCCAGGCTTTCGTTGGCCGTCGACATCCCGAACCAGCATTTCACGATAGTCAACGAGAACCTTCTGCAGCACCTCATACGTCCGCTTGCCCTCCGATTTGAAATCAATCAATAGCGTGAATCGCGGGCCGTTTTTGTAGACAGCGCCACGATTCGCCTCAACTCGCTCACGAAGCGGCTCGAGGTAGAGTTTTTGAAGCGTGCGGGCTGGTTCGACCTTCTCACGATCGTGGGCGACCAGTAACGCTCCGTCGACTTCGTAAACGTCGGCTTCAACGCTGCAAAACCCATGCGAGAGTGCGTCCAGCAGCGGTCGGCTGTGCTCGTAATCGTTGTGAGCATGGGCGAGTGGCTGCGGTTCTGCGCCGAGAGTCGATCCGACAAGGAAGATGGCGATTGGCAAACAATTCGAAAGCACGCGAGTCATCGTAGGGACACTTTGATTCATTTCTATCTCCGGTGTTCGTTGGCTGCCGCCGCGTGGTGTGTTTATTCCGCCATGTTCTCGAACAGCTTGGCGGCGGCGGCTTGGATTTCGGCCGGCGTCATCTCGCGCAAACGAGTCGTAATTCCCCATTCGTGACCGAAGGGATCTCGCACCCGGGCGAATCGTTCACCCCAAAACACGTCTGCTGGCTCCATGACAACTTCCGCACCACTACTCTTCATGTGCGCCACCATCGCGTCACAATCATCCACGTAAAGATGAATCGCCACCGTCGTCGCACCCAGTGATGCAGGGCTGGGCGTACCACCGTGCTCGGGTAGCTCTTCACTCAAGAAGAATCGTGCGCCGCCAATACGATACTCACAGTGCATGACGCGACCATCCGGCATGTTCAACAATAGCACCGGCTCGGTTTCAAAGACCTGCGAATAAAACGCGACGGCCTGGTTGGCGTCGGTGACGCTGAGGTAAGGCACAAATTCTCGGGTCGGCATAGAAATTTCACCTTCATCGTGAATCGGTAAGGATTCGTCTTGCTCGGGAACCGTTCAGTGTTTCGCTCGATTATCCGCTACGATAAAGGGCACATCTCGTCCATCAGAGGGTCTTGGGACCACTTGTGGTAGCTACGGCGCACACCAGCCTTCCTGTGGTTGCCCGAACACCTTCGGACTCTGGTCTCCCTTTAACGCATCGATCATCCGTTCTGCGGCGGCGACTTCTGCCGCTGTCCGGTGCCACGCCAGCCCCAGGTCGAATTTCGCCGTTTCACCGCCGCTGAGTTTCACAGTGCGATCTTGCTGCCCCTCGAACGTGCGCGGGTTCGGGTAGTTCGTTCCCGGCTCGATTCCTGTGACATATCCGTCGGCAATCGAGGTTGTGTTCTTCCATTGAGTGAAACAGGGCAACTGGCGCGTGTTGAAGTACAGGCTGGCTCCCTCCGTTGCGTGCGAGTTCTTCAACAACGTCTGTGTATTGCCGTCGTCGTCGGACAACAAGTCAAACAAATACACCTGTTCCTCGAAATCCGGCTGCTCGGCTTGGTAGGCGTCCCAGCCGTCGATGCCCGTCGCGGCGTGAGCATTCCGCGGCACGACAGTCTTGGCCGGCAGCACGAGTTTTGCCCCACCGTCGAGCAGCGGGATCCCGAAGTTGACGTGGTAGAGCATCTGTATTTCCGCGGGCGAAGCCGACAGGTTCTTCATTTCGTCATCAATGCGAAAACCGGGCTCCTTGAGCCGAGTGGTCACCGTGGCCGTCAGCCGGATCTTCTGGAAGTGGAACCGCGATTCGTCGACCTGGCCGGTCACCGAAATCTCGCCGCGATCGGTGTCGACCGTCACGTCGACGCGATGGGCGGGCAGATTGGCGATGCGGCCGTGTAGCGGGTACTTGAGAACATGGTTTTCGTCGAATTCCGGGGCGCCGTTGCTCTCTAAGCCGCAACGTACAAACAGTTCGTCGAATCCGTCCAGCCACCCAAGCCCGCTCGGCTCAGACACCGGCACGAACTGCGGATGGACCGGACCGCTGACCGGCGAGCGCCAGCCGAGCATTGCTTCGCCGATCCAGCCCTTCCAGATGCCCATTCCGCGCGTTGGTATAACGGTGAAGCGAAATCGTCCGTTGTCAATTTCGATGACTTCCACACCTTCAGAGCGGCCACCGTGCAGGACCTGCTTCTTGACCGACCAGTCAGCGCCGGTTCCGCCGACGTCTTCCGGACCGACGGAAAACTCCTTCAAGTTCGTGCCCCGATCACGATCCGTCAAAGTCCAGGTCTTTTTGGTCATCGTCATCGCTCCCGCTTCCGTCTTTTTCACTCGGCGCATACAGCAAACACTTGACCATCCGCGTGACCCGATTGTCAAGCCGACCGTGCAGCCTCCGTGAGACTTCGGAATGTGTGACTTGAATGATTTGCTGGCAACGGGTGTATTGATCCATAGGCGACGGCGGTTTCGTATTCCAGGACTCCCAATCCCATTTCGTTAGAAAAGCTCGCTTCATTGGCGCAGATCGGGGACAGACATCTATGAATCACACCAACCAGCCTATAATGCGCGTGGCTGCTCTTATCGGCGTGTTGTACTTACAGGCAGGCTGTCAGCGACCGCAACTCAGTCGGCCGGAAAACAATGTTTCACGCGCCGAGACGTACCAAGCCGAAGAGAGCATCCGCGAGATGAAGAAAACGGTCGCCGGTCAGAAGCTTCGTTATCTGTTGCAAACGCCGGCGGGAGAAAAACCGCAGGCCGGTTGGCCGCTTTTGCTATTTCTCCACGGCTACGGCGAGTGTGGCGAGAACATCGAGAAGGTGAAAACGCACGGCCCGCCGAAGCTTATCGCCGAGTTCGACTCGTTAGCAAGCTGCGTCATCGTCTCGCCTCAGTGCCCCAAGGACAGTTGGTGGCGAGTCGATGCGCTCAGAGCGCTTGTTGACGACGTCATCGAGGACCAAGGCGACGTCGATCAACGCAGACTGTACGTCAGCGGTCTCAGCATGGGCGGCTACGGCACTTGGAGTTTCATCTCGCACTACTCGAACTATTTTGCCGCGGCGATCCCCATTTGCGGTGGCGGCGATCCCTTTCGCCTGCCGGCCAACCACCCTCCAGAGAAGGTCGGGATCGACAACGAGTTCGACCCCGACGGGCTCAAACAGGCCGTGGACCTGCCGTTATGGACCTTCCACGGAACCAAGGACGACTCCGTTCCAATCGAAGAGACACAGATGCTCGTCAAAATCCTCAAGGACGCGGGAAGCAAAAACGTCAGGTTCACCGCCTATGACGGCGTGGGACACGTTGAGGCGTGGGAGAAGGCCTACGAAAACCCCGAGACCTGGAAATGGCTCTTCTCACAGAGGCAGCCAAGATAAAGGGCGACATCGTTTTTGCGTAACCCAACATTTGGTAGATCCTGTCCGCAACCCGGTTGCGGCGGACTTTGCCACTACAAGTCGGGGAAAATGTTGCCCATCGTCGAAATCGATCGATTTGCCTGTGGAGGAATGATGGCCGAATCCTGTGGCGGGCCCCTGGGCTCTACACCAGCTGCGCGGCTGGTTCGTTTGATTGTGATTACCAGCAGCGCTATTGTTTTGTTCGATCCGGTGGTCTGTCCGGCCGGTACGGATTTCGAGGTGGAGGTGCCTGCGGGATTTTGCGGGCCGCTCCGGCTCACCGATGGGCGGCTGTTCGCCGTTGATCGGCTGGGAATCAAAGCGTTGATTTCAACCGATACGGGCCGCACCTGGACGGACTCTGGTCGGCTGGCCGATCGCGAGGGGCGCCCCATCGGCGGACCGAATCCAGAGCGAGCCTACCTGGTCAGCGCCATCCGGCTCGTCTCCGGCGCGATCGGTCTCAAGTTCGAGATCCCCCAGGTCGGTACAAATCGTCAGTCGTCGAAACTCGATGCCTTTTTCAGCCAGTCCTCGGACGAGGGTAAGACGTGGTCTGAACCCGTGAGAGTGACCTGGCCCAACGCTCCGACCAACGCAACGTGGTTGATCCAAACCCGTAGCGGGCGCTTGGTGTTACCCAATGAGTATTGGCACACGCAACCGAATGATCGCGGCTTGGGCATCTGCACCGCGTTTTACTCGGACGATCAAGGGCGGAACTGGAAGGAATCACGCGACAGCTTGTGGGTCTGGGCCGATGGCGGCGCTTCGCAAGGAGGATGTGAAGTTCCCTGCGTGGTCGAGGCGGCTGACGGCAAACTGTTGATGTTCATGCGGACGCGGTATCAGCGGATCGCCCAAAGCGAAAGCACCGACGGAGGAACAACCTGGAGCGCCGTTCGACTCAATGAATTGGTCAGCAGCAATTCCGAGGTCTACGTGGCGCGTGTCCCCACGACGAACGACCTGCTGTGCATTTGGAATCAGGCGACGACGGAAGAGATCAAGACGGGCTATTATCGAGCTCGGCTGACGATGGCCATTTCGAAAGACAGCGGGGCGACTTGGCGGAACTTCCGCACGTTTGCCTCGTCGCCGAGCCAACAGGCCGTGGGCCGCGTGACCGAAACGAGCCCGCCAGAGTTTCTTGATACGCCGATGGCCGTTCCAACCGAAAAACTGATGCGTGCCGACACGTTTCACATGAATCGCGCCCCGCGAGTCGTGTTTGTCGACGAGTCGGCCTATGTGACGTACACACATCGCCGATACCGTTACGTCGACGGCAAGATCACGCGTGAGACCAATCAGCGAAAGCTCAGGGCGTTGCCGATTTCGTGGTTTTACGCCAAAGACGAATGAGACGACACTCCGCCGGTCGGCTCACACACCGCGCCGGGTAATGTGATCGAAGCGGGCCAAAAGTGGTCCCAAAACCCTCTGATGGGTTTCACGTGCCCTGAATTCGTCGCCTAAAACTCCACTACAACCGAGTTTTGGGACGGCTTCTAATTTGGCAACTGGGGCACGCGGAATGCTGCCGCGAAGAAATCGAATCTCGAGCCATTCGTTCGAGGACATGCGGCGGAATCGGCGTGACCTAGACAATCCCGATCGTTCTCGCCGATTCACAGATCCGTCGAAGTCGAGGACGCGCATCTGTCGTAACCCCATCGGTTGTCATTACGCTATGATGTCGTGAATCACGCGTCCGTGCACGTCGGTCAGTCGGAAGTCACGTCCCGAGTAACGGTAGGTCAGCTTTTCGTGATCCAAGCCCATAAGATGCAAGATTGTCGCATGCAGGTCGTGCACGTGGACTCGATTCTCGACCGCCGTGCAACCGAATTCATCGGTCGCGCCGTAGCTAAACCCGTTTTTCACGCCGCCGCCCGCCATCCACACGGTAAAACCATAGTGATCGTGGTCGCGTCCCTTTTGTCCTTCGGACGTGGGAGCGCGGCCAAACTCGCCCCCCCAGACAATCAACGTCTCGTCGAACAGGCCTCGCTGCTTGAGATCCTTGATCAACGCGGCGATTCCCCGGTCGCATGCATCCGCGAGCTTCTTGTGCCCGCCCGCGATATCGCCGTGTCCTGTATCCCAGGCAATGTCGTAGCCATCGATGGAATGCGAAAGTTGTACCATCCGCACGCCGTGTTCGACGAGCCGTCTCGCCAGCAGGCAGCCTTTTGCGTACTCGCTGTCGCCGTACATGTCGAGTGTCGCGCGAGTTTCGCTCGTCGTGTCGAACACATCGGGGACGGCGAACTGCATGCGGAACGCCATCTCCATCGCCTGGATGTTGGCTTCGAGCTGTTGATCGCTCGACTGGCGCTGGAGATCAAGTTGGTTGAGCTTGGTTAACAGATCGGCCTGTTGACGTTGAGCCGCTCGCGGTAGCCATTTGTTATTCAGGTCACGCAGGATTTGGTCGGGCTTCATACTTGCGATGTTCACATACGTGCCCGCGTAGGCACCGGGCAAGAACGCGTTTCCCCAGTTGGCGAGCTTGCCTCGTGGCTGAGCACGCGGGCTCATCGCGACGAATCCGGGCAGATCCTGATTCTCGGTGCCCAGCCCATACGTCAACCACGATCCCATGCTTGGTCGACTCGGTTGCAGATGGCCCAGGTTCATCATCAGCATCGCGCCGGCATGTTCTGGGATGTCGGTGTGCATTGAATGGATGAAGCAGATATCGTCCACGTGCCCTGCCACGTGCGGAAAGATATCGCTGACCCACTTGCCACACTCTCCATGCTGTTTGAAGCCAAACGGCGACGGGAACAGGCCGTTTTTTGTGTTGCGGAGGGTCTTTCGTTCGACGAGCTTAGGACGCTGACCGCTGTACTTTGCGATTTCAGGTTTGTGGTCGAAGGTGTCGACGTGCGACGGCCCACCGGGCATGAACAGTTGGATGACATGTTTCGCTTTGGGAGCAAAGTGGGGCGCCTTTGATGCCAGCGGAGATCTTGTAGCGACCGCCGCGTCGGCATTGTCGTCCGCCAGCATGCCGGCCAGACCAAGTGATCCGAAGCCGGCTCCGATCCGGTGCAGCATCTCTCGGCGGTTGATCGGCGGAAGAGGATTGCGGTGCAACATCATTAACTCTCCAGCAGTCGCTTTTCGAAGACACCCGGCGTTCGTTTGGTTTCAGCAGATCGACCGTCGAGTCGGTGCGCTTTGGCAAGGCTATCGCACATACATGAACTCATTGGAACTCAATAGCGTCTGAGCGTACTGAACGAATATCGACAACTCCTCTTTGCCCGCCACGTTGTCTGCCGATCTTGGTTCACCCGCCAAAAACTCGCGCCCGATTCGGACTTCGTCCTCGCGAGGAAGCCTTCCGAACAGCAGCCGATACGCGAGCTGAATTCGTTCGTCGTCGGTGGACGCTTCCTTCTCGAGCCTGGTGGTGAGCGCTTTGGCCCGCGCGACCATGAACTGGCTGTTCATCATGAACAGGAATTGCTGCGGCACGATGCTCGTCGGACGTTTCGCCACGGTCGCTCGCATCAGCGGGAAATCGAAGAGACGCAGAAACCGGTCCGATTCAAAGACATCTCCATTGCGACTGACCTTGGCGTAGAGAGTGCGTCGATTCGTGTTGGTGAGATTATCGTGCGGCGGGCCGCCGATTGCGAGATCAAGTTCACCGGTCACCGACAGCAACGAGTCTCGCCAAATCTCGACATCCATTCGGCGCGGATTCATTCGCCAAATCAGACGGTTGTCCCCGTCTGCCGCGAAGTTCTTTTCGTCGGTTTGACTGCTCATTTGATAGGTCGCAGAATTCATGATCTGACGGTGAAGCGATTTGATCGACCAACCCGATTCGACAAACGTCGCAGCCAACCAGTCAAGCAGCAGCGGGTGCGTTGGCTTTTCGCCGAGAGAGCCAAAATTGCCGGGCGAGCGAACGATCGCCTTGCCGAAGTGATGCAACCAGATGCGATTGACCATAACTCGCGCGGTGAGCGGGTTTAGTGGATCGGCGATTGCGTCCGCCAACTCGACGCGTCCGCTGCCGTTGGTGAACGGCGTCCGCTCATCTCCCGCCAGAATTCTCAGAAAGCGTCGCGGCGCGTCTTCCCCAGGCTTCCGTAGGTTGCCTCGGATCGCAACTTTCATGTTGGCGCTGCCGGTGTCTTGAAGCGCGTGAGCCGTGGCGTATTTGGGTGGCGCCGACTTTCGGAGTTCCGCGAGCTCCCTATTCCACTGCTCGAGTTGCGTCTCCTCCTCTGGAGTAAGTTCTCGGCTTTCTTTTTTCGTTATAGTGTGCAGGTCCTTGATCTGCTTGTCGCGTTCGTTGATCGCGACTTGTTGATCGTCGTACGCTTTCACGACGTCATCGGGTGCAAGCGGGGCGCTGTGTACGCCGCTGTTGTTGAAGATGCCTGCAAACGAGTAGTAATCTTGTTGTGGAATCGGATCAAACTTGTGATCGTGGCAGCGGGCGCATGCTACGGTGAGAGCAAGGAACCCGCGGGACATCGTGTCCATGCGGTCGTCAAGTGTCTCGCTCTCTGCCTGCGCGACGCTATCAGGGTCGCCACCATCAGAATGATAGGTCGGCCCGAGAGCGAAAAAACCGGTTGCGATCACATCTTCGCGGTTGCCAGTGAGATCGCCGGCAATCTGCAGCTTCACGAACCGATCGTACGGCAGGTCGGAGTTGAACGCGGCCACAACCCAGTCGCGATATCGCCAGGCGTCGTTGTTAGCCGCGTTGTCGAGAAAACCTCCGTAACCGTCGCTGTATCGCGCGACGTCGAGCCAATGCCGTCCCCAGCGTTCGCCATAGTGTGGCCACTCAAGCAATCGGTCGACCAGCCCCGCGACGGCTGCCTGGTGGTCCTGCTTAGCCGCCTCGACGAACTGCTCCACTTCGTCAGGTGTCGGCGGGATACCAACCAGATCAAAGAAAATACGGCGGACAAGCGTTCGCGGCGGTGACGCTTGAGCCGGGCGCAGTCCTGCTGTATCGAGCCGCACAAGTACAAAATGATCCAACGCGCGATGGGGCCAACTCGCATCGGACACGTCAGGAGGAGCGGGCTTATTGACCGGCCGAAACGCCCAATGTTTGCTACGAAATCGCTCCCAGTCGTAATCCGCGGCGGATGCCAAGGCGACATCGGGCTGTTCCATCGGCCCGACGGCTCCCGTGCTTACCCACTTGACGAGTATTGCAATCTCAGCGTCGGTCAGCTTGCGATCGGGCGGCATCTCGCTTTCTTCATACCGAACTGCGCGGATCAGCAGACTTTCGTCGGGCTTACCCGGCACGACGGCTGGACCGCTGTCGCCGCCTTTGATCGCTCCGGCGGCTCGGTCGAGATACAGTCCTGCCTGCAACGTTTTCGCTTTCGCCGAGTGGCAGGAATAGCATCGCTTTGACAGTAGGGGGCGGACCTTGGACTCGAAGAACTCGATCTTTGCATCCTGGGCGCGCAAGTTCGCAGGAAGAGTCAGAAGCAGAATCAGAGCTAGTGCGGCAGGGCGTGGCATCGGCAAGCCGTAACCGTAGTAGAAGTCATCCCAAAACCCGGTCGTGGCGGCACTTGACCGTACGACAACGGGGCGCGCATTACCCATCAGAGGATTCTGGGACCAATTTAAGCATCGACAAAGCCTATCTGATCCAAGCGCGCCCGCATGGACTTTTCAGGCCGTACGTATGGTCACTGGATTCAATGATATCTTGAAGTCGACCGTCAAGCTACAAATCGGCGTCATATTCGCCGGGACGCCGACATCGACTGGGACGGCCTTCTGTTTCCCGTTTTCGAATCGCTCCTTCGCGTCCGACAGCAGCGCGAGTTTCGCGACAGACCGGTGGTTTGCGGCGATCACGTTCAAGCTTCAGTCGGGCGCCGGACTTCCACTAGACGGTTAGCGGCTTAATCCTCCAGGTTGTCCTTCCACCACGTTCTTCCACCGCACGGCGTCTACTTGACACGCACGAGTTTGATGAGACGTCCCGATACGTTCCAATCCTGCACATACAAGTTGCCGTCGTGGTCCCAATACGAACCGTGAGTGCCGCTGAAGACGCCTTCGATCCACTCTTCCTGCGGGACCCTAAAATTCACCCTCGTATCGGGATCGGAATTGTGGCCGAGAACGGCGATGATGGTGTTGCTCTTGTCGAGAATGACCAGTCGCCCGTGCAAATCGGGCACGGAGACGTAATCGCCCTGAACGGAAACCGATGTGGGCATGCCCAAACCGGTCACGACCTCTTCGATGAAGTTTCCTTCGAGGTCGTAATGCAACAGGCGGCCCTTGGGTTGGTGGTTGCGATCGCAGATCAATAGGCGGGGAGGGTCATAACGTGTGTCGAGAGTCATGCCGTGGGCGGTGTTGAATTGTTCGAGGTCGTTGCCTTTTTCCCCAAAGTGCATCAGATATTTTCCCGTCTTGTCGAACTTGAAAATGTGGTTACTCGCGTAGCCGTCTGACAGGATGATGTCGCCATTGGGAGCGACCGTGATTGCCGTCGGATTGAATTTTTTCAGCTCCAGTCCCGATTCCTTAGGAAACGGCAGCTTCAAAACGATGCTCCCGGTTTCGGCGTTGAACTTGATTCCCTCGGCGTCGGCGTTGCGGGCTCCATAAATGAACTCGCCCTCAGCTTCGTCGCGGATCTCCATGTCATGGATGTTGGAATATTCCTCACCCAGGAAGCGGCGGACCACCTTGCCGTCCGGCGAGAAGACGATGACCCCGATTTGGGCGCTCGTGTAGATGTTGCCCGCTTTATCAATCGCGACGGCACCGTGCGTCGGCCCAATCACAGACTGTCCGTCGGGGCCGAGGCCCCAGCCAGGTACCGTGTCAAACGTCATCAGCCCGCAACCCATCCGCACCGGCTGGCTCTTTTCCGCAGCGCGAACTGGAATCGCCATGGTCAACGCGATCATCGTTATGATGCCGAACGAGCAATATTTCATCGTCTGGACTCCTCGTAGTTTTCTCGTCGCTGTTGAATCGTCGAAATGACGCCCAAGCCCTACATAGAATACCCGAAACAGCGACGAAGCACGAAGCGCTCGTGACATGGCTTCGCGAAATCATCGACTCGGCGGATCAAGTCCTGACATTCCGGATCTGCTCAAATGCCTCAAAAAGCTGTGCTGCACTCGATGGGCAGAATACGGTGCGCGGCACCAGCCACAGCGGCCGTCCGGCCGAAATACCCGCGCTCCTGAGCCGACGCTGCATCCGACCAAGCCAATCGTCGCCGAAAAGTGTGCCTTCTCTCGTGTAGGTTTTAACAGGGTAATGATGCCCGGTGACTCGTTTTCTTGGTGGGACGTGTGTCAGAATATGAACGTATTCTCCCACCTTTCATTTCCGGCTGGCCGGGGATGAGCCCGGCGGCTCCAACAATCCAACTGGATAAACGTTGGGTGCAAGGTTAGATAGGCCGACTCGTACACAAATCATGGTACCGCCAGCGGGAGCAGATCAATGTCGAACTCAGTGGCGAAGTCGCCGTCGTCGAAGTGCTCGCTGATGAGCCTCGGATGGATGGGCTCATGTCGCGTTTGCCCCCTCCTTACCGTCCTCGTGCTTTCCTTACTCTTCGCAACGACCGGCGAAGCGGCCCAGAGTTGGAGTTCGGGCGTCGCCAAAGTCAAGATCGTCAAGAACGATGCCGCAGAGTTGCGGCCGAAAGGTGGCGCGAAGCGCAAACCAGATCGTATCCGGCCCGCCAAAGACGCTCCACAGCCGATGACGCCCCAAGAAAGCGCCGCGAAGATGCGTTTGCCGGAAGGTTTTGCCATCGAGCTGGTGGCCAGCGAACCACTCATCGAGCAACCGTCGTGCATCGCGTTTGACGAGCGCGGTCGATTGTTTGTCTGCGAACTGCACGGCTACAACGTCGAAGGCCACATCGACGTCACCCAGTTGAATATGACGGGCGTGCTGGATCGGAAAGTCCGGCGGATTCGCTGGGAGCTGCAAGGCGGACAGATCGCCGAAGAGGCCGCCAAACGGCAATACGGCGTCGTCAAGATGTTGACCGACAACGACGGCGACGGCGTGATGGACAAAGCAGACGTCTGGGCGAAGAGACTGCCGCCTTGTTACGGCGTGGTTCCGGCGCGCGGCGGCATCATTGTCGTCTGTGCTCCCGACATCGTTTTCCTGGCCGATCGCGACGGCGATGGCAAGCCGGAAGTGCGCGAGACATTGTTCACCGGTTTTCGCGCCCAGGTGCTCGAACGCGGTGTCAATAATCCACGGTGGGGATTGGACAATTGGATCTACGTCGGTGCCGGAGGCAACGGCGGAACGATTGTCGGGCCACACCTTGACAATCCGATCGAACTACCCCATTCGGACTTTCGCATCAAAGCCGACGGCTCGGCGATCGAACCGGTCAACGGGCGGGTGGGCACGTTCGGGTTGACGATGAACGACGTCGGCGACCGTTTTCCCTCCAGCGGGGGGCGGCCGGCCACCTACGCGCTGCCGATGCCTTATCGCTACCTGGCCCGCAACCCCTACGTCGCCACGCCCGAGACAACTCAATCGGCGGCGACCTATAACCGTGGGTATCGAATCAGTAAGCCTCACCCGTGGCGGGTCAAGCGGCAGCAAGACCCCCAGTGGGTGAAGTTTTACGGGGCGAGAGAGACCGACAGTAACTTCTTCTCGGGCGGGTGCAGCAACGAGTTCTACGGCGACACGCTGTTCCCGGAGCAATACCGCGGCAACATGTTCTATTGCGAGCCGTCGCTGAACATGGTGCATCGCTGCATCGTGACGCGAGACGGCGCGGGTTACAAAGGAGAGCGGGCGGCCAGCGAGCAGCAGTCGGAGTTTCTCGCTTCAACCGATCAATGGTTTCGGCCAATGAACCTGCGAGTCGGCCCAGAGGGTGGACTCTACATCGTCGACATGTACCGCGAAATCATCGAAGACTACTCCGCGATTCCGCGTTTTCTGCAACAGCAATACGGACTCGACAAAGGCAGCGATCACGGGCGAATCTGGCGACTCGCGCCGCAGGCCTCGCCGGCGCGGCGAATCGACGACTTTTCGGAGCGGAGCGATGTCGAGTTGGCGCGAGCCGCCGGTGATTCCAATGCTTGGCGACGTTTGACGGCACAGCGACTGTTGATCGAACGCGGCGCCTCATCTGTCGCCGGAACGATCTCGAAGCAGCTTCGCGCAGAAGCCTCGCCGCAGGCAATCATACACGGGCTGTACACGCTCGACGGCCTTGGGGAGCTTCGCTCCTCGGATGTCGATTACGCCCTAGATCACGAATATTACGGCGTACGCATGCACGCGCTCAGGTTGGCGGAGCGCTGGCTTAATACGGACGATGCATTGCTCGCGAAGTTGGTCGCGATGACCGGCGATGCCGATCCCAGCGTTCGGCTTCAGTTGGCGATGACCCTAGGCGAATCCGGTAACACCAAAGCGGTCGAGGCGTTGTTGACGTTAGCCCGACAGCACGGGGGCGAACGCTGGATGGCTACGGCGATACTGAGTTCGTCGCGTGATCATGCCGGCAAACTGTTGTTTGACTTGTTGCAGCAAGCCGAAGCGAGCGAGAACGGGCGGACGCTGTTGCAGCCGCTAGCGGCAACTGTTGCCGGTCGCCGAGACGTTTCCGCCATGTCCCAGGCGTTGACGATCATTGCAGGATTGGACGATGCCATCGGGCGAGCTTGCCTGGCAGGTTTTGTCGACGGCGTCTCTCATGGCAACACCAAAATGCCCGAATCGGCCGATGGCTGGGCGGGCGTTTCGACGCTGCTTGACAGCGACTCCGAGGCCGTTCGCGAATTGGCCACCAAGCTTGCCGCCAAGTTACCCTTGGCAGATCGCGAACAACTGAAGATCATCTTCGCAACCGCGACAAAGAAGGCACTGGACAACGAAGGTGCTCTCGACCAGCGGCGACAGGCGATTCAGGTTCTCGCGAACGCATCGTATGACACACTCGGGCCTCTGGCCGTCAATCTGCTGGACGCCAGGCAACCGCCAACACTTCAGCGCGCGGCCATTTTGTCATTGGGTGCTTCTAGCGACGAGCGAGTTGGCGCGGCGCTGCTCGCAAACTGGCCGAGTTTCACGCCCCAAGTTCGCGACGCCGTACGGAAGGCCATCTTTGCTCGCGCCAACCGTTTGCCCGCGCTGTTGGATGCCATCGAGATCGGCGTCGTTCGCCGCGGCGAGATCAGCGCGATTGGGCGCGAGCAGCTCACCGCGAACCGGGACCAACAGATTGCTTCTCGAGCGCACAAGCTGTTCGCGAATTCGACTGCGGACGCCGACTTGCAAAAGCGCATCGACCGGTACCAGAGGGCGCTCACCGGCGAACGCAATTTGGAGCGTGGGAAGCAGGTGTTCGTCAAGAACTGCCTCGCCTGTCACAAGCTGGGCGATGAAGGCCACGACGTCGGGCCTCGGCTCGGCACGATCATCAACAAGCCCGACGAGACGATTCTACTCGACGTGCTCGACCCCAGTGGCCGCATCGAACCGGAGTACCGTAGCTATTTGGTGGTAACCGAAGACGGTCGCACGTTCACCGGAATCCTGGCGTCGGAATCGCCCACGAGCGTAACGCTTCGCAAGGAGAAGGGAACGAGCGAGTCCATCCTTCGCAAAGACATCGAAGTCATCAAGGCATCGGACGTCTCGTTAATGCCATCAAACGTGCACGAACAAATTAGTCCCCAAGACGCCGCCGATCTGATTGGCTTTTTGCGCCACGCATTTAGCAGACGTGGTAAGAAGTGATTCCTACGATGAGAGACACTTACGAAAACTGCAGTGGGTCATGGCTCGCGGGAAACCCGTTTCTGTAGATCTTATCCTGAAACCCGGTTGTGGGACCACTTCTAAACAGCCTGGGACACCGCCGCGCTTGGCGTCGCCCGCTCGACGTCACCTGTCTGTCGCTTCGTGACGTCCGCATCGGCCTGGCTTCGCTGTTCGCGAAGAATAAGCTTCCATGCCTGCGTCAGACGTCGAAAAGAACGATTGATGGCCAGGATAGGAATCCAACAAAAAAGGTCGATCGCACCACACGAAAATCCGCACTCCACCAGCTCTCGCGAGTTCAAGAACAGCAGGGATAAGTGCCCCCGCCGTATCAATTGAGACAAGACACAATTGATCGGGCTCTTGATGTTGAGCCGATCGATGTCGATTTTGTGGTCCCAATCAGCGCCAAGCTTTCTGTCCAGATAGGCTTTCCCTAACCGAGCACGTACCAGAGCCTCATCAAGGTTTTTGACCGGATCCTCTTTGAACAACAGGGAGGTCATGCGTCGAATCTCCTAATTCTGAGGTTGCGAGATTTCGCCGGCCCAAGCGGGCTTCGTCGGGCAGTCACGATGCCCAATCTCCACTCGAAGCGTAGCAATTATTGGAACCACCTCGACAATCATCAATGGGTCGTTTTTCGGCGCTATGAGAAAATGTTTGAGACTTTGAGATTTCGATGAAGTTGGAGGCTCGGTACTCTCGCTTGCTCACGTGAGAATTGGTTGCACCACGTTGCCATGCACGTCAGTCAGTCGATGATGCCGCCCCTGGAACTTGAACGTAAGCCGCCGGTGGTCGATGCCAAGGCAGTGTAGGAGTGTCGCGTTCAGATCGTGCACATGCACGGGATTCTCGATGACGTTATAGCTGAAGTCATCGGTCGCTCCGTACGTCAATCCGGACTTGATGCCCCCACCGGCTAACATCATCGTGAAACACCGGGGATGATGGTCTCGACCGTAATTGTCTCGAGTCAGCTCGCCCTGGCAGTAGATGGTGCGGCCAAATTCGCCGCCCCAGACGACGAGCGTGTCTTCCAGAAGACCGCGCTGCTTTAGATCGCGAATGAGGGCCGCCGTCGGCTGGTCGGTGGCCAAACACTGCCGGCGGATGTCCTTCGGTAGGTTCGCGTGCTGGTCCCAGCCGCGGTGGAATAATTGCACGAACCGGACGCCGCGTTCGATCAGCCGCCGGGCCAGCAGACAGTTGGCCGCGTACGATCCCCGCGTGTGCGTATCCGGTCCGTACATTTTGAAGACGTGTTGTGGTTCATCGGACAGGTCCGTCAACGTCGGCACGGACGACTGCATTCGAAATGCCAATTCATATTGAGCGATGCGGGTTTCGATTTCGGGATCGAGGACTTCGCGGAGCTTGATGCGGTTGAGCGTGTTGATGTCGTCCAGAATCGATTTCCGAACCTGAGCCGTCATTCCCTTAGGATTGGACAGGTACAAGACGGGATCTTCCGTGCCGCGGAAACGAACGCCCTGATAATAAGTCGGCAGGAATCCACTGCCCCACAAGCGACTATAAAGCGGCTGGCCCGTCCGCACTGTCGCCGAAACCAGCGAGACGAACGCCGGCAGGTCGCGATTGTCAGTCCCCAGTCCATAGCTGACCCAAGCTCCCAGACTCGGACGCCCCGCCTGTTGAGTACCAGTTTGCATGAGAGTGATGGCGGGGTCGTGGTTGATGGCATCGGTGTGCATCGACCGGATAAAAGAGACGTCATCCACCACCGATGAGATGTGCGGCAACAACTCGCTGAGCCAGGCTCCCGATTCGCCGTGTTGGGCGAACCGAAACAGCGATGGGGCGACGGGGAACGACTCTTGCTTGGAAGTCATGGTCGTCAGTCGCTGACCCTTGCGAATTTCATCGGGAAGTTCCTTGCCAAACCGCCGGTGCGTTCCAGGTTTGTGGTCGAACAGGTCCATCTGCGACGGTGCACCCGACTGGCAGAGATAGATCACCCGTTTGGCGCGCGGAGCGAAGTGGGGCAACCGCGCGACGCTGTTCGTTGGCGAATCGGTTGCCGAAGCCGTCTCATCGTCGGCGAGCAACGACGACAGCGCCGCGACCGCAGCGATCGACCCGGAATGCGAGAACAACCGGCGGCGCGTGATCCGCTGAAAGTTTTCGGACGTGGCATCCATCGGCATCACTCCACAACCACGAATTCATCCAAGTTCAACAAGATGTTGCCAACCGACATGCACGCAGCCAGTTCGGCTCGATTCCATTGTTTGTCCGGTTTGCAGTCACCGATCCGGATCAATTCCGCCGCCGCTTCCGGCTCGTTTTGAAATTGGTTGAGGAAGCGTTCGTACGCACGCAGGAGGACGGCAAGTTCCTCGTCCGCCGGTCGGCGCGACAGGGCTCGTCGAAACCCTGCTGTGACTCGCCCATACGGAGTCGAGCCGCCGGCCATCATTCGCTCGCCGAGCACGCGAGCCGCTTCGAGATACGTGACATCGTTGAGCAGCGCCAATGCTTGTAGCGGCGTGTTGGTTTGCGGGCGGCGGGCAGTGCATGTTTCGCGGCTTGGAGCGTCGAACGTTGCCATACCGGGCGGCGGAATGGTCCGCCGCCAGAACGTGTACAGACTGCGACGGTAAAGAGCCGTTCCACGGTCGTGCTTGTAGCCACCCTTGTACGCGCTGGTCGATCCGCCGGCGATTTCATTCCAGATTCCGGCTGGTTGGTACGGCTTCACGGATGGCCCGCCCAGCCGTTTGACCAGCAGACCACTGACCGCAAGAGCCCGATCGCGAATCTGTTCCGCCTTCAGTCGCCGCCGTGGAAACCGCCACAGCAGTCGATCATCAGGATCGATCGCCAGCGCCGCTTCGTCGGACACCGAGGATTGGCGAAATGTCGCGCTGGTCACGATCAGCCGATGCAATCGCTTCACGTCCCAGCCGGTTCGCATGAAGTCGATCGCCAGCCAGTCGAGTAGTTCCGGATGAGACGGTGGCTCTCCCTGTGAGCCGAAGTCTTCGGCCGTGTTGACCAGTCCCCTGCCAAAGTGCGAGTTCCAGATCCGGTTGACCTCCACGCGAGCGGTCAATGGATTCTCGCGGCTCACCAACCAGCGAGCCAAGCCGAGTCGATTCCGCGGAGCGTCTGCGGACAAGTCGCGCAGACTCCCAGGAACACCGGCGGTCACCTTCTCACCACGCTGGTTGTATTGTCCACGCACGAGAACGAACGTATCGCGCGGTTCTCCATCGGCCATGATCATGGTCGAGGAGACGCGATCGAAGAGTTTCGTCCGCTGCTCGCGAAGCGAATTCAAACGCTCCGGGTCACGCGCCGCCTGTGCGATTCGGCGATCGAGTTCGTCGAGTGCGTGCTGCTGATCGTGCGTCGGGACCTTGATCAGCGGCGGAGAGTCGTTGCCGCGGTAGACACCTTTCTCCGGCGTGTTGTTGAAGAACGCGAACAACCGATAAAAATCCCGCTGCGAAAATGGATCGTATTTATGGTCGTGACAACGGGCACAACCAAGCGTCAAGCCGAGCCAGACCGAGGCCGTCGTTTCGACACAGTCGGTGACGTATTCGACTCGAAATTCCTCGGGAATGCTGCCACCTTCGCCATTCGTCCGATGATTGCGATGAAAGCCGGTCGCCAGTCGCTGCCAATCCGTCGCATCCGGCAACAGATCGCCGGCGAGCATTTCCGTGGTGAACCGGTCAAACGGCATGCCGCTGTTCAGGGCGTCGATCAGCCAATCGCGCCATCGCCACATGACGCGCGGCTGGTCGTCCTGGTAACCATCCGTGTCGGCGTAGCGGGCGAGATCTAACCAGTCCAACCCGACATGTTCTCCGTACAGCGGCGAAGCCAACCGCCGGTCGACGTAGCGTTCGTAAGCATCCGGAGAACGATCCGCCAAGAACCGCGCGACTTCCTCCGGCTCCGGTGGCAGCCCGTTCAAAATGAGTGCGACGCGCCGAGCGAGCCGAGCCCGATCTGCCGGCGGCGACGGTTGAAGGTTCGACTGCTCGAGTCGGCGCAGCACGAACAAGTCGATCTCGTTCCGAGGCCACTTGGCCGGAACGCGGCCGTCACGCAAACTCCGAGGCTCAGGCAGCAGCGGCGGCTTGGGAACGACAAACGCCCAATGTTCTTTCCACTCTGCTCCCTGTTCGACCCAACGTCGCAGAATGTCGACCTCGCTCGGCTCGAGCTGTCGTTCTGCATCTTCGGGCGGCATGCGGACATCGTCGTCGTCCGACGTGACGCGGCGGATCAGTTCGCTGGACTTTGGTCGGCCAGGGACGACAACGCTTCGCCCGTCGCGCTCTGCAAACAGCCCTTCGCGGCGGTCCAACCGCAGTTCGGCTTGCCGATTGGCCTCGTCAACGCCGTGGCATTGAAAGCACGCATCGGACAGGATCGGCCGCACATCGCGCCGAAAGTCCACATCGTCCGCCGAGGCAATCACGCCGGACATGAGAACGGCAATGGGCCAATACGCGTGATGGTGATGGTGCCGCATGATCGTCGCTTCACAGTTGGAATTCGACCAGAACTCGCCATGCTCATGGCAGATCCAATTCTATCGTAGCGACACTCGTGTGGAAACATTCGGCGGGATGCCGTCAAGCATCCACGTCGGGATTCAGCGGACACGTACCGCTCGCACGGCAATGCGGCACAACGTGCAGACACCTTGCGTCGCCAAAAGACGCTAAGCTGAGTGAACCAACAATCGAACGGTTTCCGCCGTTGCCCGACGCTTGCAGTCAATGCGTCGGTCGATGTGATTGTCGATGAAACCAAAGCGTGTAACGGCAGATGATATGCGGCAAATGCTCGGTGGCGACTCGCGTCGATTGATTTAGTTGGCTTGTCCTTCGGTAAGTTCCTCTCGCGTAAATGAACGGCCACATTTTCTGCACACAAAGTACGCTTTCGAGCCTGGGCTTGCAGGAACCGAACATTGGAAGTCACTATGGCGCACGGAGCAGCGGGGACACACATGCGGGCTTGTCATGAGTTGCTCGCATTCAGCATTATACGCCGCGATTGCCTTTTGGCGTGCGATACGTGCCGGGTCTTCTTTTTGCGGCGGGCGTTCCGTCTCGGCAAAGAATTTCGCGAAGACGGCGGCATTTGCTCGAATGTACTTGGCCGTCAACGGCCAAGGTTTTGGATCATGGTCGAAATAGCCGTAGTATAATGAGCCGTCCTTGGCAGAGAACCTGGGGAAATCATCTTCGTTCACCATGTCATAACGAGTTTCCGGTGGGCTCGAGAGCACCGAATCCGGAAGTGACGCAAACACGGTGCGAACTGTCTTCGCTGCGTCGTGTGCACCGACTGCGTCAAAGGAGCCAGGAATCGACTTGAGGTCGACCAGGTGGCTCGCTATCAACGTGTAAAAACCCGCCTCCCCTATCTGGAAATCGGCTTCAACAACATCACCGACGATACGAAACGGGGAGCCAACGTCCGGTAGGTCATCAATCGCGGACCAGTGGTATACGTCGATGATGCGCTCGTAGACATCTTGAACAAGCGATTCGTCATCGCCAGCAAGCAGTGCGGCAAAGCGTTTTGAAACTTCGTCTGGACTCGCCATCCCTCACCTCATTTTGTGTCCACAATCTAACAGTCTAGCTTCCCGATTCGGTCAATGAAACGTCGATGTGACCGGCAGCGGCCATTCTTGCATGTTCCGCGTGCTCCTTGGCTGCTTCAGCGGCAGCCTCGGCGGCATCAAGTTCCCTTTGTCGGCACGACGCCAGGGAGACAGCAGAAGACAGCGACGAGTTGGAGGACGGGAGATCCACGGTCGCCCGTTAACGCGTTCGTTCCTATCGCGACACACTCACCGCGTCCACACATCCGCCGTTGTGCCCCAAGCCTGTTTGGCCGTGGGTGCAACTTCGTGATACGGTCACGCCGCCAAGAGAATGGGTGTGAAAAGTAAAACGCCGGTCACTTGACAGCGAACGGAGCGCCGTCCTTCGGCAATCACACGCCGGCCTGAACGTAGAGTGCATGAAAATGTGGGCGACAAAAAGTGGCATTTCAACCATTGCAAAGGCACAATGAAGCAGCGTCAAAACCCTCTGTTGCCAAATCAAACCCCTTGTTTTCCAAGCCGAGATTTGTCCACAACCGGGTTTTGACGTGGCTCCAATGGTGCGTGGCATACAGACATCGTTTTCGGTCGATGTTAGGATGCCGGACATCAACCGCGCGAGCAGAGGAACCAAGTGGAGAGGAACCAAAATGCCCGATTTGAATGACGGTGAATCGGTTGAAATGCAGGGGTCGGGGGCTCGGCCCTACGTTTTGAAAAACACCGGCGGCGTCTATTCCTGCACGTGTCCGGCGTGGCGCAATCAATCGTTGCCGATCGAGAAACGGACATGCAAACATTTGCGATCGCTTCGCGGGGACGAAGCGGAAAAAGGACGGACCGGTGGTGAATTGCCGTCGCGGGTCAAACAGCAAAAGAATTCGGCAGCTCCACCATTGTTGTTGGCGGAAAAGTGGGACAACGCGACGGATCTTGCGGATTGGTGGATCAGTGAAAAGCTGGACGGCGTTCGCGCCTACTGGGATGGCAGGCAGTTTCTGTCGCGCCAAGGCAACCTATATCACGCCCCCGAATGGTTCCTTGAAGGGCTTCCCGAGGTTCCCCTGGACGGCGAGTTATGGATGGATCGCAAGAGCTTTCAAAGAACCGTCAGCATCGTTCGGCGGCAAGACAAGAGCGATCATTGGAAGGACATTCGATACTTGGTCTTCGACGCGCCGCAATGTGACGGTGATTTTGAAACACGGCTCGAATTTCTGGCGGATTGTCTGCCCGGACGAAAGAAAAAGGGCATCTTCGCCGACGTTCACAAACATGAACGATGCAGAAACTTAGAACACTTGCAAAACAAACTGGCGCAAGTTGAGCAGCTCGGTGGCGAAGGATTAATGCTGCGCAAGCCGAATTCTCACTACCACGTCGGGCGATCTTCGACACTGCTCAAAGTCAAGACGTTCCACGACACCGACGCGGTCGTCATCGGACATCAAGCGGGCCGCGGCAAACACAAGGGGAAGATGGGTGCGTTGGAGATCGAACTTGAAGATGGGACTCGTCTGAAAGTCGGCACGGGATTCTCCGACAAACAACGCGCGGCTCCCCCGGAGACCGGCAGCGTCATCACTCTGCGCTATCAAGAACTCTCCGACGGCGGCGTTCCCAGATTTCCGTCATTCGTTCGAGAGCGAGACGACGTGAAACCGTCAGTAGAAAAAGCGAAATCTAAGAAGAAGACGTCGGCGGCAGTACCCGCGGACATTTCATCTGGCCCTCAGAACGCCCGGTACTTTGAATTCGTAGAGGGGAAGTCGCGAAAATTCTGGGAACTTTCTGTCGATGGGACTGACGTCACGGTGCGATTTGGACGCATTGGTAGCCAAGGTCAATCGAAGGTCAAGTCGTTCGACGACGAAGATGCCGCTCAAGCCCACGCGGAAAAGATGATCGACAAGAAAACCGGTCAAGGATATACCGAACCAAGCCGAGGGTGACATCGGATATTCCCGCAAAGCCGACAACCGTCCGATGCACCGCGTCACCGCAAACGTGACACGGGGTCTTCGAAAGACTGGAGCGAAAACGTCCAAAATCGACGGTCCAAAGGTCGTCGATGTTGCGGTCTCGACCAAAATGGTCAACAGGTTTCTCGTAGATCAGAATGCCGTGTTCTGGTAGATCAGAATGTCATCGGCAAACGCTGGCTGTAACAATGCGCCCGATTCCGGTTTGCGGCTCTTGCTCGTCAACAAGGAATTGCACAACAGCTTTGGCGTGCAACCGTCGCCCGTATAGAGCGGTGGCGAAGTCTTACCCCGAGATCAATTCGTTCGCTCTCGGTTAAGCTTTTTGAGAGCTCCTTGTGCGTCATTCCACTGGCCAAGATCGCGGAGTTTGCCGCGATTCCTTTTCGCCCATCACGTTGTTGAGAAAGGTAAGAGTGGGAATTCATGATCAGGTTTTGCGGGCCTGCTTAGATGGACTTTTGCGATGGAATTGGTCGCCAATAGGTGCCACCTTCCTCGTGATTTGCAGCTTTCGCTCATACATCCGCCGGTCGCCTCCGAGGGATGTCGCATTTGACACCTCAGTCCAGAGCGAGTGTCAGGACGGGTCTCAACTGGATGTCCACAGAGACATAGAAGGCACGAAAATAGGACAAAAACACACATCAGTGAGGTGACAGAGTGGCCGATTGTGGTGGTCTCGAAATGCCGTGTCGAATGCCAGTGAAAACGCTGCAAACACTGTGTTTTACAGGCGAACACCCATCTCGGGCGTCGCCCTCAAGACGCTCCGAGAGTGCCCGAAAACCCCCTTGCATGTGTCACTGACGCCCGCTGTTACGCTCAACTTCGAGACGAGTGATCGTTCTCAAAACGGTTGGCAGTGTGGGGAAATGAAATCGCCGATTCTGGCCATGGAGTGGATTCTGCGGATTGCCGCATCAAAGGCATGCTTGTGTGATATCCCCCGGCGTGCGTCAGAACGGTGCGGTCGTCGGGGACAACCGCATGAATCCCCAGGACGGTCACAGCAAAAACGGACGGTCTTGCGGAGCGAGTCCCGCTCCACGACTTGTTGACACCCACTTTTCGCTGCCGGGGATCGAGAATGCCGAGCGCAAACGTCGCCAATCGGTGGACGTGTTCTGCCGCTCTTCGAACAACGGGCCGCTTCTAGTTGCCTAGCCGTGATGGGTGTTGCGTGCTGCCGCGCAACGTGCGTCGCCGTTCCAGGCCAAGACGCGGCTTAATGTTATCTCGATAGAGTCAGGAGGACCGGCGTCAGATACAAGTAGACGTCAATCATTGGACCTGATGTGACATATCACATATCACTAATCTGTTATGCATAAAACTTCCGACAGTTATAAGACATATTACAAATAGTCGGTGGCAAAAATATAACTCGTCATCTTGCAGCCGACTTTGACAATTATGTATGAAACATAAGGATCTTACTTGACATCCGCGGCGTTACCTTTAGAATCGCGTTCAAGCTGTCCAGTCGGAGGCGCGCCACCTTAACATGAGGGCCACAATCTGGCGATAAGTGCCTCCTAATCCATCTCCTGAATTGCCTACTCGAAAATGGTTGCGAAGGTGACGAGTGATTCGCTTTCGAGCCGTGTCGGGGTTCGTAAGGGAGATGGTTATCATGGTGGATTCACAACAGCTCGTGCCTTCGGTTGTGCTTCACGCGGCCGGCCGGTTCATCGATCTCTATGGCCGCATCACATCGCCGCCTTACCGTAAGCATTATCACTATTGGTTCGAATCGGATCACAAATGCGCGGATGATGCGCGGAGTCGCTCCAAGGGATGCGTACGCGGGCAGTTCATTTCGAGACAATATCGACGAGGCGTTTGTGGAATCCGTTTTGAACACACTTTGGATTTCAGTAATTCTTGCATTTCGTGCCGTAGCCCTACCTGTAGCCGAAGTTGTTTGTTCCAGCACATTGCGGTTGCGGCTAGGTCCTGCATCCTGCGACGTGTGATGTGCATCGTTGGGGTTTTGTCACGAGTTGTGGCCGGCACGGATTCAGCCGGCAATGATCTGGGCGACTCCGCGAGCTCCGCCGAGCATTCGAAGCATTCTGACGACTTGATGATCGGGGCGATTGTGTCTGAACACCGAGAAGGATCAGGCGCAGCTCCTCATTCGATCGATGTGGATCGTTTTCGTCCTCGTCGCCACGCATCTGTTTGGCATGTCTTGCATGCGTTGGGGACATTTCAGCGCGGCTGGATGTCTGCGCGTGCCACAAGTATCAAAGTTGTGGACTCGAAGGCCTTGTTGCTCGATCAGTCCGAGAATGGGGTGCTCACTAATGGAGTCGGCGGCAGACTAAAGGTGCGGACGATTCGCGGCTAAGAGTAAATATGGTCGACGTTGTCGTTTGAGTTGAGGTCCTGTGATGCACGCTACTGTCAAATCGGCCCGCCAGTCGACTTGGTCTCTCAAAGAATGCCTGGCGCTGCTCACGCTATTCATGTTCGTGTTCCTGTTATTGCCGCCCGCAGTCCTAACAATGCGAGAAGCCGCGCGACGGCAAACGTGCCGTAATAACCTAAGGGCACTTGGACTCGCACTCCACGCCTATCACGATGTGCACGATCGATTGCCGGCCGCGGCGAATTGGGGCTCCGAGGGATTGGACTTGCCTAATCTTCTCTCGCACGAGGATCCCACGCCGGTTGAGGTCACCCGCGACAACTGGGTTCAAATGCTGTTGCCGTTCCTGAAGCGGGATGACGTGGCCGCGCAGTTCGATTCCTCCCAACCGGTCGTGGGGCCGCAAAACCGTGCCGCACGCATAGTCGAACTGTCGACAATGACCTGTCCGAGTGATTCGTATCATCGGGAAGACAATTTCTATGATTTCGAGCTTCCCGACGGCTCGCACGCGTTATTTGCGCGGGGGAACTACGCCATCAATGGCGGCAGCGAATTCGTAATGATGAACTTTGGCACTTTGGCGAATCCGGGACCTACAGATCGATTTCATTACGACGAGCGGACGAGGGAGTTTCAGTGGTGGGGCAACGGCATCGCTGGAATCAACAAATGCTTCTCGCTTCGCGACATTGACAATGGTCTGTCGACGACGGTCGCCTTGGAGGAGTTGCGCGCCGGCTTGAATCCGATCGACCCTCGTGGGGTTTGGGCATTGGGACAGATTGGCGGCAGCATCACGTGGGGGCATGGCATTTCGGGTGATGCGCGCGGTCCGAATTTTATGGAAGCGGATACGGGAGCCGATGACATCCGCCACGCTCCCGAGCTCTATCGAACACTTGGCAAGAAGTTCATAGAAGATGCGGGAATGCATGCTTGTAGTTACTGCGACGAAAACGCCCAAGCGACCTCTCGCAGCATGCATCCAGACGGCGTCAACGTCTTGATGCTGGATGGTTCGGTCCACTTTGTGGCGAACACGGTCGAACCATCGCTTTGGCATGTCATGCATGCACGAGAGACTCCCGCGGAAATCTTTAATCCGGAGACGTTGACGTCCGAACTGTCGGGCAAGTTTACTCCGGGCGAAGCGCGATCGAGAATCGAAAGCGAAGCGGTAGAATCGCTCGATGGACGTTCGTCTTCAAAGAGTGTCGTCAACTCCCTTGGCATGAATTTCGTTCTTGTGCCCAAGGGATCTTTCACGATGGGCGTGCCTAATAGAGGCAAGAAGTATCCCTCTCCCGACGACGCAGTTCCGCATCACGTGACGATCTCGCGACCGTTCTACATGGGCGTACACGAAGTGACGCAAGAACAATACGAACAAGTGATGGCGGTCAACCCAAGTTCGCATGCTGCACAAGGAGAATTCAGGGATCGCGTGATGTTGGCCGAAACATTGCGCTGCCCGGTCGAAAACGTATCATGGGACGACGCGACCGAATTCTGTCGAAGATTGTCGCACGGACCCGAAGAAAAAGCTGCCGGACGCATCTACAGGCTACCCACCGAAGCCGAATGGGAGTATGCCTGCCGCGCCGGACGCGACGGAGGAGTTTCGCGCATTCCACTCGGTCCGACGAACGATTCCGCTCGGGAAGCCAACCAACCCATCGATCTGGCTGTTCCAGTCCCGGTTGGATCGCTACCGCCCAATCCGTTCGGTCTGCACGAAATGTGCAGCAATGTCTATGAATGGGTCGCCGACTATCGGCAACAGAGATATTACAAACACTCACCAGCATCCGATCCGCGCGGTCCGGCGTCGGGATATCTGCGGGTCGTGAGAGGCTGGTACTGGGTTGCAACCGGTCCGGCCTGCAAGGTTTATGTGACGCATGATCCGTGGACGGGAAGCCCGTTTATCGGATTCCGTGTGGTGGCAGAGATCGTGAAGGGAGATGCAGCATGAGCTCAGTCGGCACACAAGATCTTCAGGTCACTGCCCGGCGATTCCGGAGCATGGGAATCTGGGCATCCTGCATCGTTGCTCTGGTAATCTGCGGGGGCATTGTGGCGCTTGCGGTGTTTTGGCCGGCCGCTGAGCCGCGAGGCCCCGCTTTGCACGTCTCGACGGCAGCTCTCGATTTGGGTGAGGGCCTTCCAGGAGCCGAACTGTCGGGAACGTTCGAGATCACGAACCAAGGTACGGACGAATTGGTGTACCGACTGCAGGCAACCTGCGGCTGCACTGAGTTGACGCCGAAGGAAGGCACGATTCAAGCGGGCGACTCGCGGCAGATCGTTGTCGCATTAAGACTGCCTAGTATTCTGGGCGCCAATAAGAAGGCCGGCGTGTTCATCAACAGCAACGATCCGCAGCGGCCGAGGGTGAATTGCAGAATCCGAGGGAAATGTCCTTTTCCGTTTCGAGTGACGCCTGCCAGGATTCGATTGAATGTACGACCGGAAGAGACGGATTTAGTCCAGCGACTGACCGTCGAAGAAACGGATCAGCTTCGGTTTCGAAACATCACAGACTTGAAGATCAACGTTCCCAACGACCATTGCAGCGTGACCGAAGTCCGTCAGTCCAACAATCAGTTCCTGATCGATTTCTCGATCAACACCCATCCAGACCAACGTAACACGAAGTTTTACATATCCCTGAGACATGTTGAAGACGATCGCGAGATGCATATTCCAGTCCAGCTTCAACGCAGCGAATCCGTCATCGCCATTCCGAAGAAGCTGCTCGTTCATTGGAGCGAGTCAGAGCAAACGAAGGAAGTCCATGCCTGGATCGTCGCCAAAAACGGAACGCAGTTGCGGAACGTCACTTTGATCGATGTCCCAGACGGGATCGAAGTGATTCCAGAATCCACGCTGGGAAACAAGATCGGCTACAAAATCACAATCGACATGTCACAACTCGCCGCAGATGCATTCACGCTCAAATACAAGTGCAATCACAGCGAGGGAGAGTGCGTGTTGGTGCAGGACTTTGATATCAACCGCCGTTGAAAGAAGAAGCCGTCTCAGATTTCGTGGGCAGCCGAAGAAATGCTGAAGAAACAGTCGGGTTTCTGTCGTCCGGAGCGTTTTGTCACGACCGGACCATCATTTTCGAATCAACCTTGCATGATGCAAACATTGACGGGCCGCTGTAAGGAGGTGATGCCGGCGAAGGATACACGAGAAGAGCGTTGTTTTTAAGTGGATGATCTTATGGTTCTAACAGGAGCTACTTCGATGCGTACGAAATCGATTCGATCGAAACCCAAGTTGTTTCTCTTTGGCGCCGGCTTGCTAGCGCTGTCGCTTGCATTGACGCAGAGTTTTGCCGGTCCGACGGAATTCGAGGATGCGGAATGTCTCACTTGGAATAGCTGTTCCCAGTGTGTTGTGGGCTTCGGCGCTGATCTCGATCCACCGCAGGTCGGCTGCTATGCCGCTGTTGGATCGATCGGGACTGGGTCCGCAAGTCACTGTCGCGCGAACTCAAGCACGAGTGGCGAGATATGCATCTATGAGTCCGATGATGACCCGGGCAGTATGAATTGTTTCCTGGCGGTCGTGTACCTCTGCACAATTGGCAGCCCAGAATGCATTTGCGAATGCGCTGGCGATGCCGATGTGACTGGAGTGACAGTAAGTGACACCGACCTCTGCGACAATCTCTGATTGCCTTGCGTCGTATCGACACGAGCCTCTTCCGGTTATTGGGGAGAGGCTCGTGTCCTCGATTTCTCTCGTACTACGGTATCACCCACGATCAATGACAATCTACGAAAACACTCCTCTCGCATGAAAGGACCAGAGTGTCATAGACCAGTTTCACGACCGCAGCTTGCCGAGGCCGAATGTCCCGACATACAGAAAGCTCTCCCTATCTTTCCAAAGCGTTCGAAATTGGTTCATCAGACAATAGGCGCTTCCTTCGTCGCTGGTGGCAATGTCTTACTCGGTCTGGCCCCCAACATCAAGAGTGTACGAAAGTCGTGTCGAAGACATTGTTGATATCGCGAAGGCGAACAAACAGCTGTCCGACAACATGAACGCGACGATCGAGATGGTCGTCGAAGCGAGGCTGGATGATGATCAGGGCTCGATGCCCTTACGAGCAGTATCGAACATACGATCGTCGTCATTCGAAACCAATTGGCACCGCGCGGCACGAATCGCGCGGATTGAATTTACCTGACAAGCGAGGAGCAACGAGTGATGAGAACGCACGTACCAATTCGTTTTCTGGCCGCAATCGGAATCGCCCTATTCAGTCAGACGGACGATACGAGAGCGAATGACTCCAGCCTCGAAGAAATCGCCGATATCGTGCGGTCCAATGAACAGCTGTATGAAAACATCGACGTGACCATGGAGATGGTGTACGAAGCGGAGTTGGACGATGATCAGGGCGCGATGCCCTTGCCCAGCGGCCAGAAAGTCGTGCCGTACAAGAGCTATCGCGACAGAATCAGCCACGTCAGGCAAGACGGCATGTTTCGCCTAGTGTTCGATCGTGACGTCGTCATGCTGAATACGGACAAAAAAGAGAGCGAAGAATTACAACGTTATGTCGAAGACACATACGCACGCACTCGCAGCTACGATGGAGACAAGACCAGACTCCTGAACAACAATGCGTTTGGGAACATTATCTATGGAAAAGACGAGAAGGACGGTACGCGAATCATCCCGCACGCCCTACTGCTGCGAATGTCGTTGTACAAGACCTACCTATCGACTCTGCTGGGGGGACAACTCGCATTGGAGACTGCCAACGAGTTCGACCTGGGCACGAAGAGAATCACGTGTGAATACATCGGTCAAGACGTGATTGAGGGCGAACAATCGGCCATCGTGCACGTCAAAGTGTCCCTCAAAGGCGATCGACATATCGTATGGAAGTTGTGCCTCGCGATCGAGAAGAATTACATTCCCCACTTGGTTGAATGCCGTCAATCGAAAGTTTCCGACCATTTGCCCACATCTGCCGCGAGAGTGACCGAGTGGAAGGAAGTTTTACCCGGCGTGTGGTTTCCGATGAAGTCAGAAATCCGCGCGTACGACAAGGAGGTGCTGAGGGAACGGAATCGACAACAACAGAGGTGGAGTTTGGTTATGACAACTGAGTCGATCTCATTTAACCCGAATTATGACCAAGCCCATTTTTCCGATGTCGTCTTTCCAGAAGGCCTCATGATGTACGTGATCGACAATGACCGCGTCGGCCCAGAGGGCGACGGCAACCAGATCGTCAAGAGCTACGTCAAGGGAAGTCCTTCCGACCCCGCTGTCGCCGAGATTGCCGCAGCGAACAAATTCTGGACCGGGGCGAAAGTCATGGCATTCAATGCCTTCGTTGCAGCGCTTGTGGTTGCGGTTTTCCGGATCGTGCGGAAGCGACGTCCGAAACATTCTCATTGATATCGTTGGTCCCCAATGAGCGCATCCGCCGTAGAAATTGTGTTACGCGTTTTGCGGAAGCTCCAGTCGAGGTCCACGAGAGGCAGAAGCGGCTGTGATGCGACAACACACATCTCTTTTGGTGCTCGTTCTGTGCATCCATTTGCTGTTGTTGGCGCACGCAGCGAACCGCTTGAGCCCGGTGTTTAGCGAGATCGGTCATTTGCCAGCGGGTCTGAGCCATTGGAAATTTGGCATGTTCGATCTATATCGTGTCAACCCTCCATTGCCCCGGATGGTGGCCGCACTGCCGATTCTATTAGCCGCGCATGAAGAGCAATGGACAAAATACAACAACAATCCTACGGGCCGCTCGGAAATTCTGATCGGCCGAAATTTTCTAAGCGCGAATGGATCCAACAGTTTCTGGCTCTATACGCTTGGACGTTGGGCATGCCTGCCGTTCAGCGTGGTCGGTATGCTCACATGCTATTTTTGGGCGCGGGACATGTTCGGCAATAACTCGGGGTTGCTCGCTGCGATTCTTTGGTGCTTTAGCCCGACCATGTTGGGACATGGTGCCTTGATCATGCCAGATGTTCCGGCCGCCGCCTTGGGACTGCTTGCTGGTTATACCTTCTGGATCTGGTTGAAGAGCCCGTCGGGTTCCATGGCAATTCTTTGTGGAGTGACGCTAGGCCTTGCCGAACTGACGAAGTTCACGTTGCTGGTGTTTTACCCCGTTTTCTTCGCTTTATGGCTGATTCATCGGTTGTCCGCCAAAAAGTCCGAAGGCCGGTTGCAGTTTCCTCAATTCCGTCAGTTCTGCTTGGTGATCGCAGTCAGTTTGTTCGTGATCAACATGGGATACGGCTTCGCCGGATCAGCCAAGAGATTACAAGAGTTCACGTTTTTAAGTCGCGTGTTGACTGGCGAAGACGATTCCGAGCACCGGAAGAGCGGCAACCGCTTTGTCGGCACACCGCTAGGGACAATTCCTGTTCCCATTCCGGAAGATTATTTGCAAGGACTCGACCGGCAAAAGGCGGACTTTGACTCACCAACGTGGTCTTATTTGCGTGGTCAGTGGCAGGACGGCGGATGGTGGTACTTTTATGCGTATGCGTTTGCCATCAAAACTCCGATTGGAACGCTTTTACTATGTTGTCTGTCAATCGTCCTCTTTCGATGGCCGGCGTATCGATCGGATCTCACGTCTGAGCTGTGCGTGATCGCTCCTGCAATTGCCATATTCTGCTTGGTGAGTTCGCAGACCACATTTAGCATTCATCCACGGTACACTCTCCCCGCGCTTCCGTTTCTGTTCATTCTGGTAAGTCGAGTCGCACGGTCGTTTCGATGGCGCGCTACGGCGTCCGCGTCGATCACGACGATCTGTGTGATTTGGTCGGCAGGCAGCAGCTTGTATTACTATCCACATAGCCTCTCGTACTTCAATGCGTTTGTCGGAGGACCGAAAAACGGCCATCATCACTTGCTTGACAGCGGCGTCGCCTGGGGACAGGACCTGCTGTTCCTCAAAGAGTGGTACGACAATCATCCGGAAGCTCGACCGTTCCATGTCGCGTCGTTCGGTTGGACTGATCCGCAACTTGCCGGAATCAGCTATGTGGTGCCGCCGCTTGCACCCGTCAAACCTGGGATGTATGGCGCGGAAACGATCGACAAGCTCGGGCCGAAACCAGGGTGGTTCGCGATTGATGTCAACCATCTGCGGGGCACAATCTGGGACGCTCCAACGGGGAACGGTGGTTGGCGACACTTCTGGATGGACTTCGGAAAACCGATTCCCAACTTCACCTATTTCCAGCGTTTTGAGCCGGTGGATCGAGTCGCCTATTCGTATGTGATCTATCACGTATCGCTGAGTGATGCGAATCGAGTCCGCCAGGAATTGGGTCTACCGAAGTTGGTGGAATCGATCAGCGCGACTGACGATCAAAAAACGTCAACGTCGACTCAGCCGCGTTCACCCTCGGCTATCCAACCCGGCGCGAATCGGAAAAATCATGAGATTTCAGGCTCGTGTGTGACCGGTTCCGAATTCTGCGGCGGTTCGAAACACCCTCACGTTCCCCCTGCGGGATCCGCGCATACGTTCGGCCAACTAAAGCATTTTGCAGATAACGGCTCAGCGGCGACAGACATCGAATTCCGACAATTCCAGGAGTGGGAGGACTAAAGATGCGACCGAAGCGTGGATTTACAATTGTCGAACTATTGGTGGTCATTGCGATCATTGGCATCCTAATGGCGCTCATCTTGCCCGCCGTGCAGCAGGCGCGTGAGGCGTCGCGACGTGTGGGGTGCCTCAACAACCTAAGACAGATCGGGCTTGCATTTCACAACTATCATGATCAGTTCACGCAGTTGCCACCTGTCTACGTCGCGGTGCGGAATTCGATCTTACCAGTATTTATTGGAGTTCCTGGCACGGCGGACGACGCCAACATTCACACGTACGGCGAGTTTCTTTTGCCGTTTCTGGAACAGCGCGGGCTTTACGAGCAAATCGACTTCAAGGAGCCGCTTTTCGCCCCGGCTGACCTGACGTCGATCGGGCTACCGAATTACACGGCTACCAATCATGAGGCGGTGGCGACGGCGCTATCAGTTTTCCTGTGTGCATCGACACCGCGGTCGCAGAATCCTCACGAAACGACGTGGAGTGACATGGCGATTCCCGTGACCTATCGCACGGGTGGCAACGACTATGGTCCTAGCAGCGGTGTCTCAGGCCCGCTGCTCTCGTTCGCACCACCGCAGGCGGGATTGCCGGGTGAGGGAATTCTCTCGAACAATCGACCCAGTGCGAATATCGACATGGTCTTAGATGGAGCGTCTTCGACGGCCCTGATGTGGGAGATTGCTGGACGGCCGGACCTATGGCAGTTGGGCTCCAAGGTCGACGGTGCCGTGATCGCTGGAGGCGGTTGGGCCGACGTACTGAACGCCGAAAACTGGTTCGAGGGGACAATTGCAGACGGTAGCGCCATAGGCGGGCCGTGTGCGATCAATTGCAGTAATCGGCCCGAAGGTTCGACGTACAGCTTTCATCCTGGTGGTGTGAATGTCCTTCTGTGCGACGGTTCCGCGCGGCTTTTGAACGAAAACCTAAACGCCGGTGTGTTTGTGAGCATTGTTACGTTTGCCGGAGACACGCCCGTCGGGGAGTTTTGAGTTGCGGCTCCCGCGATCGAATATCCACCTGTTTGATCGGCTGTGTCCTTCACCTCATTTACATCTGGCAACCGTTCGCCGAAAGAGAAGACTTGGAGACACTCTAGCAGTAATCTTGAAACCTTTTGTTGTCTCAAGAGCACACTTACTTTTTCGTGTCGAGTTCGCCCGCAACCAGGTTTCAGGATGGGTTTTGGGCCGCTCATATGAGTCTGCCTTCAAGTCGGTGGGAACCTGTCATGGCTCGCATTCGCCCCCGTGCACTTAGTGCCCTTGTAACAGTTGCCTTGTTGGTCATCGCAGTGCAGTTGAGTATCCGAATAGGCGGCTCGAGTTCGCGTTACATCGTCATCCACACTGACGACGCGGGGCTCTGCCCGGCAGTCAATGCCGCCACGATCGATGCAATGGAACGCGGTGTCGTCTCGTCGGCAAGCATCATGACCTGTTGCCCTGGGTTCGACGAGTTTGCCGCGTATGCGGTCGTCCATCCCGAACGGGATTTCGGCGTACACCTCACACTTACGTCGGAACTCAACACGTTTCGGTGGGGGCCGGTTTTGTCGGCACGAGATGTTCCGAGTCTCGTTGACGAAAACGGCCATTTCTGGCGATCAGTCGCACAAGTGGCTGAGCACGCTGAGCTCGACGACGTCGAACGGGAGTTGCGCGGGCAGATCGACCGAGCGATAGCGGCGGGAATTCGGGTCTCGCATCTCGATCACCACATGTGGGTCCTGTATTCGCGTCCGGATCTGATCGATCTCTATGTGCAGTTGGGCATTACGTACGACATTCCCGTCCGGTTTTGCACCGTCGCACCGCAGGATCAGATCATCGATCGCGGCCCAACGATGATTGCAGCGTACAACGCACAGCGAGCTGTGCTTGAGGCGCAGGGCATGCCCGTTTTCGACTTCGTTGAAACGGGGAACTACGACATTCAACCTGAAGACAAGCGAGACTATTATCTGACACATCTTCGCAGGATCCCGCCGGGCGTCTCCGAGTTCGTAATCCACTGCGCTTATGACGTCCCCGGTGCAATGAAACCACACGCGGCGAGTTACCGCCAGGCCGACACACGCGTCTTCATGTCTCTGGAGATCGAAGACGAAATTCGGAAGCTGGGACTACATGTGATCGACTGGTCGCAGTTCCGATTGATGAATCAACGTCGCGAATCACCGGGTAGTGCCCGACAGTCGTCACTTGGCATGCGGCTAGGTTTTCCGATAGCGTCGATGGCAAATAAGATCGACACTTCCGCTTCCGGCAGCGCAGGAACTCCACTTCAGCAACCACAATTCCTTATCCGGCCTAATAGAAGCCATCCTAAGACCCGGTCGTGGTCGTCTTTCCCTCCACAACTGAAGGATCGGCTGTGTACATCAGAGGGTTTTGGCTCCAGTTCTAAAACCCATCCTGAAACCCGGTTGTGGGCGAAATCGACACTTGAAAACGAGAGTGGGTTTGAGCCAACAGAGGGTTTCACGGCCACCTCTAGTAGTGAAGCGACGGCGACGTGCGCGACATTCATGACACACGAACGGATCACCGAGAGCCGATGACCACGAACGTCCACATCTCGGATGATCGGATCGCCGCCATCGACGCATTGCGGGGTCTTGCGGTGATCGTATGGATTGTCGCAGACGTTGCGCTGCCAGTCATCTTCTCGTTCCAGCCGTCGGTCGGCACCGAGATCGCCGTGACGCAGCTTTCCAGATCGATCTGGCACGGCCTGACGCTGTTTGATCACGTGCTGCCGGCCATTCTAACCGCCATGGGTGCCGGGCTTGTTTTTTCCGACAGAAGGCGAAACGATCGCGGTGATTCAATGCGTGAGCGGCTCATGCACATCCTGGGACGAAGCAGCCTGCTATTCTTGGTCGGCTTCATCTGTACCGGTGGTTTCGAGCGCGCTTGGCCGGACGTTCGCATCATGGGAATCATGCAGCGGATCGCAATCTGCTACCTGGTCGCCGCGTCTTTGAACCTCCTATTGCGTGTGCGGGGGTTGATCATCGCCACCGTGTTCTTGTTCATGGTTCACTGGGCATTGATGGCTTGCGGCGAAGCCCTTGGCCACGAATCTGGCAATCTCGCCGCCGTTGTCGACCGACTGTTGCTGCCTGGACGGGCGTACTTCGGCGACTGGGATCCAGAGGGAATCCTAACCACAATTCCAGCCATAGCGACCACCGTGATCGGCGTTCTCGTCGGTCACTGTCTTAGTTCGTCCACGTGGAACTCGAGCATGAAGCTGTTGACGCTGGGAGCATCCGGCGCGGTTGCGGTCGCAAACGGCGTCATCCTCAGTGACTACGTTCCAATCAACGTCTATTTATGGACATCCTCATTTGTGATGGTCACATCCGGGGTTCTCTCTCTGGCCATCGCCGGGTTGTATTGGCTCGTCGACATCCGCAGATGTCAAGCTTGGGTCGTGACACCCGTCGTAGCAGGACGCAATGCCCTCGCACTCGTTGTCTTAACGAGCGTAATGCGTTTCGACATGATCGCCGGCCGTCTTGTCGGCGGAGACATTGCTGAAGTCCTTGTTTCCGGCGGCCCGTTTTTGCGCGTGGTCGTTCAACTCGTCTTAATCTGCTGGCTTGCCTTTTGGTTGTACGATCGTCGCTTGTTCCTGACGGTGTAAGACAGATGGCGTCTGCTATTCAAACTATCGGCGATCAAGCTGGTCGAGCCACTTACTGTCTCTCGCGAATGCTGTGGCCACAAGGATTTCGACTAATGTCAATAGCACGCCCACGAAAATCTAATCGCGCCGACACTCAGGGTTCCGATCAACTTGGTCGTTCGTACGTGTTGGACACGAGAAAGAATATGGGTCAATCGGGAAGTCTCAGACGTGGAAATGCTGATCGTGTCAGAAGGCGAGCGGTACTCCGTACGGCCAATCCCACGTCGTCGTGCCTTTTGTCTGACACGAATGGAAATTACCGCACAAACGGATCAGAGTCACCCGATTTCTGGGAATCGTTGTGAGCCTTAATCGAATTTCTCAGGACCGATATTGTTCTCAGTGCGGAGACTCATGCGAGCGATACAGGAATCAGCAATGACCGATACGATGACTCAAGATTGGTACTACCGCGCCGGCGGACATCAGGGCGGACCGGTGCCCTTATCCCGGATTGCCGAACTCATTCGTCACGGGCGGTTCCATCCGGCGGATGAATTCCGACACGGCTCGTCAGGTGACTGGGAGAAGGTGAGTGACGTACAAGATCGCTTCAACCTTCACAAACCACGTTCCGTCGACGGCAGCGGAAGCAACAAAATGCGCCGCCCGCCTTCACGTTTAGTCTCCCACGATATTCAAGTTTCGCTGCCGACCGCCGCATCCCGATGGTTTTGTAGAGTTAACAATCAAGTCGACGGTCCGTTTGATGCGCGTAGTCTCCTGCGCATGGTCGACGACAGGTTGCTTCTGCCGCAGGACCTCGTGCGCCCTGGAATCGATGGTGCCTGGCAGGAATACTTTCTCTATGAGGAGCAGATCGAACACGAGGCAGCAACTGACGAAGGCGATTCCGGCGAAACGGCTGAACATGGTCGCAACGCGCCGCCCGAGAACATACACACCGGGCAGGTCAACCCAGTTCGTCATGCCTACGCGTTTCATGCGGACGGCCAAGCAACGGATACGGCATCATCACTAGAGCCGACGACCACCAGAGCTGCACCCAAGAAACGCTTCGGCACACCGTCGAGGTCCCAGGATTTTCGCCAACGTGTTATTGGGAACTGGGATATCCTAACTGCACTGGCCTTTTTAGTTCTTGTCGGAGTCGTTCTGCTCGCGCTCCCTGCACTTGACGAGAACCACACGAGCTACCGACTCTATTCCGATCTCTGGTCACGTGCTCAAGAACTCCGCGATCGAAGTGCCAATGCATCCGAATGGGCGATGCTTTCCCACGAAGCGCATGAGCTGGTGGATCCCATTCTCTTCGAGTTGGAGGGCGAGGCTGATGTCGGTCATCCTGCCGAGCAACATCTTCTCTGGGCGGGTCGCGACTATCTACTTCCGATGATTGACGCACAGCTTTCCAACGCGCAGAATCCGCAAAGTCCCAACGAATCACTTGAAACGCGTTTCACAGATCAAGAACGGCGGCTTCATACACACATGCGGGTACTGGAGCGAGTGCTCGCGGGCCGGAGGGGATGACATCAGCACAAAACTCGTCGATGCTCAAACCGCTTGACCCGCGATTCGACAATCGGATCGGCCAACGCGACTTGAGGAACGTTATCCACGAGCCGGCGCGCTGGCGAGCGGAGGCGCGTTCGACACCGTGAGCCTTGAAAACATGGCCGGCAGTCGTATCGGAGAACGGGCAATGGGAGTCCCCGACTCGGCCTGTCGCAAACAAAAAGCAATCTGTGCTTCCGTGTAACGCTTCCGTTTCATGGTCCAAAATCCTCCCTTTCAAAATGCAAGATAACGGAATCTCTCGCATTCCGCACGGTTCAAGAAACGGGTTTAAGGTCATACCTAACCCAACCTTCATAACGGGTCGTACAGAAAATCAAAGCTGGTCAACACCTTTCCTCTGGATGACCACGGCGACGCGGACGCGCTCGAAGACGTTCGTGAGAGCATGCCGAGTAGCGTGGCAGAGCGAGTGAGTACTACTACCGAGTCAGGATGAAACGAGCTCGCCAAACGTGAGGCTTGATCGTCATCATTGTCGTTTCGGTGCGATTGCCCTATCGACTCATACGTCTCGCGATCCGATTCGGAAGGCCGCACGTTTTTGACAATGATCCCGTGTCGGCTGACCGTATGCGTCACCTGCCGACACGTGCGTGCTCACCAATTTTGTGCCAGATGAATTGCGAGCGCCCCGATACCAAACAGAAAAAACCCAGCCATGACCGCGATGAGCAGCACGCAGAGCGCCGCGTGCACAGAAAAGAAGAGTGTTTTTATAAAGGTTTCTACACCTTTCCACGCACGGTCACGCCAGTCGTCCAAAACGATTGACCTTGACCGCCAACAAAAGAACGCCGTGAGCAGGAGCAGGCTGATCGACACGATCCCCAAAAGGATTTGCTCCCAATCACCGGTGAACCAGTGTGACACGACCCTCGCAGTCCCTAACAGCAATAGCGCCAAAGCCGTTAAAGCATAGCCGGCCATCATCGCGATCATCATGATCCTCATGGCGATAACGAACGCAAAAATGGTCAGACCTAAGACGTCGGCAGTGGCTTTGAAGACCGGGCCTGATGCCGCCGAATCCTCGTTCGGCTCCCAAACTCCGGAGTCGTCAAGGGGGACGATAAAGTCCGGCGCGTCGTCATTCGGTCTCGTCGCGTCATCGACCGAGTCAAGGTCGTGAGCGTCGGTTTCGCTGTCTGGATTCGACGATTCGTTTTCCACTTCAGAGTGATCATCCAAAAAGTGCACTTGACGGCTTTCGCCTCGCGTCCTCTCTCTGATTGTACCTAGCCGAGTGGCGGTTCGTTAGCGATCGAACTCGGCTTGCGTCGTGTCTCGCGAATTCTTCGACGCCACAGTGCCTTCGTCTTCAAAAAACCAAACGGCGCGAAAAAAAACACGGAGACCGAGCATTCGCAAGGCCTCCGCGTCTTGTCGTAAGTGTCGCGTCCAAGTCACCGGCGGTGGGCAAGTGTTCGCCGACTGCCGCAACTCTTTCGCTGCCGCGTTGAATTACATACGCGGTGCGGGTGCTCCCATTCCGGGCCGTGGCGCCGGTCGTGCGGGAGGCTGACCGTTTCCGATGCCCGGATCGAGGGGCTTGGGAAGCGGGCGAGCCGTCGGGGCACCGTTACCAGCTTGCGGTCGGGGTCGTGTTGCGGGCTGACGAGGAGCCGGGGCACCGTTGCCAGCCTGCGGTCGCGTCGACGGCCGAGGCGCGGGTGCTCCGTTGCCAGCTTGGGGGCGGGGCCGTGCCGGGGGCTGACCGTTTCCGATGCCCGGATCGAGGGGCTTGGGAAGCGGACCAGCCGTCGGGGCACCGTTGCCGGCTTGCGGTCGGGGTCGTGTTACGGGCTGACGAGGAGCCGGGGCACCGTTGCCAGCTTGGGGTCGGGGTCGTGTTACGGGCTGACGGGGAGCGGGCGCTCCGTTGCCAGCTTGGGGCCTGGGCTGATTCGTCGGGCGGTTCGTTTCGTTGCGATGGTCGCGGATAACCGTGTTTCGTCCGTTCCGGTGATCCCGGACGGTGGGAGTATTCTGCCTACGATGATCGCGAACTTTGCGATTTCGTACGTTGTGCCCCGAACGTTGCCGGGAAGCGGACCTTCGATTTCCTCTGTTGCCGTTGTTGCCTGCCTGAGCATCGGTTGCCAGTGCGGCCCCGGCCACGACAAGGGCCAGGAGTAATGTGGTAAAGCGTTTCATTGCAAATCTCCGTTCAGGGGAAAAATACGGTATGAAGCCGGGAAGCAAACTGAGCATCCATGTTGCGGCTGAAGAGAAGATGTTCCCCTGTCACCCAATCGGAGTGTCGATCCGCAGTATCCGTTACACGAAAACGCAGCATCGTTTTGAAGACTTGAAAAGTCGCAAAGAGATGAAGAAGAAGTTGCAAAATCAGGCCGCGAGAAGTGTTCCTAGACTGCCACGGTCTCGTGGAATCTGCTTTCGACCGAACGATTGCGCGCTACGGAAGCGGAGCGCGGTGTCGGCTCAAACAGTGTCTGAGCCGGCACGCAATTGTTCTTCTCGCTCTGAAAGGCCGTCAAAGCTTTACAACGACGCAGGGATACATCTAACATGGCCGAGCGGATGACGTCGAACGTCACCGACAGGCTGTTCGTTCCCGACATTCTGCGCAAAAAAGGGTGACGATTTGGCGGGGATGGCATTTTTAGAAAACGTGAATTCGACGTAACCTGTTGGCATCAAACAGCGGCCGAGTGGCGGAATTGGTAGACGCACGGGACTTAAAATCCCGGGTCCGTAAAGGGCGTGCGGGTTCGAGTCCCGCCTCGGCTACTACTGAAAAAGGGACTTGCGGCATTCCGTTGTGAGTCCCTTCTTCGTGCGCCGTTTGACCGGACGGTGTCTAGGCTTGCCGTCGCGCGATCACGTCGAGTTCGAATTGTTGTTGCCACGTGAACTCGGGGCGATGGCATCTTGTCGCAACGATGTAGTAAGATTCCGGGAAACGATCTGGCGTTACTTCTCTGGCAGCCAACATGGTGGCATTCACCGACGACGTAGAATTTGTGGCCTTCGACTTGGAGACAACGGGGTTGTCGTCTGCGCTCTCTCGCATCGTCGAAATAGGAGCGGTTCGATTTCGCGCCGATGGCACCGAGTTGGCACGGATGGAGCAACTGGTTGATCCCGAATGTTCCATTCCGCGGAGGGTGATCGCCGTTCACGGTATTACCGACGACATGGTTCGAGGCCAGCCGACGATCGAACAGGCGCTGCCGGAATTTGTTGAATTCCTTGGCGGCGGCGACACAATTGTATTGGCGCACAACGCGTCGTTCGATCTTGGTTTCATTGCCTCGGCGGCGGCTCGATTGCAGACCGATCTTCCCGAGCACACGGTGATCGACACGCTGGCCTTGTCGAGAAAGCGGCTCGGTGGAGTGCCCAATCATCGTCTTGAGACGTTGGGCCGGCATTTTGAGGTGATCGATGCGACCGAGCACCGTGGGTTGGGCGATGCTATGGTTGTGAAATCGGTTTTTCTGCACTTGTTGGCGAAAACCCCCGCCATTGGCGACGTCGACGAGTTATTGAATGTCGTATCGCCGATGTTCTTCGAGCCCGCGTGTCTCGATCCGGTCATTCTGCCGAGAGGATACGAGTCCTTGGCTCGAGCGATCAGAACCGGCGAGCCGCTTTCGATTGTGTACGGCGGCGGCAGCAAAGGAAACACGAGCCGACGGATCACGCCGCATACGCTGATCGAAGAATACGGAAATCTCTATCTGATCGCCCGCTGCCACATCGACGAAATGGACAAGCACTTTCGACTCGACCGAATACGAGACATTCGGACGTGATGACTGTGTCGCCGATGCGTTCGTCTTGGTGTGAACTTGGCCCGTGCGCCGCTTGTCTTTGTTGTGAAGGGCCTTCAGAATACGACCGGAATGACCGCCATGACGACGCTTCTGCTTTCGTCCCGGCATACGGATGACAATCAGGCGCTCTGGCGAGCGGCCATCGGGCGTGGATGGTCGGTCGAGCGCGTACGGGGAGTTCGCGTTCCCCAGGTCAGCGACAGCGAGATTGTCATCTATGTTGAAGGCCTACTCGCGCCGTCGATCGCCGGGTCGGTGCAGCGCACATTGTTAGTTCCAGCGGACGATTGGCTTGTGACGTTGCCGAGCGAGTACACGAAGCGTCAAGTTCGACTGTCGACACTGGGCGAGGCTCGGACGCTGACGGCGGCGATGTTCGTAAAGCCGCCCAACGAAAAGTTGTTCGAGGCAAAAGTGTACGCATCGGGTGCGGACTTGCCCGATGCGTTTGAAGACGAGTTGCCCGTGCTGGTTGCTGAGCCTGTTGGCTGGGATGTCGAGTTTCGCTGCTTCACTCTCGATGGCAAGGTCCGGACGCTGTCGCCCTATCTGAGGAACGGCCGGCACGCCGAGCTTGATGACTACTCGGCATCTGACGATGACCTGAACGCTGCGCGACAGTTCGTCGAACAGATTCTCGCCGACCCATCAGTCAAGACGCCCCGGGCTGTCGTGGTCGACGTCGGTGTGATCGCGGGAAAAGGCTGGGCCGTGGTCGAAGCGAACGCGGCGTGGGGGTCGGGCATTTACGGCTGCGACCCGGATGTGGTACTCGACGTGATCCGCCACGCCACGGTCCCGCTTGGCTGACACGAATGGCGCGTCGCGATGAAACATCATCGCGCGCCCACGACGAAAACGTTCGGTCGGGCACGTGAGACGCGCCTACCAACGAAAAACAGCCCACGCATTGCGTGGGCTGAGGTGTTCCTAGCGCTTCGAGATTGTCGTCAAGCGTCGCGGGCTCGTCTGCGGCGGCGTCGCTCGGCCAGAACCAAACCAACGGCTCCTAAACCAAGTAAGGCAATCGAAGAGGGCTCGGGAACGGCAGTGACGTACAGGCTCTCGTTAACGGTACCATTCGGCACGGAAGTCACGAAGCCGCCGGTGTAGTCGGAGACATCGACGTGAGTATAAAATGTGTTCCAGTAGGGCACGGCAGCAGCGGGGCCACCGGCCAACGCTAGAAACAGCGCAACGGGCGGGATCGACAGCATCTCTTGAGCCGTCGCGTATCGCCAGCCGGCGTGAAAACTGGGGACTTTTAACTCATTGCCGGCATGAAACTGCATGGCAACGGGCGATGCCCAGGCCCAGCGTAAGCCGTTGTGAACCACCGTCACTGATTTCGGCACGGGGTCGGTCGCGATCAGAGCCGCTTGCGTCTGTCCCGACGTGGCAACTAACGCGGCGATTGCCAGTACAAACCACTTTAGCCCGCTCATCATTTTTTCACCCTCCACAGAACCAAGTATGAGGTTCCGGCTATCAGACGACTGCGTAAGATACGTAGGCCGTAGTCTGAGTAATTCGAATCAAAAAAACAAGTAATTTCCCCATATTCTTCCCATTTTCTCGATCTCACGCTTCGCGCCCTCCTTGCTTTCGACGCCCGTTCTCGCGACGGTCACCAACAAAAACAGCCCACGCATTGCGTGGGCTGAGGTGTTCTTAGCGCTTCGAGATTTTCGTTAAGCGTCGCGGGCTCGTCTGCGGCGGCGTCGCTCGGCGAGAACCAATCCGACGGCTCCCAGACCAAGCAAGGCAATCGACGAGGGCTCCGGCAGACTATCGGTCACGTACAGGCTCTCCCAGTTTGAATTATCTGGCGTGGAGCGCACGAAACCACCGCTGTAATCGCTTTCATCTACGTGCGTAAAATCTGTGTTCCAATAAGGCACAGCGGCGGCGGAGCCACCGGCCAGTGCTTGAAACAACGAAAGGGCCGGGATCGACAGCAACTCTTGATCCGTCGCGTATCGCCAACCCGTGTGAAAACTCGGGACCTTCAATTCGTTGCTGCCGGTAAATTGCCTGGCAACGGGCGATGCCCAGGCCCATCTCAATCCGTTGTGAATCACCGTCACCGATTGCGGCACGGGGTCGGTCGCGATCAGAGCCGCTTGCGCCTGTCCCGACGTGGCAACGAATGCGGCGACTGCCAGTACAAAACACTTCAGCCCGCTCTTCATTTTTTCACCCTCCACAGAACCGAGTTTAAGGTTCCGGCTATCAGACGATTGCGTAAGATACGTAAGCCACAGTCTGCCAAATTCGAATCGAAATAACAAGCAATTTCCGATGATTCTGCCCATTTCCTCGACATCATTCTTCGTGTTCTCCTTGCTTTCGACGCCCGTTCTTCCGATGGCTACGAACAAAAACAGCCCACGCAATGCGTGGGCTGATGTGTTGTTAGCGCTTCGAGATTGTCGTCAAGCGTCGCGGGCTCGTCTGCGGCGGCGTCGCTCGGCCAGAACCAAACCGACGGCTCCCAGACCAAGCAAGGCGATCGAAGAGGGTTCCGGAACGGCGGTGACGTACAGGCTCTCATAGTGCGACCCATCCGGCACGGAAAGCACATTACCGGCGTTATAGTCGGACGGATCAACGTGAGTGAAAACTGTGTTCCAGTAGGGCGCCGCGGCGGCGGCGCCACCGGCCAACGCCTGAAACAGCGCAATGGGCGGGATCGACAGCATCTCTTGAGCCGTCGCGTAGCGCCAACCCGCGTGAAAACTGGGAACTTTCAGCTCATTGCCGCCGCCCCAGAACTGTGAAGCAACGGGCGATGCCCAAGCCCAGCGTAAGCCGTTGTGAACCACCGTCACCGACTTCGGCACGGGGTCGGTCGCGATCAGAGCCGCTTGCGCCTGTCCCGACGTGGCAACGAACGCGGCGATTGCCAGTACAATCCACTTCAGCCCGCTCATCATTTTTTTACCCTCCACAGAACCCAGCATAAGGTTCCGGCTATCAGACAACTGCGTAAAATACGTAGACCGCAGTCTGCCAAATTCGAATCGAGATAACAAGCAATCTCCGAAGATTCTTCCCATTTTCCTCAGTTCCGCAGATCACAAGTTGGCATTCGTATAGTCACGGTCGCCTCAGGCGACTACCGGACGACGTGCGAAGTCAATCACCCATTCGCCGCTGGGTGAAGGGGCTCTTCTTGCTGGTGGGTACGTAATTGGTCTTGGGCGTGTTGGCGACCGAAAAGACCTTGTTTGACCTGGGGCCGCTTTGTTGAGGCTCCTGGGTGGTGTTTTCCTGTTCACGCCTTTTCGCGGCGGCGGCGAGCTTTTTCTGGGCCACCCGCCGTTCCCGCTCCTTCTTCTTTTTGTCTTTGTTCTTGGCCATCTGCGTCTTCTCCCGGCAACTTGAATATCTAGATTATGGAACTAGGTTCAAGGCCCAGTCTGTGATCAGCCGATCGCGTGAAACGACTGGGCCGCTACCGCTGTTCCGAAGGTATCGAAAATGTTTCCCGCTGCGCAAATTATATCGTCTGATGTCAGATAATCGAGCGAGAGTACATTGTCGCTGTTTGACGCGCTTCTCGCAATCGGACGTCTGGTACGCCGGCTTGCCGCCCTCCAGAACGGGTCACCAAATGAACCGCTGGCCAACTCACGCCTGTCTGAGCGCCGGTACAATTTCGGTTCGTGCCGCGTGAATCGCCGGAGCGATTCCGGCCAGAACTCCGGCGATGGCGGACACGATCAGCCCCGTGATCGCCAGGCGAATCGAGGGCGTGAATGCGATCGTGACGGCTTCCGCTCCGACCGAAAGGCTGCTGATTTCGAGCATGATCATCGCGGCTGCGACGCCGACAATGCCGCCGGCGATGCTGAGCAAGACGCTTTCGGTCATCACGAGCCGAAAGACTCTGGGGCCGGTAAAGCCGATCGTTTGCAGGACGGCGTGCTCCTTGATGCGGTCCTCGACCGACATGACGGTCGTCGTCGCGACGAGGGCCAACACGAGGCCCACGCAGGCATAACCGAGGTAGTGGGCCATGCCGATCAATTCTGTCAGGTCGCCCAGGCTGCTGGCTTGAAACACCCCCTTGGGCCGGGTATCGGTCTCGACGGGTCCGCCCCGGAACCTTTCGTCGATCTCCTTGCACTTCGCGACGGGATCGGTCCCCTCGTTCAGCAGGACTTCAAGTTGTGTCACCGTTCCGACGAGGTCCATGCCCCCGCGTCGCTGTAGGAAGTCGAGGTGAGAATAGATGTAGTTTTCCTCGGCGGGATCGTCGCTCTCGTAGATGCCCGCGATCGTCACGCTGAGTTTGTCCCTGCCTTCACCGATGGTGAAGATTTCGCCGACCTTCTTGTCTCTGCGTTTGGCGACGGCCCGGCCCACGACGGCGGAGTCTTGATGCTGTTCGAATTCGGACCAGTCGCCCGACACAAGCGTGAAATCACGGGCGGCGCGAAGTTTTTCCGGCGGCACACCATAGAACACGACGACGTCCAGGCTCGCCCGGCAGTTGTTCGTGAAGACCTGAATTGGAACGACGTCCCGCACGCCGTCCAAGCGAGCGATCTGCGCGTCGTAGTCTTGCGGCAAATGGCTGGTCGCCGGGCAGAATTTGTTGGCTTGGAAGGCGATCAGCGAACCTTTCGCGGCTTGCCGTCGTTCGAGGTCGTTCATGCCTTCCTGAATGGCACCCACGAAACAAAACACGAACAGGGCGACGGCCGAGCCACTTACGGTGAGAACCGTACGCGAGCGGTGTCGCCACAACGTCTTGAGCGTGTAAGGAATGAACTTGAACATAGTCTTGTTACGGGGCGTTAGCCCGCCGAGTCTTGTATTTCTGGAAACACGGCCGGTTCGAAGCCGGCGCCGCCGGTTTGTACGAGTTTTCCGCGGTCGAGGTGGAACTGCTTGTCCGCGACCCCGGCGGCATCGGCGTCGTGCGTCACCATTAACAGCGTGACGTTCAATTGTTCGTTCAATCGTTTGAGCAGGCCCAAAATTTGATCGGACGTATCGGGGTCGAGGTCGCCCGTTGGTTCGTCGGCCACGACCACTTTGGGGTGGGCGACGATGGCCCGTGCGACGCCGACGCGCTGTTCTTGCCCGCCTGACAACTGACGAGGGTAATGGTCGGCTCGGTCGAGCAGGTCGACGGCCTTGAGTGCGATCTCGACGCGCTTGCGACGTTCGCTGCGGGACATCGGCAACAACAACAGCGGCATTTCGATGTTTTCGTAAGCCGTCAACACGGGAACGAGGTTGTGCGTTTGAAAAATGTAACCCATGTTGGCGGCTCGCCAGTTCGCCAGCTTCGTGCGCGAGAGCCGAGTGATCTCGGTGCCATCGATGACGATACTGCCGTTGTCGGGTTTGTCGATGCTGGCGATCAGGTTCAGCAGCGTCGACTTGCCCGTGCCGCTGGCACCCATCAGCGAGACAAATTCTCCCTGTTCGACGTCGAGCGACACGGCGTCTAGCGGCGTGATCGTCTCGTCGCCTTTGTGGTACCGCTTGGTGACGTTTTTAATTTCGATGAGCGCCATTAACTGCGGCCTCCGTCGTCGCTTGCAGGCAGTGGGTCAGTTTTGTTTGAGTCGTCACTTTGACGCGCGGCGCCGCCCGTGCCGAGATGTGCGTCTTCACTTGTGACCTTGATGCGGTCGCCGTCCTCAAGACCTTCGATTCCGCTGGAGATGATTCGGCTGGACATGCTCAGACCTTTGGTGATCTCGACGAGGCCGTTCGATCCCACGGTTCCCGTCTCGACCATTGTCTTACGCGCCATTCCATCCGACTGATCGGCCAACCAGACGAACGAACCACCTTCGGACTGATGGATGAGCTGCTTTAGCACGTAGAGTTTCATTTCCTCGAGCGGCTCGATTGTTTGATCGAGTTTCTTCGGCGCCAGGAATACAACGTCGACCAGCATCTCCGGCTTGAACACCGGTGGCGGATTGGGGATGTTCACCTTGACCTGCAACGTGTTCTTCTGGATGTCGGCTTCGGAACTGATGAACAGAACCTCGCCAGTGAGCGGTGACGAGAGAGCCGGGTTATTGATCTCGACCAGTTGGCTCAGGCTGACATTCGGTATGTCCTCGAAGCGAACATCCGCTCTGATTTGCAGCATGTCGGGGCGGTAGAGTGTGACGACGGTGCTGCCGTCGTGTCCGGTCATTTGTGTCATGCCGCCGCCGATACGTGCGCCCGGGTGAGCAATGAGCCGAAAGACGCGGCCATCAATGGGCGAAACAACGGTCATTCGATCGAGTCGCAACTTCGCCTCGGCAACGACGACTCGAGCCTGCTCGACGCGAGCGGTCGCCGCCTTCACTTTGGCCTGGGCTCCGTCCTTCGCTTTGATTTCGTCAGCCAGCAGTTCGAGTTGTGTCCCCAGCGCGTCGCGGCGCTTGATGAGCGCCGCGCGCTCCTTCTTGAGCGATCCGGAGCGATCGCGGAGTTCGTCGACGAGTGCTTGCGCCGATTCTGCCTTGCTCTTAGCAACGTCGATCTCCACGCCCGCCACGACGCCTTTCGCTGCGGCTTTGCTCTCGTAGACCTTCTGAGCCGCCCGCTGATCGGCGACGGATCGACGTGTTTCGAACGGAAGGTTCTTGAGCGAGGTTTCGATCTTCGCCAGCGCCGCCTCGGCTTCTCCCAGTGCCGCTTCGAGATGAACCGGTTGACGTAATCGTGTTTGGGCAGCGGTGAGATTCGATTGGGCCTCGTCCAACTCGGCTTCACGGAGCTTCAAATCAGCCAGTGCCCGGTCATGCGTGAGCCGGGAATCGTCCTTCACCAGTTCGGCAATCGGTTCGCCGGCTTTGACCGGTTGATCTTCGACGACCAGCAGTTTCTCGACGACGCCCGGCGCAAGCGCCGCGACGCGAACCGGTGTGGGCCGAGGTTCAATCCAGCCGGCCGCTTGGAATAACGGCGTTCCTTCCGGACGAACTTCGGCGGTGGTGGAGAACACGGGCACAACGGTCACCGCCTTCGGCGGAAAGACAACGTCGCGCGTTGCCCACGCCACCAGCGACAAGAAGCCGCCGACGAGCGCCATCGGCAATACGTACCGCGTCAGCACATGCCGGCGCGTGCGGATCGTCGGCGTACCGGTACCGCCACGGTCGATCGCCAGTTCTCGTAGGTCAACTTCTGGTGTCATGGCTCACATCATTTCTTTACGTAGACGCCGCTGGCGAGAATGGTGAGATTTCCTGCGTCATCGCGTTTCGCTTTGCCTTTGACGACGACGGTCGACAGTTCCTTCACCTTCAACAGCTCGCGGGCATCGGCCTTGACGAGATCGCCGTTAGCATCGACCACTTTCACAAGCGCTGTTGACGTCGGCAGCTTGTGAGTTTCGCAGCAATAGTCCCACGGAATGGGGCAACCATCGCCGGGGATGTCACTGCATGCCTTGAGCGATCCGTCGACGATGGAGAACGCGGCCTGACCTTCGACCCACGGGTTTTCGCCACCGCCGATGCGACCGACGATGAGCACGTCGGCCCCGTCCTCGGCCGCTTCACGCACGGCGATGACATCGCTCGCACCTTCAGGCTCCGCCTGCAACAGGTACTTCGACCCATCGACTGATGGAGCCGAGGCCGCCGGCGCCGTTGCAGTCGGCGCCTCTTGATTCTGAGCGCAGCCGATTAACGTAATGCCAAAAAGTGACAGGCCAACGAACAATTGAGTACTCTTCTTCATTTCCGTCTCCTTCGATTGATGTCGAGAGCGTCCCGCTCACGACGTTGACAATTCATACCGATTTCAACCCATCGACGATGGGCATGCGTAATGCGCGGATTGCCGGGGGAATGGCCCCGAAGAATCCCAACAACAAACCGACACCGCAGCCGATCAACACAGCCATGCTGTCGACGCGAAGCGAAAACGCTCCCATCGTGAAACGCACTGCGGAGCCGTTGACGAACACCAGCGCCAAAAACGCTGCCACCAGGCTCGCGGCTAGAGCCAACAGCAAGCCTTCCTGAATTAGACTAATAACGATGGCTCGCCGCACGAAGCCGATGGTCTGTAATGTTGAAAGTTCCTGAACGCGGCCGACCACGGAACCATACATCGTGTTCAACCCCGCGAACACGCCCGCTCCCGACACAAGAACGACGACCAGCCAAGCCAACAACCTCACCGGGAGGTAATCTTCGTTGAGCGATGCGTAGTATTCCGTTTCCCGCATGGTCTGCAGTTCGAGGTCGAGTCGCGCTTTGCAGAATAGGTCGAGATTGGAGAATTCCGCACCTGGGGCAAGGGTCACGGCGACGATGCTCAAGTCTTGTCGCTTCATGGCTTGTTGCAACTCGTCGAGGCGACACCAGGCCTCCGACTCAAACGCGGAACCACCCGCCGAGAATACGCCGCTGATCCGCCAACTGCGGCCCTCGAAGTTGATCGACTGCCCGATGCGCGTTTCCGCCGGCGTCGCGCCAAGTTTTGCCGCCACCATCCGACCCACCATGACTTCCCCCGCCTCGGGCCAGTCGCCGGCTTCGAACTCGACTTGGCGGCGAACGAACAGCGCCGCCTGGGTGACTCCCCGAACCAGCCCCATCGATGCTTCCCGTTCTCCCACGCCGACTCTTGTGCCAAGATACAACTCGGGCGAGACGTACTTCTGCCCGAATCGCTCTTGAATTCCGGCGACGCTGGCGGGAACGAGATCACTGGTCCGCATCGGGATCGAGGAGTATTCGAGGTTTCCGCCCATGCCGAGGGAAAAGATGACAGCCGTCTGCGGATCACCGCTGACAGCCAGCGACCGCTCGAGGCCGCGGATAAACCCGACAACCACGAACACCAACACGATCACCGTCGTCAGGCCCGCAAACGTCAGCGACGTTCTGAGCGGGCGACGGAAGAGATTACGGATTGCGTACTCCCACGGGAGCAGGCGGAAAAACATGTGATGACCGGTTTCAGAACCGAGAGTCAGGCGGGTGTGTATTCTCAGGGCAGGGCGGACCGTCAGCACTGAGAACCAGCGGGAAGGAGCGTTCGAAAGTCCGTCAGCGCCAGTTTGATCTGGACTCGGGGGACTCTCCGCTCGGGACTCATCAACACAGAAATGACATGTGCAGCGTGCGCAGCCAGCGGCCGTGGCTGCTGCCTCGATCGAGGAATGGTTCGCCGCCGACCGCTCGACTGATCACCGACTGAACGGCGACCGGTGATTCGATGGCGACGAACGAGGCGAACGAAGAGCTCACTCGGACATTCAACTCGCAAGGTTTCGCGAAGACCGCACCGCCGCAAACACCCTGACATGGCGATTTGTCCGGCGCATCGCTCGGTTCACCGTTGTCAGGGTCGGACGGCTTCTCCTTACCGCAGCAATCGTCCGTCGAGTGAACCGGGCAGCAGGCCTGATGAGAGAAGTGTTCCGCCGAGCAGCACCGACCGGCTTGGCACGGAGCGTCTCCGCACCACATCGGGCAGGCGATGATGGCCGTAATGAGCACAGTTGAAACAGCCCGGGGAAACATTCAGAGATTCCTTTGTTTGTCCATCGCTATCATACGCGGGCCGTGATGGACGAGCAATCTCGATTTTCCCGTCGGCTATCTGCCCCCCGCTAAGCTGTCACTGAGCAGTTGTCCGTCGATGATTGCCGAGGCGGCCCGAAGCTCTCGCAGTGAATCGAGATACGACAAATTCACCTGCAAGTTCGTTTGCTGAGCCGTCAGGAGCGTGAGATACTCGACCTGACGCTTCTCGTACCCGTCCGTCACCAATTCGAGAGACTGTTTCGCTCGCGGAACCATGCGCTGGCCGTATCGCTCGACTTGTTGACGCGCATTGGCATATCGTCGATAGGCGACGGCCAAACGGTCCTGCAAGACGAGCTCAATCCGCTCGACCTCTTTGACGGCGGCAATACGCTTGGCTTCGGCGCTACGTATGTTGCCTTGGTTCTTGTCGAAGATCGTAATCGGAAATCCGGCTTGCACGTTGGCCACGTTGTCGCCCGTCACATTGTGGTGCCTCACACTGACCGAAAGTTCGACATCGGGAATCGGCTCCTTCCTCGCTCGGTGAATGGCGATGCGCGCCTGATCGACACGTGCCCGCGCTGCGTTCAGTTCGGGATTGCTCCCTAACGCCATCGAAAGGCACGTCTCCCACTCGAGACTCGGCGGATCGGAGTCGAGTTTGCCCTCAAGCGCTGTCATCGTCATGGTTGGCGTGCCCACGACCGCCGCGAGCCGCCGCCATGCCTCGATGTTTTCGTTCCGAGCGTTGTCGAACAGAATATGTGATTCGTCCGCCTTGATCTCGGCTTGCAGCAGATCGTTCTGAGTTCCGAGCCGGCCAGCCAGAAGTTTCTCGGTTGCCTCGACAAGATCATCACCAATGCCCGCCAGTTCCCCCGTCAAGTCGACTCGCCTCTCGGCGACAAGCGCATCATAAAACCGCACGCGCACGTCGCTCAACAGCCGCTGTTGTTGGGCCTCGAATCGAAAGTGAGCCTCATCGATCTCCTTCGCGGCGATCGCTTGATCGAGCTTCAACTTGCCGCCGGAAATGAACCGTTGGCTGATGAATCCGCCTTGTTGCCCGGCCGTTCCCAGGTTTCCGATCTCCGTGGCGTGGTACCCGACGACAGGATTGGGATACAGACCCGCCTGAATCCGTCGACCGCGCGCCTCATTCGCCCGCGCGACCGCCAACACCAGCGTAGGATTGTTCTGTAGTGCGATACCTTCGAAATCGGCGAGCGTGAGTGCCTGCTGCTCGCTGTCGCCGTCAGCGGTCGGGGCGGGGAGCGGCAGCGGCTGCTGGAACTGGGCGGGCGCTACGATTTTGTTATCGACGGGGGTGGGTTGAGCGGTAGGCTTCCAAACGGTCTCGCGACCCCGTCCTGAAACCCGGTTGTGGGCGAAATCGACACTTGATGACAAGGGTCCTTTTGAGCCAACAGAGGGTTTCAGATCTGGTTCAAGAGTGCGCTGCGGCCGGCTATGCGTCATCGACGGACGAAACGGCCGCGCAGACTGACAACCGGCGAGTGCCGGCACCAGCAGCAATAAAAACGCAACTGCCCATCTGAAACGCACTTGCGACTCCGCCGTCTATGGCGAACAGAACGGAAAACGTACCGGTCGCGCGATCGGCACCTCACCATAATCTGTATCGGTCATCCCGCCTGGCGCGATGACGCAAACTTGGCGAGTTGTCGTGCGTGGCTGCCGCTGTGAAGGCCTCCGATGGGGATGTATGTGCAGAACGCACACTGTCGAAAAAGACGTCGAGCCAACCGGCCGCATCTGTGATCGAAAACGCTCGACTGCAAAATGCTGTTTGCGAAAGCAAGCAGTTGCTCGCAATCAAGCTCTGGCTGGAGACACGGCGACGTTTCCAGCGATAGCGCGTTCTCGAATGTGACACTGGCGGACAACAAGCCGGACGGTGGCCCCCGAGCGCTTCGCTGGTGGGGCGCAGGCCTGGAGGTCTTCCACCGTAATTTCGGACGACTCTGGGAGAGTCACGCTGGCGGCAGCGTCCCGTCGTGCGCCAAATCACGCAACTGCTGTGGAGTTACTAGACCAAACGTCTCGCCCATAATCTGGTAATACCATTCGGCTGTCACAGTTCGGCGCTCCAGGATTCTGATGGTTGCATCCACGAGGCGGGATTACACCGGGTCGGTCAGATATCCAGTCCTATGTCCGTCCCGAACCTGCCCAGAAGTGATAATGCGCACGCGTTCATGTAGAATACCGCCCTCTGGCAGAGGATTACAGCTCTGTTCGTCGGAGATAGGGTTTCAAAAACACCACCGGCGTTCTTGGCAATGACGCAGAAAAGAAGACGTCATCGAGGATAGAATTCGGAAGCTGGGTCACGCACTTCGGCAACTGACGACGGGGCAGCTCGTGCAAATCGAACGTTTGGTTGAGGAATTCAGCCAGCCGTTTGAGAGCATCAAACGCTTTCCAGAATCGGATGTCGCAAACGACTGTCTGCTTCGGGATTTCGGCGACACCCTTCGAATTCACCATTGTTTCTCCAAGGAGCCGTTCACCAAGGATAAATTCGAATTTGCGTTGGAGCGAATTGCCAATATGTGTGGTCACGTTGCCACGCTCGCGCCGAAAGGCAATCCTGGGCATGACTTGACGCTGAACGATGCTAACTTTTCTCTGAAGACGCAGGCGGACAAGAGCATTAAGCGTGACAGCCTCCACATCTCGAAGTTCATGGAACTGGGAAAGGGCAAATGGGAGGATTCGGTCGAAGACCTAATAGGACTGCGGAATCAATTCTTCAGTCACATGAAGTCATACGACCGCATCTTGTCGCTACGATGCCTCTCAAAGGGACCGGGGCCGTGGGAATACGAACTTGTAGAGATTCCCAAAAGTCTGCTTGAGGAGGCTCAGCACGGAGAACTTCGCATTCAAGAAAAAAGCAAACAGCGTTTATCGAAGCCGGGGTATTGTGATGTTTACGCTGAGGGCCGAAAATTGAAATTTCAGCTCTACTTTGACGGAGGTGGGGAGCGAAAGCTGCAAATCAAGAAACTGTTGAAGGTCTACTGCATCGTGCACGCAAATTGGAAGTTCACGATTACACGAGAGTAGCTAGGTGAACAGTAGCTTGTTGACGTTGTCAATTCGCTTTTCCGCCATTTCTGCGTATTCGGGATTCAATTCAATTCCGACACAGCCGCGTCCGAGCTGCACGCAGACTTCCGCGACCGTCCCCGTCCCGAGGAAGGGGTCAAGCACGATTGAACCTTCGGTGGAACCGGCACGAATGCAGAGCTCGACTAACTCTGTAGGAAAGACGGCGAAATGCGAGCCCTTAAATCCGTTCGTGTTTATGGACCAAACAGTTCTTCGATTTCGCACACCATTCTTGTCGGTCCGTGACTCTTGAACGGCTTCATGGTCGTACAAGTATTTGAGCGATTTGCTGAATAGAAAGATGTATTCGTGACAACGAGTCGGCCGGTCCTTCACTGATTCGGGTTGGCAGTTCGGCTTATGCCAGACAATATCTGAGCGAAGATACCATCCGTCACGCTGCATCGCGAACGCAAGAAGCCAGGGGATGCCAATCAAGTCCTTGGGTTTTAGGCCTGGAGGAGTCGGTGGACGGAACGACATGGCCCGGCCTGCGTTCTTTTTGTCGTCGTCTCGCCAGGTCCGATTCCCGCTGGTATAAGCATCTCCGATATTCAGCCAAAGCGTTCCGTCGTCGTTCAAGGTCCGTCTGACCTCACGAAAGATTTCCACTAGGTCGCTGATGTATTCTTCCAGAGATTCTTCGGCTCCAATCTGACCGTCAATGCTATAGTCGCGGAGGCTCCAGTAGGGAGGGCTCGTCACGCAAGTTTGGAAGGATGCGTCCGCGTATTTGCACAGAGCTTTACGTGAGTCGGCAACAAGAATCTCGATGTTACTGGCAGGATTCGCGGTCTTACGATTTTTGGTCACTGCTTGTGTCACGGCTCTCCTCCTTGACACTATTCAATAGCTTTTCAAGGTCACGTTGCTCGTAAAGGCGATAGCCATTGAGCGGATGCCTGCGAGCATTCAGCCTCCCAGACCTGTCCCAATTCCGTAAGGTTGAGGCGGAGATGCCAAGAAAGTCGGCTGCCTCGCTCACGGTAAGGTAATCGCTCAAATCCGGTGGTTTTTTCGACTCCCGTGCCAAGGTTATCAAACATTGCAATCGACCGGTACCAATCGGGAAGAAAGGTTAGCAAACCCTACGACAGCTCAACAGTCTCCTGGTAACCAAAGTCAGATATTGGAGGTTGGTCAACCCCGCTACGTGCTCCATCCCGGCATCAGTGACCTGAGTATTGCGTATGTCCAAATGTCGAAGGTTGGCCAACTCTCTCAGATGAATCAGCCCGGCGTCGGACACCTGAGTGCTGTCGAGAGTGACTATTCTGAGATCGGTCAGTCCTTTCAGGTGCACGAGATCCGCGTCGGTAACCGGCAGTCCCGTAAAGTTCACTTGCGTTACTGGTGTATCCGGCATCTCCTCAGCATAGCGGACGCTGCCACCAAGTTTTTCGATTTCGGCGACAGCGTTCAGCTCGCGCCGGTCGTCCGCACTCCCGAAATATCCGAAGACACCGATCGCGGCGAGCAGCGCCAGTGCAATGGGGTAGAACAGACGGCTGATCGATTTCGTCGCTTTCACGGCGATCACACCTTGAATAAGAAATTGAACTGCGCACTTCACCGACCGTCAGCATAACCGTGGAACAGCCAGCGGGCAAAGAAACGGCCATGACCCGAAACGGACGACCACGAGACGCTTCGCAAGACGCAACATTTTTGTGGCAACCTCCTCCACCCCCCAGTTAAACTAGAAGGATGGAGGTCGAGTGGACAAAAGCGATCGTTAGCATAAACGGATGATATTCAACAGTTTCAATCAAATTGGGTCACCTTGGGATTCACGAAAAAATGTCACGAAAACTCACGTGCGTGCTGGTGTTGTTGACAGCCTGCGGAAGCCAGTTGGTTCATGAAGCCAGAGCTGAGTCCATCAGCAATTTGGGCGAGCCGATTACCGGGTTTACTCAGGTGTTCAACACGCATTGGGTTGCTCAGCCGTTCACGCTGGACAATGCGAACTACAATCTGAACAGCGCGACGTTGGGCATGACAACGGCGACAAGCGCCGGGGGCAATTTTGTCGTTCAAATTCGTGACGATGCCGCCGGTTCACCCGGTTCGACGGTTCTCGCCACTTTGTCGGGAAACTCCGACCCGTTTGCAGGCGGGCTTCAGACTTACAGCGGAAGCGTGCTCTTATCGGCAAACCAGACGTATTACGTCGTGGCGGGCGTGACTGCGGGGGGAGCGAACTATAGTTGGAACGGCGGTTTCTCGGACAACCAGACAGGGACCTTGGCCTGGAACATCGGAGACCAGCAATTCTCGTCGCCGGGAACTGCGGGTGTTGTGTGGAGTTTCAGCTCTACGATTGCCAATCTCATCAGTCTCGACGCAACGCCGGTGCCGGAACCGGGCACGCTGTCGATTGCCATGATCGGCCTCGCATGCGCCGGCACCTTCGCGGCTTATCGCCGTCGCCGAAATTCGACGATCTAGACCTTGTCTAGTTCTGTTGTAGCGGCTCGAGACGCGATTGAAGCTGAAGTACGAGCACTTGAGTCGCTACGATTTCGTCAAACGCGATCTAACCCGCCTATCGGCAGCGGCGTCAACGTGCGGGCGTAGAACAGACGGCTGATCGATTTCGTCGCTTTCACGGCGAGTACACCTTGAGCAAGATGTTGAATTGCACGAACCGTCCATCTTCAGCACAGCCGTGGGCAGCCAGCAGGCAAAGATTCGCCCGTCGTTTTCAAAACGAACGAACATGAGACGTTTCGCAACTTGCTGTGCTCCGACGTATTTCTAAGGACGTTTGTTCGAGTTCCTTCTCCCTCTGGGAGAAGGTTAGGATGAGGGCGAGTACGCAAACGCGACCCCTCACCCCGGCCCTCTCCCAGAGGGAGAGGGAGCTTGCATGTGTGCTCAACGTTTATGCGACCTCAACCTTCGCCGGACTTCACAACCGGCTTCCACATCCAGCGCTGTTGTTCTTCGCTGGCCCGCTGGTCGAATATCAGCACGAAATAGAGGTCGGCGACGATGGTCGACAAGAAGGCTGTGGCGATGACCAGATGTGTTGAGAATTGGGCGTCGAACAGTTCGGGTGCGTAGCTGCTGCACACGCCGACCGCTTCGCCGACGAATAGTGCGGGGATAACCGTCTTCCCGGTCGAGCCTTTTGAGAACATGGCCAGCGCGAACAGGGCGCCCAGCGGGCCGAGGAAGCAGTTGAAACCCTTTTGGCAAAGGGTGATCAGGTCGGTCCCCTTGGAGATGTGGTACAGAAACACCGTGCAAGCGACGACGATCACGCCCATCGAAGCCGTCAGCATTCGGGCGAGCCTCAACTCGGCTTTCTTGGACGGCTGCCCACGTCTCAGACGGCGGAAAAAGTCGAGTGTGATGATCGTGGAAACCGAGTTCGACCCGGAGTCGATCGTCGACATGGCGGCCGCGAACAGCGCCGCCACAACGAGGCCGCGCAAGCCGCTCGGCAAGTAGAGACGAATGAACTGCGGAAAGATCTTATCCTGCGATTCGTTTCTCACCGAGTCGATGGCCGAATCGATCCCCGCTTTGGCGGGCAGGTCGTTCGTTTGAATAAAATACATCAGCGCGATACCGACGCCCGCGAGGATTAAGCCCAACCCGAAACTGCTCAAGGCGTTGACCAAAAACGTACGCCGAGCCGCCCAGACGTCTTTGACGGCAAAGTAACGCTGCAATGCGACCTGGTTCGAACCGTGGGTGCAGATCGTCCAAAACGTCATGCCGATCGCGATCGTAAATACCGTCGAGCGGGTGCGAATATCTAAGCTAAACCACTCGACTTGCTCGTGTTTGTATTCGCGGGCCACCGCCAGCCAGTCACCAATGCCCGAGTTAGTCGAGTAAGCGATGGCGCCCATCGTGAATAGCGCACCGGAGATCAGCACGAAAAACTGAATGACGTCCGTCCAGACCACGGCTCGAATGCCACCTAACGTCGTGTACAGCACCGAAAACATGCCGATGCCCAATATGATGGCGTGCATGTCGGCATCGCGGTGCTCGGCCGAGTTCGTTCCGAAAAAGTAACCGATGTCGAGCAGCGCAATTTCGGACATCGCCTTGGACGCCGTCAGCACGACGACCGAAATCCAACCGAACAGCAACAGTAAGCAGAACATGGCGGCAATGGCGCGCGTTGGGTAATCGAACCGGCGCTCGAGGTACTCGTATGCGCTGGTCAGATTCAGCTTCATGAAGAAGGGGATAATGACGAACCACACCACCAACAGGACCACCGGCAGCCCCAGTTGTCGCGTGACAAACCCGATGCCCGTGCGGAACATCTCACCGGGCATGCCCAGGTAGGTGATCGTCGAAAGCAGCGAGGCGATCAAGCTGATGCCGACCGCCCACGACGGCAGGTTGCGGCCACCGACGAAGAAGTCGTCGATCGATTTTTGTCGCCGGGCGATCACGAGGCCCATCGAAAGCATGGCGGCCAGATAGGCGGCAATAACGGCGTAGTCGAACGACGACAGACCGCCGTCAAGAGTTGCCAGCATGTTCATTCAGCCCGGGTGAGACGATCGGACGGTTCGTAGCGTACGATTGTATCAGCCTCGCTGCCCAGTGCTAGCGGGAGCGTCGCTCGAAGCCCACGTGTTGACCATCCATGAACGCAAGGTCACCGCGCAATATCGTTACGGGTGGGATCGATCAACGCGGGTGATGCCGCTTTTTATTTCGTGACGGCCGCGGTTTGTTGCGGGACGAGGCCGGGGGCCGCGGTGAACGTCGTTAGCGCTTTGCCGTCCTCGACATTCCAGATGCGAACTTCGCCGTCGTACGATCCCGTGGCCAACTTCTTCGAGCCCGCGTGGAACGACACGGAGTAGACCCAGTCGTTGTGGCCTTCGAACTTCTTGACTTCCTTGCCGTCGGCGACGGTGTGAACGCGTGCCGTCTTGTCGGCGCTCGAGCTGAACACGCGACCGTCGGGAGTGACTTCGATGCGGAAGACTTCGTCACCGAAGCCGGCGATTTCACGGACCTGCTTGGCATCGGCGATATTCCAGATGCGAACTTTCTTGTCGCGGCCACTGGTGACGACTTGCTTTCCGTCGGCCGTCACGTCCACGCCAGACACCGGCTGGCCATGTCCGTTGAACGTGACGAGCGAATCGCCCGTTTTCATGTCGAACACTTTCGACGTCTTATCTCGGCTCGCGGAAGCGATCTTCGCGCCGTCGGGTGTCCAGGCGAGATTCATCACCCAGTCGGCGTGGTCTTCGATCGTGAGTTGCTCTTTCTTCGACGCAATGTCGTACACGCGAATCGCGCGGTCGGCCCCGCCGGCGGCGAGCCGAGTTCCATCCGGGCTGATTGCCACGCAAAACACCGAATCGCCCGTGCGGACGAGGTCGGCGATCAGTTTGCCGTCAGCTGTGTTAAACAGTTTGGCTTCGCCAATCTGAGCCGGTGTTCCCGCGGCGACGGCGATCATCGCTCCGTCGCTGCTGAACTCGAGATCGTAGACGCGCTCGGCGACGTTGGTGATCCGGCGAACGAGTTTCCCGTCAGCCGTGTTGTAAAGCATGACTTCGTGGTAGCCCGACGTGGCCAGTTGGCTGCCATCGGGGCTGAAGGCAATTGCAGTGATGGGCATCGCGACGCGATAGGCTTCGGGCGGCGCCGGCTGCGGCAGTTTTGGTATTACGGCAATCAACTGCGCTCCGCTGTCAATTCCGGCGTTAAGACGCGCACCCGTGTTGATCCACTTCCTAATGATCGCAATTTCTTCGGCCGTTAAGGGATCGGCTTCTTCGGGCATCGAACCATCTTCGATCAACGCGACTAACGTTGACGCGTCGGCGTCACCGGCCTCGATGACCTCGCCCGATTCGCCCCCTTTGTTGAGTCCCGCGAATGACTCCATGTTGAGCCGCCCTTTGGCGATACGGGCGTTGTGGCACGCCAAGCAACGTCGGGCAAAAATGGGAGCGACCTTGTGCGTGAACGATACCAGCTTGCCCAGGTCGATCAGGATTTCCTCGGCGCCGAGTTGAGCGTTGAGTCGTTCGCCGCTGACGAGCGCCAGTTGCTGTTGTGCCTTTTCGACGTTCGGCTTAAAGGCTGCGATTTCGGCCTCAGCTTGTTTGACGAGCTCGGGCGTCTTGGCGATCAACGCCGCGGCATCGGCCTTGGCCTTTTCTGTCTGTTTGATTGCGGCTTGGGCGTCGGCGAGCGCCTTGGCGGCTTCGGCCGCTTTGGCTTGGACGGCCTTGGCGGCGGCGTCGGCATCAGCCAACATCTTCTTTGCTGCCTCAACGGCTTTTTGGGCTTCAACGACTTTCGCGTCGGCGCCGGTCTTCACATCGGTAGCCTTTTTCGACGCCTCAGCTTTGGTTTTTAAATCGGCATCGGCCTGCTTGACCGCTTTTTCGGCCTTCGACTTGGCGGCCTGATGTTTTCTTGGCTTGCTCTTGATCTCTCGAAAGGTTGTCTCGACGGTCTTGAGCGCTTTATCCGCCTCGGCTTCGCGGGCGGCCAGTTCTACGGCCTTCTTTTCCAGCTCGACGACCTTCTTCTCTTTGTCCTTCTTGGCCTGAATGACGGCCATTTGGGCCTTCAGTTTTTTCTCTGCGGCGGCGACCTTGGCTTCTGCCTGTTTGAGCGCCTTGTTGGCCTTTTCCTGAATGGCTTTGGCGGCGTCGACTTCCTTCTGGATTTCCGCCTGCTTCTTCTTGTTCGCTTCGTCGACTTCGTCAGCCCGAGCCGTTTGTGCGGACGCGATGAGGAAGGTTGCAGTCAGCCACAGCGAAGCGGTCGTCGTGAGCAGGAATCGCATGGTTCATCCTTTGTAAACAGTATCGCACCGAACAAAAGGCGTGACGCAATATGTTGGTCTCGAAGCACTCCCAACAGGCAACGTTCACCTGAGAAGCGTGTCGTGTGGATCGCACTCTTCACGAATGGCAACCATCCATGCCTGCATCGTGTCAGCCGGTTCGGCAGGTGGGCGAGCCGGCTAGGAAGGTCACAGGATGCGGCACAAATCACCCGCGAAAATGCGCGGCAGAATGCGCCTGATCCCAACCTATTAGCATCCCTTGATGTCAGGGGCATGTCAAGCATCGACCCGGCGATGGATGTCCGGGCGTCACACGTTTCGGGCGAACGTTGTCTGCACGAGGGGAGACAGCCGTCCGGAGGAACCAACGGGATATCGCCAGCGTTGGGAGAGCAGGGGCCGATGGCAGCTACGCAGAAGATCACATCGCATAGTTGGCGCGTGACGGACGAGATAATCTGAAGGTTTGAGGAAGTTGGCGCTAGACGTGCTGCCTCGATTGCGCGCGAATTATCGGCGCGCACTTCATCAATTCAACGGGGAGCACGGCGAACAATAGAACACGAAGGGCCTCGCGCGGGGACCTCGTAGGTCTGACCCGATGCAGAGGCCTAGGCCGGGGCTCTAGCCCTTGCGGTGCCGGATTTTGCTGCGATTCCGGCGTTTTTTACGCCCGAGCTTACGTCGTCCCTTGCCAGTCTTCTTCGTCCCCATTCAGCCGAATCTCCTGAACCGCAGGTCCCACATCGAATTAGTTTCTGTCGACAAGCCACAATTTAGCACTCTGCCGGAGAATCATCAATGCAAACCGCCTTCGATGCCCGCGGTGACTGCTGCTGGAGGGAAATCGACCGGCTTTCCCGCTATTATGCCCTGACGGGCGGCCGTCATCCGTGGCGAGGCATCAATTGATCGCGATGAGAGCATTTTGAAGGGATTTTGAAATGGAGTACCGAAAACTTGGAAGTGCGGGAATCAACGTCTCGCCCGTCTGCCTGGGCACGATGATGTTCGGTGGGCCCACGAACGAAGCCGATTCGACCCGCATCATCCACAAAGCGATCGATGCCGGCGTCAACTTCATCGACACGGCCGACATTTACAACGCGGGCGAGTCGGAAGTCGTCGTCGGCAAGGCGATCGCCGACCGCCGCGATCAGGTTGTGCTGGCCACCAAAGGGCGGCAGCCGATGGGAACCGGCACGAACGATGCAGGGGCAGGGCGGGCCTACATGATGCGGGCTCTCGACGCCAGTTTAAAACGCTTGGGGACCGATTACGTCGACGTGTACTACCTGCACACGCCCGACGAGGCGACGCCCATCGAAGAAACACTCAGGGCGATGGACGACATGGTTCGCTCGGGACGCGTGCACTACGTCGCCTGTTCGAACTTTCGGGCCTGGAGACTGGCCGAGGCGCTCTGGACCAGCGACGGCTTGAACCTGAACCGATTTACGTGCGTGCAGCCTTTGTACAACATCGTCAATCGCGACATCGAAGTCGAGTTGTTGCCGCTGTGCGAAGAGTACGGAATCGGCGTCGTGAGCTACAGCCCGTTGGCACGCGGCATTCTCACCGGTAAGTACAAGCCGGGCGGCGAGTTCCCCGCAGGCAGCCGCGCTTCCCGCAATGACAAAAGAATGCAGCAGGCCGAACTCAGGGACGCCAGTTTCGAGGTCGCGCAGAAGATCGTGAGCCGATGCAGCGAAAAAGGCGTCTCGGCTTCGCAGTTCGCGCTGGCGTGGGTGTTGGCGAACCCGATTCTCACGTCGGTCATCGTCGGCCCGCGAACAATGGAGCAGTACGACGACAACATCGGCTGCCTCGACGTCGAAGTGACGGCCGAAGATGAGGCGTTCATCGACAGCCTCGTCCCCCCCGGCGAACACAGCGGCTTCGGCTTCCAAGACACCGCCTACCCGATTACGGGACGTGGGCGGTAAGAACGAGTCCGGCCGTGGTCGGGGATTGCTTTACCACTTGAGGTACTTGTTGTTTGCTGGATACGCCCAGCGCTGACGCTCTGAGTCCACGGGAATCTGTGCTGCCATAGCGGCTTCATCGACGACGAAATGGTCGAGCTCTTCATCGTAATAGCTGTAAGGGCCGACGCGTTCCAGCCAGGCCATCGCATTGATCCAGTCATCGTCCACGGTTTCCCATCGGCAATCGAGGAAGATTGCGGGCCGCTGAAACCAACCGCTAAGTACTAACAACCAGGAAAACTTCCCGGTTTTTGACAGTGAAAATGACAACAGACTTTCATGCATGGCGGGAAGCCAGTGTTTGGCTCGAAAGCCGAAAGACATGCATGTGCCCATCCGCCAATCGGCCATGCGGTTTCGCTCTCTCGCGAAGACCGCACGCAACAATGCATCATCGCGGGCCACAACATCTTGCAAGGCTCGCGCGGACTCGGCCGTGAGCGTTAAGTCGACGACTTCGGTCTTGGAACCCCAACCCATACCGAAGTCCGCCCAGGAAGACCCAGTCAATTCCCACAACAATCCTGGGCTATATCTGCTATGTGGGTGGGACAACAGATCGACCATTTCATTCACGGCCTGATCGTAGAATTCGCCGTGCTGTCCCCAACCAGAAAAAAGCTGTGCCACGTTCTCGCCTTCATCGGGAGGATTGGCCAAATAGAGCAATATCTGTCTTATCGACTCCCCGTCGTCCTCGGTTTTCAATCGCCTCAACAACCGCTGCGCTTTGACCTGGTCGTCAAAGTAATAATCGTAGGCCAAACAAGTACCAGCGCCGAATAGCACCGCAACGATGCAAAGCGCATGCCATCTGCGCAAGCGCGCTATCGCATGCAGCATTCGTTTCTCCTTAGACCAACGGCCATCCGATCGAGACCGGCATTGGTATCGGAAATCCTTGACGCGAGCAAGGGGATTTCGGCTTCCAAGACACCGCCTACCCGATCACGGGACGTGGGCGGTAGATTGACGCAGAATGTCGTTGATCATTAATTCCTGGGGCGGTGCCCCAGGCTACGGTGTCAATTGGCCTTCGGCCAGACAATTCTGCTGAGACAGATTGATCCGAGAACATAAACGTGATCGGCGAGTGGCTCTGCCAATACGATGAGCACGTCGCAAAGAACATCTCGCACGATTAGCCATCGGCCAGTCCGCCGAATTGGCGGACGGCTTCGTACACGACGGTGTTGACCGTGCTGGCCAAGTTCAAGCTGCGAACTTCTTCGTGCATGGGCAGCTTCAGGTTGCGTCGCGGCTGCTCTTCGAGAATTCGCTGCGGCAAGCCTCGCGTCTCGCTGCCGAAGAGCAGAATGTCGCCGGTTGTGAATTCAGCGTCCCACACCAGTCGTTTCGCCGTTTTCGTGAGACACCAGACCTGCCGGCCCGGAAGCTTTTCTTGGAGTTCCTGCCAGCTATCGACGGCTTCCCAGTCGAGCAGCGGCCAATAGTCCATGCCGGCCCGCCTGAGATGTTTTTCGTCGAGCCGAAACCCCAAAGGGCGAATGAGCCACAATTTGGCCCCGACCGCGACGCAACTCCGGCCGATGTTCCCCGTGTTCTGCGGGATATCAGGCTGGTGGAGCACAACGTGGAGCAGGGGGGAGCGGCTCAAGAATCAGGCTTTCTTGGTCATCTATGGAGCACGGTTTAAGCCGCGACTTCTTCACGCGCGTTTGATCCACACGGGCAGCGTGACGTCGCCCACGGCGACCTGCTTGGCGCCAGCACCGGACTGTTCGGACGATGCCAGCGAATCGGCCAATGTCTCGTTGCGGACGTATTCTTCCCATTCTGTAAGTGCCGTCGAGAGTGTCTCGTCATTCGACTCGTAAGAAACGTTGATGCGGTCTTCGATTTCGAGGTCGGCGTCCTTTCGCAACTGCTGAATGTGCCGCACCAGGTCGCGTGCCATGCCTTCCCGCACGAGTTCCGGCGTAAGCGAGGCGGAAAGCGCGATCTGAACGCCGCCTTCATCGGCGCAAACCCAGTCGGCCGCCTGTTCGGTGCTCACCAACACGTCGTCTGGCGTCAGAAAAACTTCGTTTCCGTCGAGGGATAGCGTTACCGTCTCGCCGCGGCGGAGCGGCTCAAGCTCTGATGGATCAGCCTCGGGCAGATACTTGCGAATCGCGCCGAGCAGTTTGCCGTACTTCGGGCCAAGCGTCTTGAGGTTTGGTTTGTAGGAATAGCTCACGAGTTCGTCGAGGTTTTCGCACAGTGTGAGTTGTTTGACGTTCAGCTCATCGCGAATGACTTCGGCCAGGCTTTCGATCGCGGCGGACTGCTCGGGCGTTTCGCAGGCAAACCGCAGTTCCGCCAAAGGCTGCCGGACGCGAAGGTTTCCGTCCTCCCGCAACTTGTGCCCAAGTTTCACGGCCAACTGGGCCGTCGCCATCCGCGTGTTGAGGTCCGGATCGAGCAGCCCGGCATCGGGTTCGGGATACGAACACAGATGCACGCTTTCCGGAACCGAACCGTTCGCTTCGGTGAACTTGCTGGGCGAAGCATTCCGTGCCAAGTTTTGATACATCCGTTCCGTCAGGAACGGAATGATCGGCGCCAACAGCTCGCAGAGTTTTAGCAGCACAGTGTGCAACGTTTGATAAGCGGCGAGTTTGTCGCGATCACCGGCGTCTTGCGAACGCCAGAAACGGCGGCGGTTGCGGCGGATGTACCAATTCGAGAGATCGTCGATGAACGCGGCCGATGCGTGGCAGACTTCCGTCACGTTAAAGTCGTCGAACTCTCGGCGAGCCGTCTCGACTAATGCCTGCAGGTTCGAAAGAATCCAGCGATCGATCTCGGGGCGTTCGTCCATCGGGACGGCTTGCGACGTGGGGTCGAATTCATCGAGCCGGGCGTAGTTCACAAAAAACGCGTACGAATTCCACAGCGGGATGAGAATCTGCCGGCGAATTTCGTCGGCCGGCCTGCTGCTGACCTCGCACGTGGGCAGCCCCTCCTTAGTTTCCGCCATCGGTCCTTCGGGCGTCTGCAATATGAGTGGCTTATCGGGATGCCTGGTGCCGAACCTGAGATCGCTGGCCGGGTTTTGCTGCAGATACAACCAGCGGATCGTGTCGACGCCGAGCTGTTCGGCGGCCTCTTCGAACCAGATGGCGGTGCCGTCCGACTTGTGCATCGGCTTGCCCTGTTCGTTCGTCACCAGGCGATGCCCGAGCAACGTCCTAAACGGGGGCGTGCCGTCCATCATCGTCGCCATTGAGAGCAACGAATAGAACCAGTTGCGAAACTGTCCGGGGAAGCACTCGGTGACAAAGTCAGCCGGGTACCAATTTTCCCACTCGTCGTGATCGGTGTTAAAGTGCATCGTGGAAAAGGAAACGATGCCCGCGTCGAGCCAGGGGTTGCCGACGTCGGGGATGCGGGACATGACGTTGCCCGTCTGTGGATTTTGGATCTTGACCTTGTCGATCCAGGGCCGATGAGGCGTATGCCCTTCGAATTCGTCCCAGCCTTCGACGGCGCGCTCTTTGAGTTCGGCCAGCGAGCCGATGACTTCAAAGTCGCCCGTCTGTTCGTCCACCCAGATGGGCAGCGCCAGGCCCCAGAACCGTTTTTTGGAGACCATCCAGTCGCGCATGTTCGTCAGCCATTCGAGCTCGCGCTCCTGCCCGTCGACGCTTTCGGGCAGCCAGCGAATTTTCCGCGTGACGTCCTTAATCTCCTCGCGCCAATCCATATTGATGAACCACTCGTCGACGAGCCGAAAAACGAGTTCGTCGCCCGTCCGCCAACAGTGGGGGTAAATGTGGGGATATTGCTCGACGGCCACCAACAGCTCGTGCTCGCGGAGTTTTTCGAATACGAGGTCGGCCGTTTCGGGGTCGATTGCCTCGCGGCCGGTGAAGTCGCCGAAACCGGCCTGAAACCGGCCGTCTTCACCGAGGGGCGCGATGCCGACCAAGTCGTGCGTCGCGCCGAGTTGATGATCGACGTCGCCGCAGCCCGGTGCAATATGGACGATGCCCGTTCCTTCGCCGGCGACGACGTGCGGGCTGCCCTTGGAATCGCGGCCTCCGTCGATGACGCGGTGACAGGAGATTCCTGTTGACTCGGTGAGCGCCTCGTCTTCGGGAACGCCACCCGGTTGTTGTTGGGCGGGAAGATCATCGAACGGGCCTCGATACGCGAGTCCCACGAGTTCTGAACCCTTGATCGTTTCCTCGACTTCGTAACCACCCTGTTCCTTGAAGATCTGGGCGATCGTTTTCAGCTTGGGAACCTTATCGGGCCACGACCATTCCGGCCGGCCAAAACCGTCTTTGAATTCGCCGGCCAGCCGCTGAAATTCGAGGTTGTCGGCGGCGAAGTAATAAGCGGCATCGTCGCGGCTCGCGCGGAGTTTTACGTAGTCGAGGTCGGTGTTGATCGCTGCCGCGACATTGCTGGTGAGCGTCCAGGGGGTCGTCGTCCAGATGAGCAGAAATTCGTTTTCTCGATCGACTAGCGGCAAGCGCACGAATGCAGAACGATGCGTGGTGAGTTTCCGCCCGTCGGCGACCTCCATCTGACTATAAGCCGATCCTCCCCGGCCCGACCAGGGCATGACGTCGTGGCCGCGATAGATCTTGTTTCGGTCATAACATTTTTTCAGAAATGCCCAGATCGTCTCGTTGTTCTCGGTGGAAAAGGTGAAGTAGCTGCCGCCCCATTCGGGGTTGCCGAGCCGTGAGACGAGTTCGTCGGCCTTGCCCGTAACTTCGGTTCCGGCCGGCGTGGTCAGCGTGACCTCCGATTCTTCACCGACCGATTCAGAAAGCTTGCGGAGTTGCGCGGGATCGTCCCAGTCCATCCAATAGCCCAGGCGGATCGACTGTTCGGTTTGCCGAGCCGCGAAACGCAGCACGCGTTTCTTACAGGTATTGACGAAGGTGTCGATGCCGGCTTCGATAATCGCGTTTTTGGTGGTGTAGCCCAATTCGCGTTCGACCTCGACCTCGACCCACAACCCTTGGCAGTCGAACCCGTTCTGATAACGGAGCCTGCGGCCCGTCATGGCGTGAAACCGTTGGTAGGCGTCTTTGTAGGTTCGCCCCCAAGCGTGGTGCACGCCCATAGCGTTGTTGGCAGTGATCGGTCCGTCGAGAAAACTCCAGCGGGGCTTGTTCGCGTTTTGCCGACGCAGTTGATCGAAAATGGATCGCTCGTCCCAGAAGCGGAGAACGTCGTGTTCCCCGCCGACAAAATTGGCGTCGGCAACTTTTTCAAACATTGTGACTGTCGTTCGCTTAATTACAGTATGTCGGGAGGTCGCGATGGCCGGCGCGCTCGCTTGCCCAGAAAAACATTGGGAAAACCGGGTGCCGACGTGCGATCGGGCTCGAATTCAAGCCAGTAGCTTCGTGAACTCCACCAAGAGCGTCAAGTCTGGGATGGCATGCGCGGATCAGCGTCGGATCGATTTCCGCTGTCTGCGCGCCAGACCGGCTATACGAAGATTACAGTCGACGGCAAGACAGCAGCCGATTACAAGTCGAGCTGCTCGACGAAATGCGGAATGAGCTTCGAAAGATGCCCACCTCCGGTCGCGGCAACGGCGAGGATTTTCTCGATCTGTACCGGTTCGAGGTGGTCCGGATCACACAGGTCGGTCACGATTGAGAAGCCGACCGTCCTGAGCCCCGCGTGGACGGCGACGATGACCTCCGGGACCGTCGACATGCCGACGACGTCGGCTCCCATTCCGCGAAGCATGCGGTACTCGGCCCGGGTCTCCAGGTTCGGACCGGATACCGCGACAAACACGCCTTTCTGGTAACGCAGGTCGAGGCGTTGAGCCGATTGTTCAGCGATCGCCATCAACTCGCGATCATACGGGGCGCTCATGTCGGGAAAGCGCGGGCCGAGTGCATCGTCGTTGGCGCCTCGTAGCGGATTCTCGGGCATCAGGTTGATGTGATCGTCGATGATCACGATGTCGGCCAACTCATAGTCCGGGTTCATCGCACCGGCGGCATTGGTGACGATCAACATCTCAGCCCCCAGAGCCTTGATGACCCGTACCGGAAAAGTCACCTGTTCTGTCGAATAGCCTTCGTAGTAGTGGAATCGGCCTTCCATGGCGACCAGTGGAACGCCGCATAGCCGACCGCACAACAGCCGGCCCGCGTGCGATTCGACCGTCGACACGGGGAAGTGAGGGATTTCGGCGTAGGGGATGGTCGCCTCGACATCCATCTGTTCGGCCAGTCCACCCAAACCGGTGCCGAGGATCATGCCCGCACGGGGAGAATCGGAGAAGTGCTTTGCGATCTCGCGCGAAGCGTCATCGACTTGCTCGGCCAGCGATTGCACTGTTGATGCGTCTCCGATTCTACTGTTGTGGAAGTACAATCGTGATCGAACTGATACTCACTCTTGGCGCGACCCGATTGCGATAGGTGCGTCATCTTTTCGACACACGACCGCAGAACAACCCGATTTGGGGTCGCAGAAGATTTCGGCGTGATTTGGTACCCTGAGTGCCGGTGAGTCGACAACGATGAAGCCAACAGCAATAAGCAAGAGAGGGAAGGCCGCCGGATTTAAGCCCCGCTCCTTCGGAATGCTCGAGTCAGCTGCCAATGACTTTCCGACGGATCTAACGAAGTTGCTGATTTTTTCTGAGCGAGTTCACGCGTCTGAAGAAACCGCCGGCGATCAAAGATCATCATCCAGGTTTTCATCGTCGTCGAGGTCATCGTCGAGGTCATCGTCCAGATCATCATCATCGTCGTCGAGATCTTCCTCGAAGTCATCGTCCTCGTCTTCGAAGTCATCGTCCTCGTCTTCGAACTCATCGTCCTCGTCAGCACTAAATTCGTCATCGTCGCCGTCGGCCAGAGAGACATCAAAGGACGACGCGCCGCCGAACGCTTCGGCTTCGAACGCTTTTATCGAGAAACCGCCGGAAATCGGATTATCCGAATTAGACAGCTCCTCATTAACGCATGTCATCACCATCTCGTCACACCTCAAACCTGAATCCTGTCGTGGAGAAAAAAGTGCCCTTAGTTGGCCAGTTGGTCATTGTCATTACTAAAACTTTTGGGGCTTTGTCAAGCGCGCATTGGTTTGAACCGGAACATTTGCACGGAGAATTTCGCCGTTAGATTTCTGATTGCGTTGTCGGTGCGCGGTGTGTGACGGCATGACGGAAAAACAACCGAATTACCATCACCCCCGTACCACCGAATAACCTGTCACGTTCGAACAATCTGCGCGGAGTCAAAAACATCAGAAATGCCCTGGAGCGAGCCATTCCGGGAGTTTATCAGCTGCACGGTCAAACCCACTCAACCAAATCGCAGGCCCGGTTGAGCAACAGCAACGCCATAACCCCGCCCCAAAGAATCAAATCCTCTCTCGGGCCAATCACAACGACCCGCCCCCAGCGTGATAGTCGCCAGAGGCGATAGGGCACCTGGACAATGATCGCCAGAAACACGAGCCAGCCCAGCCGATGGACAGCCAGCGAAGGTGCGAACTCCCCCCTGACGAGATACACAATACTCCGTGTCAACCCACAGGCGGGGCAGTCGATTCCCAGTACGGAACGTGAGTAACAACTGGCCGGCAAGCTCATCTCCGGCAAGATGCGAAGAGCCACGCTCTGGTCATCTTTCACGACCAACAGAAGCGCGCACGCCGGCACCAACACGCCCAGCGTGAGAAACAGCACATGCAACATTCTTGTCCCATTCGGCATGTTCATGACGGCCCGCTATTGTGGCCTGCCTCGGAGCGTCGATCAAGTCGTTGTCTCAAACGATGTTTGTTGTGGGCTTTGACTCAACTCGGGCGGGGCTATTTCATTTGCCGGAGGATTTGTGGGCGATTTCAGCTACGATTCATGGCAAGCCGGTAGGGGCAATGAGGCTGCCAACAGAATGGATAGCGCATCCACTCGACGCTGCGCTCAGCTGATGAAGGTTTCGCGGGGGATCGTTCGAATTCGCTCTTGCTCGCCAAATCGAGATGCATATGATGGTCGCAACGGATTGGAAAAGGAGTCTGATGTCTCCGTCCGCCAAGTCCGGACGGTTCGATCGCTCATCGCCCTCAGTTTCATGAGCGCTCGTACCATTGTTACGTCAAAATGTGCCGCGATCCGGTCGTGATAGGTTCTGGCGCTACAATTATGGGGCACCCATCGCCCATCCGAAGGTTCTGCGACCACTCCATTTGTATATCGGTTGAATTCTCAGTGAGACTATCGATCCGCTTGATGTTCAGGAGAACCCCAACGTGCTTCCCGCACACGGAATACGATTCGACCAGACGCGATTCTGGGTGGTTCACCGTCGACGGGAATACGGACCGTTCGATTACGAATGGAGCGCCGATATGTACGGGATCGAATTCACATATTTGGGGCGAAAATTCGGCGAATACTGTAGCGATGTCGAGATTTTCGCCGACCTCAAGGAATTCGAGCTGCCCGCCACTGTTGTCGAGGTGGCCAGCATCGCCATCGGCTGTGTCGTGTACGGGCTTATTCATGGCCTACCCGAACACAAGCGCGAAGTTCTGCTGTTCGAACGTCTGAAATCACATGGTCACGAAAAATTCTCAGACTTCCGTTCGGGTCACGACGTCGCCTAAGCGGCTCGGTGACCGGGGCGACATTGGATGCCGCGGCGCGAACTGTGTCTTACTACCGCGTGTCGTGTTGCGCCCGCGCACTGCTCGGCAATCTGTGTCTTACTACCGCGTGTCGTGCTTCGCCTGCGCACTGCTCGGCGAACGACACTTGCTTCCGCGACGGCAACATCGGGTGCGATTATCTGTCCTGTCGCGTCGATGTCATGGCATACCACACGATGGCTGGATCACGGCAGGAAACGGGGGCGTTCTTGTGGGCTGGGCAAGCGACATGCCTGCTTTTTCCCGAAAAGTCGGTACCGGTTGGCGGCTACCAATCGGTAACCCCCATCGCGCAGCGGGCGGGGAACCAGCCACAAGATTGTGCCGAGCATCTTCCAACCTGGGCCGAGGTGCTTCAGCGTGCGGACGACGGCGGACGAATACCGATAGGAGCCCCGTTCGTCGAGCAGGACGAGGCTCTTCAATGATTCGACGTCTCCAGTGGCGAGATGCCGGCGCGCCGTCTCTCCTTGGAGCGGAGCGAACCGCAACGCGTGTCCCGCGTCGCGCGGCAGGGCGAAGTCAACAAAGCGATTGCACAGCCCGCAGACGCCGTCAAAGAACAGAATCGGTCCGCCCGCGGCAGGATTGGCGTCCGCCGCATGGTCCTGTGATCCTGCAACGATGGCGCCGCTTTCGGCAAATGCTGATCGGGTCGATTCACGATTCATTGACAACACCATCTTCTTCTTAAGCGTGATCAACTATTTCAACGCAATCAAGCGCGTAATCGCAGGCAGCCTTGTGAATGTGGGGTCAAAGGTGGTTGTGGGGCCGAAAAAGTGTAGCGGAGACCAAACACGTTGTCAGGATGCACCGTGCTCCAAGTGAGAGCCCTCAACATCCGAACAAATCGCACAACACGAATTCCGTACGGCTTCGTGCGACGAATCCCAACTGGCGGCCTGAAACGAAACGCCGGTCAGGGCACTTGTATCATAACCCCACACAGAGGACAGACTTAACCGTAATTCGCTGAGACGGGGCAAGATCGTCTGCGTTTCACGCCTAAATCGGGCCAGTTTTTGCTCTTTGGTCGGCCCCGTGGTAATCTAGGAGGCTAGGGTTGCGTGAGGCAATAGGTTTCGGCGCGACCATTTTCAGGGCACGAGAATCCGCGAAAATTTCGTTCAGTAGCACGAACTGGGTCACCCGAAATAGAGCCTTGAAGCCTCGCTTCGGGCGCGACGGAAGAGTCGCTGATCGTTTCCGAGTACGGCCGATTGTTCGAGGCGGCTGTCGGACGAGAGTGCGGTCTTGGGCTCTGGAAATTGGGCTCTTAGGCATTCGCCCACTTACGTATTCGCTTTCTTCACACTGTGCCAGACGAGCCGACGAATCCGATGAGCGGTCAACCATCACAACTCGTTCCGACTGACGTGTGCTGTCGCGGCGCGCGTTTTTGGTTCGGGTCGTTGGGGTTTTCGACGCTCGTCCATGTGTCACTCGTTCTTCTGTTAGCCAGTCTGTGGAGAACGACGGTGTCCGAACACGGCGACGCGACCGTCGAGTCGAGATGGTCCGAGCAAGAGCCAGCCATCGTCGTCACGGCGGTTCCGCACGCCCAGTCCGTCGATGCTCCCGACAACCACGATTCTGCCGGCCCAATATCCGAAAAAACGTTTGTCGCCCCAACTCCAGCGGCTAAGCCGAGCGTCGGAAGGCTATTCGCGGCCAGCGCACCGCCGGAGCAGTGGTTGTCAGACTCGTTACGCGGAGACGACCCGGCCGAGCACGTGGGCGCGCCGGCCGGGGCGGCGGGAACAGGTCAATTCGGCACGGGTCACAACAACGGGCGGAACGAGGATTTGTTCGCCGCCCATTCGGCCGGTCAAAGCGTCGTGTTTGTTGTCGATGGTTCTCGAAGTATGAACCATCCACATCCCAGCCCGGCCAAGACTCGGTTCGGCAAGGTGAAGCTCGAACTCGTGAAATCGATCATCAAGATGGACGCCAGCATGCGGTTTTTCGTCATCTTCTTCAACGAAACGGCCGTTCCCATGCCGACGCGCGAACTGCAACCCGCCTCACGGGCAGCCCGCTCTCGTTATCTCCAGTGGATCGCGCAAGTCGAGACGGATGGATTCAGAACCGATCCTCGCGACGCCATCTTGCGAGCCTTGGCACTCAACCCCGACGTCATCTACTTTCTCACCGACGGCGAGTTCGACGTTCCGGTCCGTATCGATTTGGGTAAGCTCCGTCAAACTGAAACCGTCATTCACACGATCGCTTTCAGCAACGACGATTCGGAAAAATTGCTCAAACTTGTCGCTGAAGCCAACAGCGGCTCTTACCGCTTCGTGCCCTAGTGACAATACTGCTTAGAATGCAGCGCTGCGACCCGTTTCGCCGAGTGACGAAGCCGAATCGAAGTATGGTCACGAATCTACGCTCCGTTTCTGAGGGGCACTCCGTCCAACAAGCAGCGATGCGTTCGTCACCTTATTTGAGTTCGCATCCGATGTTTGTAGAATCCCTCAACATATGCACAATGGGTGTGTCCGCATTCACCTCGAATCATCCAAACGTCAAGAACGGGATCGGCCATTCACATGTTGCGAGCGATCACTCTCCCTTTACTAGCGCTTGTAATCGCGTTGGCCGCTACCGCAGCGCTGTCGGCTGCCGGCCGTCGGCCCAACATCGTTTACATCATGGCCGACGACCTCGGATACGCTGAGTTGGGCTGTTACGGTCAGACGAAGATCGAGACGCCGAACATCGACAGGCTGGCCGCACAAGGTATGCGATTCACGCAACACTACACCGGTGCACCGGTCTGTGCGCCGGCTCGTTGTTGTCTGATGACCGGCATGCACGGCGGGCACGCGATCGTTCGCAACAACTTCGCACAAAAGCCCAAAGGGTATCCGTTTGGTGATCGGTTCGGCGGGCAGTACCCGCTGCCTAGGGGAACCGTGACGATCGCCTCGATGCTCAAACAAGCCGGCTACGTCACGGGAGCGTTCGGCAAGTGGGGACTGGGAGCCGTCGGCACGTCGGGCAATCCGCTCAAGCAGGGCTTCGACCGATTCGTCGGCTTCAACTGCCAAAGCCATGCACACAATCTCTACCCTCGGTATCTGGTTGAGAACAACGAACAAAGGATGCTCGTCGGCAACACGCGCGGGCTGACGGGTTCGCATTACGGCCCGCAACAAGTGGCCGATGAGATGTTGAAATTCGTTGGCGAAAACAAGGACGAGCCGTTCTTCCTCTACTATCCGAGCGTCCTCCCGCATCTGGCGCTCCAGGCTCCCGAGGAAGACATCGCGCACTACCGGGGGCGTTGGCCCGAGACACCCTACAAGGGAAAAAGCTACTTGCCGCATCCCACGCCCCGAGCTTGTTACGCGGCGATGATCTCATTCTTGGACAAACAGGTCGGCCGGCTGATGACACAGCTCGACGAGTTGGGCCTGGCCGATAACACCGTTGTCTTCTTCACGTCGGACAATGGTACGACGCATCTCAACCGTCAGGTCGACGACGAGTTCTTCGAGAGCGTCGGGCCGCTGCGAGGGCTGAAGGGCTCAGTGTACGAAGGCGGCATCCGCGTACCGCTCGTCGTGCGCTGGCCCGGACACATCAAGCCCGGTTCAACCAGTGACCTGATCTCGGCTCACTACGACGCGCTGGCAACGATTGCCGACATCGCCGGCGTCCAGTCACCAAACGGCGTCGATTCGGTCAGTTTCGCGCCGACGTTACACGGCGACACCGATCAACAAGCGATACACAATTATCTGTTTTGGGACTTCGCTGGCTACGGCGGGCAATTAGCCGTCCGCAAAGGTCGCTGGAAGGGCGTCAAACAACAACTTGGCAAAAACCCGGAAGCCGCCCTCGAACTGTACGACCTGGAGGCTGACATCAGCGAGCAACAAGACGTTGCCCAAAAACACCCGAACGTGACGGCCGAGATCAACCGCATCATGCTCGACGCCCGCGATGAACCGGACGTTCCGCGATTCCACTTCGGGCGTTACCGTCAGTGAACGGAATCCCGTCGGCGACGCGATGGGTGACGCACTCAGCGCTCGCTCACGACGCGTAGCCGTTTGGATGGGCTTGGAACCAATCCCAGGCACTTCGGACGATGTCGTCGAGGTCGGGCACATTCGGCTTCCAGCCAAGTTCGCCGCGAAGTTTATCGGCGTTGGCGAACAATTCGGGGGGGTCACCCTCTCGCCGGTCGACTTCAGTGGCGGGAATGTCTTTTCCCGTGACCCGTTTCACCGACTCGATGACTTCCCGGACGGAATAGCCCTTGCCGATGCCCAGGTTGTAGAAGTTGCCTTCGCCAGGCTTGAGCGATTCCATCGCCAACAGGTGCGCGGCACACAGGTCGTCGACGTGAATGTAATCGCGAATACACGTGCCGTCGGGCGTGGGGTAGTCGGTTCCGAACACCTGGACCCTTTCCCGTTGTCCCAACGCGACCTGCAGAACGATCGGAATGAGGTGCGTTTCGGGGTCATGGTCTTCGCCGATGCGGCCTCCGAGCGAACAGCCGGCGACGTTGAAGTACCTTAGCGCGATAAAGCTGAATTCGTTATCGGTGGCCACCTTGTCCTTGAGCATTTGTTCGACGAAAAGCTTCGACTGGCCGTAGGGGTTAATCGGGTGCTGCGAGATCGTCTCGACAATCGGCAGTTCGTCGGGCTCGCCATACGTGGCGCAGGTCGAACTGAACACGAAGCGGTTCACGCCGGCGGTCTCCATGGCACGCAGCAGGCTGGCGGTACCACCGGTGTTGTTCGCGTAATACCAGATGGGCTGGTCGACCGATTCGCCGACATAGGTCAGAGCGGCGAAATGCATGACGCCGCTCACACTGTGCGTGCGCATGATCTGTGCGAGTTGATCGGTTTCCGCCAAATCGACCTCGTACAGTTTCGCGTCGGGGTGAACCGCCTCGCGATGCCCGCGAAACAGGTTGTCGGCAACGACCACCGATTGGCCCGCGTTGAGCAAATGTTCGACGGCGTGAGAGCCGATGTAGCCGGCTCCGCCGGTAACCAGAATTGTCATGACGACCTCGATCGACTTGGCTGAATTCAATTAAGCAGCGGATTCAAAATCCGTGAGTTGACGGTCGCTGGCAGCACGGCCGACATCACGAGAGTCTACGCTGTGAACAGTGGACGGGCGTGTTTTTTTGGCTCGAAGTATCGGCCAAACGTCTCACGAGTTGCCCGATTGATGCAAACCGTTCTTGTCAATTCAATCGTGACGCCGAACGGGACACTGCGCCGAGCTTGCGCGAACCGACGATCCGTCGACATCACCGCGCAGGCTGTAAGAATATAGGGGTTATGCGTGCTGCGGCGGTCGATAGTTCGGATTAAAGGGGCAGCAACGGCAATTCAGAACGTAACGGATGCTCGCAACAGCGCGGTTTCGATAGGCGTCTGCAACAGATTGTACGGGAAATGATGTGTCGAACGGATGTGACATGGATTTTCGGCCTCGTTTTCTTCGATGGAATGATAAGCCATAGCGCGTATACCGCCAGATGAGCGGCCGTCGTTACGCGTGTGCGCCATGCGAGATACAGCCGAACGAAATCAAATGGACATGTGACGGCCCTCCCAGCGCCGGGCAATTGTGCCTGGCGCTGTTGAGCGAAGTGGACGAAGGTAACCAAGAATCGTTTCATGATCGCCAAATTCGCACAAATCTACTATTGGGCATGCCGCCGGGAAAGTCGTCGCGGCGCCTTGCTGAGCCTATTGGCGTGCGCTCTGATCGGCCTACCAGGTTGCCACCACTGGGGCCTTCGGACAGCTCAGAAGGAATCACGCTCACCCGCAGACAGCCAAACAGACGGCTATCCGGACGATCTTGCTCAAGACGAGCAATCCGGCGAGACCGGCGTCTGCCAGGTTTCTGCCGGTGACAACCTGGACGTTGACGTCGAGCGGGTTGTCAACGAGGGAGTTGTCCCAGATGTGGTGACCATCGACGACCTGATCAACGGAGTCGTGTGCGTCGATGATCTCGCGTGCGTCGAGGATCTCGTCGACTCTGCGATTCCCGTTCACAACGTGCTCGATTCGATCGTGGTGGTTGACGACGGCGATGCCGCTAAAAACACGGCCGAACAAGTTGTGGTCGTCAACGATGTGGTTGAGATGGTCGCGGCGGTTAATGAAGGTATCGCTGATATTCGAAGCGAAGACGGAAACGTCGAAGAAGCGGGTGACGTAGAAGCCGTCAACTACTCGGCTGCGGTTGTCATGCGTCGGAAGCAGCCGCGGGCGACGAGATACCTCACGGAGACCGAGCCTCGTCGAATGTCGATGCACGACGTGATATCAGCCGGCTTCGCCAACTCCGACATTGTCCGCGTTCAATCCCGACCCGGCGCACCGGTCAGATCGTCGGGCGCGAAGTACGACGCGGCCATCGCCGACGCGGAGCATTCGGCATCGTATGGCATATTCGACGCCCAGATCGAAGCCCAGCTGTTCACGCGGCACGAAAACTTTCCGCCGGGAGTGTCGTTCGACGGTTTCGCGACCCGGACGCCGAAATTGGACCGGGGCGGTCTTGACGCGTCGATCAGCCAGTTGCTTCCACACGGCGGCACGGCTGAAGTCTTTTTCACAACTGACTACTTATTCAATCGCTCGGTTCGCGGAGTACCGTTGGGCAACCTTGCAAATCCGTCGACGCTGATCAATCCTCAGTATCAGCCGAGCCTCGAGTTCTCGCTCGTCCAACCACTGCTGCGTGGACACGGGAAGGAAGTCACTTGTGCCCCGATTCGCATCGCTCGAACACAGGCCAACTTATCTGCCTGGCGATTCAAGGAACAGATGCAGGCGATGGTCCGCAGTATCGAAGCTGCGTACTGGGAACTCTACGCGGCACAAAAGTACCTCGCGACACTCGACACGATCCTGCCTGAATTTGCCGAAATCACGCGCGTCGAGAAATTGCGCGAATCGACCGGCCAATCGATTCCTCCGGACGTCGCCCGGTCGGAGGCGGAACTTCTTGAATTCCAAGGCGAACGCATTCAAGCGCTGGCCGCGGTTGCACAGAAAGAGGCCATCCTGCGGAATCTCCTCGGAATGCCACCGGTCGATGGACACCATATCGTGCTCGTCGACGAGCCGCTCGGCGAAAAGATCGACTTCGATTACGACCAGAGTTTCAACACCGCCTTGAGCAACCGGCCCGACGTGATGCAACAACGGTTGGCCATGCGTGTTGCCCAACTTGAGCTCGTCCTGGCGCGCAACGCGGTGAAACCTCAACTGGATATTTACGGGCTGAGTCGATTCAACGGCTTGGGCGGAAACGTGGGTCCCGCGCTGGAGCTGCTGGCCGAGGCGC
>Ga0315336_1000746_pt1 | contig 79149 bp, 48 predicted proteins | sample ASW5metaG_FD_204512 | JGI IMG/M metagenome (GOLD analysis project Ga0315336, IMG submission 204512) | Ammonia-oxidizing marine archaeal communities from Monterey Bay, California, United States - ASW #5 | ecosystem: Environmental > Aquatic > Marine > Intertidal zone | place: USA: California... | reverse complement strand
AAAGCGCTTTGAAGGTGAACTCGAAGCCGGGGACAAGATCGTCCTGTTGGAGGACATCGCCACCTCTGGCGGACAAGCCATCGAAGCGGCACGTGATCTCACGGCCGCTGGCGCCGAAGTGCTGCAGATTCTGGTCGTTGTGGATCGACTGCAGGGTGCCCGTGAAGCGGTAGAAGAAGCCGGCTTCACATTTGCTTCGCTGTTCGATGTCCGAGATCTGGGCATCGACCCGGACGAGGCCTGACAGTGGACTATTACTGCTGTCTGGACTGCAACTGCTCCTCTGCGGACAAGATCATGTAGTGCTCAAGGAAAGAGGCCACGCTGTACACGGCGGGATCACTGCTTCGCAGGCCTCTCGCCAGTCGAGGGTCATCCAACACCTGGCTTGGTGCGATCGTCTGAGAGAGGCGTATCAACAACACTTGCTGCACGGTCGATTCGGATGAATCGTCGACGAGTTCCTGAAGCTCGCCAAGGTCCTCTGATATGGGCATGACGGCAACCAGCCAAGCTTGTTGGGCCGGAGACAACCGAGGCCACTTTTCGGCTAGCGCCGCTTTGATGCGCTGCCGATCGTCCGCTGCCAGCGGCTTGCGCAACTCTGTGACGCTGTTGTCCGTGACAAGCCATGCAAGCACCGCCATGTCCTTCAGCTCCCGGTCTGTCTCCCGGCTGAGCAGCCGCTGCAGCATGTCGTCCAGATCGTCTACCGCCACACGCTTACCGGCAACGTGAATGATACCCGAAGCCGCAGTCATGCCAAGCGGTCCCGGCAAGGGAACAGCCAACCCGGAGGCAGGTGCGGTTGCCAGACGAGGATTCAGTACGGCGTCGAGTTCGACGGTCGCCCCCACCAGCAATGCATGATCGACTGCATCTCCGAACCAGAACTCACGAAGGTCTACCGGGATTGTCATTCGCTGGTTGGGCTCCAGGCGCAATCGCCTGCCGATGTCGATCACGATCGGTCGGCCAGACGGAACATCCCTGTAGGGCTGCTGCACATCCCCTTTAAGGACCAGCAGGTCCTTGATCGGTCCAGTTGCGGTAATCGCCAGCGGCACCTCAAGGTGATTGAACACCTGCACATTCACAATCAGTGGATCGAACAGCCCAACGCTGCGCGTACTCGGCCGCAGCCGCATCGTCACTGCGAGCGTTGACTCGCTTCCGTACCGGCTCCAGACTGGCGCCAGTCCCTCGGCAAGTGCCTCCAACTCGGCAGCGGTGGATTCCAACGGAAGTCGCTGTCCTCCGAGCATGGCCTGCAGTCGCAACGAGCTCAGCGCTCCCAGAAAGGAGCCCGGTGCCTCTCGGTGAAAGACCGCATACTCCAACGCCGCGGAACGGAGGTCGCCCTTGGCATGCAGCAGATCCGCCAAGAGGATGCGCGCTGCAACATCCTTGTCCAGCATTGCACGTAATGCCGCTTCAGCCTCTTCCGGACGACCGGCTTCATGCGCGTCCTTGGCCGCGAGAAGTTCTTCTTCGAAGTCCGTCTTGACGCTCATTGAGTTGAGCAACTCCAGGATTTCGTCCAGCTGAGCTCTTGGTGCACCGACCGCAAGAGCGATCCTGAAACCGATTCGAGGTGTTCTCGATCGAACGCTCGTGTGTTGCCCTTGTTGCTCACTTGACAGATCGTTCCACTGCAGTGCTTCGACCAGATCCATCGATGGTTGGGTGAGATCCTGTCCATCCGCTGAAGCCAACAACAACAGTGTTGCCGCGATCTTGGGCGTCAAGGGCGATTGGAGCCTTGCGGTCTCCACGGCGGATCGATCCTCGGTGGACTCTGACTCAGCCATCGACTGGTACATCCTGTCAAGCGCCAATCGCCGTTGCTCCAGCACTATTGCCGCTGCTTGCTCATCACCGGACAGCAGCAGTGCCATCGCCAGATCCGCATCCAATGCCGCTCCTGAGTCTTGACCTGCAGTCAGGGAGAGATCTCTGGACATGCTGAGAAAACGTGCGGCCCCCACTGCATCACCATGTTCAAGAAGATGGATGCCCAGTCGAAGAGCCGTCTCCATGTCGCCGGGATTGGCTTTGAGCAGCGCGATGAGATGCCTCCCCCAAGCCACTGCATCGGCATGGTCTTCGCCGACATCCATCGCGATCGCCCGAGCGTTGGACGAGTCCAGCGCAACGGCCTGATCTTGCCAATGGGTGGCCGACGCACTGTTACCCCTCTGTCGCTCCAACGTACTCGCCTGCATCGCTAGGGCGCTGGCCACTGCGGGCCCAAGTGCCTGCACGTGAGCGGGATCCAGCAGTTGTTCGAGCATGTGAACCTGTGCGGGCCCGGTGGTCGCGTCATCGAGCGCCACGAGCAGTCGAGTCAATCGAATCGAGCTGTCCGCAGGATCAAGCTCAATCAGCCGGCGGATGGCGTGATTGAGCAAGGCCGTGTCATCCTGCTCCATCGCGATGTCGGAAAGCAGTCGCCAAGCAGAGTCTCGGCTGGGATCAACTCGAGCCGCTTCCAAGAGCAAGTGCTTGGCTGCTTCCCAGCCTTCCAGGGGCAGTGGATTGGTCTGCAGGATGAGCCTGCTGTATCGAACAAGTACCTCAGAGAGACGCACATCCGCCTGATCAACAGCTGTTTCAATTTCAATGCTGGACGTCTGCCCCGCTGCAGGGGCAGACAAGGCCAGCATGCCAGCCAAAAGAAATACGATTCCAGCCCGTGCAATCATGGTTCGAGGTGATGGTACGCTGCTGGGCCCCTTCAGGCCATCAAACCGTTGACAGTGGTCCATGTCGGGTGCTACCGTCACCGGCCCTGCCCATGTCTGGACATGTTTGAGCATGCCTGATCACGCAAGCGTCCCCCACGAAACTTACACCTATGCGCCACCTTCTCTGCATCTTCACCCTGACCGTTCTGCTCACTGACGGCACTGCGATTGCCCAGTCCGGGCCGATGGCACCGCCGAGTCTCAGCCGCTACGTGAGCCGCCCGAGCCTGACTGAGTCAGATCTGGCATCCATCAAGGCCTTCGTGGATCGAGAAGCCCCCCGACTGTCGTCGGCATCGCCAACTGAGGCTGTGCAGGCTCGCACAAAGTTGCTCAACGACATCACGTCGTCTACCCGCAGAGTGTCACCGCTCTTTCGAGAGCAATACACCTCCATTCTTGAGCCGCACCTGCGATCCGCCATGGATGGTGATGACGTAGCCGCTGCGGTCATGGCTGCGCAGGTCACTGCGCTACTGGGCACTGATGGCGCCGTCAAGATGCTGACGGAACGCTTGAATGTCGCGGATGAACCTCGAAACGCTGTGCGTGTATGGGCTGTCGGCGGCCTGGCTACGCTGAGTGCTGCGCCCACCGTGTCGGAACGTCGCCTGACAAGAGCCCTTCGGTCACTGTCGATCGCTGCTCGTGAAGAGCCCAACTGGGCTGTGCGCCGACGAGCGATCATGTCGCTGGCTGCTGCCGTGTCCAACCAGCGTGGATCTGACGCCGGCCAGAAGGTGATCCGAAGTATCGCCGTTGAGCTGCTGGCTGAGACCCTGAGTGACACACTGCGATCGATCGGAAACGGAAAGACCGAGTTCGCCGTCACGCTGCCCATCGCCACGACTGCATTGCAAAACACGCTTCTGGTCGTCAACAGCCCGGATGAGCAAGCAAAGATTGCCGAACACATTGTGCCGATGCTGGCGTCGAGCCACGAGGCCATTCTTCAATCGTGGGACGCCATTCGGCAAAATCCACGGTCGCTGGCGGCAACTGCAAGATTCCTCGACGAGAGTGAACTTCTGCTGTCGATTCTGACGAAGTCCTCGCACGAGAACGTTCAGCTCAGCAAGGCTATCGTCAGCGGCAATCGTGGACCCGTCGAAGACGCCTCCAAGCGCTGGCAACAGCACCGCGGCTGATCCCGAACGAGAATCACTCGTAGCATGTCCATACCCCGCATGAAGGGGTGACTGCCCATGGTGCGACTGCTTCTTCCATTGCTGGTGCTTGTGCTCTCGCTCGTCACGCTGCACGAACTCGACGACCCTGCGCCTCCAGCGCAGTTCGTGTTCGCCAGCGAGAACGAGGTGTTCACACTTGATCCTCAGCGTATGAGTTGGCTCGCAGACATGCGGCTGGGATACGCACTCTTCGAAGGCCTTACCGCATGGAACACTGACAACTTCTCCATGCGTCCGGCGCTAGCGGAGTCGTGGACTACATCCGACGACGGCTTGACGTGGACCTTTACGCTGCGCGATGACGCACGCTGGAGCAACGGCGATCCAGTCACAGCGCATGACGTGGTGTGGTCATGGCAACGACTGCTGCTTCCAGACACCGCAGCGGACTACTCCAACCTGCTCTTTCCGGTGCGTGGCGCGAAAGCCTTCTGGGATTGGCGCGCTGCGCAGTTGAAGCACGCAGATGAAGGAACCCCTGCTGAACGTGCGACCGCGATGGACGCCGTATTCGCCGATATTGTCGATCTGAAAGCGGTCAATGAACACACGCTGCGCATCGGCCTGGAGCACCCAGTGCCATGGCTGCTTGACCAACTGGCCTTCGCGCCGTTGCTGCCGGTGCATCGGCCGTCCGTAGAAGGCTGGCCGGATGATCTCGATACAAGCAGCGGTTGGCACCTTGCCAAACCACCGGCGTGGAGCGAGCGACGCTTCATTCGCCTGGATGACTCCGGGCGCATCGAGCAGGACCCGCGTTGGGCAAGGCCGGGCACACTTACGACGAACGGGCCGTATGTGTTGACGCACTGGAGGTACCGTCGCGATATCCGTCTGGCGGCAAACCCCATGTACCATGGTGCGAATGACGACATGCTTGCGTCGGTGCTCGTGCGTTCGTTCCCAGATCCGAACACGGCGCTGCTGGCCTTCGAGTCCGGCGAGGTCGACTGGCTCACGGGTGTGAATGCCGATTGCCGAACGGACCTCCTTGCCCAGAAAGCCGCCGGCGATCGAACAACCGTGCATGCGCGGCCGGCCTTTGCCACCGACTACTTCCTGTTCAACTGCCGCGACACGTTGCCGGACGGGCGCGTGAATCCGTTTCATGACAAGCGTGTCCGACAGGCCTTTGCGCTAGGCACCGACAAGCAGGCGATCGTGGAGCACGTGACTCGATTGAACGAGCCGATCACCGGCGCGTTCACGCCGCACAAGTCCATCGCGGGGTACACGCCACCGCAGGGGCTGGGTTTCGATCTGGAGCGGGCCGATGCCCTGCTCACTGAATCCGGGTGGCGTGATCGTGATGGCGACGGTCTACGGGAAGATGCCGACGGCAACCGCTTCCCGATTGTTGAGTTGCTTTACACGACGTCCAGTGCACGCTTCCGACGTATTGCCGCTGCCTTGCGCGATCAGTGGCAACAACATTTGGGCATCGAGTCGCAGTTGATCGGGCAGGACTCCAAGTTCTTCGGCGCTGATCGACGATCCGGCAACTTCATGGTGGCACGCGGGCGTTGGTACGGCGACTGGGGAGATCCGACGACGTTTCTCAACATGTGCAAGATGGGCAATGGCAACAACGATGCAGGCCTGCGCAGCGCTGCGCTGGACTCGTTGCTGGACAACGCCGCCTCACAAGCAGATCCTGCTGTGCGCATGCAACTGTTGACGCAGGCCGAACAACTGCTCATGGAAGAGGAAGTGCCCATTCTGCCTATCTGCCAGGTCGTTGAAGTCACCATGTACGACCCTGCTGCGTTCAGTGGCATGACCGAACACCCGCGGCTGGTCCAATACCTGCACGAGATCCGACCGCTGGAGACGACACCGTGAGGCGTCTCATTCTGTCTCGACTGCTGCAACTGCCGCTGGTGCTGCTGGCTGTCTACACGTTGACATTCATGTTGGCCTGGCTCATTCCAGGTTCGCCGCTGGAGAAGTCCGAGGGTCGTCGGCCGCCGGTTGAAGTACAGGCAGCTATGGCGGACCGCTACAACCTGGATGATCCGTGGACATTCTACTGGTCCTATCTGTCGCGAGCGAGCGGCGTGACGTGGGTCATGGGCGACCGCGACGGACCTGTGTTCGATTTCGGACCAAGTCTGCGACACGAGAACTGGTCGGTCAATGAGATTCTGGCGGGGCAGTTGCCGGTGTCCATGACCGTGGGCTTGGCGGCCATTCTGCTTGCCGTACTGCTTGGTGTTGGCACAGGCATTGTCGGTGGCATGCGCCCTGGGAGTGGTTTGGATTTGGTGACGCACGGGCTCAGTGTGATCGGAGTGAGTATTCCAGCTTTTGTTGTCGGCACGGTGTTGTTGCTGGCCGGGGGTGTCTGGACGGGGTGGTTCCCTGTCGGCGGCTGGGGCACGCTGTCACATCTGGTGCTGCCGGCGACCGCGCTGTCGCTGCCCTTCGCCGCGTACATCGCCCGGTTGACCCGGGCGGGAGTGATCGAGGAACTGCAGGCTGATTACGTGCGCACTGCGCGGGCCAAGGGGCTCCCTGAGCGCACTGTCGTACTGCGGCACGTTCTACCCAATGCCCTGCTCCCGGTGGTGTCCTATCTGGGGCCGGCGACGGCCGCTGCGATGACGGGATCGTTCGTCATTGAGAAGGTCTTCGCCATTCCCGGCTTGGGTATGCACTTTGTCGATGCCGTGTTAGGCAAGGACTTGACCATGATCATGGGCGTAGTGCTGGTGTACGCCACGATTCTGGTATTGATGAATCTACTGGTCGATGTGTTGTACGCGTGGTTGGACCCGCGCATGCGATTGGCCGGCTGACGGACCTACTGTCGTTGCTGCGATTCGAAGCGTCGCTGCACTGCTGCATGCGATGACTTGGCGTAGGGTTCACTGCCCATCGACACGGCGAAGGCGTCAACGCGCTCATGGTCATCCGAGTTGAAACTCAGTAGGCCCTGCGTTGCAATCATCCCGGCGATGAAAGGTGTGCAGACCACGTCGCCGTCCAGTTTCAGCACAAGAAGGCGGCTGATGTTTGTACTGGTAGCGGCTCTCATCAACGCGGCCCCAGCGTCGGTGAAGTCCATGCCCAGTGCGGGCCGACCACGTCCATCGTCTGTCCAATACACACGTTGCACATCCGCCTGCGTGAGGAACGGTGTCTTCGTGGTGTAGTACACCTCGCTGATGCCAGAAACATCAACGGTGATGGGACAGACAAAGTCTGCGGATGGCTGGATATCTCCAATGAAGGCATTCAGATGCACCGTCCGTGCCTGCGGCGTACATGCCGCCACCGTGACCAGACCGATCAAAGCCATCCAGCGTTTCATGCCACAACTATAAATGGTGCCACACCATAAAAGGTGTCTGACACGTTTTCTCAGAGGCCATAGACGGCGGTGGCGCCGAGGGCCTCTTCGATACGCAGCAACTGGTTGTACTTCGCCGTGCGGTCGCTGCGACACGGCGCTCCGGTCTTGATCTGTCCGCAGTTTGTGGCGACGGCAATGTCGGCGATGGTCGAGTCTTCGCTCTCGCCACTGCGGTGACTGAGCACCGCGCTCCAGCCACAGTGCTGCGCCATGCGAACGGCTTCCATCGCCTCGGACAACGTGCCGATCTGATTGACCTTGACCAGAATCGAGTTCGCACAACCTTCTTCAATGCCCCGGGCGAGGAAATCGGTGTTCGTGACAAAAAGATCATCGCCGACCAGCTGGCACCGATCACCAAGACGCTCGGTGAGCTTCGCCCACCCGTCCCAATCCTCTTCCGCAAGGCCGTCTTCGATGGACACGATGGGATACCGGTCAACCCAATCGGCCCACATGTCGATCAACTCATCGCTGGAGATGATGCGGTCCGGATCGCTGGAGAAGAAGCAGTACCCCTCCTTACCCTTGGCCTTGGCTTCGTTCGCCAACTCGCTGGTCGCCGGATCGAGACAAATCACGATCTGCTCACCCAGATCGTATCCGGCCTTGTCGACCGCAACGGTGATGACTTCCAACGCCTCTTCATTGCTCTTGAGGTTTGGCGCAAAGCCACCCTCATCGCCGACTGCCGTTGACAATCCACGATCGTGCAGCACACCCTTGAGCGCGTGATAGCACTCGGTGCCGGCACGCAGGGCTTCTGAGAATATCTCAAAACCAACCGGCTGGATCATGAACTCCTGAAAATCCACGGTGTTGTCGGCGTGCTTGCCACCGTTGATAATGTTCAGCATGGGCGCCGGAAGCACGTGAGATGCGGCGCCACCGAGATAACGAAACAACGGCAACTCGCTCTGCACGGAAGCAGCCTTGGCCACTGCCAACGACAGCGCGAGCGTTGCGTTCGCGCCCACGTTGGACTTGTTGGTCGTGCCGTCGATTTCGATCAGCAGGTCATCAATGCCTTCTTGATCTCTGGCGTCACAGCCGAGCACCTCCGGTGCTAGGTCTTCACACACAGAAGCTACGGCGCCATCTACGCCCTTGCCGCACCAGCGATCGGGATCGCCGTCGCGACGCTCTACAGCTTCATGTTCGCCTGTACTGGCACCACTTGGCACGATCGCCCGGCCCATGGCACCGCCGGCAAGATGGACCTCGGCCTCGACCGTGGGATTGCCACGGCTGTCGAGCACCATGCGAGATTGAATGTCTTCGATTGAAAAGGGCATTTGAGGCTCCGGACAGGGGAAGGGACCCATTGTATCCACCCAGCCCTCAGTCCATCGGCAAGCCGAGGGCCCCCGCCACATCACGAACCACCCAAGACATGGCCCGCTGAGCCGTCTGCGTGCGTGATGCCGCGTGTGGATACAGCGTGGCATTGGGCAGGCCCAGCAGAGGATTGTCAGCCCCCACCGGCTCGGGATCGTGTACGTCCAGCATGGCACGCATGGCAGGCCGCTGCATGAGCACGCCCGCTAGGGCGGCATGGTCGAGCACGAACCCTCGGCTCGTGTTGATCAGTAGGGCGTCTTGCGGCATGGCATTGAAGTGCTCAGTCGTGAGCAACTGTCGATTCTCGGGCCGGCCGTCGACGTGCACGCTGAGCACATCAGACGTGCGCAACAGCGTGTCCAGATCCACTTGTCGAGCACCATGCAACTGGTCCAGATCCAGTTGACGCAAGTCGCAGCACGCCGTCTCCATGCCGATCGCTTTGGCCAGACAGGCCACCCGTGAACCAACTCGGCCACAACCCAGAATGCCAAGCCGTAGATCCGACCACTGCCGCAACACCGTGACATCGTTGCGCAACTGTCCCCACTGCGCGGCGTCACTCGCCCCTGTGATCGGATGTAGTGGCCGCAATGCATGGCTCATCACGGACAACACGTACTCCACGACAGCCTGTGTATTGGAGTCCGGTGTGTGGACTACGCGTACATCACGATCTGCGCAGGCACCCAGATCGATATTGTCCAAGCCAACGCCTGCACGCCCAACCACGGTGAGATCCGGCGCGCGTTGCAACAGGGCATCATCGACCACCGTGTACGTTCGAACGATCAAGGCGTTCGCCGTGGCCAGTGCCTCATTGAACTTTGAGTCATCGACGGAAAGGCGAACCACTCGCGCACGCGCTGCCAGCCAATCGAAGGCTTCGTCGCTCAACTGTTCGGTAATGAGAATGTTCGGCGTCATGAACCTGCGAATCCTACGGTTCAGGCGTCGATCAAGAGCAGCGATGCCTCGACGGCGTCTGGCTCCAAGCCCCAGGTGGCACAGACCAGGTCCATATACCGGTCCAACTGGTCCTGATACTGCTCCGCCGCCAACTCCGGGTCGGTGATCCCGCTCTTGAAATCCAGCACTGCTGCGCGAACCACACGGCCGTCCATGCTGCCCAGCACCAGGCGGTCGATGCGCTGTTCACCGCGGTCTGACCACAGTGCCAGTTCAGACATGACCTCCAGTTGGTCCACCGACCAGTGCTTGAAAGCCGCCCGCTTCATGGACTCCCCTATGTGCCCCGCCAGGGCACGCTGCACTCGATCACGGATGCCGGCGCGCTGCTCTGTACCCACCGGCCGCCCAGTTTGCATCGCCGCCCGGGTGAATGCGGCGTCGAAGGAAGGCGGCAGCCCGTCTTCCACCCACTCCACCATGGCGAGACATTCATGCAATGCAATGCCGTCTCGACGTGGCCTGCCAGAGACAACCTCGATCGCCAGTTGAGACGGCTGCGACGCTTCCAGTTGCTGGCCACTGGACCGCAAAGCCGGCACGTTGACGCCTGGTGCGGCTTGATCATTTGCAGCTTTTGCTGTCAACCAATCGCCCTGCTCCAGAGACCATGCGAGATCCGTGGTGTCTCTTGGAACATCCGCGACCGCGTTGTGAAGATCCGGAAGCGCAGCGCGAATGATGTTCGCCGCCGTGCACGAGTCGCCGATGTTCTTCTCATGGTTCTGCAGAATCAAATGCAGGCCCTGACGCGATCGTGTCAGTGCCACGTACAGACCAGACAGTCGATCTGCGACATTCGACGACAGCGCCTGGTGCCTGAACACTTCCAACGCCGGCGCCGTCCAACGCAATTTTTTGCTGACACTTGGAGCCACCGCCACCAGATCACCGAGCGGTCCATCGGACACCGTCAGACACCCGGACACTTCCTTGATGAAGGCAGCATCAAGCAAAGGCAGTATGACTTCGTCGAACTCAAGGCCCTTGGCGCCGTGAATGGTCATCACACGTACACGACCTCCGGTCACGGACTCGATCTTCGCCTGTCGGACATGCTCCACGAAGTCGCTCAACCGCCGTGGCGTGAGCCCCTGCCAGGCGCCAGCCAGACGGACCACGTGCAACAGCGACTGCGCATTACGGGCGTCGCACTTCGACCGCACCAGTTCGGCAAGCTGGGCGAGCACCGCTTCCAAACCGTCATTGAGTACACATGTCCGTACATGCAGCGCCGCGCGGGTCATGGCCTCCTGCTGCTCCTCCTTGGGAATCGATTCCAACGGTGGTAGATCGATCCATTCGCTCAAGGGACTGTGTGACAGCAGGAACGCCGCTGAACGGTCGCCGGGGTGCTCCGCCAAATGCAACATCTGCAGCAGGGCGTCCACCGCCGGCAGCGACTTGATGCTTCCCGAACCTTCTTCACTGACATCGATACCAGCGCGTCGCAGTTGTGCCGTCAACTCGGACACGTCATCGTTTCTATTCAGTAGCACGCCGATCGATCCGGTGTGCCTAAGCCTCGCATTCACAATTTCTACGACCAACTGGAAGGCTCTCTGATCTCGCTCCTTTTCATCCGCGTCCCAAGGTGGAACATGTACATGCACACCGCCCGGCATATCTGCATGTGCTGACTCATGTGTCGACCACGGCCATCTGCTCAATGCTGTCGCGACCGGACCCCGTTCAGCTGCGCACACGCCCAACCCTGCGGCATCCAGCACGCCCACTTCAACCGGAGCGTCCTCAAGATGATTAAGCGAGTCATTGTTCGTGATGTCCCCGAAGACCCGATTCACGAAGTCCATCAATGGCGGAGCACTTCGATAGGACCGCTGCAAAGTCAGCACGTCCAACGCTTGACCGCCCATGTTCTGAAGTTCTGCAAGCAATGCAGGCGTGCCTCCACGCCACCCGTAGATGGACTGCTTGGCATCAGCAACCACAAGCAGCTTTCGTTCGTCTTCATGAGCACCGCTGCCGGCGAAGATCTCCTTCAACACCGGCTCCAACACTTGGAACTGTTCCTGTGACGTGTCTTGGAACTCGTCCAGCGCGACATCGCGCAAGGTTGTATCTAAGCGAAACTGCAGCCACTGATCCGACACATCGGAGAGCAATGAGGTGCGGGCCAGATGCAGTGCGATGTCCCCGAATTCATACAGTCCTGCGTCTCGCTGCCGACTGGTCATGCACGCTTCGGCGTCACCAACCAGCGACATCCACGCCACCATTCGCCGCCGCAGCATTTCGGAATAGATATGCACAGCATGGCCGATCAACGGCTGCATGGCCGTAGCGAAGTCATCTGGTGCGGCATACTTCTGGTAGACGCGGTGCTCAACAACGGCCTGCAACAGCCCAGACTCGAGCACACCCATCCAGTTGCACGCGTGGGCTTTGTCCAGCAAGCCCTTGACGCCGTTGACCCAATGTCCGTTCGGTGTGCCGTCCTTCTTTGTGGGTAAGGGGGCGTCCTTTACTGCTCTCAGCGTTGACGCAAGTGCCTCATCAGACAGTTCGCTGGCCCCTGGAAAGACCGTGTCGGCCGGCTGCACAAGCAACCATCGCCACGCTTCGCCCGCGTTGGTATCTAGCGTGCGTCTCCACAGGTCAAGAATCCCGGACTTCCACACGGCATCGATAATCCCGTCCTGCGCCTTTCCCTTGAGCACCGACTCCTCTGCTGCCAGCACGATCCCCGCAAGATCTTCGGGCGAGCAGCGCTCAAGCAGATCGTCGATTGATTGCCGTCGCAGCAACTGAAGCGCTTCGCTTGTGCCGATGCGCCACCCTGCTGGCAGGCCGGCCTCACCCGCGCACGCTGCGGCCAACTTCCCAAAGAAGGCATCCAGTGTGCCGATCTGCAGGCGATGCAGGCTTCGGCACAGTGCGTCGAGCACTGCAACACAATCGAGTTGCGTTGCTGGAGGCTCCAGCGCCATGGTCTCGCGATAGCGATCCAGTGCTTCATCGTCCAGGACGGCCTTGGCGAGATGCAACAGAATGCGCTCGAGGATTTCGCCCGCTGCCTTGCGCGTGAATGTTGCTGCAAGCAGGCCATCTATGCCTATGTCGTCATGCAGACGATATTGCTGCACCATCCAACCGATGACGCGGTTGGCCAGATTGAATGTCTTGCCGCACCCTGCGTTCGCCGTAATGAGTGTGCGCGAAGAGGTCATGTGTCGAGCTCCCTTCGCACATCATCAAGCAACTCACCGCGTTGAATGCTGCCGACAATCTCCTCTGCCTTTGATCTGGCGTCTGCCAGCTCGTCCGCTGTCCACTTCGCCATCATCAACGGCTTTGCATTGCGGTCCGGTGACAGATAGATGTAGCCCAGCCGGGTACCGGGAACTGAGATGCCGATTGTCTCCAACAGCACGCTGTACAGCGGCAGTTGCAGATCCTTCCAACCCTTGCGTCCGAAATGCATGGACTTTGGCGACTTGGGGTGCACTGCAGTCTTGTAGTCCAATGCACGCCACCCAAGTTCTGGATGTTCATCAACACGGTCAATGCGGCCCGTCAGCGGCAAGCCTCCGTCGGACGGCAACAGCGGAGGCGTCTGATCACCATCTTCGAAACCGAATGACAGCTCGGCATGGCGCACTGCCCACCCCTTGTTCGCCTCTTCGGCCTGTACATGGGCAAACTGTCGCAGTCGATGTGCCGCAATCTCCTTCTGCAAGCGAACGCCAGGCATGGGTCTGGTGCCGAAGCGCTTGATCGAGGCCTCCTCCAGTGCTTCGAGCAACTCGACCTCGATTGTGGCCGCACTAGTTGTGGGCATGCCAGCTGTGGCTTCCTTCGACCCCCAGATGTCCAGCGCCTTGTGCATGAATGTCCCAAAGCCCATGTGATCGAGATCTGACCGCAGTTCCAATGGTGTCGCTTTGATCCGACGGTCGCGTTGGACCAGAAAGCCCCAGCGGCTCTCCAGCCAACTTCGAAAGGACGTGACAGAGACCGACGTGATCAACGGTTCCCCGTCTGGAATGGGCTTTGGATCGAACGTGCATTCGTCGGCGGTGGCCGTGGCACGGGACGCCAACGTTGGCAAATGGCCGACATCTTCCAGCAGCGATACCGCCTGCTTGGCAAGCGCCTTGCCTTTCGCACCAAGAAGCAATCGGCTGGGGAGCAAGGGTGTTCCCTCGGCGTCGCTTCGAGGCATGATCAGGTGAACTGTGCGGCCACTGTGTGCAATGGCGTGCATCAACCAGGTGTCGCGTGCAGCACGACTGGCTGCAGTGGGCAGGCCAATCATGCCTCGCAAGGTCTCGGGCATCCAAGGGTCTGCTGCTGGCACATCCGGCAGGACGCCTTGATTGAGGCCCGTAATGATGCACATCGGAGCGTCATCCAAGTGCGCATCCAGCCAACCCACGCAGTCAATGGCATCCGGATGCTGTTGGGAGGACAGCGCCATATCGTCAATCGACATGATGAGCGAGGAAAGCACCGCGGCGGCCGACACCGGCAATGTGTCCGGTGGAAGTTCATACAGCGCCTGCAACTGCACCTGCACGCTGGCGAGCACAGCTTCATCCTGGATCCGACCATCTCGTTGGCGGCCCAACAACTGCTGCAACACGCGTGCCACGGGCGCTGCCCAGTCGCAGGCGGGCGCTTCGCTCCCGTCAAGCAGGGGTTGAAGCACGTGACGCACCGGTTCCAACAGCGGCTGCAGGCCTGTGCGGGCTGCTTCCGCAGCATCTTTCATGGCGTGTGGCAAATGCTCTGACCACAGCGCATCCCATCTGGAGAGCGCATCTGGTGGTGCAAGTCGTTCGATGTCTGGGTGTCGCAACAGCATTCCCCATGCCATGACGGTGTCATCCGTCACACACGCATGTAGTGCCACCAACAGCGACCCCACTCGACTCTCACTTGCTTGCAGGCCTTCAGGAACATGCACATGCACGTGCTCCGCTTCGCACGCTCGCTGCAAGACGGGTACGACAGCCGCATCAGGTGCGACCAGCGTGATGTCATGCGGATTGGCTTCACCCCATGCGGCCAGTTGTTCCAGCACCACCGCTGCTTGATCCAATGCGCTCCCGCAAGTGTGGACGCCGATCCCGCTCAGGTTGAAGTCGAAGTCGGCCCACCAGCTTGTGTAAACGGCGCCGATGGCATCAAAGGCATCGGCCAGTTCGGCTTCGTCACCATGCACGATCGAAGTGACCTTGACACCACCTGCATCCAGTGCTTCCAGCAGTGCGCGTTCTCGAGGCGCCGGGGCCGCCGCCACGACCCACACCTGCTGAAGCCCGTCAATGAAGAGCTTGTTTCGAGAGAACGCCTGTGCACGCGCCAGATCCGGATCATCAAGTCCAACTGCAGTCAGTTGTTTCACCATGGACCGCTGCATCGAATCGATCGACAACCACAGCGATGTTGACATGGGCAGGTGTTCAGCGGCAATGGTGGCCGCAATGTCGGCTGGCGTTGCCATGGACACTGCCAGTTGCCGAGAGAGACGCTGCAGCCGTTGCGCAAGTGACATGCGCTCACGTTCACTGATGTCGCCGTCGTGCCCGGCCAACTCGCCGCAGACTTCGGTGTCCGCCAACAGCAGTGTTCGTTGCCAGGCCAAGGACACGGCAATGTCGGGCGCCACAGCGCGGTGCGGGGGCAGGCACTGCTCCAACAGTGACCCAGGCGTACGCACTTGGGGCGGAAACAGAATCCGGTCGCCGGCGGACTCGAGCAACAGTGCACGGAATCGTCGACCGGAGCGAGCGGTGGGCAGCACGACCGCAGTGCTGCGAAGGTCGATGCTGCCTGCTGGATCGGCCTGCTCGATCAATGCTGCCGCCAGAGCGGGCAAGAGTGGTGATTCGACGGCAAGAAAGCGGCGTGTGATCATCCCGGTGTGGCTAATCCTACTTCGATGCGGTCCTGTTGGAACCAGAATTTGAATGCCGTGGACAACCTGCGAAGAACGCGTGGATGGCTTTTTGTCGTGTGCATGCAATGCCCCGCCAGCACCATCGTTAGTGGTGTGCCGGTGGCTCGAACCGCTTGCTCCAGGCTCGGGTCGCCGGCACTCCAAGCATCTTGGTCCCCTCCTCATCGTCTCCTCTCTCTCGTGGGCAGGTTCCTCTCCCTCTCCTGACCACACTGACAACCGCCCGTGCGACACCTGTCGCACGGGCGGTTGTCGCTGGTAGGCTCATGGGACCATGTTTGTGGCCGCTGCCTTGCTTTCGATGTTCCCTGTTGCCAATCCTCAGTGGCAGACCTTTCTGGATGCCAACTGCATTGACTGCCACCAAGGTCCGCGGTCAAAGGGTGACGTCGATCTCGCTTCATTACCTCTGACGGGTGGCACGGCGAACGACCTGCGGCTCTGGGACCGCGTCCGGGCTCGACTGCAGGCCCGCGACATGCCCCCGCGGATCGATCATCGCCCCGACCCTGAGCAGTATCAGGCCGTGCTGCTTCACGTCGAACACATCATTGACACAACGGCTGCCAATCACACTGACCCCGGAGCCCCGGCGGCTCGTCGACTGAATCGCACTGAGTGGCGCAATGCCGTGCTCGACGTTCTCGGTGTCGATGTCGATGTCGAGTTACTGCTTCCTGCAGATGAAATCGGACACGGTTTCGACACGGTGGGTGACACGCTGTCGATGTCGCCGCCACTGCTGGAGCGGTACATCGAGGCGGCCGAAGACGCCGCGGCGATGGCCATGCAGAATCCAGACAACGCCACGTATTCAACACAACGAGTTGAAGCGCCGCAACTGACGGTGCAAGGTGCCGGCAAGCACCATCGCGGCGTCATTCACATGCACTCACGGGCCACCACTCAAGGCACGTTCGAGGTGCCTCGCACGGCGACGTATCGGATCGTCACGCATGCCTTTGGCCGTCAAGCAGGTGATCAACCTGTTCGACTTGCAGTCGATGTCGACGGTGATCGTGTGGGCACATTGAATGTCCCCGCTGAGCAGAGCGCGCCACACTCGATCGACGTCACGCTTCCTGCAGGACAGTTTAACGTGGATGTAACCTTCATCAACGACTTCTACCGTCCAGATCACCCTGATCCGAGTCAAAGAGATCGCAACGCCGCCGTGTCAGCGATCGAAGTGCAAGGCCCTCTGGACGAACCCCAGTACAGCCAGTTGCAATTGGACTTTGGACACACTGCGATTGCAAAAGTGCGGCACGCACAACTTCGTGAATTCGTGGGGGCTGTACTGCCACTGCTCTGGCGAGGCTTGGAGCAACCCGGTGACGTCAACCGCATTGTCAAACTAGCTTGGAATCAGAATGGGGGATGGCCCGCAAGAGTTCGCGCGGCCATTGTCACCATGCTGGCTCATCCAAAGTTCCTGCTTCGCATGGAAACCGACCCGGCAGACGGCCAGATGGAGCGTGCGCTGAACAACTATGAGATCGCAACGCGCATGGCGCTGCTTCTTTGGAGTTCCGTACCGGATGATGCTCTGCGCCAGGCAGCACAAGCCGGCGAACTTGTCACCCCACAAGGGCGTGCACGACAACTGCATCGCATGCTCGTGGATCCACGTGCCAGACGGTTGGCGGAGAACTTTGCGCCGCAGTGGTTACAGGTGCGGCGGATTGATACCGCGATTCCGGACCCTGCGATGTTTCCCGATATCGACGCTGACCTGCGTCGCAGCATGCAGCGGGAGACAGTCGATACTTTTGACCGACTGTTGCGAGGTGGCCACCCATGGACGGACCTGCTCGACTCGAACGAGACAGTGGTCGACGACGCACTGGCGCGGTACTACGGGATTGATGTGCCAGACGGTGCGCCACGACTTGTGCAACGTTCCGGACCCGGCTGCGGCGTGCTGCAGCAGGCAGCTATTCTGCTGGCGACAAGCAATCCCACTCGCACAAGTCCGGTTAAACGTGGCAAGTGGGTGCTGGAAGCGCTGTTGGATGCACCCCCACCACCGCCACCACCGGGCGTGGACGGTCTTCCCAGAGATGGAAAGCCAACCGAAACAGCCTCGTTTCGTGATCTTCTCATGCAGCATCGGCAGGACCCGGCCTGTGCCACGTGCCACGAACGCATGGACGAACTGGGCTTCGCCATGGAGCGCTTTGATGCGGCGGGTAAGCCACGCAATGAGATGGATGATCTCGGACACTTGCCGGGCGGCCTTGAACTCAACGGTATTGAGGGCTTGCGTGACTGGGTGTTGGCCACCAATGCTGTTCCAAGATCACTGGCCCGCCACATGCTGACCTACGCCGTCGGTCGCGGCTTCGACGCCACCGACGAAGCCGCAATCGATGCTGTCGCAGACCATCTGCAGCGAGAACGGCGTCTGTTGGCGCTGCTGGAAGCGGTCATTGAGTCAAAGCCGTTCCTACACCGTGGCGCGCCGTCATAGGATGAGACCATGCCGAACAGGTTGAAACAACTGAACAGACGCATGATGCTTCGAGGAATGGGTACGGCCGTCGCACTGCCCTGGTTGGAAGCAATGACATCTGCGGCCACAGCGTCGATGGCCACGTCGCCAAACCGTGCAGCCTTTTTGTTCATTCCAAACGGCGTACATAAGCCCGATTGGATGCCCACGGGGACGGGCGCCAACACCGTGCTGCCGAACATGCTTCAGCCGTTGGATCCACTGCGCAAGCACTTGACCGTCATCAGTGGTCTGAATCAGGACAACGCCCGGTCGCTCGGTGATGGCCCGGGGGATCATGCACGCTCGTCGGCGACCTTTCTGACCGGCGTACACCCGCACAAGACCGCAGGCTCCAACCTCAGCGCCGGCGTGTCGGTGGACCAGCTCGCCGCTGGACAGCTGGAACGCGAAACGCGATTCGGTTCACTTGAGCTGGGTTGTGATCCCGGCCTGACCAGCGGCAACTGTGACAGTGGATACAGCTGCGCGTACTCAGCCAACATCTCTTGGCGATCTCCAGATATGCCTATGGCGAAGGAAATCAGCCCCAGACGTGTCTTTGATCGACTGTTCGCCATGGGTCCAAGGGGTGAGACCGAGACTGCTCGAGTGCAACGCCTGTCAACCAGGCGCAGTGTGCTGGACTTTGTCAGGGGTGATGCGAATCGACTGCGCCGGAACGTTGGTATCGCTGATCGTGAACGTCTGGACGACTACCTTGAAGGCGTTCGCGATTTGGAACGCCGCATCGAGCGAGCGGAACGTTCAAGTGATGCGCAGCCAGTGATTCCAGACATGGACCTTCCAACGGGTATGCCATCGGACTATCGCGAGCACCTGCGCCTGATGCACGAAATGATCATTCTTGCCTGGCGCCTGGACCTGACGCGCGTCGTAACCTTCATGTGGGCCAACGAAGGATCGAACCGGCGGTTCCCGCACTTGGGCATTACCGAAGGACACCACCATCTGTCACACCATGGTGATGACGCTTCGATGGTTGAGCAGATCCGTCGCATCAACCACTTCCAGATGGAGGAGTTCGCATGGTTCTTGAATCGACTGCGCGACACTCGTGATGGCCACTCTGGATCGTTGCTGGACAACTCGATGGTCTTGTTGGGCGGTGCGATTGGAGACGGGAACAAACACAACCATGATGACTTGCCTGTCGTGCTTGCTGGCGGTGGCCGAGGGACGCTTTCGCCGTGTGGTCACTTGAAAGCTGCGCAAGGCACGCCGTTGTGCAACGTGTATCTGTCCATGTTGGATCGGCTTGGCGTACGAGAAGGCCGCTTTGGAGACTCAACAGGGCGATTGGCTGGCATTTGACGGCAACACCATCGAGTCTTGTCTGGCTACTCCTTGCTCTGCATCAATCTGCAACTATCCTTAGGTGTCCGTGCGGGGTATCAGAGGAGTTGTTGACATGAGCATGCTTGCGACCGCATTGACCGTGGGAATCCTGGCCGGCGGAGACGTCGGCAGTTGGGTTGTCGAAGCGACGACCTTCGGCGATGACGTCTGGTGGCAAAGCTCCAGCACGGTGCGAACTGATGCCACGTTCTACGAGAGCTACTACGACATCACCGTGGCCGAAGCTTGGGTGACGTATCTGGGCTTCGATTTCGGCCCGTTCGATGTGATCGACATGATCGAAGACACCGACCACAACTCACTGGCGTTTGGACCACTGCCCGCGAACTACCCGGATCAGATCTTCCTGACCCCGGAGCCTCCGGAAGACATGTCATTAACGTTCGACTTTCTGACGAATCTCGATACTGAGGGGTACCTCAACGCGGGAGTCATCAATGTTGAATTCGGTACGGCGGCGTACGACCTCGGTTGGCCCTTCGGCGAAGTGATCGTGACCCTGACGGGATTCGGTCTTGCCGCCGACATCACCATTACGGCCAGTGACGATCTGTGCATTGGTGACACGGACGGCAGCGGCGTGGTTGACACCAATGACGTGCTGGCTGTCATTGGTGGATGGGGCCCGTGCCCTGGCGACGTGGAAGTCTGCGTTGGTGACTGCACCTTGGACGACGTCGTGGACGTGGGGGACCTGCTTTGGGTCATTGGCCAATTCGGCGACTGCCCCTGAGTCGCCCCGCCTGACGAGTCAACAGGCTCCGAAGTCAGCGATGAGCTGCAGTAAGTCGGTGACGTCGACGAAACCGTCGCCGCTGATATCCGCTGGACAGTCGCCTGCACAGTCGCCCCAACCTGCCAGCACCGCAAGCAGGTCAGTCGTGTCCACGCTGCCACTGCCATCGATGTCACTGGCGCACCACGTCCCCGACACGTTCATATGCACAGTTGACTCGAAACTCATGTGTACGACATCCACGGTGACCCAGCCGAACGGCCAGCCAAGGTCATACCCGGCGGTTCCCAACACGACGTTGTTGATCACGATCGAACACTGGCCGGATTCCAGAATTCCTGTATACAAGTCAAAGGCCAGTGTCACCGGCCCGGGGGGCTCGGGCGTCACGAATTGTGTGGCTGGAAATGTCGCGGGACAAGGGCCTTCGGTCAGGTCGTTGTAGACCTCGCCGGGAATCTGGTCGCTTACATCAAAGGGGCCAAACTCAATGCCCGCATACTCGACCGTTGCCTCTGCATACTGCACCGTGATGGAGCAGAAGTAGGTAGCGCCGTCATCGCGCACCGTGCCCGGGCTCTGCCAATAGATGTTCTCACCGCCGCTGCTGACATTCATGGGCCAGTTGGCAGCATCTCCGCCTGCAAAAAGAACACCAAGCAACAGGGTCTGGGTCAGCATCATGGTCGCCTCACTCTCTGCCTGAGCCTACCGCGCCGGGAATTCCAATCAACCCCCACCGTGAGACACTCGTCAAAAACCACCTGTGCGGGCCACTCAGGCGTAGGAATGTAGCCCACTGATCGTGAAGTTGATCACGATCCAGTTGAAGAGCATGGCCATACAACCGATGACCGCGAGCACCGCCGTCCACCACCCCTTGTCCTTTGCCGTCAGGCGGACATGGATCAGGATGGCGAAGATCAAGAAGCTCTCCAATGCGAACGTCTCCTTGGGATCCCAGCCCCACGGGCGGCCCCAGGAGTGATCCGCCCAGATCGCGCCCATGGCCAGACCCGCCCACAGCAGGATCATCGCCAGCTCGACCAGCACCATGGTCGCCCCATCCAGCACCTGACCAAAGCTCGTGGACTGTGCCTGCAGGGCCGTCTCGCCACCGACACGCGGCACGATCATGAATCCAGCGCCTCCGGATTTGGCCCACTCACGTGAGACATCTATCGGCTCGGTGCCGAACAATCGCTTCCCGCCCCGTCGTGCCAACGTCAGCACGCCGACCACGCTTGCAAGGAAGATCAACACATAACTGAAGATGATCACGTTGGTGTGGATGTACAGCCACACATCATGCAGCACCGGCATGCGGTTGGAAATGTTCGGATTGAGATGCACAGGATCAAGATGCGCCGCCATGAGCGCAACCATTGAACACACCGCGGAGCACAGTATGAAGATGCCCGCCATACGGGACTTCCGCAGCCACGGCTCGAGCATCACCACGAAGACGCCTCCGAACCAGGTGGACGTTGTCACGGCTTCAAACATGTTGGTGTTCGGCCAACGCTGCGCCACGTACCAACGCAACATGATGGCGGTCGTGTGCAATGCAAACGCCAGCAGGAACAGTCCGTACCCCGCGTACAACGCCGGTTTCCAGCGGTAGATGATCCACATCAGCAACGGCACGATCGCCAGCAGATACAGGATCCATGTCTTGGAAAAGCCCCCCATGCGGAAGTACGTAGCTTCCATCTGCATGCGACTGGCTTCTGGATAGACCGATGGATTCATTGCCGCCAACGCAGTGGCCAGCGATTCCACGGCTTCATTCACAGCAACCGCGTTGCCACTGCGCCACGCAGTTTCAACCTTGCCCCAGGCGGCGCCGACGGGGGATGTCGGATTTCCTTGGGTGTAGTCGTCGAGCACTTGCCACGGACGCTGGTGCGCATCCGCGCCAGTTGGCGGCACCATGGCCAGTTCACGGCGAAGCACGGTGGGCTGGCCAACGACAAGAGAAGTTTCGATCTCTTCGACCGGCCGCGCATATCGCAACACATCGAGTTTGAGTCTCGCCAGGTGCGCCATGACCGCGGGATCCTCCAGGAAGGAACGCGGCGCCAAGCCTTCGTCAAAGAACCGCTGCAGGCGATCGTCCGTGGCGAGCGCCGGACGGGACGGCGAGTCACGCAGCGCCTCGATGATCTCCGCGCGCATCACCTTCTTCTTCACCCAGTGCAGGTCGACGCCCTTCCAAGCTTCTGGCCGCAAGGCCAGATCGAGCATGGCCACCTTGTGTGGAAGCTCGCCGGGGCTTCGCGGACCAGAGATGTAGTTCAATGTGTTCCGCGACGCCGACTCGAACGACTTGAGTCGGCCTTCCTGCCAGACCGCGGCACCGTCCAGTGGCGAGAGGTCCAACTGTTCGTAGAACGAGGGAGCCGCATCAACCATCGGTTGTTGCGCAAAGGCCGCACTGCATACCAATAACATCAAGAGTGACATGACCGCTTTCATGCTGCCGCCCTCACACCTTTCAAAGTGGCTTCAATCTTGCGCCGTCGCAGGACGGGCTTCAGATAGAACGCGTACATCATGCCCAACACACTCCATGTGCTGCCGAACAACATCACCCAGACGCCCCGACGGTTGCCCACACCTAGAACAGTGAAATTGCGCCCTGCAGACGGAACCCCGCCGGTGCGCAGGCCACGTGGATCGGGCGGATCCCATTGGCTCTGGAAAAACCAGAGCCCGTTGAACTGCTGTGGGTCGTTCACGCTGACGCTGGTGACGTCGCCGCTATTGAAACGTAGATCACTGACCCAGTTGAGCACACTGGAGACACTGCCCGTGAATCCACCAATGTGCGCATTGATGTGGAATCCGTCGAGTTGCACGGTGCCACCGATCGGCGCGCTGGCTCGTGAATACAGCAACTGCATGACTCGACCATCATCCAGCGTCACCGTGGTCGGTGCGAAACTGAAGCCCGAGAACGCCAGTTCCGGAGCATCGAACGGATACTGGTGCATGGTCAACCAGGCCGGACCGCCGCCGGGCATGTCCACGCGAAGCATGCTCATGCGATCCATCGTGCTGCGGTCTCGTTGCGCTCGCGGTGTGATGGCCGGACGCGTGTCCGTCATGGTCCGTGGGGCATACCGATCGACTGTCAGTTGGGCAATCTCGCCGAGGCGTTGAGATTCTCCGACCGCCAGATCCGTAAGCCTCGGCACCAGTTGCAGCCTGGAGAGCAATCGCAACTGTGAATCCTGCGGGCCCGCCACGAGGACGACTGGCACGATGCCGCCGGTTGCCGGCAGGTAGGTCATTGCGATGCGGCCGTCCACTGGTACGACCTGCTGGTGCCCCCCGTCTTCCGCCGAAGCCTGCGTCAGGTCACCATTGTTTGTGGGGTCGTCAAACACCCACCGTTCCCACACACGCTCGCCATCATCGATCTCGACGACAGCCAGCGACAGCACGCGATTGACGATTTTAAGATCATCGTCCACCCGTCGCACACGCCACTTGAAGTCTGTGCCTTCGACTGCATTGAACGAAACGTCTGGATTCGCATCGGCAAGACCATTGATCGATGCGGTGATGTCGATGTCCGTTCCGGGAATAGTGACGCGTATCCGTGGAACAGGTTGGAGTTGCGCCTCGTCTGAGATGTACTTGAATGTCAGCAGGTCTTCCGGCGCCGTGTTGGAATCCGGATCCATCGCGAACAACTCGTACGTCGCCGATCGGCCATCGCCTGTGGCAAGCGTGACCCGCGCCGCCGGGGCAAGTGGGCCACTGTCGACCGGCAAGCTGCGTGTCTGTAGGGACGCGTGGCGCAAGTAGTCGGTGATGCGAATGTCCAAGCCTGCAAGAGGATCATCTGACTGCATAGATGGCACGGCAATGTTAATCGGCGCCGCGAGTCGCTCTCCGGCCGCAGGCCAGACACGATCAATGTTCGACACACGATCGTTGAACCTCGGTAGGTCGTGGATCGGCCGCTCGGACCATGCGCCGGGTATGCCGTCGATGACGTCTCGCAGATACAACGCGGGCTCGGCCTGTAGATAGAACCGCTCTGCCATGGCCGGTTGAAGCGTGGCCGTGAGCGTTTCGTCGACAAGTGCACGGCCCAACACCTTCTTTGCGCGAGCCATGGGTTGATGCGCGTTGCCGCTTCGAATGATGTCTTCGGTGTATTGCGGGTAGCCGGCGATCAACTGTCGCATGAACGGTCCGTGCTCGTACCCCTCTGGCGGCTGCACCGCGATGGTCACGGTGTACGCCCGTGTGCCCTTGTCGTCGCCGGAGAGCAACTCCCACTGCGGATCAATCTGTGTGATACGGAACGACCAGATCCCGTCTTCCCCACGCACCGCCGTCGAGTTGCCCGGCATTGCCAGCATTGATCGCTCTTCCCCACCGGGAACAACGAACGACACGATGGCACGTGCCACGGGAACGTCGCCCTCGACTTTGGTGGAGAAGTACACGACAGAGCCGACTGCCAACGTGATCAGTCCGGTGTGCACCATCCAAACGCCGCCGTTGATGCGTGTCAGTGGGATCTTGCGAATGGTCGTCGTGGCCATGACCAAGCAGGTCAGGCCGATCAGCAGCACAAACGGCCACCATTGGAACCACTCCATTTCCGTCATTTCGAACCAGGGATGCTCTCGCACCTGCACCCAGGTAGCTGGCTCCCAGAAATACACGCTGATCGGAATGCCGGCCGAACCGACGGCGCAGTAGACCAGCAGGATGAACAGCAGCACAAGGCCGACTTTGACGTTGCTCAGCAGGTCTAACAGGCCTGTGAAGGTGGGTTTTGGGGTGGAATCCGACATCTGGAGGGGCAGAGTGTACGTCCGAAGCACTGTGGATTGCGGTTCAACGCCCTCGCTTGGCCGAATCCATCCCCACGACCCTTGATCTCTGACGTAAATGAGGCACACTGGAGAACGCCCGAGGCCAGTGCGGAGTGTCGTGGCACAGAGGAAGAGGACTTCGACGGCAATGGTGTCATCACTATCGACGACCTGCTGATCGTGATCGGGGTCTTTGGACTTTGCTGGTGTGTATGCCGCCCATTGAGGAGAACGCCATGACAACTCGCCGTGTTCAGTTACTCGCGATCGGAGCAGCACTCATGCTCGCTGGCCCGGTATTGGCACTTGGCGGCGGCAACAATGGCGGTTGGGGAGGCGCAGACACCGACGGGTGGCTGCAGAACCCCCCGGACTCCCTTGAACTTGGCGCTGCATTCGGCGTGAACGCCGCCAACGAAATGCTCGTGGGCGACCCGGGGAAAAATCAGGTTGCGATCTACCACAACGCCAATGTGGAGATGCCCGCAGACGATGACAGTTGGGCTGAACATGAGTACGCCTGGCTTGTGGATTGGCCGGACGCAGACCCCGATGATCGCGTCGGGTCCGCAATCGCCGTGTGGGGTGGCGCTGCGCTTGTCGGCGCCCCGGGCGATGGCAATGGCCGGGTCTACATTCTGGAACGCGACGGAGGCCCCGGCACGAACTGGTCTATGACCGGCTCCATCGACCCACCGACGGACCAGCCCAACTGGGCAGGCTTCGGCGCCACCATCGCCATGGACCCTCCATACTTGTTGATCGGTGCGCCGGACGGCTCCGAAGAGGGCGTTGCTCGCTACAAGATCAATGGACTCAATATTGATCATGAACACAGTTGGACAAGCCCCTATGCAGGCACCGACGCTGGCTTCGGAACCGCTCTGGCCATCAATGGCACTCGTGCAATCATCGGCGCGCCTGATGCAGATGACGGCCATGCATGGCTCTATGCCCAGGAAGGCGGTACCGGCCCGTGGAATATTCAAGGCGACTACGCGACGATCTCACCCCTGAGCGGCCGTCTTGGTGCCAGTGTGTTCTTGTCGGACCTGTTCGCGGGCGTGGCGGCGCCAGACGCTTCGAACCCGAACAGCAATCAAGGCATCGTGTGGTTCTTTCGCTGCACGCAGGATGACTTCTGGAACAGTACTGGCGACGACGACTGTGACGGGTGGGCGATGCCCCCTGCCGAGTTTTCCGGTGGTGGATTCGGCACAGCACTTGTGAACTGGAACAACAACGTGGTCATCAGCCACACCGGCATGAATGATGGCTACGGCGGCATGCACATCTTCAAGTTCCGAAATGCTTCCACGGAAAACGTGATCGCATGGACCGACACCATCAGTATTTCAGGGAACCATACTTGGGGAGAGACGCTTGAAGTGGCCGGGTCCATGGTGTGGATCTCCAAAGACGACGGGGCCATCGGCTACCTGCTCAATGACGGCGACATTCGCCTCTCCGCAGACATCGCTGCAACCGTTTCCGCGCAGGCACTGCCAACGGGCACCGACTGGATTCCGCAGTCGCTGGATGTTGAGGGATCCTGGATGGCGGGCGGCGCATCTGAGGAAGATGAGGTCGTGATCATGCATGAGGTCGACGACGCGTGGTCAGCGGTGCAAGTGCTTGATGGCCCGGAGTCCGGCTCGATGTACGGCGTCACGATTCGCTTGCTCAACGGCGTGTTGGCCGTGGGAGCGCCCATGGCCGCAGGTGGTGACGGCCGTGTGTACCTGTACACACTGGACAGCAGCGACCAGTGGCTACTGCAACAGACGATTGTTCCAGACGAGACCGGCAATCGCTTTGGATTTAGTCTGGACATGTGCCTTGACAACCTTGGGCAACTGGTTCTGGTGACAGGCAGTCCTGCGGTCAACTTCGATTCCAAGGGCAAAATCCCGGTGCAGTTCGCCTGCGGCCGATTTGATGTCTACCGCATCAGCGCCGACGCTTCCACCAAGACTGCGTTGCATGACTGGACGGAGCCTCAGATCGCCTCGGGTGGTGTCGTTTCGGCCTCTATCAACAGCGAGGGTTCGGATCTGATCGTGGCAGTAGGCCGCGTGCTGCGAGGCGTGGATGTAAACGATCCTCCATTGACATGGGGGGGCATCACTATTTTCCGCGGTGGCGATGAGCCTGACACGAAGTGGGTTATCGAGGCCGACATTGATGCTCCAGAAAGCCGCGGTGCGTTCGGCGCCACGACCGACATCGCCGCGGGGCTCGTCACCACCACCTCGCCATATCACTCAGAAGATGAGGACGAGGGCGACGTCGACCTGCGCATCGATGTGTACGAACAGGACGCCCCGGGTGATCCTTGGGTCGCGACACAACTGCTGCGCACCCCGGACATTCACCCAAACCACGACTTTGGCGGGTCGCCTCGAATCACGACACTGTTCGGCCATCAGGCGATCCTTGCAGGCAGTTCTCGCATGCAGTCGGCGGCGGGCCTGGCCGGTTCGGCGGAAATTTTCCTTCGCCCAGGCGATGCCACCTATGGAACGGCCTTCCGACACCATCTGCGACTGACCGTGCAAGGGCATCACGATGTACGTCTTGGCGAGACCGTGGTGCTCGATGGGGACAATCTGTTTTTTGCCGGCGGCTTGTTCACGTCCGACGACCCTTATGCGGGCGAGGGCGGTGTGGTGGGCTGGGCACGGCTCACGAACACGGCCTATTGGAACAACGTCTATGGCGGACTGTTTGAAGATCCGGCCAACTGGACAATCGATCCAACGCAAGCCGACCGCCTTGAGGTCTCGACGCTCGATTCGAATTTCATGATGCTCGTGTCGTCCGAGCCGACGCTGGAGGACAAACCGGTGCATGTTCGCTACGCAATCAGCCTGCTGAGGCACGAGCACTCAGACGTTGCGATGCAGTTGGAAGAGTGGACGACTTGGGGTGATGCCGGTATTCAACTGGCGACTTCCAGCACCTCGAACATCGTCAATGTGACCAACGACCTGCGGGTCGGCAGTGGTGAAGGTGACGCGGGTCGGCTCCTGTTCATAGATGATGGGAACGTGACCGTCGGCGGCAGTTATGTACAGGCCTCCACGGGTGTTCTCGACTATTGGTTCCCTGGAGATGACCTCGACCAAGCGGTCATCACAGCGTCGAACTTGGAACTCGGCGGAACCCTGTCACTTTTCATGCCCAATCCGGACTACGAGTTGCAGGTCCACGACAAATTCCCAGTCATCCGCTCCGACAACTCACCCATTTCTGGCGAGGATCGGTTCGATCTAGTCGTGCTGCCGGGCCTGCCCGATGGTCTGGCGTTGCAGGTCATGTATGACGACACCGACGGCGGCGAACTGGTTGGCGACGGAACGTGGGACGCCTGGGTTCAAGTCGTAACCCTGGCCGGCCTGCTGGGATTCGGCGATGCGGACTCATTATCCGTGACCGGCACTCCCATCGCCATCGAAGTGGTCGATCTCACAGGCGATGACGCCGATGAAATCTGTGTCCTGCTCGACGGCGAGCCCGGCCAGATCGCCATCTTTGAGAGTGACGGCATCGGTGGTGTTGAGTGGCAGTATGGCGTCGAGACACACGACTTCCCAACGTGCATCGCCAGCGGTGACTTCAACGGCGACGACAAGAACGATCTGGTGGTCGGCACACGCGGAGGCATTGTCACCGTCTTCTGGAATGAAGACAACGACCTGAGCAACGGCTTTGTGCCGGAAGACCTTACTGCCATCGGGCCGGTGCTCTGCGCCTCGCGCACCAACCTTGACTTTGCTGGTCCGCCGGATCTCGTGGTGGGCATTGATGACACGGATGAGGACGGCAAGGGTCACCTACAGTTCTGGGCCGGCCAAAGCAGCCTGCGTGGCCTTGGGGGAAGCCTCAACTCCCGCGGGGCCAAGGATGCACCGGGTATTCCAAAGGTGTTCGGCGATCCCTCTGATGATGAAGATCAAAAACCTGGAGCACTCTCGGCCCATCAGATGGTCGCCTTCGTGGCGATGTCGTCTGGATACGGACTGGTCATGACCGCCGACCCGGGCTATCCCGAAGCACTTCCAGAACTTGAGGTGCATTCCGTGGGCGCCAACCCCGGCGGCGTTGCGGTGGCCGATCTCAACGGCGATGACATCCTTGATGTCGCCGTGACAAGCCGGGACAACGGCACTATCGCCCTGCTTATCGGTACGGGCGTGAGCAGTGGTCTCAACCCGGCGATGAACATCCCCATCGGTTCCAGTCCCGGAAGCATTGAAGTGATCGACTTCGACGGCGACGGCAATCTTGATCTCGCGGCAACCACCAGAACGCCGGATGGCGACCGCGTCATCCGGGTGCTTCAAAACGATGGTGGGTTGAGTTTCACGTCCGTCGACACCGGCCTGGACAGTTCGCCCACGTTGTTGTCCAAGGGCGACATCCATGGCGATGATGTCACTCGCCTGGTTTCGATCGGATCCCCCGCAGGCCTGCTCGCTGGTACGAATGTCATGGATCTGCACAACGTGGAATCTGAGCCCTGCTCTGGTGACACTGACGGCAATGGTGTTGTCAACATCGAGGACCTGCTCAATGTCATTGCCCAGTTCGGCAATGACTGTGAAGCTGGCGAGGAATGCTGGGCCGACGGCGATGACGACGGGGACATCGATATCGAGGACCTGCTGATAGTGATCGGTGGTTTTGGGGCGTGCTAGTGGCCTTGCGGGCTTGTTCTGTAATTCCTGTTGAAGTTGATTGAAGCAAGCCCGACACTTGGGCTGTCAGCAGGTTCCGTGAACCTAGCTGGCACAGGGAGAAGAGAAGCATGCGACACGTCTGTTCTATTGCCGCCCTTGCAGGCATTGTGATCGCTGCGACATCAGCTGCCTCTCAAGGACAAAGGGGCGTCGCAGATACGGGGATTCGTGAACTACCTGACGGCTCAATTCTGTTTGAACTTCCAGGAAACCTTGCCGACAAACAGCTGCCAGACGCCATGCACTACATGGGGGGGGCAATTGCCACGGGAACCGAATACATGGCAGTTGCCGCGTCAGGTGCGGAATACCAAGAGGGGACAAATTCCGGTGTTGGCGTCGTGCTTGTTTATTCCTTGAAAGGCATGACTCCAGAGCAGCCTCCAGAACTGTTCGGGGTAATCCATATCCCGTACGAAACTGGTGACGGGACACACGCACATGGCATTGATTCGGTTGCCCTAGATATCTATCAGGATGAGATCCTTGTCGGCGTATCTGGCGGTGATGGTGGCGATGGGGCCGTGCACATCTACAAGATCGACAACTTGGATACCCCGTTTCAGAGCGTGATGGGTTCTTGGTTCTTTGGCGGAAACAACAACTACAGCAGGCTTGGGGCCAGTGTCGCCTTTATCCACGGCACCCCCGTAGGCGCAGGCATGCCTCTTGGCACCTGGTTTGCTGTTGGGGCCCCGGAGGCTGGGCCTGGGGCTGTCGTGTTTTTCGCGTGGGAAGAGAAGAACGGGTACTACGACGGTGTCGGGATCGAATATGCGCCAAACGGTATTGGTGATTACGCACAATTCGGCGTGAGTCTCGCCGGAGGTTCCTGGGAGAGCGACACACTGCTCGTGATCGGTGCTCCAAACGCAAACAATGGGGCCTTAACGTTTAGTGGCTTGGTCTACACCCTCGGCAGTGACGGTGATATTGCCCAAACTGTTTCACCGCCTGCCCCTGAAGAGTTCATGGCTTTCGGCAAGTCCGTAAGCATGCGGAACAACATGCTTGCCGTTGGTGCGCCTCAGTCTGACACCAATAACCAGGGCGATGCATTTGTCTTTGAATGGAATACATCGACTGACGAATTTGATCACCTTGCAACGCTCACGCCTGACGTCTCGACGGAGAGCGATAAATTCGGAACTTCAATCGCTATCGGCCCGGAACTCATAATCGCCGTCGGTACGCCTGGAGCGATTGATGACGGGTACTACTCCGGAACGTGCATCCTGTTTGATTACTCGCCTTCATCGCAAACCTGGATCCATGCTGCTCGAATTACGTCCTACTTGGGCGGTGGTCTTTTCGGCGAAAAGGTTTCCTTCCTCCCCGATGATGGAGGGATTCCTGGCTTTAGGGCACTGGTTGTTGGCGCCCCATCAAGCCAAACAGCACACATGTACTCTTCGCATGGCCCGTTTGATCCGTGGCTAGACGATGTTCGCAGTCCGACCCCAATCCGGTTGGAAGATGCAATCGCAGCTGTTGGATATGACGGGGGTGATGACGAGCAATACGATCAATGGTCTATCGCAGCCGATGGAGACCGTATGGTCGTAGGCGAAACCACTGCCGCCGGCGGCGACGGACAGGTCCGACTTTATGAACGCGATTCAAATGGCCAGTGGAATCTAATTCACACTTGGTTTGCGCCTGAGGCTTACACATATTTCGGTGTTGATGTGGACATAGACGGAGATGTTGTTGTTATCGCTGATTGGTATGGCAGCGGAAGCGGCGGGCCGGGGCATGGGGCTGTATACGCTGCTGTACTTCAATACTGGGACAACACTTGGTCGGATCTCATGCCGCTAGATGGCGACCAAATGGGTGAAACCTATGACTTTGGAACTTCTGTCGCCGTCGATAATGGTGAGAACCCCTGGAACAACCTTGCAACGATTGCAGTGGGTGAAGGTCAAAATATGTGGCTCCCTGGCGGTACTGGGCGGGTACACCTCTATAACTTTTCTGGATGGAAGAGTTGGCACACTGGAACCATCTTGGAACCAACCAATCTCCTTTCGATTGGCGGTGAACAAGAGAACCCCTACTTCGGCGCTTCCGTAGATCTCGATCAAGGGTTCCTTGTTGTAGGGGCACCACATAAAGCACTCACAAATGCGCCTTGCTTCAGCGGGGCTATATATCTGTGGCCATATGGGAACTTCTCAGGGCCGCCTGTCTATATCCCGAACCCATTCGGTGAAGCAGACTGCGAGAACGTTGACGGCGGTGGCTCATTCGGGAGTGCTGTGGCTGTCCATGGCGGTGGTGGTGTGATCGTGGCCGGAGCCCCTAGCTCTGGAGAGCCTTCTACCCCAATGAGTGGATATGCATGGCTGTTTGATATCAATCAAGGGCTTCAACCAACGCCCCTCATTCCAATGGACCAACAACCTGGTGATTGGTTTGGAAAATCTATCGCTATCGGTAATGGTGGAACCGTGGTCGTTGGTGCTCCAGGCAGCGACTTTTTTGGAGTAAACAGCGGAATCGCTTGGCGATTCGGTGCTGATGGGAAAGCAAGCGAAGCATTGATGCTGGAGAACATCTCCAACCAAGCCAGACTGGGATCGAGCGTGGCTGCAAACACTGAGAGCACACGGGGGGATGGATGGATGTTCCTGCAACACACAATGCTCGCAGCGGCGCCCGGCCAAGTACACGAGACTGGTCTTGGAGTTGTTGGTTCGTTTACGAGCCCGGTTGTGGCGAACTGGGTTGCATCTGGTGATGGGTGGTATGAAGCCAATGGAAATAAGAACGAGTTCTGGTCGATGCCGCCGGAAAAAGCTGCCCAATGGCGGTTCTCGAAAATGCTTGGCGATCAGTTCCGTGTCGAAATGTGGGACCCAACCTCAAACGGCGCTGGTGTCGAAGTGTTCTTGGCTGATGTCCGACTAGACGGTCTGTCCAACAGTGATTCCTTCAGGATTGATGGCGGCCTGACCGTCGAGGCCCCCGCTGAACTTGGCGTCTCCAGATTGAAACTCACAGACCTCCGACCATTGAAGGTCATGGGCCCAATTCAAGTCGGCGGACCTGATGGCCCCGGCAACCTTGTCTTGGCTGAAAACTGCTTTGTGGAAGTGCTGGACTCTCTAACACTGAATGAAAGTTCCAATGTCTGGATCGGTTGCGGTACGTCGTGGCCTGAAGATGGCAAGAGATTCCAGTGTGTGGGGCAAGCTCCCGTAACGCTTGGCGGAACATGCACGCTTGTCCACATGGACGGAATGTCATACAGCGTTGGTGATCGGTTCATCTTGCTTGAAGCAGACGTTGCTCCGCCTCCGGGCTCTGACCGATTCGACATGGTCGTTCTCCCTGGACTGCCTGATGGGCTTGCTTTCCAAATGGTCTATGAAGAAGTTCCGACTTTTCAGGGTGGCACTGTCTGGCAGATCGCTGCTGTAGTCGTTGACCTTGCCGACCTGATCGGTTTTGGAAATTCCGGATCCTATGCCGTAGCTGGCGATCCCATAGACATGGAACTGGTTGACCTCAACGGCGACGGTGCGGATGAAATCTGCGTGCTCTTTGCCGGGGCGCCAGGAGAACTGATGATCTTCGAGAACGATGGCAGTGGCGGTGTTACCCAGCAGCTATCGATCGGTGTTGCTGACCAACCCGTTGGCCTTACAACGGGTGACTTTGATGGAGACATGGTCCCTGATCTAGCCCTCGCTGGACGATTGTCACTTGAAGTACAGCTTCTGTTCAATGACGGAGACAGCGATTTGTCAAGCGGTTGGTCGTTCTACGATTATCCATTGAACAAGCCACCAACCTGCATCTCTGCAGTCAACATCGATCAAGACGGCATCTCCGACTTGATGATCGGCCTGGATGACACCAACAGCGATGGTGACGGATCTTTGCTCTTCCTGTACGGCACCTTCTCTGTGCAAGGTGGTGGCTTGAACGGTGGTGGAGAACAAGGCACGCCAGGCGTGCCGGTCTTCGGTGACCCCTCGGATGATGAAGATCAGAAGAACATCATTGGAACAGGCAGCACAACCACCGGGCGAGCGTTCGTCGTCAAGACTTCTGCTTTGGCGTTTGGTCAGAACATCAACATCGAAAACTACATCGTCGGTGCCGGGTTGTCCGGAGTCGCGAACGCCGACCTGGACAACGACGGAGACATGGACATCGCACTGACCAGTGCTGCGGGGGACGACCTGATCCTGCTTCGACAAACCAGTTCTGGAGGCTTTGCGGCGCCGTTGTATTCAAGCCTTGGCACAAACCCAGCCCGTGTCATTGCAACGGATCTCAATGGGGATGGCTACGTCGATCTGGCGGCCCTTACCACTGATGAAAATGGGGACCGGGTTGTTCGTGTACTGCAGAACGACGGGTTCTTTTCCTTTACCAGCATTGACACTGCACAAGGCGATGAGCCTGTCATATTCGGCGCCGGGGACGTGACCGGGGATGGGACTCCTGATCTGGTCACGGTGGGCGGATCATCGAACTTGCTCGGTGGTGAAACACAGGAACTTGTTCTTCGTCCGCAGGACGGAGCCTGTCCTGGCGATATCGACGGCAGCGGCAGCGTCGACATCGAGGACCTGCTGCTTGTAATTGGACAGTGGGGCAATGACTGTGAAGGCGGCGAGGCTTGCAACGCAGACATGGACGGTGATCTGGACATCGACGTGGACGATCTTGTAGCATTGATTGGCTACTGGGGCTCCTGTTGAATCAGTCGCCAACTCGAGTTCGAGGACTTGTTGGTTGTAACGGGAGAAGAAACATGCGATATCTCACCACCTCCTTCGTGGCCACATTGGTACTGGCCGGGACATCTATCGCTGCAACCATCAACGTGCCAAGTGACTACGCGACGATCCAGGAAGCGATTGATGCGTCTGTCGACGGCGACGAGATAATTGTTGGTCCAGGCACATACGAACGAATCGTTCTGCCCGCCCATTCCCTCAATGTCACATCATCAGCGGGACCTGGGAAAACAGTGATTGATGCTGATGGATCTGGCGCTGCCGTAATGAGAGAGAACGCGGAGCAAACCGACGCGATGGTGTCGGGCTTCACCCTCACTGGTGGAGTCGGCTGGGGTTGGGGCGATCTGCCAGACGGCAATTCGGTTTCCGGCGGTGGCGGCATCGCGATCTATAAGTCGCGGCTGATAGTCGATAACTGCATTGTGATGGAGAACTACTCCCAAGGGTGGGCTGGCGGCGGCGCACTGTGCCTCTTCGCAGATCTCACGATCCTCAACTCAATCGTTCGCAACAACGTCGGCGGGTATGGCGGTGGAATCAATGTCTACCACGGGACCCTGACATGCGAGAATGTTCACATACATTCGAATGTGGCATCGTTTTACTACTGGGCTGGTGGCGGGATCGATATTTGGTCCAGGGGGTATGACCTAAATGAGCGTGTTGTTCTAAGAGACGTAGTAATCGAGGACAACATTTCCTCCGCCGACTTCCCCGGCTGTGAGGGTCTCTACAACGGCGGCGAGCTCATCGTCTCCAACACGGTGACGGACTCGGTGCTCAACGCCGGGTGGATCGGCTTTGACCCAGAATCCGACCCCAGTGATCTGGTTATTAATGGAGACTACGGGTTTGTCCACGGGAGCCAGTGGTTTGGAGCAGAGGGTGGGCGTATACAACTCTACGTCCACGAACAGGATGGCAACCTTGTACCCGATCGAATCTGGTGCAACGGGCAGTTCGGTGTTCAGCACAAGTACGATGAGTCGGGCTCAACTGGACTGCTGGACATCCAGTTCCTGTCGGAGGGGATTCCCCTCAAGGAACAACTTGAATTTCTGGCTTTCTCCCAGATGGACCACGGCTTCTCTGCAATTGCCACGTCTGGCCTGAATTCAACTCAAAGCCTCGAAATGACGGTTGGCGCCTCAAGTGATGGGAACCTATCAGCACTCCTCGCAACCGTTGTGGAGGCGATCCAGATAGGAGGGGAGGTCGGGGACGTAACTGATCTTCCCGAAGATGTCCAGTCGCTCATCAGCGGTGACTTCAACGGCGACGGATACCCAGACGTCTGCCTCGCCATGCCAGCATCTATCCCAGGATGGCAAGGCCAGTTGCTGTTCCTGCTCAACGATGGAACGAATGCGTCAGATGAGTGGAACGGATTTTCTGGTAAGAGCCTATTGGTCGGCCTGCCATCCCTTCCATCCGGATTGACGAGCGGATACCTCCAGACTGATGGGCGTCTAGACGTTGTCGCGTCCTTGCCATACGCCCCCGGCGTTGCGGTTGCAATAAACAGGACAATCTCCAGCGGTCAGTTGGACTTCGAGGTGTACCTCGTAGATGGCGCCACACTCGGCGATGCCTTGGCCAGTCCGATCGGCGTTGCCCTTCTTCCCGATGGCGAGGAGTCAGCGGGCAACCTGGTTGTCATCAATGAAGAACCTACCAGTGTCAGTGTTCTCGACCTGCGGCCGTTCGGCGACTTGGACTGCGTCTGCGATGCACTCTTCTCGGCGGGTGACCGAGTCATTGCTGCTGTGGACAGCCCCGGCGGTGCTGACGGGGTCTCTGCGGGCGCGCTTGGGACCGTTCGCTGTGGCTTTCAAACTGGAGGGGGATCGCTCTACGAATACCTGTACGTGAGTTGGGACAACTGGAATGGTGGGGTTGATGACGGGAGCGAGTACTGCAACTCGGGATGCGGGGATGGTTCCAGTTCCGGCACAAACAGCCATGCATTTGTGCAGTGCACTGAGCTGGAGTTCCCCGCACCGACATCCGTCACTGCTTCTCAGGCAACTCCAGGGATTCCGTCTGATGTGCGGATTCACGAGGCAGGCCCGGCGATCATCGTGACCCAGTCGGACCACCAGAATCTGCTTGTGTTCACAGACGGGGGAGCATCGCCTCTGGACTCTCTGGAGGAGATTGATTTGCTCTTCGGACAAGGTGCCGTGACCATCGGGGACCTCGATGGCAACTCGGTCTCCGATCTGGTCATTTCAGTGCCGTTGCTTGAAACCGTGGCGATCGCCTTGGTCGAACCCGACGGAACTTATCTGCCGTGGCTGGGGGTTCCTATTGATGGCCAGCCCACTCACATCGAACTGGGCGATATGGATGCGGATGGAGACCTAGACATTGCCGTTCTCGTAACACTGGGCAACGGCCAGTCATCGATTCAAATGTACCGAAATGACCAGTCGGACAAGCAGCCGATGGTCTTGAGCGACATTGGCAGCGTCGACCTTGGCGGCTCGCAACCAAGGAGCTTTGTACTGACGGACTTGGATGTCGATGGGACGAGTGACTTCGTCATCGTGACTGAGATCGAAGGCTTACAACGCGGTGGAGCAGGTACCTCCTTGAAGAGTGTGCTGATGATAGGGAACGACCATGCCTGTCCTGGCGATGCCGACGGAAACGGTGTCGTCAACATTGACGACCTGCTCTCGGTGATCGGCGAGTTCAACAACGACTGCGAAGCCGGAGACCAGTGCACCAGCGACTTTGACGGCAACGGCGTCATCAACATCGACGACCTGCTGATCGTGATCGGGGCGTTTGGGCCTTGTTGAGGCCCGCCGGGCCTTTTCAAAATCAAGGGTTGCAGTTGAGGCCACTTTGCTCACTATGGGGTCAGGTGCACGCTGCGATGCACACCTTATGGGAGAAGAGGAACTGATGAATCTGAAGATCAATGCGTCACTGTTCATTACCACTTCCGTCGCTTTGGCGATGCTGCCCAGTCCCGCCTTGGCATCTGACGCCTACTTGAGCGACTCGCAGCGATTTGCAAGTGAAAATACCGCTCCCGCTGCGGATGGCTTCGGCCGTCGTGTATCTGTTGAGGGTGACCTCATGGTGGTTGGTACCGGCTTGGGTGAGGCGCTGGTATATCGCCAACTGGCCGATAGCACTTGGGCGCATGAGCAGACATTGACGTTTGGTGGTAATGCCACCTTTGGCATGGATGTGGCGACCGACGGCACGAAGATCGCTGTACTTGATGAGGTATATGGACCAAAAGTCTTCAAGGAGACCGGTACCGGTTGGGTCCTTGAAAACGTGCAAGTCGTCTACAACAGCAGTCGGCTCTTTCGGCGAATTGACCTCGTAGACAGTGCAAGCGGTTCTGAACTCGTTGTGACCTGCATCGACGACGGCACTGACCCGAAAGTCCTCCTGATGGATTGGACCTACATCTCAGGGCTTGGCTCGTGGTGGTGGTGGCTGACGACTACCCTGAATGAGCCAGCCGGAGCCGGCCCTGGATTTGGCGAATCTGTAGATCTCAACCCCAGCCAGTTGCTCATTGGTGCTCCTGGTAGTGGTACAGCGTATGTCTACGGCGAGCACCCAACGATGGGTTGGATGCCGACTGGATACCTTGACCCCTCCAGCACTGCGCCATACAACTTCGGTTTCGCCGTTGCGATTGATGGTGGTCTCGCAGTGGTTTCCGGAATCGCAGCTGTAAACATTTATGACGAAGGTGGCGTCGCTCTGGTGTTCCAAAGCACCACAGGTTCCGGTTGGAACGAAGTGGCTAGTTTGAGTCCACCAAACAGCACATTTCAGCGATTTGGACACGACGTCGCAATCGCCGACGAAGCCATTTTGGTCACATCGCCTGGAAATCCGACGCTGCAACTTCCAGGGGCGCTTGGACGGGCCACTCTGTATCGCAATCTCGATGCAACTTGGAAAGAGATCGCAGCTTTTCGGTCTTCGCATTCTAGTAGTCAGACAATTAATTACAGCTTTGGTCTATCTGTAGCAGTCACGGACAACACTGTTCTCATCGGTGCTGATGGTGGTGGAAATAGTGTCGGGTCTGACTACTCCGGCAAAGTACATGCCTTCGACATTGATATCACGGGAGCAAAGTTCTGGTCCGGTTCAACGGACGGCGACATAAGTGATGATGACAACTGGGTCGGCGAACCGGGTGGGCTTGACGGTTTCTTTGCTAAGTACGGCTCTGTGGATGAGCATCATGTCACAATGGACGACCCTCCCTCCCTCCGGGAAATTATGGTTCGTGTTAATACAAAGTTAGACCTCAACAGTCTCAGCTCAACTATCGGCGACATGTTCAGCGATCGAAATGCCCTTTCCGTCTATGGGCGAAACCAGAATGTTGGAGCACTATGCGAACTTGTTGGGCCTGGATCTCTGTCTATGGACAACAATGGGCGTGTTGGCCTTCTAGACCGCGTAGGCGTGCTTGCTATCAGCGGTGATGCGTACGCTGTTATTGACGGCAATCTGGACGTTGGGGCAACAGGTTCGCTCTCACTCAATCTCACAACTGGTACCACCATGACCGCCAGGGGTGGCTCCCTTCGCGGTGGACTGACTGTTCCGTTGCCTGACAATCCCGCTATCTCAGAAGGTGATGAATTCACCTTGCTGAAGTTCATGGACTCATCGCCCCCCGCCGGGGAAGATGCGTTCGTCGGTGCCCTATTGCCAGCGGTCGGCGACAACCTCGGCCTTGAACTTGTGTACGAAGGTGGTTCTTCTGCCGGATTTCTCACCGTCAAGGCGGTGGCCGTGGCCATGAATGATCTGGTTGAATTCGAACCTCCGTCAACATTGACCCAGCCGGAGTTGGCAATCGACATTGTCAACGCCGACATCAATGGCGATGGCGCCGACGAAGTATGCGTGCTTTACGAAGGAGGCACAGGCCCCGACCAGATTGCCATCTACGCCAGTAACGCTGTCGGGTCACTCGAAGTGAAGCACACCATGGTTATTGATGGATCCGGGTCACGTGACATTACGACGGGTGACTTCGACAATGACGGCAACGCCGATCTAGCGGTCGCGAACTTCGACAGCTTGGATGTCAGCTTGTTCTTCGGAACAGGCATATACGACTCTTTCACTTCAGAAAACGCCTACCCAAGCGGTGGACGACCGACGTGCATCAGCCGCGTCAATTGGGACTTCACGGGCGGGGACGAGCTTGTCGTAGGCCTGTTGATTGAGGGCAGTAACGACGATGACACGGGTGCCTTTGAAATACTCACCTATAGCAGTAACTTTGGCTCGGGTGGTGGCATGAATGGTGGCGGCGCCAATGGAAGTCCCGGCGGTGTCCCCCAAGTATTTGGCGATCCCAGCGATGACGAAGACCAGAAGGACTATTCATTCTCTAATGCCGATGAAGACGGCAACGCAGTTGCTGCCAAGGGCGGCAGTGGTGTCCTTGGATCTGGTGGGATGTTCTTCGATGTCGTGCCGGTTGGGGACGGGGCAAACAGCATTGCCCTGCGCGATCTGAATGGTGATGGCATTCAGGACCTTGCCGTTGCAGTGGAAAGCACCAGTGCCCTTGCTTTAATCACAGGGACAAGTAACGGCGCGTTGGACGATACGCCTTTCTACATTCCCGCATCAGGCGCCACTCCTGCATCCCTTATTGCTGAAGATTTAGACGCGGATGGGAAGATTGACCTAGCCTGGGTCAAAGTGAATGACAACGGCATTCCAGTCATGCAAATTGCGAAAAACAACGGCGGCTACTCGTTCACTGCACTGGAGACAAGCAGTGACGCAGCGCACTTTATCATGGCTGCGGATGTAACCGGCACAGGATCGATTGACATCGTGTCCATTAAAACTACCAACTCCCTTAATGGTGGTCCATCTACTTCACTCTCGTTGCAAGAGCAGGTGAGTTGTGTTGGGGATGCCGACAGCAACGATGTCGTGGACATTGAGGATTTGCTGATCGTGATCGGGGAGTGGAATCAGACGTGCAGCGACGCCAGTCCCTGCGCGTCGGACTTCGATGGCAATGGCACGATCAATATCGAAGACTTGCTGATCGTGATAGGTGCATTTGGCCCTTGTTGAGGCCCACCCTGATCACGGCTGCCCGGCGGATTGCGCCGCAGCCTGCTTCTCCAGCACGATCGCCCGCAGCTCGCGGGTGCTGTTGGACATGGTCTTGATGCGATCGTCGTGCGGCCACTGATCGGCAAACGTCTCGCCCATGGTGCGGGCATTACTCACTACCTCTGACGCCTTGTCGAACTGCTCAGCAGCAAGATGCGCCTGCGCCAGCAGAATCTCGGTCTGCAACACGAAGCGTGCCAGCGTTAGCTGGTTGCTGTCCTGGTCACCGGCGCTCTGCTCCAGAATCCACACCCACTTGTCGCGTGACTGAACCAGATCTCTTGCGGCATCAGCGGGCTTTTGCATACGAATCTTCAGACTGCCGGACTCGGCAAGCACTATGGCCAGATCACGGTGCGCCCGCATGTCCGTAGGACTATCTGTGACCAGTTCACGACCCAGTGGAATGATGTCCAATCGATACAGCGTGGCGGCCTCGTCCTTCCGGCCGAGGGGCTCGTACTCACGGGCGATGTATCGATTCACATTCAACACATCCCGGCGGAAGGAGTTCGTCTCCTCATGCCCCTTGAGCAACTCCATGCGGACATCACGGGATCGCTCGTACAGCTCAACAGCCTTGTCATGAGCGCCACTCTGACTCCACGCGAACGCAACCTTGTTCCAGGCCAGCGTCGCGTCTCGCTGAACACTCAGATGTGCCGGAAATCGTCGAGACATGACATCTGCCATGTCAAGCATGGCCTGCATGTTTGGGTCCTTGTCCGGGGTACCGTTGGTGAGCCGACTTCGATCCATGGCCAACCCAAATGCCGCCCGCGCAGCTTCAAAGTCGGCCGTCTCGATATCGATCGCCACTGCCAACTCCTCTGCCTCGGCAAGCATGGCCAGCGCTTCATCTCGACGCCCAAGTTCTCGATAGGCGTCGTACAGAAGCGCCCGCCCGGTCAATGCCAGCATGAAGGCGCGGTCGTTGTTCTGGGCCTGCTGTGCCTCACGCAACTCATCTGCCAGACCGACTGACTCGGTGAAGTTGTCCACAGCGCCTGTTACGTCGCCCCGACTGCCACCCATCTTCGACCACCTGTTTTTGCCCGCCTGCTGCAGGCCATCGGCCAGCATGAACTTCAATGACGGATCGTTGCCCGCCTCTGATCGCAGTTGCTCGAGATAGTCAAGACTCACGCTGATCAGGTTCTCTCGGGCCTCCTGTGAGTTGGCAAGCACCGCAATGGCGTCGAAGGAGTCCCGCATGAAGAAGGTAATGAGGTCCCCCACCATGGCACGTTTCTTCGCCTGCTCCTGTAGCAGATCCTTTTCAGCTTGAAGCGTGTCGGCCTTCGCAGCGAGCGCGTCGTTTCGGGCCACCAGCGCGAACCCACCCACCACGATGGAAATCACAACCAGCGCAGCCATGCCCGCTGCCGCTGCAACCAAACCCTTGTTTCGGCGAATAGCACGCCGCACCAGCACCATGAGGGTGGGCGGTGCAGCGCTGATGGGCTCATCGTTCAACCATCGACGCAGGTCGTCGCCGAACTCCGACGCGGTGCGGTATCGCTCGGCGCGGTCCTTCGCCAGCGACTTCTGCACGATGACGTCAAGATCCCCCGCCAATGACTTGTCAATCGTGCCGATGCGCTCGGGCACGGTCTCGGCAACGATGCGAATCGCGCTCGTCAAAGGTTGTCCGGACACTTCGTATGGCAACTGTCCCGTCAGCAGTTGATAGAGCGTGATGCCCAACGCATACACATCTGCCGACGTATCCAGATCCAGCACGTCGCCCGTGCACTGCTCCGGCGCCATGTACTGCAACGTGCCGACAATGGCATGTACGTCCGTCTGCATGGTGACGGACTTGTCGCTGTCCGTACTGCGAGCAACACCGAAGTCGATGATCTTGATTCGGCCCTTGGATCCAACCAGAATGTTGCCGGGCTTCAGGTCGCGGTGAATGATGCCCTTGCCATGACCGAAGCCGACGGCGTCGCAGACCGCGATCATCATCTCGACGATTGCACGTCGTTCCAACTTCCGCTCGCGGCAGAAGGCCGTCATCGAACGTGCGCTGGGCACGTATTCCATGGCGAAGTAGGGCTCGGCGCCATCGCCGTCATCCCAGGCACCCGCTTCGTAAATCTGCGCGATGCCCGGGTGCACCAACCGTGCGAGCAACTCCGCCTCGAACTCGAATCGCCGCAGCGCCTGTTCGGACACAGCGGCACCTTTCATTACCTTCAGTGCAACATGACGCCGCGGACGATCCTGCATGGCCAGATAGACCTTGCCCATGCCGCCCACACCAATGACGCCCAGTAACCGGAAACTGGCAATGCGCTCCGGACCCTGCTTTGGGAGTTCATCGACGCCGTCCATGGTGGCCACGTCGTCTTCCAGCGGAAGGATCGTGGAGACATCTGACAGGTGTTGGCTGTCGTCCTTGGGCTTCTGAAGTTCCTTGGGCCGCTGCTGAATCGAAGAGTCGATCGTCTGCTCTGGATCTCCGACGAGATCATCCGCCGCCGGCCGCTTCTGGACCGACGAATCAATGGTGGCGAAGTCTTCCTTTGGATGGTCGCCGGGACCCACAGTCGGCTCAATCGGCGGATCATCACCGATGGAATCATCCTTGGGACGGTCGTCGTCGTTGTGGTTCAGATCAGCCATGACTGTCCAGCCAGTCTATCGAGCCTTCGCCTGGTCCTACGCCAACACGTCGCGGATGGGCCAAGCCCCCTCCACACCGACCAGTTTCTGATCCAACCCGGCATAGAAATAGCTCAACGCATTGGGATCAAGCCCCATCAAATGCAGGATCGTGGCATGCAGGCGCCGCACGTGAAACGGCTGGTCAACAGCCTTGTTCCCCAACTCATCGGTGGCCCCAATGGAAACCCCGCCCTTCACACCTCCGCCGGCCATCCACATGGTGAATCCATCCGCATTGTGATCCCGACCCGTACCCTCGGCATACTCCGCAGTGGGCTGCCGACCGAACTCACCGCCCCAGACCACAAGCGTCTCCTCCAACAGACCGCGCTGCTTGAGATCCTTGAGCAAGCCCGCGATCGGCCGGTCGGTATTGCCCGCGTGCTTCTCGTGGTTGTGCACGAGATCACCGTGTGCATCCCAGTTGGCATCGTTGTGATTGCCGCCGCTATAGACCTGTATGAAACGCACGCCTCGCTCGACCAGCCGACGCGCCATGATGCACTTCCGTGCAAAGTCATGTGTCCGGTCGTTGTCCAGACCATAGAGTTCGCGAACATGCCCTGGCTCGTCCGCCAGATCCACGGCCTCTGGCGCCGCTGCCTGCATGCGATACGCCAGTTCATAGGAGTGAATGCGTGACGCGAGAGCGCTGTTGTCGATGCGTTCCAACTTGTGGCGCCCATTCAGGGCGCGCAGACGGTCAAGCAACTTCCGCTGGCTCTTCCGTGTGAGATCACGAGGTGGCTCAAGATCCAGAATCGGCACCCCTTCACTGCGCAACACCGTGCCCGCATACGTTGCTGGCATGTACCCACTGGACCAGTTCTTGGCGCCTGAAATCGGCCCGCCCGTGCCATCCAACATGACCACGAAGCCAGGAAGATCACTGTTTTCACTGCCCAACCCGTAGTTCACCCACGACCCCAACGCCGGCGCACCACTCAGGATTCTGCCGGAGTTCATCATGAGCATAGCCGAACCATGCAACGGCGAGTCCGCGGTCATCGAGTGCACGAACGCAATGTCATCCACACACTCGGCAACATTCGGAAACAGCGTGCTGACATGCTTGCCACACTGGCCGTGTTGATTGAACTTCCATTTCGGCCCGACCACGCGCCCTTGGCTCTTCGTGCCACCGCGGCCCTTGGTGTGCAGGTCGATCGTCTTGCCGTCCAGACCATACAACTTGGGCTTGTAGTCGAACGTGTCAACCTGGCTTGGCCCGCCATACATGAACAGGAAGATCACGCTCTTGCACTTGCCGGCGTGTTGCATGAGCTTCGCCTCAAGTGGATTGGCGAACGGCGTGGCCCCGTCTGCACCAAGAGCCTGTCGTGCAAGGAATCCGTCGCTTGAAAGCAGGCTCGCTAGGGCGACGGACGTGAATGCGCCGCCGGTCTCCCAGAGGAACTCGCGCCGTGTGCGGCCGCAGAAGTCGGATTGCCTTCTGTTCGCCACGACTCAGTCCACCTGCACGAATGCGTTGAGGTTCAACAAGGTGAGACAAACATATTTCATGGACGCTTCGTCAGACAGGCCATCAGCTGTGAGTTCCCCGTGCAGGGCCATGAGATCGTCCACATCGGCTATCGCCGCCGGTCGCTGCGTGACGAGTTCAAGGCCGCGTATACACCGTCCCATGAGCGTGGTCGCTTCCATCAACAACCGTCGGCGCATCGCCTCTGCAAATCTCCCGGTCTCCGCTGAGTTCAGCATGATCAGCGCCTGTGTCGGTGGCATGGTGGCGAATCGCACAGGACAGGCTGTGTCCGTCTCCGCCTGATCAAAGGCGTGCAGCAAAGGGTGTCGAAGCGAACGCTTGACATGCACATACGCGCTTCGACGGGCTGCCTGTGCATCGCTGCTGTGCCCCCAGGCCGCCTCTGGCCGAGACGCCGTCGCCAACACCTCCTCTGGCAATGGTGGATACACACTGGGCCCGCCCAGTTCCAGATTCAGATCGCCACTAACGGCAAGCATGGAGTCGCGAACTTCTTCTGCAGTCAACCGCCGAGGATTGAAACGATGCAGCAGATCGTTCATTGGATCCGCCGCGTCAATCGCGCCGGTCGACGCCATTTGATACGCACTGCTCTGCATGATGATCTTGTGTATCGCCTTGCGGCTCCACCCGCCGTCGATGGCCTGCACGGCCAGCCAGTCGAGCAGTTCCGGGTGCGTCGGCGGTCGGCCCAGATTGCCGAACTCATCCGGCGTTGACACGATGCCGCGACCGAAGTGGTGCTGCCAGAGACGGTTTGCAAGAACGCGAGCCGTGCGTGGGTTGTCCCTTGCCGTAATCCAGCGAGCAAGAGCCAGACGGCGTCCTGAGCTCTCGCCGTGCTGCGGGGCAGTGACTTGCAGTGCCTCGCCACCGAGCATTTCAGGTACACCGGGTACGACAGTCTCCGTCTCGGCGGTTGGGTTGCCGCGAGCAAGCACAAACGTTTCCAAGGGGCCATGTTCACGCACGATCGCTGACAGCGTGGGAACGACTTCCACCACAGGTCTCTTCAAGCCAAGCCTTGACGACACCAAGCCACCATGCAACAAAGCGCCGGACATACCCAGTCTCGCCGCCACCAGATCCCCAGCGGCGTCGCCAAAGGCTGGTGAGTCGTGCAGGGCCAGAATCTCCCTTGCACGCAACACGCGATCGTGCAACCGCACTTCGTCGATCGCACCGGGGAAAGGATTGTTCTTCGTATGCATGCACCCAACATGCAGTGTGCTTGGAGCATCAAGCCGTTGCGTGCCTGCTGTTGCCGTGGAAACACGTTCGCCATCCACCCAGAGTTCCACGTGGCCAGTGGACTGCTTTCGCGTCAACGTGGCGACATGCCAGCGGCCCAGTTCATGTCGACCCTTGGAGTGGATGAACGTCTCGGGATTGCCGAACCCAGCAGCAACGCGGCCGCCTTTGCACCACGACAGTCCGAAGTCATCCACCACCCCTGGAATCTCACCATCAACAAGGCCCGCGCCTTGGAACCACTTTGGCTCGGTGTCGTTACCAGGGCCGTCTGCATCTGGTCGAAACGCGATGGTGATCGAGAAGTCTCCCGCCACCGGTCGCTCGATCTCAATGGCATCTTCGACACTGTTCACCAGCAGTGCATGCCCGCGCAGGCCCTGTTCGCAAACTGCCGGGTCGCCCTCAAAGTCCAGGTGTACGACTTGGCCGTCTTCAGGGAACCCGAGAGCTGCCTCGATACTGTTTGGCCCCCCCGCGCCGGTGGCATCCAACGCCTTTCGCACCAGCGACTCGGTCTGCCGGCGCACACCGGCACGTTCATCGATCCACTGTGCCAACATTGAGCCGTCTTCATTGCCGAAGTCCACAGGGAGTTGCCGCACGAAGTTGTCCTGCCGAACGGCGTTGCCAAATCCAGTGCGATAGGGCTTCAAGCCTCTGAACACCGACAACATGCGGTAGTAGTCGCGTTGCGGCAACGGATCCTTCTTGTGGTCATGGCAACGAGCGCACCCCATGGAGATCGCCAGCGTTGCACGGCAGGTGATATCCAGCATGCCGTCGAGGTCGTCATAGATTGCTCGTGGCGGATCCGTCGGTTCGTCGTCACGCACACCCAGATGCAGGAAACCCGTGGCCACCATGCTGTCGAAGTCGCGGCCTTCAATCTCATCACCGGCAAGCTGATGCGTGATGAACGCGTCATACGGCAAGTCGGCGTTGTAGGCATTGATCACCCAGTCGCGATACCGCCATGCTCCAGGCTTCAGGCGATCGCGTTCGTACCCGTCTGTTTCGGCGAAGCGCACCAGATCAAGCCAATGCCGCCCCCACTTCACGCCGTATTGCTCACTGGCCAGCAAACCATCGAGCAACGTGTCCCACGCATCCGGGCTGTGGTCTGCTTCGAAGGCCACAACGGCTTCGGGTGTCGGTGGCAATCCAGTCAGGTCGTATGTGGCGCGTCGAATGAGCGCTGCACGTGTGGCGTGTGGAGCGGGTTCGACACCGGCAGCCTCCAGCTGCGCCAGCACGAATCGATCGATGTCATTGCTGCACCAAGCGTCGCTTTGAACGTGCGGCACCGTTGGACGCAACAGAAGCTGGTCGGCCCACCATGTTGTCTCCGTGGCGCACACGGTTGAGACAACCGTGTGCAGGACTCCGTGTGTGAGCAGAATCGCAACCCAACGCATCATGCCAGTCTAGGACCAGTCGATGTGTGGACCGCGGTCTTGTGCTGAGAGCGTCATTTTTGGCTGTCTTGTTGGCGATGTACCAGGGTTGATCTGCACTCGGGTCATGATCAGAGCCAATGACCTTCGCAAGGCCATGCCCCAACAGCCGTTTCAGCCATTCCAGATCTGCATGGCCGATGCACAGACTTTTGGCCTGCCTCACCCTGAGTTCATGGCCGTCGAACCCGGCGGCAGAACCTGCGTCGTCTGGGGGACTGATGGAACGGCGCAGTTTCTCAGCATCGGCCTTGTGGCCGGTCTTGAGTTTGAGCCCCCAGCACAGGACGCCCAAGCGGAATCCAACGCCGCCTGACAGGCTGCCAAGACGGCTCAGCCGCTGTAGTCGTACACGCCGCGTCCAGTCTTGTTGCCGAGATGTCCGGCTTCAACCAACTCGACCAGTTTTGAACACGGTGCGTACTTGTCCGCATGTCCGAGACCGTTGTGCATAACCAGCATGATGTCGCGACAGACGTCCAAGCCAATCATGTCCGCCAGCCGCAGCGGTCCCATGGGGAAGGCACAACCCAGTTTCATGATGCCGTCGATCGCCTCAGGCTCCGCCACGCCGTCGTTCCAGGCATGAAAGGCCTCATTGATCATGGGCATGAGTACGCGGTTGCTCACGAAGCCGGGGTGGTCATTGGCGGCGATGGGCGTCTTGCCCATGCGCTCGGACAGCGCGATGGTCCGCTCGATGACGGCCTTGCTCGTGTTTGGTGACACAATCACTTCCACCAGCTTCATCACCGGAACCGGGTTGAAGAAGTGCATGCCGATCACTCGGTCCTTGGCGGACTCCACGGCATCGCCGATGGATGTGATCGAAATGGATGACGTGTTCGTCGCCAATACACACCCTGTCGGATAGGTCTCGACCATCTCAGCGAAGATCTTCTTCTTGATCGCTTCGTTTTCGGTGGCAGCCTCGATCGCGAACTGCGAATCCGCGGCGCGTTCCGCAGTTGTGGAGTAGCAGATTCGAGCGAGCGTCGCGTCGGCTTCTTCCTGCGTCATGCGTTCCTTCTGGACATTGCGGGCCACCGTTTTCTGGTGATACGCCGCTGCGCGTTCGAGTTGAGACGCGCTGACATCCATCTGGCACACTTCAATCCCGGCCGCTGCGGCCGTGATCGTGATACCGCTGCCCATGGTGCCGGCACCAATAACGGTAATGACTTCTACTGCAGACTCTTCAGACATTCGTGTGTTGTCCCGCTGAACTCAGTCGTTCCAGTCATGCAACTTGTCGCCGACATAGGTCGCCAACGGACGGATGATGCGGTTGTTCTGGTGCTGTTCCATGATGTGAGCGCACCAACCGGTGATTCGTGAAGCCACGAAGATCGGCGTGTACTGCGGCACGGGAATACCCATGGCGAAGTACGTCATGCCGCAGGGGTAGTCCACATTGGGATGGATGTTCTTTTCGCTGAGCATGATGGCCTGGACCTCGTCACCGAGATCGAACCACTTCTGGGCCCCGGCATTTTCCTGGCTGGCGTACTTCAGGCCCCACTCTCGAAGAATGCCTGCTCGGTGGTCGCCGTTCTTGTAGACCCGGTGGCCGAAGCCCATGAGCTTGCGTTTCGTTTCGAAGGCGTTCTGCAACCACTGTGCTGGAGTTGTGCCGCCTTCAACAGATTCCATGATCTCGGACAACATGTCCATGGCGGCTTCATTGGCGCCACCGTGCAGCGGTCCTTTGACTGCGCCGATAGCGCCGCATACTGCCGAGTGCATGTCGGACATGGTTGACGCGACCACGCGAGCTGTGAATGTGCTGGCGTTGAAGTCATGCTCCGCATACAGGATCAACGACACATCCATGACCTTTGCGGCGATGTCGCCGGGCTTCTCACCGGACATGCACCACAACAGGTTCGCAGCGTGACTCAGTGTCGGATCCGGGTCGACAGGGTCTTTGCCGTCAAGGGCCATTTGATGCGTGCCGATGATCGTTGGAATCATGGCGAGCAGTCGCTTGGACTTGCGCAGCTCCGCCTCGGGTGAGTCGTCTTCGCAATCTGCTTCAAGGTGCGATGACATGGACACGGCCGTCCGAAGCACGCTCATGGGATGCGTGTCGGGTGCAACCTTGGCGATGTTGATCACCAGATCCTTCACCTCGGTGGGAATAGCACGCATCTCGACGAGCTCGGCGCTGAAGGCGGCGAGTTCCTCGGCGGAGGGCTTGTGGCCGACCAGCAGTAGATGCGAGACCTCTTCAAAGGTGGCGTTTTCGGCGAGATCAGCGATCTCGTAGCCGCGGTAAATCAACTGTGTCTGGTTGACCGAACAGATCGATGTTTCACCGATGGTCTGACCAGCGAGACCACGGGTATCCGCCGGTTTTGCGGCGCTGGTAGCTGTCATGGATTTCCTTGTCCTTCGATTCCGCCTGCGGCCCACCCGCTGGCAGATCGGTCAGGATAGTCGATTCCCAGACTTCTCGCCTACAGCGAGCGTCACGATCGAGGCTGGCTCCAAGCCTCACTCGGCACGTAGCCGATCAAGTCGTAGAGCTCCTGGCGAGTCTGCATGCTGGTGAACAGGCCCTCGGCGGAGCCGTCCCGCTTAAGTACCGTCAACGCGTCAGTCACCGCTTTCATAGCGATGCGTTGCATGGTGACGGGGAAGATCACGATGTCGTAGCCCATGGCGCCGTATCGCTCCAGAGACAGCGGCACGGTCTTACCGAACTCGGTCATGTTCGCCAACAACAAGCCCGGACAACGCTGTGCAAACTCAGCGAACTCATCTTCGTTGCGCAGTGACTCAGGAAAGATCATGTCGGCGCCAGCCTGTCGATAGGCGATGGCTCGTTCCACGGCCTCATCCATGCCGTCGACGCTTCTGGCATCTGTTCGAGCGATGAGCACGAAGTCGTCATCTGGTTTGGCCGCTGCCGCCGCTTCGATCTTGGCGCACATCGCCTCGGTCGTTACCAACTCCTTGCCGTCCAAATGGCCACACCGTTTGGGAAACACCTGATCCTCCAGATGCATGCCCGCTGCTCCGGCGGCCGCGTAGTCCCGACACGTCTGCGCCGCCATGTCCGCATCGCCATAGCCGGTGTCCGCATCCACAATGGTCGGCAGACCGGACGCCTCCACGACCTGTTTGATGGTCCTGCACATGTCAGGCAACGTGACCAGTCCGATGTCCGGATAGCCGCAGCCGTTTGCTGTGGCGCCACCAGAAATGTAGACGGCCTCGAAGCAAGCTTCGGCAACCGCGTGTGCAACCAGACCATTGAAGGCCCCCGGCGCCGCGACGACGCCCTGCTTCATGCGGTCACGAAGTACGCGGGCAGGTGAACTCATGTGTGCATTGTAGACGAGAGCCGTTCGGTACACGGATCACTGCACTGTGGACAGCTGCATGCGATGCGTGTCATCCGCCGTCAACACCAGCACCCATGCTGTTTCCGAGTCGGACTCATCGGCGTGCAGGAAGGCGGCCGCATCCAGTCGCAGTTCCTTGATGGCGGCCCGTACCCGGTCTTCGAAGTCCGCGGCCCCTTGGCCACTCGCGGGCAATGCCCTGCGAAACGTGGCCTCAGTCTCTGCATCTCGCACCGGATGCCAGCCCCAGGATGTCAGTTGACTCGCCAGTGCATCTCCCGCAGCGGGATCAGCACCGATCTGATTGACGACCAAGGCGTTGCCGGCACCCACAGGCTCAATGCTCTGGATCGATGCAACTGTTTCGGGTTTGGTGCCGGCGAAGTCATGTTCCCCGAACTCATTGATAAAGAGCGCCACCCCCGCAATAGCAACGATCCCGACCACGAATGCCGCAAACGCCTGCCGTTGAGTCGATCGTCGTTGTCGCTTGGCGGCCTTTCGAGCAGCCTTGTCGATGGCCAGTGACCGACGCCGATCATCACGTGCGCGCAGCATCGCCTCTCGCACTTCCCACAACCCGCGTACAACACCCGCGGTCCGCGATACGACCAACGGTGCACCGACCTCGACTGCCTGTGGCCGGCGCTGTGGCGTGAGCCTTGCGCCATGACCGGGTACCCCTGCCAACTTGTCGGCTACGTCATTGCCAACGCTGGGCAAGTGTGCGGGCACAACCTGTTCAATTGCTGTTGCTGAAAGCACCGCCTGTAGATCCACTGCCATGTCCCTGACCGATGCGTACCGCTGGTTGTAGTCCGCCATGGCACGTCGAATGATCCACTGCACAGCTGACGGACAAGGCGCGCTGAATCGGCTCAAACTGCCATGAGCAGGGAAAGTGCCCTCCACCATGAAGTACAGCACGGCGCCGGCGCTGTAAATGTCGAACCGACTGCCGTCGACATCGGAGACCTTGGTGCCCTTGATCGCCTGCCGAACCAGTTCTGGATCACGAAAGTACTCGGTGCCATGCGTGGTCAGCGTCATGGCTGAGTGCAGGCTGGTCACCAAGCCGATGTCGACCAAGTGAGCGCCGGCGTGGTTAACAATGATGTTTTCCGGCTTGATGTCCTTGTGCCAGAGTCCTGCAGCGTGGTACTCGCCAAGTGTCGACAACAGATCACCGCACCAACACAACGCTGTACGCATGTCTGCGCCGGACAGCCCCGCGTTGTCCACGTGCAAGTTACCAATGGCCTTGCCCAGATGGTCACCTGGAATGAACGGCATGGCGTACCAGAAGCGGCGCTTATCAATGCGGTGTTCCAGCACCATCCCAAGTTTCCGTGCGCCCTCCAGTGCACGCGACTCACGCACCATCTGCGGCAACGGTGATCCTGCCCGCAGGTCGAACACCTTCAAGACCGCCCGGTCAACTCGATGTGGATTGCCCGGAAGCGGCTCAGCGATGAAGAGTTGAGCCCCACTACCGCCAGCCTTGAGTTCACCCACGATGCGCCAGCCTGGAAACGGGTCAGTGTCATCAGTTGAAGCGCTCTCGGCGCGTCGTGCCGCGGGTGTGCGTGCTGCCCTTGACACTGCCCGCGTCGGCAGGTCGGACAGCCGACGGCCTGCCCGCTTGAACAGTGCACGGACCTTGGCGCCAGTCCGTTTGGCTGACGGCCATCGCCCCAGCAACATGGCTCCTATCGCGACCATCGAAAGCACCACGGCCTTGACCACGCACACTGCCGCGACTGTCACATCGGCGATCAACTTGAGCACCGTCCGGCCGATCGACTGAATGACCCGCATGATCAAAGACAACACGGCGCCGGCGACGTTGAACACGAACACCATCATGAAGATGATGGTCACGACGACGGCGGCAACGATGATCAGACCCACGATTGACCACATCACAGCGCATCCTCGGTACAGGGTGGATCAAGCAATGCCGTGCGCCGCGCCACGGCGTGCCAGATTTCCGCGAGTGCTTCGTCGAAGAGGGCATCATCCCCACCGAGTCCCGCTTCTTCGGCTTCCTGTTGTTCCTGTTGCGTGAAACTCCATGTGGAGACCGTTTCAGACAGCCGAAGGCGCAACTGTGCTCGTGCCGTCGACAGATGCCGGCTGATCGTGGGTTGACTGACGCCCATCTGCTCGGCGACATCCTTGCCGCTGCGGCCATCGAGCACACGCATGCGGTACACCTCAAAGGCCACGAACTCAGTATCGGCCTCTGCCCGGCGGATGGCGGCCTCTACTTTTGCCTCGAAGACACGTCGTTCATAGTCGCGGTCGACCGTCTTGGCCAGATCCGCAGCCCAGTCATCCTGCAGGAGCACCGGCTTCCTGCCCTTGTTGCGCTTCAACGCCATACGGCGGTCCATTTCGTCACTCAGCGCATGACGTGCGATCGCCAGCAGCCAGGTGCTGAATCGCACACCACGCGTGGGATCGAAGGTGTCGATGGACTTGCTCAAGCTCGTGAGCGTCTCCTGCGACAGATCACGCACCGTTTCCATGCCCACACGACCATTGCCCCATCGCATCAGCGTGCCCCGAAGCACCGGTCCAAAGACCTGCCACAGTTCAAACCAGGCTGCTTCATCGCGATCGCGCAGGCGTCGCACGAAGGTGGTGGTCAAATGCTGCATCCGCTCAGGCGCTCCTCTGCACTTCCTTCTAGGGAAGTTGGCCCCCCAGTTTCCATGATTCCACGCCCACTCGTGAAAGAACCTCGCCCAATCCCCCAAGAACTGGATAGACGAGTTCGCGGATGGGCCGCGACGGAGGGATTACCCCAATGACCGTATGTAAAAGTATCTTTCGCTGGACGTTGATCGGTGGCCTCACGATGGCCGGAATCACCGTTCTCATCGGCCCTGAACGGGTCATCGCTGCCTTTGACACCGTGCAGGGCCAGGCCGGACTGGTGGTTGACCAGTACATCAACGCCGACGAAGCACGCAGTCTTCGCAATCGACTGCAATCGCTCGCGGCCGAGTACCCGGATCGCATCAAGCAGGTTCGCACCGAACTGGCCAAGGTGCAGGCTGAGTCACATCGCTTTGACCGCGAAATCGATGTCGCTCAACGTGTCGTCAAGATGACCGACGCCGATCTCGAACAACTTGCACACCGTGTACGCAATGCTGAAGGCAGTGGCATCACGCAAGTGTCACTTACCGTTGATGGCTCCACCGTCGACATCGACAAGGCGTACCGCGAAGGACGCCGGATTCGATCCGTCCGCGAGACGTATCGAGAACGGCTGGTCTCCGACGAACGGCAGATCGATCTGCTGCGTGCCCAGAGCGAGCGACTTCAGGATCTGCTCGAACGCATGGAAGGTGAATTCGCCGACTACCGCGCGCAGGCATGGCAACTGGATCGCCAGATCGACGCGATCGAACGCAATGAACGTCTCATCGCCCTGACTGAACGCCAGCAGGCCACGCTGCACGCCTTTGAAACGCCTGGGCAAGAGGACAACCTCCGCCAGATCGAAGACCGACTTGCTGAAATGCGCGTGGTGCAGGAGTCGACATTGCAGGCACTGGCCAACGAAGAGCGCACGCTCGACTACGAAGCTGTGGCTGAGCAGGCCGCGTGGTCCGGCTCGACCTCCACGGATCCCTTTGCGGACTTCGACGTTGCCCCCACCACACTCGCACGCGACGGGGCCCTCTGATCCGCTCCCTGTTCCATTGGTCCCCTCCGTGACGAACACGACCCCGGTTGATTCAACCGGGGTCGTGTTCCACAAGGAGCCTGTGCGAGGCTGAACGCCTCGTCGTTGAGCGTGACCGCTGGCGGGCGGTCGAGTTGAGCGATGCCCTCTTCATCGATCGACTGGTGGGCCGAGTGAAGTGGGATTACTGAAAACTGACCAAGTTGCCCTGTCCAGCATTGTTCCAGACACGTTGTACGTGCGCACCGGGGTAGTAGAACTCCAAGATGGCACTCGCCGACGCTCCCTGCCGCCCCATTTCCGCCGCGCCGTACTGACACAACCCAGCCCCATGACCGAAGCCCCGGCCGTCAAGTTCAAGACGATCACCGACGCGGCGAGCTGCAAACCACCCGGACATGAGTGGGCCCTTGGGCAGATCCATGAGCACCGTGGTCATGTCGACGCAGGCCAGTTGCACCTCGTGACCACCACGATCCACCACACGAAGTCGCCGCGGACGTCCATGATCGTTGTGATCGACAGGCTCGATGCCTTGTACACCTGACAACTCCTGCACCGTGGCACTGCCTGTGTGTCGCCCCCATGCCTGCAGGGCCTTGAACACGGCCTCCGCAGAGACTGAGCGGGTCCAGGAATAAACCGGCGCTTCGCTGCACTGCATTGGCCCGGCGTGTCCTGCCAACGGGGGCTGTGCGTTGACTGGATTGGGCCCCACAGCATCAGTGCCGGCTGAAGGCAGCCCGCCACAACAACTGCTGAAGTACCCCGGCACAAGATTGTCGCCAAAGGCGAGCACCTGACCGTGCGTATCGAGCACCGCCTGGCGTGCCACAGGGTCTGTGGCAAGACCCATGTACGCCTGTGTCGCCGGCGTATTGGTTACATCCCAGTGCTTCCCCGCGCGATGGTGCGCCTGCATGGCGGCGAAACTGCGAGCGGCCACCGCCTGTGCTTCAAACGTGGCCGCCGGCCACCCATTGAACAACTCCGCCTGCAACACGCCGGGCAGATACTGCTCCATGGAAACCACATTGAGCAACAGAAATGCTGCTCCATGTTCGTCGTCGTCCGCGACCAACCGCATACTGCCGCCGTAGACCGAGTCTTGTTCACCTTTGTCGCCCGGCAGCGTGATGGGCGTGGTCGCGATGACTTCAATCTGATCTGCGAGGATTGCCTGACTACTCAGTGGCCCTCCGCGGCCGCCGATGATCCAACCGTCAGCCCCGCGACTGACTTCGATCGGCCCATCCCAATGTGACGCTTCGCCGGCACCAGAGAGTGTCAGTGGTTGGGATGTGGCACCCAGCAACAGTGGATCTGCAGAACCATCGATACGGTCCAGTCGAACGCGCATGATCGGCTCTGTGATCGGCAGTGGCAACAGGGGACCGCTTGGCGTTTGCTGTACCTGCGGCGGCGCAGGATCGCTGCACCCTGATGCAAGCAACGCCACGGTGGTCGTCAAGGCAATGGCCGCAACACGCGGCATGCCGAATCAGTCCAGAGTCCGCAACTCAAGGCCGAAGCTCGCGAGCCTCTCCTTGATCTCATCCAGGCTTGTGGCGCCGAAGTTCTTCACGCCCATCAACTCAGCCTCGGTACGGGTCGCAAGGTCGCCGATGGTCATGATGCCGAGCATCTGCAGCGCCTTGCGGGCACGGACGGAGAGGTCCAGTTGGCCGACGGCCTTGTTGAGCACGGCCTCGGGGGCACGACCCTTGAGTTCCTCGTACACCTCGGCGCGGACGCGGTGGTACTGGTTCTCAAGATTCTGACCAAGCCGCAGGCCCTTAGCCGCAAGCATCGCCTTGATCTCAACCAGTGAAGTCTCACCGAAGTTCTTGTACGAAAGCAGCTCGGACTCGGAGACCTTGAGCAGATCACCAAGTGTCCGAATGTTCATCTTCTTGAGGCAGTTGCGTGCACGAACGGAGAGTTCAAAGTCGGTGACAGGTGTGTCCATCAACGCGTTACGCTTGGCCATGTCACGAGCATGCTCTTCGTCGTAGTACATGTCCTTGGATGCCACGACATCACGCATGAACAAACGAGCGCGTTGATTGTTGGGCTCGGTTTCAAGCACCTGTCGCAGACACTTCTCGGCCTCGACGTAGTCGCCGTGATCCTCGTGCATCACCGACAAGTTCAGGAGCACGTTCAGGCCGGGACGATCCATGGCCGCACACTGTTGATACAGCGACATGGCCTCTTCTTCTTCCCCTACGAGGTCCAGCAGGTACGCCAGACGAAAGAGCACGTTTTCGTTTTGCGTGCCTTCAGCTTCGCGGAGGGCGTCGATGGCCCCGATGCGATTGCCGTCTGTTTCCAATGCTGCAGCTTTGGACAACGCGGTATCCGCGTCGACGCTGGGCGTTCCAATGACAGTGTCCAATCCAGACATTCGTTCTTTCCCTTCGGGACCGGTGTGTTTTGAATCCCGTCGAACCGCCCAGTGTAGTGTGCAATCAGTCCCACCGACAGTCCCGGCAAGTCGGACCACGGACAGGGAGCACCTATGCGCTCAGGAATCACTGCTCTCGGGCCTATTGTGGCAGTCACCAGCTGCCTTGTTGGATGTTCTGCGCCACAACCGTCACCTGCCCAGCGCATCGACCTGTCGCACCCGGAATCGCTGCAGATCACCGGCGCGGTCAACAACTGGGCGGCTCTGGTTGATCGAGCAGCCCGGTCGGACATCGTGATTCTTGGAGAGCAGCACGACGACGCCATTGGGCACGCGGTGCAACTGGCCCTGATTGAAGCCGTACTTGGCCGCCAGGACAACGGCGCCGTGGCGCTGGAAATGCTCGAACGCGATGAGCAGATACTGGTGACTGATTACCGCGATGGTGTGCTGGACGCTGACGACTTTGCCAAAGCCACTGGATCTCAGCGATGGGCTGGAGTTGGTTCCTGGACCGCCTGGTACCAACCGGTCATCGACAGCGCCATTTCACACGGTGCAGAGGTCATCGCCGCCAATGCTCCGAGACGGTATGTGCGACTCGTACGGACCGATGGCTTCAGTGCGCTTGATGCGCTCGATGCGGACCGTAGGAACTTGGTGGTCGTACCCAACCCACCACTGGACGGGCACTACCGTCAGCGGTTTGTCGATCTGATGGGCGATCACTCCGATGTGCCGGATCCGGACATCATTGACGCGTTCTTCCGCGCCCAAAGCACATGGGATGCCACGATGGCCGATAGTGTGGTGCAAGCGTTGCAGCGCGGTCGTCGACCGGTGTTTCTGCTTGTCGGTCGTTTTCACAGCGACCACTCCGGCGGCACGGTCCAGTGCATTCATCAAGGCATGGGTGATCAGGACATCGACCTGCTCTGTATCAGCCTTGAACCAGAAGCAGTGGCTGAGCACACAGACGGCCTGCCCACACAGGCGGACGTCATCGTGCATACCGATCCCTGAGTGATCAATCGCTGCGGTGTGCGGCACGCAACAGTCGATCTCGCACTGCGCGCCAGCGTGGATCATCTGGCGGCATCTTGACCTGCAGGACTGCTGCACCAGCGTTGTCGGCGTCGCGCAGCATGGTGTACAGGGCCGCTTGCGCCACATCTGGTTCGTCTGGCAACACCAGTCGAACAACATTGACACTGCCCTTGGACGACGCCCAAGCGTCCGCCGCGACCAGTTCCACAGGTGTTTGCGGCGCGTAGTGCCGGGGAGACGAACCTGGTGTGTCGCCCTGTGTCCATGGCACGCTGTCTTCAATGGGGCCAATGACACCTTCCAACTGTGGCAGTCGCACACTGCCCGGCCGCAACAGTCTCGCTGCACCGTCGGCAAGCGAGAGCACTGTGGATTCAACCCCCACGGCGCATGGACCGCCATCGAGAATCAGCAACTCCGCGGCGTCTTCAAGATCCGCATAGTCCGACTGCACATGCACTGCCGCTGTTGGTGACACGCGACCCGACCTGTTGGCTGAGGGCGCGGACAGTGGCCCACCGAACGCCTTCAACAGCGCCTGAGCAACCGAATGCTCAGGCATTCGCACGGCAAGTGTGTCGCGACCTCCAGCGGCGATCGACGGGACGTCGTCGCAGCGAGGCAGAATTAGCGTCAGCGAGCCTGGCCAAAACGCCGCCGCTAAAGCCTTGGCTCGATCGTCCCAGCCGTCGACAAGGGCCTCAGCCTCTTCAACCGATCCAACATGAGCAATCAGCGGGTTGCCAGCTGGACGCCCTTTGAGCTCAAAAACGCGTCTCAGGGCGATGGGATCAAAGGTGGCCCCCGCCAGGCCGTAGACGGTCTCAGTCGGCATGACGACCGGCTCGTGTGCCCTTAGACAGTCCACGGCGGCTGCGATCGCCTCGGCATCAGCTGATCGAATCACCGCCACGACACACACTCCCAGACATTTGTCCACCTGAACATGTGGACACTTTATGAACAGATTGGTCCAGTTGCCGTAAAGCCGTGACAGCGGTAGCCTCGTCGTTGCGAGACTTGGTCAGACTCGGACAGTTCTGGACAAAAAATGCTCGCTTGATGGTCTGAAGGGAAGAAACCGATGTTTGATCTGTTGCTCGTGCTGGCTACCGCCACCATGCAGGACACCCCGGCACTAACTACCGAGGCTGAAACCACAACGCTCCAGGCCACCGAAGCGATGACGCCGGGGTATTGGGTGACGACAAGCCCGAGCACTGATGTGCGCAGCGGTGCAAGCACATCGAACTACCCATTCCTTCGGGTGCCCGCCGGCACACCGTTCACCGTCATTGGCGACGCCTATGGCTTTGCCAAGGTCTCTGCGACTGGCCCAGCCTTCGCCAACACAACGGGTTGGCTGCGTATCGCCCCCAATGCGACCGACAGGTTCACGCTCTCTGTAGATGGCAACACAGGCGCATTGCAGGGTCGCGCTGAAGTCCTTGCTCCAAACATTGACTCGGCCGACTTCGCTGATGCGTTCCGTTGGGTGTGTATTCTGGATGATGGTGCACGAGTGCATGTTCTGGAAGACATGCATCTGGGCAACGGTGCTCGAGCGTGGAAGATTCAACTGCCTGAGTCTGCTGAAGGTTGGATCGCCCGTGAACAACTGCGCGCTGCCACCGCAGCTGAGATTACGGCATGGAGCACGCCTGTCTTCCCCGCCAGCCTGGCTGGAACACCGACGAGCCCGCTTGCTGATTGGAATTCCTGGTCTCAGAATCGGGTTGCCTGGGCCGCGGACACACAGCAGCAGGTTGCACAGACCGCGGCTGTCACACAGGCACTTGAACAACTCGCTGCCGCAGAGGCCGCCCAGATCGCCGCTGCCGAACAGGCTCGCATTGAAGCGGCCGCCGCCGAGGCTGCCGCTCTGGCGGCCGAGCAGAACTACGTCAACGAACGACTCGAAGCACTGGAGGCGTTGATCGCCGCCACCGCGATTGAGAAACTCGATAGTCGATCCGCCAGCAGGCTTGTCGATGCCTACCAGCAGGTGGCCACTGAAGAAGCTGAACTGCACCCGGCATTGGCGCACCTTGCGGCGTTCCGTGCGAGTCAGATTCGTCTGGCGGCCGACCTCAGCGCTGATCGGGCCCGTATTGGCAGCTTGCAGGCACAAGTGCGCCAGAGCAACACAGATCTTGAGACCGAAGCGTCGTCGCTGAATACGGTGACGGACTACGTGATCCAAGGCCGGCTGGCCATCTCACTGATCTTCGACGGCCAAAACCGACCGATCATGTACCGCATTGAAGACCCTCTGTCAGGCCGCAGTTTGGGATACCTCGAACCCTCCGCAAGCCTTGATTTGTCGAGCCTGCTGGGCCAGCGCATCGGCGTGGTCGGCAGCATGCAGTTTGATTCAGAGTGGAACGTCTCAGTTGTGCAACCTGATCGGGTGGATCTTGTCTCCGTCAATCCCTGACACGTACGACTGTGTCGATGACAACGCAGTACGCTTGTCGCATGCAGTTGGTCACAAAACGACGACTCTGGACTTGGATACCGATTTTCGGCGTCTTCTTCGCCGCCTGGTCGGCGTTATCACTGCCGTCTGTGCAGGAGTACCTCATTCTGGGGGGTGCGCCGCCTCTGAACCGAGCTACGTCGTTTGATGTTGTGCGACTCCCTGACACTGTGATGTTCACGTGCCTTGATGGCTCTGTCGTCAACGTCGAAACCTTGCATGGCAAACCTGCGGTGATCAGTGTCTTCGCAACCTGGTGCCCGCCTTGTATGGCCGAGATTTCGGGCCTAGAGCGCCTGCGTACAACCGTCGCTGGTGATGCAACAGTGCTCATGGTCGGACTTGATGAACACACCGCATTGGCAGCTTGGAATACCGAACGCAAGGGTGATCCCACTGCGTTTGCAACGGCCTCATCATGGGCCCCCCCACTGGAGACCAAATCAATTCCGTTGACACTGGTTCTGGACAGTCATGGTTTGATCGTTTCTAGACTGACTGGTGCCTATCAGTGGGACGACCCGAGTGTTGTGCAGCACCTCCACGCGCTGGGCCAGTAGTGGCCTGCTAGAATGTCCAACCCTTGATCCCACCTTGGGGCCGTAGCTCAATTGGGAGAGCGCCTGCTTTGCAAGCAGGAGGTCGTCGGTTCGATCCCGATCGGCTCCACTTTTTGTCGTTCGACCTCGTCAGTGCCGCTGGCGGGGTCGTCGTCGTTTTCGGCCAGCCTGCACGCCACAGGCCAATCCACCAAACAGCACCACCAACCCTGACGGCGCTGGCGCTGCGAGTATGCCATGGACCGATACTGCTTCGCCGGACGTCAAGGTGAGATCCCAACCGAACCCATACGACATGGCGGGCTGAGCATTGAGGCTGATGTCAATGCCTCCAAACACCTCTACGCCACCTGATTCGACATACAAACTCCATGGGGCAGCAAAGACACCGCCTTTGACTTGCCCGTCACTACGCAATGACCACAGGTAGTCCGTTGATTTGGGTGTGCTCACAGTGCCGTCGATGCCGGCCAGAATCAAGTTGAGCTCCCCGGTGAGTTGATCAGCGACATCGAGCTCAAGCCCTAGATCCAGGTCCACGGACAGGCTGAAGGTGGCGTCGCCCAGCGAGTAGTTTTTGGCGATCAATGAGTCGATGGTGATGATTGGAAGGCCGTTGGTGGCATCCACGATCAGTGACCACGCTAGCACTCGCTGCGTATCTCCGAAATACCCAGAGACTTCCCACACGGCATCGCTCTGGGCTTCGGCAACAAGATCGATCGCGCCGCCGCCAGCGCCGGAGATCGACCAGTTGAAATGCAGGATGGGTTCCCAGTCGTCAACGATGAGGTCGCCTGTGGCCTGACCGTCCATGACGGCCACAGCACCCACAACAAGACCCCATGCCAGAGCATGGTGCATTGATCCCATATGTCTTGAGCCTCCTGCTCTGCAACATGCAATCACACGGCCTCATGCCGTGTGCTTGTAGGAGTGTCGGCATGGCGTACTTGAGCACACCACATCTTCTCGGACCTTTTGCAAGGGCCGCACAGTTGCGTGTACTCAGTTAGGGAAGGCTGGTGGAGCGTCTTTCAGCCACCATGAATCAGCCTCGTACGGCCCGCCCCAGAAACTGACTACAGCCAAGCCAATCAGGAATGCCGCCACCAGCAAACCGATCAGTGTCCATGCCCGTCGTTTCGTGGGGTCTTGAGCCATATCTGTCACTCTATCGGTTGGAGGTACACGTCGTACCGCACCAGACGTCCTTTGAATGTCAGGTCTGGGGGTGCCCCAAGTGGCTCTCCATCATCCGGCCGTTTAACCACAACACGTCGACAATGGGCGCGGGCGGTGTTGAACAAGTCAGTTGCATCGGCGTCTGGCTTCATAATGCGTTGGAGGAGTTGAGCAGGTTTACGGGGCAACGCTGAGCCTTTGCGTGGATCAAACATGGGGTCCAGATAAACGCAGTCAGGTGTCCATGGAAGCTCGGTGAGTAGCTGTGCCGCTTCTCCTTGGCACACCTGCAGGCGGCCACCGATGGCGGCCAGTAGATCCGCATGACGTTGGGCCTCGGTCAGTGACAAGTTTAGAAGTGCCGCCAACACAGGATGCCGTTCAACAACGGTCACAGTCCAGCCCATACAGGAAAGCAATGCTGCGTCGTGCCCCCACCCCCCGGTGGCATCAAACACAGTCTGGACCTTCTTCCCCATGGCTCTCGCAAGTGGTTGCTTGTGGGAGAGGTTGCCCGCCCCGGTCCGCAGGTCCAGTTGGGCCCAACCCACCTGCAACCCATGTCGTCTGGTGGTGTGATCCCAAATCTCTGCATGATCTTCGAGTAGGACAATGCGGATTTCATCCAACCCAACATCACCACAAGCCTCAGTACCACCTGTGCGCAAGGCAAGTGTCTGAGCTTCCAACTGGCGATCAGGATGCCGGGCCTCGATTGTCACCACCACTGGGTCCACATTGTGAGGCTAGCACACTGGACCAAAGAGGCCTCAGCCGCCAAGATGCAACCATGACACGCACCATTTTGTTGCTCTTTGTGTTCCCTGCACTGTTGGCTGGCTGCACCCTAGGTCAACCGGTCGCCATACAGCATGTTGTTTTGATCAAACTCAACGACGCTGGGCAGGCTGCCGCACTTCTTGAGGATTGTGACACCGCGCTGCCAGGCATTGATGGAGTGCTCATGTACTGGAGTGGAACGCCAGATCAATCCGGCAGAGTCAGCCTGGCGATTGATGTGGATTGGGATGTCGCCCTTTGTGTGGGTTATGCCGATGCCGCCACGTACAGCGCTTATGTGGACGATCCAGCGCATGTTGATCTAGTGCGACGCTGGAAGCCACAGTTCACTTGGCTGCGCATTCACGATGTTGCCGTTTCTGTGGACAACTGACCACCCTTCTGCGTCTACACTCTGCGGAATATGAGCACGACCATGGCGTCTAATCGACTTCAGAAGAAGAATGAGACCAAGCCCCGCTACATGTCAGCAGACGATGCTGACCTGTTGGAGCTCTATGAGCGTTCGGTGCAAGACCCTGACCATGAGATGGCGTTCATTGAGCAGGTTTGGATGGAGTTGCGTGGTAGAGCATGTGCCTTCCTTCGCGAAGACTTCTGTGGCTCCTCCGCTGTGTGCCGGTCATGGGTAAAGCAAGCCGTGGGCCACCGTGCGGTTGGTGTGGATCTTGATGCACCCACACTTGGTTGGGCTCGTCGCAAGATGCAGGACACACTCAGCGAAGAAGAATGCTCCCGCATGGCGCTTGTGCTTGGTGATGTCATGGACACCCCATCTGAGTTGGCTGAGTGCTTGATGGCGACGAACTTCTCATACTTCATCTTCAAGACTCGCGATGCGTTGCGCACCTACTTTGAATCAGCGAGGCGCAATATCACAGATGACGGCTTGTTCTTACTTGACGCTTATGGGGGCAGTGATTCCTTCTTGGAAATGGAAGAGGAACGCGACTGTGATGGCTTCACCTACATCTGGGATCAACACCTGTACAACCCAGTCAATGGTGATGTGATCAACCACATTCACTTCCAGTTCCCGGATGGTACAAAGATCAAAAATGCCTTCACTTATAAGTGGCGCCTCTGGACGCTTCCTGAAATTCAAGAGTTGTTGTTGGAGGCGGGCTTCAGTGTTGTGCATGTCTATTGGGAAGGCACAGATGAGAATGGTGAAGGTAATGGTGAGTGGTCACAGGTGACTAAGGCTGATGCTGATGAAGGGTGGGTTGCGTACCTCGTGGCGACACCTTGACGACATGTCCAATGAACCATCCAACACATTTGACCTCAACACAATCGACCCTCGTCTTGGTGTGTTATTGGGGTTGGAGTTGGAAGAGGTTGTCCGTCGTATTGAGACGCAAGTTGCCAGCGACTTCGCTCCTGTAAATGGGCTTTGTCTACATGTGGGTCGATACCACGGCAAAATGTTGCGGCCGGTCCTTGTGTTGCTCAGCGCCATGGCTGCGGATCCTTCAATTGTCCGTCCAACTGATGCCCACCGAACTGTTGCTGGTGTTGTTGAGTTGATCCACCTCGCCACTCTTGTGCACGATGATGTGCTTGATGAAGCGGCCTTTCGACGTGGTGGCGCCTCGGTGAACCGGCTCTACGGAGTCGAGACCTCTGTGATGTTGGGTGACTACCTCATCTCCAACGCCTTCCACATGTGTTCCATGTTGGGTTCTCCTGGAATCAACCTATTGCTGGGCCGTACAACCAATACGTTGTGTGAAGGTGAGGTTGTGCAGTTGCACCACCGAGGTGATCTAGAGTTGGATGAGCGCACCTACATGGAGATTGTGGCCCGTAAAACGGCTTCCTTGATCTCCGCAGCTTGTGAACTTGGGGCCATGTTGTCGCGTGATGAACCAGCTATTCGGCAGGCTCTTGCAGGATTCGGCCATGATCTTGGTATCGCCTTCCAGATCACCGATGACCTTCTGGATCTAGAGGGTGAGGAAGATGCTGTTGGAAAGCCGATTGGTCGCGACTTAGCCAAAGGCAAAATGACGCTGCCAGGTATTCGTGCCCTCGCTGCAGCCACTGGTTCTGAGAGGGACTGTTTATGTGACATTATTCAACGACATGATCGGGTCGCTTTGTGTGGTGTGTTAGAGGATGGTGGTTGGATTGATGCTGCCCGGGTGACCGCTGGTGACCTTGTTACATCGGCCCGGACACGCCTGGACGCCCTCCAAGACTCTCCAGCTTGTGCATTGCTGCATACGCTGGCCAACGGTGTCTTGGACCGCCGCGCCTGATAGAATCCGCGCCCAACCCTGTTTTCCAGACATCGCGACAGTGATGTCGTGGGAGGTCCAAGTCATGGTTCCCCGCCGCCCGGTTTCTGGTGATCGATCTGGTTTCCTGTATTGCCCGCCTTATCGCGTTCATGGAATTTCTGTTGCTGGTGAACACACTGTTGTCACAGTTCCTGAACTCGACGTTGTGTTCGACCTTGGGTCGTCACCACGGTTCGCTTTGTCTGCAACTATCGCCGCTATTTCACATGGGCACATGGACCATGTTGGTGGGATCCCTTATTGGTTCAGCCAACGGAACTTCCAGAAGATGCCTGCTGGCCGTTTAGTGTGTCCCAAGCCACTAGCCGAACCACTCACCCGGATGATGGAAGCGTGGATTGATGTTGAGCAGCAACGCACACCGTTTCGCATTGATGGAATGGATCATGGCGATGAAATTGAAATCAAACCATCTGTCATGCTTCGCGCCATCAGAATGAGTCACCCTGTGCCTGCATTAGGATATGTCGTTGTTGAAAAGCGAAGTAAGTTGTTGCCAGGGTTGGTTGGAAAGCCGCAGGATGTCATTCGTGACCTTCGTGAACAAGGCACCACCATCACTTATGAGATGGAAATACCCTTGGTTTCCTACACTGGCGATACTGATATGCATGATGGTCTACTAACTGACGAATTCACAAAATCATTGTTGATCCTGACAGAATGCACCTTCTTCGATGAAGATCACCGTGATAGAGCGAGGATTGGTCGCCACCTCCATGTACGCGACTTTGCGGTCTTATTGGAGGCGTGGGAGGCGAAACATATCGTTCTGCAGCACATCTCCAGACGGACTTCCTTGGTAGAGGCACGCAACCTGCTGATCAAAACCGTTGGTGTTAAACAAGCTGCTCGTGTTCATTTCCTTATGGATCATCGTACGAATCACGCCCGTTGGGATGATCAGTGCCAATTGGCTGTTGACGAAAACGTCGTCGACGCATAACTTCCATTGTTGGTGGCTTTGGGGTCACCTGAAGGAAGGAAGAGAATCATGGCTGTGGTGGATAGGGTTGTACTTGATGGGATCCTCGCGCACTTGCGAGAGCATTACCCGGCAGCTTGCCGCCATTGGTTCTCTGATATTGAAATCATCGACATCATCGATGGCACGTTGCATCTTCTGGTGGTTGAGGATGTTCGTCGCCGGTATCTCCAACGCCAATGTCTTGATGCCTTTAAGGAAGCAGCGCAAGCCGTCACAAACCGATTGTTGCCTGTGTCTTTTGTTGGAGAGATCCCCTTGAACATCAATCCGACGCCGGGTGGTGTCTTCAAACATCAAGATGATGGTGTTGAAGATGAGATCATCTTGAGCCCGGACTACACCTTCGACACGTTTGTTGTTGGGCCTGACAACCGGTTGGCGCACGCCGCCGCGTTGGCTGTTGCTGAGCAACCCGGTCGCGCCTACAACCCATTCTTTATTCATGGTGGTGTTGGTCTTGGCAAGACGCACCTATTGCAGGCCATCTGTCAAACCGCAATGTGTAGTAATCCTGATATGCGGGTCTGTTATATCTCCTGCAACAGTTTTATGAACAACTTCATGGACGCTGTGCAAGAAGGAAAGATGCGCGACTTCCGCCATCGGTTCCGAACCTACGACGTTCTTGTTGTGGACGACATCCATGACATTGCCAATCGGGGGCCGTCACAGGAAGAATTCTTCCATACATTCAACACGCTGTATCAATCAGGGCGTCAAGTGGTGTTGAGTTCCGATGCACCACCAAGTGATATTCCTGATCTCGAGGAACGACTTATCAGCCGATTTAACAGTGGTCTAATCGCCCCTATTGAGAAGCCTTGCTATGAGACGCGTGTGGCGATTCTCAAGAGCAAAGCGGCTATGCGGGCTATTGATATTCCTGATGATGTGGCGGGTTATGTTGCCGCCAGAATCGACTCGAATATCCGAGAGTTGGAGGGGGCCCTGACAACCCTGCAGGGCCTTGCGTTAATCGACAACCGTTCCATCAATCTTGACCTCGCCAAACAGTCCATTGGTGGTAGAGGTGTGTCCAATGAGCCGGTACAACATGTTTCCGTGTCTGTGCAGTCGATTCTTGATGCTGTCAGTGGTTTCTATGGTCTTCGGGTTGGTGATCTACTCTCAAAGCGACGCCAACGCAGTATTGCCTTACCTCGCCAGATCGGCATGTATCTCACTCGAAGACACACCCGATTCAGTTTGGGTGAGATTGGTGGGTATTTTGGAGGCCGGGATCACACCACTGTGATGCACGCCATTCGAACAATCGACGGCAAACGTGCCGCGGATCAGTCGTTGGACCGTGATTTGATCCGGCTGGAAGACTCTTTGATCAGTGTCCTCACCCCCTGACTACCCACCAGGAACACAATCCACGTGGAGGGCAAGGGTTGAAGGGCTCTTGTTGACACCCATGGATGGGCTGTGGAGAACCTGTCTTGGACGTGTCGCCACAACCCCCAAAATTGTCCACTGTTGTCCACCGACCGGATCGACAACAACCGACAGTTCCCAACAACACACATTCAGCGCCATGAGCCAACTGGTCAATAGACAGGTCGTCCACATGTTGGTTTGTGATTGCAACCCACGTACCAACCATTGGTTGATGTTGGTTTGTGAATATTCACCCACGTACCAACAGGGATGACTACTAAGAGGAGAGAGAGAGAGAAGGGTTTAAAACAACTGCGCCAAAAACCCAACCGACACAATCCACGACACCACTGACAACCAAAAGTCTACATGGCGGCACACCCAACCCACAGTGTCGTTTGTGAGGCATGCACATGTGTTCTGGTGGGTTTCTGGAAGTGATTAGGGAAAACCCCCACCACCAGCAAGGTTGTCCCTTGTGAGTCAATCTGGGGCGTTGAGCAGCACCCAGCCACCGGAATCCACGCGCCAGAATGACAGGTGTGTGTGGTCGATCAACAGGCCCATTTCCCGGTGTTCTATCCTATGGATCAGGAGTCTTCATTTGATGTCCACGCCCGATACCGCCCAGGCCAAATCCAAACTCGAAGCTGTTCGTGCAGCCATGGCAACCGTGTTGGTGGGCCAGCACGAACTTGTCGATCACCTCCTTCTTGCGTTGCTTGCCGACGGGCACGCGTTGGTTGAGGGTGTTCCGGGTCTGGCGAAGACGCTGTCCATTTCAACATTAGCGGAGTGTCTGGATCTTGGATTCTCCAGAGTGCAGTTCACTCCGGATCTCATGCCAAGCGATCTGACCGGTACAGAGATCATTCAGGAAGACAAGTCATCGGGCTCCAGGGAACTTCGTTTCATGCAGGGACCCGTGTTCACCAACGTTTTGTTGGCGGACGAAATTAACCGAACACCACCACGTACACAAGCAGCACTCTTGGAGGCCATGCAAGAGCGGCAGGTGACAGCGTCTGGTCATCGGCACGTTTTACCGTGCCCGTTCTTTGTGTTGGCTACCCAGAACCCCATTGAGCAGGAGGGCACGTATCCATTGCCCGAAGCGCAACTGGACAGGTTCCTACTCTCTATTCGAGTGTCGTATCCCAGTGAACAGGAAGAACGTGAAATCGTGGTTCGTACGACGGAGTCGCTGCCCACGACGCCGGAGCCTGTTCTGGACGCACAAACGGTTCTTGACTTACAGGAACTCGTTCGAAGTGTTGCAGTTCCAGAGCATGTCACCGCCAGGGCCGTGTCCTTGATTCGATCCACGCGTCCTGAAGACTCCAAAGCGCCAGAACTCGTGCAGCGTTGTGTGGCTTGGGGCGCCGGTCCCAGAGCCAGCCGAGCACTGGTGCTTGTTGCCAAGGCAAGGGCGATTCTCGAAGGCCGAAGTCATGTGCACATGGACGATCTGGACGCTGTGCTGGGCTCCGTGTTGCGACATCGTGTTCTCTTGAACTTCACTGCGCAGTCTGAGGGAACGACAGTTGACTCCATTCTGGAAGCGATTCAATCGAGCGTGGGCAAACAACCAGCCTCAGATGTGGTCCATGATGGGGTGGTTCATTGACACCAGATCAAGCAGCGCTGCGCGCTGCGTTCGGTGGGCTTGAGCTGCGGGCGCGACGCATTGTTGAAGGTCTTCGATCTGGAGGCCACGTTTCGCCACGCGCCGGTGGCGCTGTGGAGTTCGATCGTCACCGCGCCTATCAACCCGGCGATGAATTGCGGCACCTTGATTGGAAGGTGTTTGCACGATCCGATCGCCTTGTGTTGAAGCATGCAAGAATGGAAACAACACTTGACGTACTGTTCCTGCTCGATGATTCGGGCTCCATGGCGTTCGGTTCGAATGGTGTCTGGGGTACGAAGTTCGAACTTGCGACCGCTGTTGCACACGCACTGGCCTGGCTTGCTGTTGATGCTGGCGATCGAGTTGCAGGTTGGCAGTGTGTTGATGTGCAATCCACTTCAACTACACCACGTGGTGGATTGGTCGGTCTGAGTCAGATGACGGAGTCCTGCGGCGGTTCTCCATCGGAAGGAGACGCGGTAGATCTTCCTGCGATCAGTCGCATGCTTGTTTCCGCCGTGCAGCGGCCAAGTCTGATCATCGTGCTGTCGGATCTGTTTGCGACACAAGATGAACTGGAACGATTCTTCGGTCGCCTTCGACATGCCGGGCATGATGTCCTGCTGCTGCAGACCATCGACGGTGCAGAACAACGCTTTGAGGTACCAGAAGAGGCGCGAATGATTGATCTAGAGGGGTTGAACAGTGTCCAGATACAAGCTCGGTCACTGCGTGACACGTATCTGGAAGCGTTGGAGCGACACCAGAACTTCATCGGAGACATCTGCCGGCGGCTGCAGATCGAGCACCTTGTGCTTGATCCACACCAATCGCCGATTCCAGAGCTTCGACGACTGCTGCACAGGCGAGCTGCCGGCCTGTCGGCAGCGCGGACTGTTGGATGAGTCAGGTAAACACGATGCTTGCTGTGGGTGCCCAACTTCCGTTGTTGTTGATTGTCGGCACGGTTGCCATGGCGATTCCACTACTCGTCCACTTGCTGATTAGGCGTCGGACCGTACTGTTTCAATGGGGTGCCATGCAGTTGCTGCTGGAGGCGGTGCAACGGCGTGGACGCATGCGATTATTGCGACTCCTGTTGTTGCTGGTGCGGATGGCAATACCAGTATGTGCAGCAGCAGCTCTTGCGGGCGTTTGGTTTGACGGGATCGGCAGTTCATCCAAAGCATGGTCGGTCGTGTTGCTTGATGACACCATTGGTTCATTTGTAGAACACAACGACGGTCATCGGGCGATAGATGCACACCTTGAAGTTCTGGCTGAACTCAAACAACAAGGACCAGTTCAGGTTGTCGCCCTAAGTGGTCGCCCCCTACCCCGTGCATTAAACACACTAGAGCCGGTTGCTGCAGGTCCAAACTGGTCCACAGCACTGCATGCAGCGGCCAGACACACACAAGGCACCGGGCAGGAAGACGTTCTATTGCTCAGCGATCTGCGTGCAGGCGTGCTTCCAAACGAAGGGTCGTTGCAAGCCGCTGGCATCACAATCACATTTCATCCACCAGCTGTGGATGAGATAGACGCAGTTCGCATGACCCAAGTACACGCACCACGGGCAGTTTTGTTGCCCGGAGACCCCTTCGAAAGAGGTCATCTTGAGGTTGAACTTGTTCGAGACGGAGCATTGTTGTCACGCCAATCAACAGTGTTTCTTTTGGACGACACGGGCGCAGAGTTGGATGAGCATGTGGTGCATTGGCGTTCCGGGGAGTCAACACGGATCGTGCAGCTGCCGCTCCCAAGAAGTACCACACACACCGTCTTTCAGGTGCGAGTAGTACCCACTACCTCCCCCGCTTCCAGCCGATGGATCATGCTCAAACAACAGACATCAGCGGAAATCACACTCATTTCAGACGCCCAGAGCAGCGGCTTTGATGCAGCTTTGGATACATCATGGCTTGACCTGGCTGTCCAGTCAGGATCACCTGACGGTGCGATGCGTGTGCATCAGGTGTACCCACAAGACCTTCTTGTTGAAGCATTGCCGTCAGGAATGCCGGTTGTTGTCACAGTTCCAGGAGCGATTCCAGAAACAACATGGTCATCGATGCTCACCAGGAAGCATGCAGGTCAAACACTGGTGCTGCCACCTCCAGATACGGACAGCAACTGGCTGAACCCCCTACTTAAGGCAGTGGAGCCTGAGTTTAAAGGCGCTGTTGGAGCTGTTGCGAAAGACAAGGTGTCTGGAGCATTGCTGTTGGCGGATGATCTTGGTCCGTTGGAGTTGATTCGAGCGGAACTTCCAACACTGCTTGGATTGGTGCAGATTGAACACATGATGAATCTCGAACCGCTGGTCGAAGCCGGCATTGGAGACGCCTTTGTGTCATTTGGCCAGTATCCAGTGTTTCTCCGGCTACACAACGCACCAGTTGTTGTTTCAGCGTTGTCATGGCATCCAACCTGGTCAGACCTACCACTTCGTCCTGCTGGACCAGTGTTACTTCAAGAGTTACTTCGTGCGGAACTTGGAATCAATGAGCGTGTTGTCCGAACAGCGTCCGGCCCTGGTGATTTGTATGCCGGTATGCAGTCAAACGGTGTGTTGATTCAACCTGATGCCACCGCAGCGCAGCAGACGCCAATACGCCCATCAACCGTCCAGAAGTTGCAGTCGGCGGGGTGGACGCTTGCAGAAATCTCAACCACCGTACCTACACACAAAGACATCTCCTGGATGTTCGTGCTGGCGCTCATTGTGTTGGTCATCATGGAGTCAGTGTTGGCACGCTGGGTCGATGTGGCAGTGCGTCATACTGGGGGACATGGGGTATGAGTCGGATCTGGGCCCATACTGATCTACCAGTAGGCATCTGGCTTCTACTGGCCATCCTGGCACTGTTGATCGCCGGGTGGTCGGTGTCCAATGTGGCTCTCGAGAGTCGTCGTCGATGGTGTGTTGCCTCTTGTCGATTTGCAGTATTGGTGACAGTTCTCGCGATCACTGCACAACTGTATTGGGCCCATGAGGAAGCACTGGTGGAGCAGGATGTGGTCCTTGTCCTTGCGGATCGAAGCGGCTCCATGAACATCACAGAAGATGGCGTCCAACGCGATGCTCAACTGCGGTACGCCGTAGACAGGATTGCAGCGGCCGTCGAGAGTGAGGCGTCTGAGCACCCACGGCGTGTGCAGTGGTTTGGATTCAATGACTCAGTCAACCCACTTTCACAAGGCACAGATGGCCGTCCCCAACTACCCCCACCATCAAGTGGGCCATCAATGATCGGTGACGCTGTGCAGGCAGTTGTGACAGATCTTGGTGGAGCACCATTGGCTGGTGTCATTCTTTTGACGGATGGACGTGGCCCACTAGACGCAGCCAGGCGTGTGTTACGCAGTGCTGGCTCAGGTGTGTGGGTTGTGCCGATCGGTGATCAAACGGCCGCTTCGACAATTACCATCATCCGCATAACAACACCCCATGTAGCCTTCCTTGAAGACACGATTCCAGTGTCTGTTGAACTTCAGGGAACAACCCAGAAACGGCTCGTCAATGTCTCTGTGCATGTTCGAGACGAGGATGGCACTCTTCTTGGCACGACCACAGTCACCATTGACGATGCACAACACACGACGGTTGTGGTTCCAATTCTCCCAGACGTGCCAGGCCTTACGCAGTGGATTGTTGAAGTGGTAGCGGATGGGCGCCTGGTCGGCACAGAGCCTGTACAGGTTGACGTCCGTGATCACCCCCTGGGACTGTTGTTAGTTGAGGGCACACCACGATTCCTGCATCGATTCATGGTGCCGGTGTTGACCAGAGAGTCGACAATCAACGCATCCATCATGCTACAGTCAGCGCATCCAGACGCGGCACCAGAGGGCAACACGCCGATCCGTCGGATACCAGAAACAACCACAGAGTTGGCACCATTTGATCTGATCGTGATTGGCGATGTCGACCCCCGAAGCCTTACAGAGAGCCAGACGGATGCACTTCTGGAACACGTGCTTGATGGGGCTGGACTATTGTGGATGCCCGGTCCAAAGGTGCATGGGTCCGCTTGGGCAGGATCATCACTGGAGGCGTTGCATCCAGTTCCACCAGAAGCGCGTCGGTCGGTTATTCGTGGTGTTGTCGAGCGGACTGTTGAGGGTATTGAACTTGGATTGCCTGATCCACCACAACTGCCGTTGGAGTGGTCTCTTGCGGTTGAGGATGTCCGCCCACAAGCACGTGCATTGATGACGACAACAACACCTGAAGGTGGTGTGTGGCCGACACTGTTGTTGCTTCCCACCGGGAAAGGTCGCGTGGGGTGGTTGGGAACTGATGACTTGTGGCGATGGCGACGAACTACACAGCCGGCGCAAGGTGATGCTGTCATCATGGCGATCATTCGCTTGTTGGCACGGCACGTCGCGCCACTTGAACCCATGCTTCGTGTGCTGCCTGACCCTGTTGAAGGTCAACATGTGAGCATTGTGTTGGAGGGGGATGTCCAAGGGGATCCACCACAGGTGGAGGTGGACATCAATGACACAGCAGGCGCACCCTTGCAACGAGTCATCCTGCATCGGCATGGAAGTCAATGGCGAGGTCTATGGTTGCCAGCACGTGCAGGCACACGACAACTGACGGCAGGCGACCTTCAGTTGACGGTAGAAGTGGCCTCACAAGCATCCGAAGACATGCAGTTGGGTGTCGATGTCACAGGGTTGCAAGCACTGATTACCGAGACCGGCGGTGCATTCATTAACGCAGACGATCTGGACACAATGTTTGCACAGATTCCACACCGATCTCGTCGTACAACCCGATTGGTCGACGAGGGCCCCGCTGGATCTTGGGCACTCTGGCTGCTACTGGTCGCGTTTCTGACGTTGGAATGGGGATTGCGTAGATGGAACACCCTGGCATGACGCAGCACTGTGACAATCCTCCTGTGCAACCAACACCTGATCTTCATGAGGTGGATGCAGCGGTCACCATGTTGCGGCGGCAGTATCTGACACGTTCAACACTGCGTGTACTGGCACTTTTGGCTGTGTTGTTGTGCTGCGCCGCCTTGTTGGATGTGACATTCCGGTTACCAGAAGTGATTCGCCTACTGGCCTTGATATCCACAGTGTTGCTGAGCACATTCCTGTTGGTGGGGCGTTGGCGTCGGCGTGGGCTGCATAGAGATGATGTGTTGACACTCGCGCGAGTCATGGAAGACCGACGCCCACAACTTCGCGGTTGGCTTGCGCCAGCACTGGAACTACGTGACCGATCGGACACAGCGGCACAACAGTGTGTAGCCGAGGCCAATCGACGGTTACATGACGGTGGACCAATTCAACTTCGCCTCTGGCCAACAGTGTCAACCTTTTGTGTGACCATTGTCGTGTTTGTGGGTATTGCGACGTTGTGGCTGTGGGCTGGGGCTGATGGTTCATTGGCGGCGCATCGAGTCCTGCTTCCACTCTCAGATGCACAGTGGCCTGCACGAACAACCGTCCAGTCGGACATGCCGGAGTCGATGGTGCATGGCAAAGGCATACCACTGGCACTGCACGCCAGGAACACAACACCCCACGCAGCGTCGGAACCTGTCGATGCAGTGTTGACGATCACCACCACCCAGGACGGCACACAGACCCGCCAGGTTCGCCTTGAGCATCAACAAGACTCACAACACACAGCGTTGGTCGATCTGCCGGACACGACAACAAGCGTTGAGTACACCTTCGCAACCGAGGACGCGAACACGCCCACACGACACATCATTGTGCGACCACTACCGTCGGTCGCGTCCGCCATGCTGACCATTACGGCGCCCTGGACGCATGCTTCGGTTCTCAACACCACGCACACAGAGGCCTTAAACAGTTTGCCGAGCAATCTTGAGCCCGCACTGGCCGGGTCGGAGGTGTCTTTGCTGGTGCGGTTCAAACAACAGGTGATTGAGCCATCCATGGACCTTGCATGGATTCAAACACATCTGGCCTGGAGTGGTGACGCTCCAGTGCATGTAGAAGGCGATGGCATGTTCTGGAGAGTGACCTGGTTGGCGGATCAGGATCGCCGCGTGCAACTCAATCTTGTGGACCCGGACGGTCTGCGGGCATTGGAGCGTCCGCAACTCAACCTGCGTGTTGTTGATGACCAGGTTCCAGAAGTCACCTTGCGTGAACCAACGTCAGATCTGGCATTACCACCGACTGCGGTGCTCATACTCGCGGCGCATGCGGAAGACGATTTTCCGCTTCGCAGAATCGGATTGCGAGCTGACGCACGTGTCGGTATGGCGGTTGGCTGGGCGACATCACAGCCTGCACTAACACCACCAACTGAACTGGAAGCCACACTCTCATTCGACTCAATCAACGCCCAACCCGGCGATTTGATTGAGTTGCGAGCTGAGGCAGAAGACCTTGGAGATGCGACCACAGGCATTCGTATCACACAAAGTCGTGCTCGCACGATCCGTGTCATGGACCCCGAGTCCTGGCTGGACATGCTGCATGGCGACCTGACCGCCATGGCGGCGGATGTACGCGACATGGAGGAAACACAAGATGCACTGCTCCAGAGAGATCAGGCGTTCGAGTGGTCATCCGTCGACGCGGGTGCACAGCGACGGTTGTCCCGAGATCTTCATGCAACGGCACGCAAGGCAAGCGCGTTGCTTGAGACACTCGCAACTGGCCGCGTTCAAGCGCCGGACCTTGAACAACAGGCGGATGAAGCTGTGCGCACATTGGATGAAGCGTCTGCACTAGCCATGGTTGACGGCAGTACAGCTGCGGAGCGGTCATCCCGGCAAACTGTTGTACGGGACATGCTTGCAGAACTCGCCGATCGACTTGGCTTTGATCAGGATCAATGGGCAGCAAGGCGAGCGTTGCGGACATTGCTGCAAGAACAGCGCCGCCTGCAGTCGTCGCTGACTTCCACTGCACCAGAGGGCGCCTCGCGCCACCGGGCACTTGAGGCACAGGCACAAGCACAAGGGCAGTTGGCAGATCAAGTGAGCCGTGCGGAACAAACTCTGTCTGACGCCGCCAAAAGCACGGCAGATGACACAGCACACCAAGCGCTCCAAGATGCAGAGGCAGCCCTTCGTGAGTCGTCGGTTGAGCGCACCATGCGTGATGCGCAAGAGCACCTGGAAGGTGATCGAGAAGGACTGGCGGGGAGTGCCCAGCAACAGGTTGTCGAGATGCTCGAGTCGATTACAAACACCTTCAATCAGTCGGTGGCGGATCGGCGAAACACTGTCGCGGTACTACGGCGCAAGTTGACAGAACTCCGAACACTTGTTGCACGGCTTCTGGGCCGGCAACATGATGCCGTCACCATACTGGATGGCGATACACCCGACACAACGTCATCTACAGCAACACTGCAACGCATTCGCCGTGGCGTACTTAGCGCAGCGGACAGGGCTTCAAGGGCTGACAGTGGTGATCGAGGTGTAGAGTTGAGCTTGCGTGGTGCAGCTGCTGCAGACGCTTTGGCGATCAGAGCCCTTCGACAGGAGCCCCATGATCTCACGGGTGGTCAAAACGGGGCACTAGAGGCTCGTACTGGTCTGCAACGGGCCTTGGACTTGATCGACGACGCCCAACAAACTTTGGATCAGGCACAGCTGCAGCAGGCCCTACAGGAATTGGTTGCGCGGTTGCTGGAGTTTGCGGGAGCACAAGATGCCATTGCGGCTGACGCGGCATCCAAGTTGCCAGTTGAAGCCAAGTTGTCACGCCGGTCCAGATTCACAGCGCGGCAACTAGGCGCCATTCAGGAAGCGTTGTCCGAAGATCTACTGCACTTGAGTACTCATGATCCAGTGTTGCGTGAAACCACTGTGTCACAAGGCGCCACACAGCGTATTGCCCGGCGAGCCAGTGGTGCAGCAACCATTCTGCTTGATGGGCGGATGGCACCAAGTGTGTCCATTGATCAACAACGTGTGGCCGTGTCGCTTCGCAACATGGCACAAGCGATTACGGCATCAGGTGCCCAAACCCCAAAGTCCGACCCCCAGTTTGCCAGAGGCGGTGGCTCTGGGGCTTCAGGTGGTCCGAGTTCAGCTGGCAGCGAGAGCAGTCTTCCACCAGTTGCCGAACTCAAGGTTCTTCGGGATTGGCAGGCGGAGGTACTCAGTGACACAAGCCATGCAATTGAGGCGGACGATGCCGCTGCACTACTGGCGGCAACCGAATCACAAGCTGAATTGGCTGCACTTGGCGCCGCATTACTGAAGGAGGTGGCTGCCCAACGCCCACCCCCAAACGTAGAGGTGTTGGAGCGACCGACCCCCAATGCGCGTTTGATCCACATGCGCGATGAGACACTCTTAGACACCCCAAATACAGGCCCACTGCCTTCGCTTGATGTACTCCTGGGCCTGGAAGAGCAAGAGACGGCGCAATCGTTACCACAAGTGTCAGACGATGCCCTACAAGCGCTGTCAGAACGATTGCAACAGTCTGTCACAGCGCTGCGCGATGGACAGCAGCGACAGGCACGGCGGATACAACGCGATGCGCTTGATCGAATCGATGCGATCTTGCGACAAGCACAGCAACAGCAATCAAGTAATCGTGCTTCTGCTCAACAACAAAGCTCATCTGGAAGCGCGGCGCAACAACAAGGCGCGCGTGAACAAGCTAAAGCATCTGGAACTTCTGGTGAAACTGGGGCAGTCGCTGGTGAAGGGCAACGTGCTGCACAAGACCCAAAACTCGGCGGGGCATTAGAACACCATGGCGTGGCTTGGGGAACCCTGCCGCCACGTCTGAGACAACTTCTGGAGCAGGGCCGGCGTGACGGTGGGTCGACGCTGTACGCAGATACCACGGAACGCTACTTCCGCATGTTGTTGGAGGTGGACAAGTGAGTTGGCTCAGCGTTTTTCTTGTGGTATCCATGTACACACCAACACCAGGTCCTGTGAGCGTGCTGGTGGTCCCCGAAGATCCACTTCAGACGACGGAACCAGTGCAGGATGTCACACCTGTGATCAATCTACGCGCCGCGATCGACACAGGACTCGCTTCATTGGCCCGCATGCAGGTGGAAGACGGTAGCTTTGGAAGTGGCCGATATGATCGACATGCCGGTGTTACAGCGTTGTCTGGACTGGCATTCATGGCCGACGGCAATTTGCCGGATCGTGGCAGGTACGCACCACAGGTTCGCCGCACACTTGACTTCCTACTCAAGCATGTGCAGCCTTCAGGGTTGATCGCGGCGGAAACATCACATGGACCGATGTACGGGCACGGCTTTGCGACGCTGTTGCTCGCGGAGATCTATGGCAGCAGTCATCGAGATATGGATGTGCACGATGCGCTCTCGCGGGCGGTCGACCTGATCGTGCGCACCCAAAACGAGGAAGGTGGGTGGCGTTACCAGCCAGTGCCGGCCGACGCGGATGTCTCTGTGACCATCTGTCAGGTCATGGCGTTGCGAAGTGCACGGCACGCTGGAATCGCAGTTCCAGTGGAGACGATTGATCGGGCTGTGGCCTATGTGCGGCAGTGCCAGAATGAAGATGGTGGCTTTCGCTACATGCTGCGAGAAGGCCCAGCGGCATGGCCTCGTACTGCAGCAGGCGTTGCAACGATATACTACGCCGGTATCTACGAAGACGCAGCGATCGAGCGGGGCCTTGACTGGTTGTTGCAGCATGCAGATCCATCCATGAGCGCCGCGCGGCAGAGCCATTGGTACTACGGGCACTACTACGCGGTGCAGGCCATGTATCAAGCGGGTGGTGACCGATGGGTGCATTGGTGGAAAGGCACTCAACGCATTCTGTTGTCACGACAGTCTT
>Ga0315336_1000745_pt1 | contig 79256 bp, 60 predicted proteins | sample ASW5metaG_FD_204512 | JGI IMG/M metagenome (GOLD analysis project Ga0315336, IMG submission 204512) | Ammonia-oxidizing marine archaeal communities from Monterey Bay, California, United States - ASW #5 | ecosystem: Environmental > Aquatic > Marine > Intertidal zone | place: USA: California... | reverse complement strand
AGTCCGAACTGGGGAGGGGATCGGTTTTCAGCATTTCCATTCCGCATGTTGAGTACCTCTCCGGCGTATCGAATGAGGACGGCGAATACATAAGCATCGATAACGTCCGCTTTTTCGGATCCGTAGTCCTGGTGGCTGATGACGTGCCGGAAAATCTTGAATTGATGAATGAGATGTTTCAACTAGTAGGACTCCGCTTTCTCGGCGCTGCAGACGGTGATGAAGTGCTACGCATTCTAGAATCAACACCCGTCGACTTGTTGTTGCTAGACCTCCACATGCCAGGAAGAAATGGCCTCGAGGTAGTCAAAGAGCTGAAGGCCGGAGGCTCTCGGCCCCCGTTTCCCATAATTGGCTTTTCGGCCTCTGTGATGGGCGAAGAAGCGGAAAAGTTCAAAGCGGTTGTGGATGGATTTGTTGCCAAGCCGCTAACGCACGAGCGATTGATGGAAACACTTTCGGTTCATCTTCCAAACGAGATTCTGGCGCCCGCAACGAAGGGTGCGCCAGCCCGAGAGGGCTCAGGTCCTCGCCCGCCGCAAGACCCAGACCTGCTCTCGCGACTCACCTCCGAACAGGGGCGATGGAAAGATTTGTTGTTTCGACAAACGGTCAACGAAATCGAAGCCTTTGGTCGCGAAATGGGCGCCTTGGGAGAAGACCACAAGTTTGAACCTCTTCGCGACTGGGGAAACGCCGTCGCCCTTGCTGCCCACCATTTTGAACTGGAAACACTGTTCGCCCAATTCGAACTATATCCTCTCTTTCTATCTGAATAAAAATGGCAAACAACGGTGGGCACATTCTGATCGTTGATGATACCCCGAAGAACATTCAGGTTCTGGGGGCAATTCTTCGGGATGCTGGGCATGATATTAATGTCGCAACAAACGGGCAGGCCGCTCTAGATAGTCTCGAAAGGGTTATCCCGGACCTCGTGCTGCTGGACGTGATAATGCCCGAGATGAGTGGTTTCGAGGTTTGCCGGCGGATGAAGCGAAGCCCCACTCTTTCAGAAATACCTGTCATATTTCTAACTGCAAAAGTGGAGTCAGAGGATGTTGTGACAGGCTTCGAACTGGGAGCCGTGGACTATATAACGAAGCCGTTTCAAGCATCTGAATTGCTCAAGCGCGTGGACACTCATATAAGCCTGAGTAGGCTCCGTTCTGAGTTGGCAACCAAGGTCGAAGACCTCTCTTCCGCATTATCCCAAATTGAGCGCTTGCACCGCGAGCAAGATTCCTTTTTGAGGCACGAACTAAATAATGTGATCAATCCGATTTCTGGTTACACAGATCTTCTTCGCTCGAAGATTGCATCAGAATTGGATGTGAAACCACTGGGGTGGCTGAACGCAATTTCGCAAGGTGCCCAGTCCATGCAATTGATGCTCAGTGAAATGAAGAAGCTTCAGGACTTCGAGCGCGGTGTTCACGAGTTAAACACGATGGATGTATCGCTTTTCGGAATACTCTCAGATGTCGTGCGCGACGTAGCGGTGCAATGGGACGAGCAGGTGACCATCAGCTTGAGTTGTGAGCAGCCAGGGCCACGTGTCCTGGCGGACCTTTCATTCTTGCCCGGGGTCTACAAAAACTTGATTAAAAACGCAGCTGAGCACGTGTCTGGTCTCGGGCCTTCCGAGCGCTTGGTTCAGGTTAGATGCCACGAAGAGAATTCACAGGCTATCGTCTCCATTACGAATGGTGGTGAACCAATTCCCGAGGAGCGCTTGCCATCTTTTTTCGACAAATTCAATTCTACTAAATCGGGTCAAGGCGGAACGGGCCTGGGAACGTCTTTTGCGAGATTGGTTACGTTGGCGCATGGTGGTTCAATATCAGTAACCTCCAGCGACGAGAGGGGAACGGAGCTTCGTGTGTCCCTTCCTGTTCCGGCCTCTAACTAAGTCGCAACTACTCTCGGTTAGCGCTCAACCAGGATTCGGTTTGGCAGTCGCTCTTATAACGGGCTGGGGCACTCTTGTAATGACAGGCCGGGTTTGTGAACCCGCAAGGCGCCGGCGGGACCTTGCTACAGAGTGGTTTATTGAGGTAAAGATGCACTGAGGATCTGCACCTGTCATTACACGTTTGTGTTTCGTACTATATATTGGCAATTGTGCGAGTAAGTACACGCTTTGCGATTCAGACCAATCTGAAAAATGCAGGCTCACTGGCTAGAACAATATTCATGGCAGCAGCAACTCCTAGACACGAACGCGTCAGTTCATGGATTCGCGAACAGATTGAATCAGGGGCTTATCAAGAAAACGATCAGCTTCCTTCAGAAAATCAGCTCGGAATCAAATTTGGCGTAAGTAGAATTACGGTCCGTCGCGCACTCCAAACCCTCGAGTCCGACGACCTTATATATAGACGACAAGGGCTCGGCTCTTTCGTCGCCGATAACCAGTTACGCCAGGGCCTGGATCGTTTGTCTGATTTCGTGGAAGACATGGAGGCTGCGGGCCTGTCTCCCGAGTCCTTCATCGTTGAACAGGAAACCGAGGCCGCAAGTCCTCGCGTGGCGGCTCGGCTCGGAGTCGAAAAAGGGACGATTGTCTATCGAATCGACAGGCTCCGCAAGGGAGACGGCGAAACACTCGCTTTCGACAGAACCTGGATGCCCATGTTTTATGCCCACCTCCTGGAAAAACACGATCTCCAGAAAGAAACCATTTATAGTATCCTGGAAGAAAAGCATGATATTTGCGTCTGCCGGGGGCTCTTTAGAATAGAAGCTGTGAATGCCCCCAATGATGTCGCGACGCACCTTGATGTGCCATGGGGGCGGGCGCTTTTATTAATCGAGCGCACATCGTTTACAGAAGCATCACAACAAATTTGTTTTCAGCAGCGCTATTACCGCTCAGATCGTGTCGCATACGAAATGGACCTGCGCCGAGGCAAAAAAGCAGTCCAGCAAAAGGCCTCTGGTATTCGCGATTTTGAGCCGGTTTTCAAGCAAGACTAACCGGGCTTCAATCAAGACTGGCTGAAATTCAAGCAGGGCTAACCGGCCCTCCTGTGCTACCGAAGACTCGACCAGGGAAGTATCTCGATTTCAACTTCTTGTCCAGCCAAAACGACAGCGTCGTTTTCAGGAATGTGGATGATGCAATTTGCTCGCACCACAGATCCATATAGATTCGATTGTTGAGGACCCGCGTCCTCAACCACCAGGTTCTCGCCGGGTTGTTGAGAAACGATTCCCCTCGTGAAAAAATGTAGCCCCTGCACAGTAGTAATATCTTTCGCCAGCGTTGCTGTGATTTTCTTTTCGGGCCCTTGCCTCATGCCGAGCATCTTCTGAATCATCGGTCTAGCATAAACCTCGAAACACATCGCAGAAGAAACGGGGTTTCCGGGTAGGCCCAAAAAATGAGTTTCGCCCATTTCGTGGGGCCTGCGGATTTTCCCGAACGCTAACGGTTTGCCCGGTCGTTGTCGCACCTTCCAAAACAGCAATTCAGCACCCATATCGTTAAGCACACCTTTAATGTGGTCGTGTGCCCCCATTGAAACACCTCCCGAAAAAACGATGAGGTCTGCAGCCATATTCCTTTCAATAGACTGCCGGATGGCGTCTTTGTCATCAGAAACGTGTTGAAATGATGGGCAATTTCCACCCGCGCTTAAGACCTGTCCCCGCAAGGCCGGTCCGTTCGAGTTTCTGATTTGTCCTGGGCCCAGATCGCTACCGGGCGACACTATTTCGTCCCCGGTCGAAATCACGGCAACTAGCGGTTTCTTGACAACACGAACCGGTGTGTGCCCGATCGTTGCGAGCATTCCAATAACTGGTGGGGTAATGAGCTCTCCTCCTTGAAAAACAACGTCCCCAATTTTCAACTCTTCAGCAGCGGGCCTGACGTGTTTGTTTCGTGTGGCGTGCTTGCCCCCCGCTACTACTGGCCTGAACGAGACCTCGTCTGCGGTTCTTGCCTCGAGCAACTCAACCGGAATAATAGAATCTGCTCCCTCTGGAATCATGGCGCCTGTCATTATCTCTGCGCACGTACCGGACCCTAGTTTGTGTTTAGGAACCTGTCCCGCCGGTATGTTGTCGATCAGCCGGAGCGACGGGTTCTCCCCTTCAAAATCTGCCGATTGAACAGCAAACCCGTCCATTGCAGAGCTTGCAAATGGTGGAACATCCATGGGGCTTTCGTGCGAATCAAACAACACTCTACCAATGGCGTGTTCTATCTTGATATCCTCAGGGCCACCTTTTTCTGCACAACCAAGAACGGTTTCGAGCGCTTCTTGGTATGAAATGAATGTTCGCATTTGTGAGCTTTGGCGTTGCTAAATTTAGATTCACAAGATAGCGCTTATCATCCGTTCGCTTCGAACGCTAGTTTCAGCCCCACATGATCACTTTCTCCTTTGAATCTGCTTCCTCATTTGTGGAGCCACATGTCTCTTCCGGGCTAAGGGCAAGGGCTGAAGGAGCCCACAAAGCTCTTTTGGAAGAAACAGGCGCTGGCCGAGAGTGGTTGGGCTGGCGGCGCATTCTGAACGATCCAAACGATGCCCTTCTCGAGCAAATATCGACTCTGGCAGAAGAAATTCGGGGCGAAGCGGATGTTCTCGTATGTATCGGGATTGGGGGCTCTTACCTAGGGGCAGACGCTGTGATTGGTGCCCTATCACCGTATTTTTCAGCTCCACCAATAGAAGATGGAGTGCAATCCGGGACGGAAGTAATATTTGCCGGCCACCATCTTTCGGGCCTCTATCTTGAACAGCTTCTCGCCTCGCTTGAAGGACGATCTGTTTTCGTCAATGTTATTTCTAAAAGCGGTACAACGCTGGAGCCCGCGATCGCCTTTCGGTTGATTCGACAGTGGATGGAGGCACACTTTAGTGATTCTTCGCGCCGCATTATTGCGACAACGGACCCTGAAAAAGGTGCTTTGCGCACGCTGGCAGAGGAAAAGGGCTATCGCATTTTTGATATTCCGGCCGACGTTGGCGGACGTTTCTCCCTGCTCACACCCGCGGGGTTGATTCCTGTGGCCGTGGCTGGATTTGATATCAGGTCTCTTTTTTACGGTTCCGTCGCCATGATGAAGGACCTGCACCAAAGGGATGATAACCCTGCGATCGACTATGCGATGCTCCGATATGCGCTTCATGAAAGCGGTTTTACTACCGAGGTTCTAGCGGTGTTTGAGCCTCGATTGGCCGGGCTCGGAAGGTGGTGGCAGCAGCTTTTTGGAGAGAGCGAGGGTAAGAGCCATCGTGGTCTCTTCCCTGCCACCTGCACCTATTCCTCTGACCTGCACTCGTTGGGACAATACATGCAGGAAGGCCGAAGAAATTTACTCGAGACTTTCTTGGTCACCAACGAAGACCGGGGCTCGATAGAGGTCCCTTTCGACTCCAAGAACCTTGATGGCTTAAATTTTATTTCCGGTAAAACATTGCGAGAGGTGAACAAGGGAGCTTTTTCAGGCACCAAGGCTGCCCACTTGTCGGGTGGTATTCCCACACAGGTAATAACGCTGAGCAGTATATCAGAAGAAAACATTGGGCGACTACTCTACTTTTTCGAGCACGCCGTGACCATCGGTGGTTATTTACTGGGATTAAACCCGTTTGACCAGCCTGGAGTAGAGGCCTACAAGTCCGAAATGTTTAAAATACTCGGCCGATGAGTGGGGTTAACTCACCCTTTTTGCTTCCACGTCGCGATGTTGAAAACAGGTTTACAAGATGTTGTTCGATGTATAAATATACCCGGGTTGTTGAAGCCCGTTGAAAACGTTCTGGTTGGACACGTTGAGTCCACGAGTTCACCACAGCGTGCGATCCGTTAGTTCGGTGGGTAGTTTTTTCCACATTCAACTTGTGGACAGATGTGGAGATGTTGAGACGCTGTCTAAATCGTGCTGGTGGACGATAAATTCGGCTCCGGTCGTGCAGAGATTGCGGAAAACAATCCACAAAGAAAATAACATGGTGCGGTCAAGAGCCGTTGAAAATCATGTTCCACACAAATCCACAGCCCCTATTACGAGTTACTACTAAAACAATAATTATATATATACTATATAAGAGCTGTTGATGGATGTGTATTAGTCCTCTTTAGCTCAATATGCCCCTAGCAGTATCTTCAATTTGATTGTGGTGCGACAGCTGAGCATGTACCTTTCGGAAAAGCTGTTGACCACACCACAGTTCGCCACATCACCGATAGATTGTCAGCATGATCAAACGAATATTAGTAGCTCTCGATCCTGACACTGATTCTCTGGTAGCGACACAATTTGCTGTCACCATTGCTAAAGAAACTGGCTCTTTAATTACAGGGCTAGCAGTAGTCGATACGCATCTGATCGAGGCTACCACTCGAGGGGGAGGCATAGGCTCGATGTATTATGCTGAGAAACTCAAAGAGCGCCTTACCCAGGAAACGAGAGATCATGCTCGAAAGCTAATTGCAGATTTCGAAAAATATGCAGAAGGATCGGGTGTGGAGCATGTTGAGGTGGTGGAAGAGGGCGTTCCTTTTCAGCGGATTGTTGAAGACATGAAGTATCACGACTTATTAGTCATAGGCTGTGATCCTCATTTTTTCTACGGTCATCCCAAACAACGAACGGAAACACTAGCTGGCGTTTTTCACAACACAATTGGACCCAGTTTGATTGTGCCGAAAGCATATCGGGACGTCAAAAAAGTGTTGTACGCCACTAATGGGGAAAACTCATCTGCCCGCGCGATACGAAGATTTATACATATGGCTCCTTTCGGAAGGGACATTGAGGTCGAAATCATTCACGCCCATAAAAAGGATGATGTAGACGCTGAATTACATCTGGAGATGAGTAAATCTTACATCGAACACCATGGATATCCAGTTCGTGTTGTAAGTATGATTGATGCGGATCCTGCTACCTGTATTCTAGAACACGCTGAGGCCACAGGGGCCGACCTAATTGTTGCAGGCGCACATACCAGCAAGGGTGTGTTAGGATTTAAAATGAGTAAGACAACAGATCTATTATCAGATAATCAAAAAATTGCAGTGTTCATTGATCACTGATTATCTGAATATTCCGAGTGACCTTGTGTCCATCTGAGAAAAATTTCACGGCTCCTGTTTTGGCTGTAACAGATACGTGTGCACCGGCGCGATGCCAACGCTCTACGACTTCAAGGTCGGGATGCGAAAATCTATTATCGTCCCCCGCGCTGATTAGTACGAACTGCGGCGTTGTTGATTTGACAAGGCCGAGCGTACTGCTCGTTTTGGATCCATGATGAGCCGCTTTTACGACAGTTACTCCAAGCAATGCTTCAAAGTCGTTCACCAGCTTTGATTCTGCTTCTTTCTCTATATCGCCCAAGAGTAAAAATTGAGTTTGTCCGTAGATGACAAGTAATACAATCGATTCGTTGTTCAAATTATTACCGAACTCCTCTCTCTCAACTGATCTTTGCGGCGGATGAAGTACATACACACGGGTGTGTGGAAATATATTTATCGAATCACCGCGCCAGAGAGGTGAACTCTCGATCTCAGAATCATCAAACCAGTCCGTGTCGTGAACATAAAAATTAGGGGCACCAAGATTCTCGACAGCTAGCTTCTTGACGATAGGCAGACCACCGATGTGATCCTTGTGTGGATGGCTGAGCACGATTTTGTAAGGAGCGGATTTTGGGAGAAAAGACCTGGGTGCGATGGATTCCATGTGCCTGTACACCGTGCGTCCGGTCGACGATCGCGTTCCCACATCTATAACCAGAGGTGCGAAGCCGCGAAACCAAAAAATTGCTGCGTCACCTTGACCAACATCAAGAAATGAAGCATGAAACAGATCTCTTGTTCTCAACGAAATCAGTAACAACACAGCCAGCGAGCTGCGAATTAAGAAGCGAGCGCGCAGGTTGGTGGGTAGGAACGCTAAGGCTGTTAGTAATACCACCGGAACGACGGCCCAATGATTGAAATGCCCACTAGTCGCATACCAGATTGGAATGAAGGACAATTGTGAGCTTTCATTCACGACAACAAGAAGTCCTTGAAAAAGCAATGACGATATCTGGGCCAAGCCATCGAAAGACACCGGGAAGAGAAGCGTTGTTACGCCAGCCATCATAGAGAGAGAGGTAAGCACGATCGAGAAAGGACTTAACAAAAGCGTGATGAGCGGTATAAATCCTATGAAATACAGGATGACAGGTGCTGTAAAGACAGTAGCAAAAAGAGAAATCCAGACCGCCAAAAGCGAAGAAAAGATCAGCGATGAACGTGCACGTTTTTGCAGCAAAAACCACCGTGTGCGGCTGAGCCTGAGAGCTGTTCCTATTCCGGCTACAGCCGAAAACGAAAGCAGAAATCCAGCATTTTCGATCTGAGACGGGTCAATGGCGAGAAAGAACAAAAAAGATTTCAGAAGAATCAGAAAGAGTGAAGAGCGCGTGCCCCTGGCCCATGCAACCAACCCCAGTGTTGCCATCAGAAGTGCACGCCGAACGCTGGGCGAGGATGAAATAATCCATGCATAGACAACCAATAAAACGACGATCAAGAACGCAGCTACATACCTGCGTGTGACGATAGAAAAAGGAACACGCCTCAACAGAAGCATGACGAGGCCCATCATAAAGGCTGCCAATACTCCAAAGTGTAAGCCAGATATTGCCAAAAGGTGTGCCAACCCAGTATTTTGAAAAGCCTTCCGGGTGACGGACGAGAGCGACGAACGGTCGCTGAGAATCAAAGCAGTCACAAGCGCCCGCGTTTCCTCATCTTCGAACCGCTCCTCAATCCGGGATCGAACATAGTTTTTGATTTGAAACCGAGTAAACGGAAACCAATAGTGAGCTGAATGATCGACCGCAAAAAGATTCACGTCCTGAGCCACACCGACAACGCCAAGGTTTTTAAAGTAGCTGAGCTCGTCAAAATCGAACGGATTTCGTCGTTCGGAAGGGCCAGAAATGTTGGCCATAAATAGTACATGGTCACCCTCATGCACCTCTGCATTCACAAGGGGTAGGTAAAAGCGCACCTTGCAGCTATGCCAGAAAGAGCCGATATCGACATCCACACCAACCCCAAGGTTCGTGACCACCCCAGCAATCACCTGCTGCGTGGGAAATGCCGGGGAAACAACCAGTTTTAATAAGGAAGAGCCGCAAGAACTCAGAGACCTGTTCCGGAACTCACTTGTGAGACCCGCGACACCAATCAATACTACGACCAGAAAAAGCCTCAAAAATGGCCAACCGCGGCTGTTTCTTAGTAGGGTTTACCCAAATCAAGACCCACAGGATCAATATTTATAACGAAGCCTCGTGTAAAGGCTTCTCTAATACCGCAAGAACGATTGAATTACTTCCGGTCGTTAGCTATTCTTCGCAACCTTGACTAGGGGTTCTATTTTGGGGCCTGAGTCTAAAAAGGAGACGCACCGTTTTTTGACACGCTGTTGATAACAGATGAGTAGTCGCAGAGAGGCCCGTGAGCGGGCCATGCAAGCCATGTACGCTTATACCACCGGTGGCGGAGACGCCGACCATGTGGTTAATACTATCATTAATGATCAGCTTGGAACGGATCAAACAGCGAAGGACTTCGCCACAAAAATTTTTCTACGCTCTCTTGCTATCGCAGAAGAGGCCGATGAAATCGTAGAGCGATACACTAAAAACTGGGAATTGTCGCGGATTGCCCTCATTGATCGTTTGTTGTTACGAATGGCCATTTGTGAAATGCTGCGATTCGAAGACATTCCCCCGAAGGTGTCGATCAATGAAGCCATCGAGGTGGCCAAGAGGTACAGTACCAACAAGAGCGGGAAATTTATAAACGGCATATTGGACGCCGTTCTATTAGATTTCCAAAAGGACGGCCGGCTCAAGAAAACAGGCAGAGGCTTAGTGGGAATGGAGTCGATATTAGAGCGTCGGGAAGGTGATACAAAGTGATAACATCCACCGTTATTCAGACTGAGAGAGACCGGACATGGGGCTGATTGCAATCGGAGATATTCATGGCTGTGCCCTGACCATGGAGGCACTTCTCAAGGCGCTGAACCCGGGGAAGGATGACCACCTCGTTTTCATCGGAGATTATATCGATCGCGGTCCAGACTCAAAAGGAGTGATCGATCGCCTGATGAAGCTAGAAAAAGAGCATAAGTGCACATTCTTGCGAGGAAACCACGAAGAGCTAATGCTGGGCTACCTCGACAATGGCGAATATGATTTATGGGCCATCAACGGAGGCATGACAACTCTGGACAGCTACGGCGCAAACGGAGATGGGTCCGTGATTCCCGAGGAGCACATTCAATGGGTTCGAGATACAGAACTGTATCTGGACACCGAGGACTATTTCTTCGTGCATGCTGGCCTGAAGCCGGGGCTGACCATAGCAGAGAATCTGGAGGAAGGCGACCCGATGGTTTTTCTTTGGGAGCGCGGTCATCTAAAAGCGACCGAATTACCATGGGAAAAAACAGTGATCTGCGGACATACACCGGTATCCGCACCGATGAATACTCCGCAACTCATAAATATTGATACTGGCTGTGTTTTTTACACCCACCCTTCGCTAGGACATCTCACGGCCGTTCGTCTTCCTGAGCGGAAGTTTACGACGATTCCGTTCATGGGCTGAGACCCATAGTCTGCACGCTGTTCCGGAGAGCGAGCCTCGGCCTGCACGCCTAGGCGCCAACAGGTCAATAAGGAATCCACAACCCAAGCCTGAGATTGGGTCGAGATGTGGCGATCTCGCTATAAAAAACCCATCGCCGGTTGCGTGCTGAAACAAGTCGAATGAATGGCTCAACCACCAATTCAAATCGACGATCTCTCTCGGCTCGCGATTCGCGTTTTGAAAATGAAAGGCCTGGACCTGCACGCAATCCGACGTCAAGATCAACTCCTCGATACGGAGCTTCTCGCACAAGCCGATTAAGTCCGAGCAGGCGCAGGGAGATACCCGGATAGAACACCACACGGGAAGTGCGCGCGCCCTTCATAAAAATGGGGCTGAGGTCAGACAAGACTACAAGCTCCGTCGAAAACAGCGACCTGGCGGACAATAGCCCTACCTGAAACCCCATTCCATCAACAAAGGAAACACCACCGATTATATAGTCCCCATAAGGCTCAACGCCTTGCCCTGCAGCGGATTTCGCTGAAAATAAGCATACCACGAGAAGCATTGTAACGAGACCCGTCGAGAGGATATTCAGCCAGTCTTTACGCAGAAATAGAAACAAAACCTGTTAACGGAGTTTATCGAGCGGATTTTAGAGTTGCCGGCCGTTTCAGCCGTCTTAAATATAGCCCCAATCTCATGGCCTTACGATGTGGTATAGTGGGTCTTCCTAATGTCGGGAAGTCCACTCTTTTTAACGCGCTCAGCCAGGCTGGAGCGGAATCAGCGAACTATCCGTTCTGCACGATCGAACCGAACGTGGGAATGGTATCTGTTCCCGACGAACGCCTTACCAATCTAGGAACGATCAACAAGTCCGTAAAGGTGGTGCCCACGACCATCGAGTTCGTGGATATTGCGGGGCTCGTGGCGGGTGCCTCCAAAGGAGAGGGGCTTGGCAATCAGTTTCTCGGTCACATCCGAGAAGTAGACGCCATCGTGCATGTGGTTCGCTGCTTCGAAGACGAGAACGTTGTGCACGTTTCAGGACAGGTAGACCCTGCCAGTGATATTGAGGTGATTGAAACCGAGTTGCTTCTCAAAGATCTGGATGCGGTAGAAAAGCGCGTCGATAAGTCAGGTAAAGTGGCGAAGGGTGGTGATCAGAGTCTCAAGAACGAGCACGCCTTCTACGAGCGCCTTCTCGCGTTCATTTCAGATGGTACCCCCGTCAGAAACCTTGAGGTCAACACGCTGGAGCAAGAATGGCTCGACTCGCTCTTTTTGCTGAGCAACAAGCCTGTGGTGTATGCTGCAAATGTTGGGGAAGAAGAGATAATTGATGGGAATGCACATGTGGAAAAAGTAAGAGAGATCGCAGCGGAGGAAGGTGCCGGGGTCGTGATCGTATCGGCCGAGCTTGAGGCCCAGATCGCAGAGCTCGAAGACGACGAAAAAGGACTTTTTCTGGAGGAGATGGGACTAGAGGCTTCTGGATTGGATCGCCTCATCATGGGGGCGTATGAGCTTTTGGGATTGATCACCTTTTTTACAGCTGGTCCGAAAGAAACCAGAGCCTGGACGATCAAAAAGGGAACGAAAGCCCCAGGTGCCGCCGGCCAGATCCACACAGACTTCGAGCGCGGGTTTATTCGGGCCGAGACAATCAAATATTCAGATTACGTCGAGAAAGGAGGCGAGTCGGGCGCAAGAGACTCCGGGGTGATGCGCTCGGAAGGGAAAGAGTACACCGTTGTGGACGGTGATGTAATCCTTTTTCGCTTCAACGTCTAGCAGGTTCTTTCTAGCGAGGCCGAGATTTCGAAGACCGCTATTTTCCGAGTCTTCCGAAGTACACGACGACAATAGGTGTACCCAACCGGCGAGCAGGGGCCTTAATAGATGGCTCCAAAAGCGCGATTTCGTCTAAATAGTACGACAAACGGTACCCCATTCTAACTCCGTATCCGGTTGATGCGTCCTCACCAAATCTTGCCCCAAACGCGATAGAAGCCGCAAAACCGGGTTGAACGTGGCCATTCTTAATTCCGCTGATCACATCGTGGGTGGGTTCGGACTCGTCCAGAATATGGTTTCCGTTTTTGTCTTCGAAATAGGGATATACCCAACCCAGCAAGGGACCGGCGGAAAACGAGACGAACGGACGGAAATTATCCTCGATCTTGTTTGCGAAAATCCGTCGCTCTGCGCCGACCAGCAAAGGGATCTCTAGCAGATAGTTGGCTTTGTTTGGTACATCCCGCTGACCAAAACGATCGAAAAAGGCGACCTCACGCTCATCTTTGGCAGCAGAGATACCAATCTCAACCGTGAAAGCGCGGCGCTCGGTCACATTTTTAGAAATGTATCCACCCAACCCGAACCCGCTATTTGTCAGCAACAATTGAAACCCTTTGTCCAAAGAGGATCTCGCCGAGTCTGCTGACTGAGCGGATACACCCCCAGGCACACCCGAAAGGAGCGCAAGAAGCAGAAAAGAGATTTGAAGTCGCCGCATAGCGTGCACAACAAGTTGGTGGTCCTAAGTTTGCGCCGACCTCTCTCAGGGAGAAAATCGCGAGATCTGAAAACAGAATGCCCAAAGGATTGTTCACGAGCAAGGCAATTCAAGGTCTGTCCTCTGAAGGCCATAGATGGCCCAGCACAACGGACGTATTAGCAGAAGGCTACAGAAACGACGGACCCAGCCATCATTCTGCGGCGTTAAAAAACAAAACCAACTACCCCAGCTGATTGGATTTTCGATTTCTCATAGCTAGGCGCTACCTGTCCAGCTCGCACTCAACTTCTTTGATCACACGGATCACGGGCATTTCCGTTGTTGGCGTTGCGCTAGGCGTTGCAGCGCTGGTTGTTGTTCTGTCAGTATTGAATGGATTCTTCGATTTCGTACGCGATATGCTCGTCTCGTATGATCCGCATGTCCGGATCGTTTCTGTCGAAGAGCGTGGAATACAGACTGCAGATTCGCTCATTGATCTTGCGCTTTCACACCCAGACGTCTTGTCCGCCACCGCTTACGTCGAGGGCAAGGCGATGCTACTTCATGAAGGGGCATCCGATGTGAACAAGGTCGTCATCGTGCGGGGTGTTGAAGAGGATGCGCTATCCGGCGAAGACGGCGTAGTCGCTGGAACCACATTTGGGAGTTTTGACGTCAGTAAAAGAGAGGGCCCTCCAGGAATCGTTCTTGGACAACGTCTTGGGGAGCGCATGTTGTTGACGCCGGCGGGCGGGAGCGCGGACGCGAGTCGAGTGGCCCTGTTGTCTGCTCCGGCTATCGAGCGCATGTATACCCGTGTTCTGTCGAGCTCCCCCATGCGCCAATTCGAGGTTCGAGGGCTTTTTCAACTGGAGTCAGTCTTTGACGAGAGCCACGTCTTTGTTTCTTTAGGCGAGGCGCAACGACTATTTCTCATGAGCGGAAGGGTCTCCGGTGTGGAATTGAGACTAAAAAACTTGGATCAAGCAGATGAGGTTAAGGCTTGGCTAGGTGCGAGGCTGAGCAATACAGCTTATGAATCGAAAACCTGGTACGACCTACAAAAGTCCCTGTATGACGTGATGCGTCTCGAGAAATTTGGAGCATCTCTCGTTCTTTTTCTGATCGTAATTGTGGCGGCTTTTAATATCGTTGGCTCGCTGACCATGATCGTTATTGAAAAAAGGAGAGACGTCGGTGCACTTCGGGCGATGGGAGTGAAGCGCAAAGACGTACGCAACATATTCTTAGCAGAAGGACTGCTGATAGGGCTCCTCGGTAGCGGCGCAGGCGTATTTCTTGGGCTGGGCCTGGCGCTGGCGCAAAAGACATTTGGGCTCGTAACCCTTCCAGGCGCCGGCACTTTTTTGATCGACGCATATCCAGTTTCTATTAGTCCGCTAGACGTGATGTTGATAGGATTTCTAGCACTTGTTCTCTGTGTCTTGGCGGCATGGTATCCAGCAGCAAGAGCGGCAGCAATTCAGCCGGCGAGTGCAGTGAACATGGATGGCTGATGAGATCGGCGAATTATGGTTTGCCGGTCAGTATCCTCGTGGCGAGGGAAGATTTTGGCTGAAATTGAGCAAATCTGGAAAAAAGGGGCAGACTTCACAGAAATTCGGCAGAAATCAGGGTGGTTTGGACCCCACTATTGCTTGCGCTGCGTACTTCCCGCGCTGTATATTTGCGGTTCTGTACCGGAATACCGCTCAGACTTTGTTTGCGCCAATCGCCCCACTAGCGAATAGCGCATTTTTTTACAACGCCAGACCCCCGGATTGATGGCGAGAAGAGATGAACTTACTGGCAAAGGCCCTGTAGCTGGAAACCACGTTTCCCATGCACACAACAAGGCCAAGCGAACCTTCAAGATTAACGTCCAGAAGAAACGCTTTTTTGTCCCCGAAGAAGATCGTTGGGTAACGCTGAAAGTTTCTGCGAAGACCATCAAGACGATCAACAAGAAAGGCATTTTCGCCGTGCTTCAAGATGCACGCGCGAAAGGTGTCAACGTTTGACCGATAGGTAGATAATTATGGCTAAAGGAAAAGACGTTCGTACGAAAGTAATTCTGGATTGCACTGAAGCTCCCGGCACATCCCGGTATGCGACGATGAAAAACCGTCGTAATTCACCGGATCGCCTGGAATTGAAGAAGTACAATTCGGTCCTTCGTAAGCACACGATTCATAAAGAGACCAAATAAGTCTCTTGCGACCCCCCTGGGTCGTACCCACCAGTTGAAACTGAACTGAAATGGCAAAGAAGCAAACATTCGGCGATAAGGTTCTCGCTCAGAAACGAGACGCCAAGAAGATGGCCAAAATCGTTATCGCCGAGAAAAAAGAAAACGGACATTATAGCTACCGCCATAAAATGGTGGATTTGAACGATGTCAAAAGCGAACTGGCAGCAGCCAAGTCTCGCTAGTCTATAAAATTGCGGCCAATGGTCGCACGGTTCGGGGTGTAGCGCAGCCCGGTTAGCGCATCTGCTTTGGGAGCAGAGGGTCGCAGGTTCGAATCCTGCCACCCCGACATTAAAATCGGTTCGTTCCTAGCGGGACGAGCCGATTCTTTTCTGCGGCTGTCGTTCAGCACGCTATGCCATAGATAGAATAGAGCATTATCTTTCGGCCCCGTTCTTTTACATCCTGCGCCCGTAGCTCAACTGGATAGAGCAGTGGACTTCTAATCCGCAGGTTGCAGGTTCGAGCCCTGCCGGGCGTACGAACCTCAGCAAAGCAGCAGGAAGTGTTCATCTGTAACGATGAACTACCATGGCGCACTGAGTAAACTGGTGACGTGGCCGAGTGGCTAGGCAAGGGTCTGCAAAACCCTGTACGGCGGTTCGAATCCGCCCGTCACCTCAATGGTCTTCAGGCCGGTGCGTAGCATCGGGCTGAGGACCATTTTAGTATGTGGGTGCGGATGAGAAAGGAGTTCAAAAAAGAAACGCGAAGCGTTGTGACTAACGATACTCAAAGGTAATGGCATTGACCGTGTCAACAATGGCTCAAAAAGAAGACGAGATCCTGCAACTAACGGACGACGAACGGTGAAAACCAGTGTCGCGAAATGATCTTGTCGGCACGCAGACACGCTACTCACCATATTAAATTGAAGATCCTGAAATCGAGAAAGATGTACGCGAGGATGAGCGCCCTGTTGAAGGCATATCAGTCGATCGCTGACAGTATTTCCAATCAGTAGTTGTGAGCGAACAGCAAAGCAGAACCGCTCACGGCATAATCAGAGGTGCTGTCAAGCGGTTTAAGAATTAGTTAAGGACCCTCTCGGGAAAATCAATCATGGAATCCTAACCCCGTAACGCACGTTCAATTTCGGGTACTCAGAACACGCAGTTTGCTACCACACGAGTGAAGTAAGCGCTCCCCCAAAAATGGCCCGATGTTCCGGCGCACGGCCGCCGACAAAGTTGTTCTAATGGAAACTGTAATTGCAACCATAGTTGTTCTCCTCCTTGCTTTTGGATTGATTTCCTTGCGCATCCTATTCGTGAAGGACGGCGAATTTAAAGGGACGTGCTCGACCAACAATCCCATGCTGGCCAAGAAATTGGGACCGTGCGTTGCGTGCGGAAAGAAGCGGGGAGAACCATGCCTCAAAGAAGCAGCAAAGCAGCTCTAGATAATCGGACAAGAAGAGCTAGTCGTACAAGAAGGCGGAGAACCCGGATGATTGCATCTCGAGGAATGCACCGTCTTCCCCTGCCACCACAAAGAAAGCTTCAAGAGTTGGATCCGCCTCGACGATAGCCATCGCGCGCTCAGCCCCCATAACCATGAACGCCGTCGCCAGACCGTCCGCGGTCATACAGCTGCTGGCCGTTACCGAAGCGCTTAGCAAGGAACTGATTTTCGGATATCCTGTGGCGGGGTCGATCGTATGGACATATTTTTGTCCATCGCTCACGTAGAAATTTCGATAATTCCCCGAGGTTGCCATCGCGGCGTCGCCAAGCTGTACTATTTCCTGTGTCGTGGGGTCGGACAGTGCAGATTCTGAAGGTCGCTCGATTCCGACACGCCAGGGTCGGCCCTCAGGATGCTGCCCCCTCGTTCTGACCTCGCCTCCGATCTCGACGAAATAGTCATTCGTTCCTCGCGCGTCAAAAAACTCACTGATGACATCCACTCCGTATCCTTTCGCGATAGCACTGAAGTCAAGACTGGCGCCACCATTTCCCTTCTGAAGCGAGTCCCCAGAATCACTAAGGAGAAAGCTCTCAAAGTCTACCAGCCCCACGAGTGAATCAATGATAGAGCTATCTGGCACCACATCCATCAGGTCCGGACCGAATCCAAAGGCAGAAACGAGGGGCCCCACCGAAGGATCGAACGCGCCACCGGTAAGCCCATATATCTCTCTAGACCGTTCAAACACGATGCGAAAATGCTCGTCAGTATCAAACCATTCGCCCGGCAGAGAGCCAGCGTTAATCGTAGATATTACGGACGAATCGATATAGGTGGATAGAGATTGATTTACTTCAGCAAGCAACGCCTCAACTAATTGCTGATCCGGTTCTACGGACGCTGCGAGGCCTCGATACATCACCTGGTAGGTGGTCCCCATTGTAGTGCCAGAGAAGCGCTGAGCGTCCGTGGCTGCTGGGGTGCATCCGGCGAGAAGAAAAAGCACAAGGCCGAACAGGCCAGCACAGGAGCCCACTATGCCCTTCGTCGAACCCTTCGCGCTACTTCTCAAAAGTAAAGGGTGTCGCATTACTTGGATCTAGATTTAATCAGGGCCGGGTCGTTTACCCGAAGTCATCGAAGTCTACATTTTCGTCGGGTACTCCCATATCAGAAAGCATTCCAAGACTCGCATTGAGCATGGGGCCAGGACCACAGAGGTAGTACTCCACTTCTTCGGGCTCCTCGTGTTTACTCAGGTATTCGTCGTGCAACACTTGATGAATAAATCCTGTGGAGCCTGTCCAGTTGTCTTCTTCTTTGGGCTCAGAAAGTGCAATGTGATAAGAGAAGTTCGGGAAGGCCTCCTCGATTGCTCGAAATTCTTCGGTGTAGAACAATTCTTTAGCCGATCGCCCACCGTACCAGTACGAGACCTTGCGCCCGGTCTTGAGTGTGTGAAAGAGGTGATACAGATGAGAGCGCATCGGAGCCATCCCCGCACCGCCACCGATGTAAACCATTTCGTTCTCGGTGTCCTTGATGAAGAACTCACCATATGGACCCGAAATGGTCACTTTGTCGCCAGCTTTGAGGTTGAAAATGTAAGATGAGCAGACGCCGGGATTTACGTCCATAAATCCGCCTTTGGCACGGTCCCAGGGCGGTGTGGCGATACGAATGTTGAGCATCACGATATTACCCTCGGCCGGATGATTGGCCATCGAATACGCTCTGACAACTTCTTCTTTCGAGGTCATTTTCATATCCCAAACATTCATCCCATCCCAATCCTCATGGTATTCGGGCTGAATGTCAAAGTCCTTGAACGGGATCTCGCAAGGTGGCACATCAATCTGAATGTATCCGCCAGACTCGAAGTCCAGTATTTCGCCATCAGGAAGCTTGACCACAAATTCCTTGATGAATGTGGCGACGTTGTCATTGCTCACGACCTCACACTCCCACTTCTTGATGCCGAACACCTCTTCAGGCACCTGAATAGTCATATCAGACTTAACCTTCACCTGGCAACCAAGGCGCCAGTCTTCCTTCATTTCTTTCCGGGTGAGGTGAACCGCCTCGGTGGGAAGGACCTCTCCTCCTCCATCGAGAACCTGACACTTGCACATTGCGCACGTACCGCCTCCACCGCAGGCAGAGGGAAGAAACACGCTTTGCTCATTCAGGGCACCGAGTAGCGTGGAGCCGGGCTGAACGATTACGGGGTTCTCACTATCGCCATTTATAATCAGCGAAATGTCGCCCGATGGGATCAGCTTTTCTTTTGCGTATACCAGCAATCCGACCAGAACCAGGACCAGAAGGCCGGCCGTTGCGACACTGGCTATAACGACTGTTAGGATTTCCATAAAGTCCGTCATCTAAATTTTCTACTTCACTACAGGCTGATGCCTGCGAAACTCATAAAGGCCAGACCCATCAGCCCGGTCACAATAAATGCGATGCCGAGTCCCCTTAAGGGTGCAGGAATGTGGGAGTAGCGTAGCTTCTCTCGAATCGATGCCAAAGCTACTATCGCCAGAAAGAACCCAAATCCCGAGCCAAGCCCGAATACGACTGTTTCGTCAAACGCATATTCACGTTCGACCATAAACAGGGATCCCCCAAGAATGGCGCAGTTCACCGTGATCAGGGGTAAGAATATTCCGAGAGCGTTGTAAAGTGGAGGGAAAAACCGTTCGACAATGATCTCGACCAGCTGCACCATCGAGGCGATGGCAGCGATAAAGACGATGTATTGCAGAAACGTGAGATCCACCTCGGCAAGAGAAGGGGAAATGAAAGCAAGAGCCCCCTCCTTCAAAAAGTACGTGTTTACCAGCCAGTTGATGGGGGCCGTAATGCCGAGCACGAAAATGACGGCAACTCCCAGGCCAACGGCCGTTTTGACCGTCTTCGATACTGCAAGAAATGAACACATGCCCAAGAAATAGGCAAGGATCATGTTCTCCAGGAAGGCCGACTTAATAAAAATGTTTACGAGATCCATTTCGGTAGCTGTTTAGGCAAGTCTGTTGCTTCAATTCGGTGTCAGGAGGCGTCAACCAGTTTCGGATTCTTGTGTCGCTGAACCCATATCACAATGCCGATGATGAACATGGCAGCGGCAGACGTCAGCATGATGCCGTTGTTTTCATACCCCATTTCGTAGAGGGCATCCGGAACGACCTGATACCCAAACAGAGATCCAGCACCAAACAGTTCTCTGAAAAACGACACGATGATGAGAATAACTCCATATCCAAAACCATTGCCAATCCCGTCTAGCATTGCGGCCGAAGGCTTGCTCGACATAGCCAAAGCTTCGAGTCGACCCATTATGATACAGTTGGTAATGATCAGGCCGATGTAGACTGATAGCTGCCTGCTGACATCGTAGGCAAAAGCCCTCAGCACCTGATCAACAAGAATCACGAGTCCCGCTATCACAACTAGCTGAACGATCATGCGGATACGCGAAGGAATGGTGTTTCGGATGGCCGATATGATGACGTTCGACAACACGAGCACAACCATCACGGAAAGCGCCATGACGAATGCAGTTTTGAGCTGCGTTGTTACCGCGAGAGCAGAACAAACGCCGAGCACCTGGATGGTAATCGGATTGTCATCACTAAAAGGATCCGTCACGAGCCGCTTGTTTTTCGGCGACCAGAATGGCTCCTTTGCTACGACGTTATCTATGCTAGATTCAGCGTTCATTGTTTGTTAAGAATTAAGGGCCGTCAATATCTTCTTGTAACGGGCGACTTCTTCGCTCATCATCTTGTTCACCCCGTTCACGGTCATGGTCGCGCCGGTCAGGCCGTCGGCTTCGTGCAGTTCGTCTGCCACATCATGGCCGGAGCCCTTTAAGATTGTAACAGAAAGAAACTCTCCGCCGTCTCCGAACAGTTTTTTACCCCGAAACTGGGCCTGAAATTCCGAGGTGTTGATTTCCGCTCCCAAGCCTGGCGTTTCTTTTTCATGTTCAAAAATGACGCCTGAAATGGTGTCGAGATCACCCTCAAGAGCCAAAAAAGCTGAAATACCGCCCCACAAGCCCTTTCCCTGAAGGGGAATGATGTAGCGAATCTGTCCTTCTCTGCTGAACTCGTATATGGGGAAACTTCTGCTCTCATCCGAGACCTTCATTTCCTTTTTTATGTCCAACTCGAAGGCCACGACGCCGCCTAGCTCGTTTCCTTCAATGTCGTAAACGCGTTCTGTGATAAAGGAGTTGTAATCCTCTTCGAGCGTAAGTGGATCAACCTGCATGACGCTCTGCAAAATGGCGGCGCGTTTCGCCTGGGCAATATTTCGTTCTTGCATGGGACGAAGACCGCTCGCAGCAACTGCCAAGAGAACGGCTACAAGTCCTGTAAATAAGATCGCGTAGCGCAGAGTATAGGAGTTAGAGTGCACGGCTGACCCTTCTTTTAATGTTGGACTGCACGACAAAGTGGTCGATCGTAGGAGCGAACACGTTCATAAGCAAAATGGCGAGCATCCATCCTTCCGGATACGCAGGGTTGAGCGCACGGATGATCATGCCGAGTATTCCTATGAGGAGGCCATATATCCATTTCCCGGTGTTCGTCTGGGCAGCTGTCACGGGATCGGTGGCCATAAATACAGTGGCAAAAAGCATCGAGCCCATCACCATATGAAGATAAGCGGGAATCCCAACGAAGAACGATATGCCGGCCATCGAAAAGACAGCGCCCGCAGCAAGCGCTCCGATAACAACACTCAGCATGATGCGCCAGCTCGCAATACCGGTGAAAAGCAGGATAAGGGCGCCGATACCAATGGCAATGACGGAGGTCTCTCCAATCGAGCCAGGCACGGTACCAATTATCATACTAACCAGATCAAAATCCAGGAAGGAAACAGACGCTAGAGCTTGAGCGCCACCCTCGTACGCTACGCCAAGTGGCGTAGCACCGGAGAAGCCATCTACGAAAAGCGAAGCATCGCCGGCAACCCAGACGGTGTCACCAGACATGTAGGTCGGATAGGCAAAAAAGACGAATACACGTGCGAGGAGTGCCACATTCATGATGTTCATCCCTGTACCTCCAAACGCCTCTTTCCCGATGATTACTGCAAACGCAGTTGCCAAAGCAACCATCCACAATGGGACGGTGGGCGGCATAATCAGCGGAATGAGCATTCCCGAAACGAGGAAACCCTCATTAACGGGGTGCCTGCGGATCATCGCAAAGATGAATTCGATGCCGAGACCAACGCCGTACGCTACGGTAACAATCGGCAGGACCTTCAAGGACCCGAAAAGAAATTTATCCGTGAAGCCATCCGCGAGAGCCGTGAACTCGCCCATGGCGAGAAAATGCTGGTGACCCACATTCCAGATCCCGAACAAGAGTGCAGGAATCAGGGCGACCACAACGGTGAACATGGTCCGCTTGAGGTCGATCCCGTCTTTTATGTGGGTCCCCTTGGACTGAGTCCCAGATACAAACAAGAAGGTCTCTAGCGCCTCAAACCCGTAGAAATAATTCTCGAGCTTTCCGCCTTCCTCAAAGTGAGGCTTGACCTTGCTTATCAGATTCTCAAATACTTTCATGGTCAGTTTTTATAGACCTTTAATTCTGTGAATCAGCCTTCTAGCCGGACAAGGTCCAGGCCCGCTCTCAATATCTGCTGAACCGGCTGTTTGGACGTACAGACGAACTCGCATAGAGCGAGGTCCTCTTCAACTACTTCGTAAATGCCCAGGCCTTCCATCTGCTCAAAATCCCCGAACAAGATGGACTTGATCAGATATTGAGGGTAGAGGTCCATTGGGACGACTTTCTCGTATTCCTGACTCATCACGAAAGCGCGCTCATCACCATGATTGTTGGTGTTTACGTGGTATTCGCGGTTCGGTCGCAAAAAGGATAAAAATGTTCTCGACAGACTCGGGCGCTTATATGAAGGAACGAGCCATCCCATAAACTCGGGCTTGTCACCTGCTTCAATGACGGTAACCTGATCGTCGTAAAGGCCGACGAAGCCGTCTTTTTCGATTGCAGTGCCCGTAAGTGCATTTCCACTTACAACGCGCACACCGTCTTGCTTGAGGTGGCCTTTAATGAGCGTTTCAACGGAAGCGCCAATTCTGGTTTTGAAGTATCCCGTGTGATCTGTTTCAGATCCTGTCAGCGCGAGGGTCCGCTTTGCATCGTAGATGCCCTCAGAAAAAAGCTTCCCGATGATAGCTACGTCTTGCGGCTTAACCGTCCAGACCACATCTCCTTTGTTAATAGGAGCAACATGGTGAATTTGGACGCCGACGTTGCCAGCAGGGTGAGGGCCAGAAAATGCAGTTACCTTCACGCCTTCCGCCCTGGTAAACACCTCAGAAGAGTTCGGTCCAACGCCGAGGTGGACATTCCCGGAGGTCAACTTGCTCAGTACCTGAAGCCCGTTTCGAAAAGCATCTTCTTTGCCTTCGATGAGAATGTTATGGTCAGGCGCGACGGGTGCGGTATCGAAGCAGGAGATAAAAATGTCTCTCGGAGTTGCCTCCGGATCGGCCATCGTATTAAACGGGCGCTGCTTCAGGAGCGTCCATGCGCCAGACTGCAGAAGAAGATCCACGACGTCTTCTCGCGAGCCTGAAGCCAGGTCGACCGAAGGAAATCTGTGGAACTCAATCTCCGCATCGGCGGAGAGTACCACTTCTGAAATGGCTCGCTTTTGGCCTCGACGTATCTCGACTACTTCACCACTGACAGGTGCAGTGAACTGCACTCTTGGGTTTGGTTTGTCGAAAAAGAGAGGCTCACCGGCAAGTACCCTTGAACCCTCTGCTACTGCGAGTTTGGGGATAGGGCCGACGCCAATAACGTCTGAGGGCTTCAGCGAAAAGAGCTGTGGTTGTCGGACATTTAAGAACTCGCTTTTCGGTTTGCCGAGTATCTTAATGTCGAATCCGCTAGAGAGTTTGATCACACAATTATCCAAGTGAAAATCGACAAGCGCGAAAGGTTAAAAAACATGGTGTTAGGTATCAATCGGCAATTGACTATTTCACAATAGACTCGTATTTCTGCCAATTTCGAAGAAGGGCCAGTAGAAGAGCGATTGGGTGGTTAAAAAGTCCATTTAAAGCCCAATTGCCTATTAATTCAAACCTCTAAAGGTGCTTTTGTATACTTCTTAGCCCGTCGATGGAATGCGACTAAACTAATTTCGAACCCTGTGAACAAATCATTTTGCACACTCATCGTTTTGCTCTTCATGAACGCTCCACTAAGCCAGGCGCAAGAGTTTGCCAACTTTGCCCGCTATGAAGCTCAGAATGTGAGCCTTCCAGAAACAAAACCGGGCGAGCATCGGGTTGTTTTTATGGGAGACTCCATAACGGAGGGCTGGAGCAATTCGCTTCCAGAATTCTGGGAAAGCAGAACGTATGTGAATCGTGGAATCAGTGGTCAGACGACCCCTCAGATGCTCATTCGATTTCGTCCTGACGTCATCGATATTGGAGCAGACATCGTAGTAATCTTGGCAGGTACAAACGATATAGCGGGAAATACGGGTCCGACCACGCTACAGGCAATTCTCGGAAACGTCTCGTCCATGGCTGAAATCGCTCAAGCGAACGACATCGCGGTAATCATCTGCTCGGTGCTTCCAGCCGCAGACTATCCCTGGCGTCCGGGACTCTCGCCGAATGAGAAGATCCCGGCCCTGAATGCCATGCTACAGGCCTATGCCTCAGACAATGATTTCTACTACCTGGACTACTTCGGCCCTATGGATGACGGCCAGAACGGCATGATCGAATCGCTGACTACGGATGGCGTGCATGTCACCCGGTCAGGTTACTTGCTGATGAGCGAAATGGTCGAAGCGGCGATTTCCGAGACTATTCGTTCCTCAAAACCTCTGCCGGATTCGCAGTGACAAACTTCCGAACCTGGGTAGATACCGTTAGTGTGGCGGTTTCGATGAACCGGTGAATGGTTTTGGCTACGTCTTCCTTGATTCCGCTCATAAAATGATCCGCCTGGAATGAATCAAATGTGACGTTTGGAAAGCGTTTTTCGAATTGTGCCCGGTAATCCGTTTCGTTTTCCAGCTTGTCGAGCTCCAGCAACTCATCGCCACGCCCGTAGAGACACAGCGCGGGTTTGGATGAGCAAAAGGATATTTTTGGTCGGTTGTGAAGGATGTATTCCCTGGCGATTCTTCCCATGGCGACACGCTCAAACGTCATGATGCCAAAGTGATCAGGGCCCTTGTCGATTTCCGGGAAAAGGTGATCGAGAATCACGTAAGCAAGATCGCCCGAAGACTCTGGCCAAGAGACTCCCCGTTCCTGCCAGTAGATCTTCAATGCCCCTGCTGGAGTCGCCGTCTGCTGTAGATGGTATATGGCATTGACAAAAACCAGACGGTCTAGCAGGTCGGGCTCGGAATTGAGAATATGAAAGAGCGGCATGGAGCCTGAACACGTGCCAATTCCAATCAGTGGTAAGTGCGGGTGTCGTGTTTTAAGTCTCCTGGCCAGTTCGCGGGTGTCATCGAAGGAGGATTTGAGCGAAAACTTCCCCTCAGACTTATCGTGGCCACGGTAATTGAATGAGACCACTCTGTACCCCTGTTTCACGAGGTAAGAAAACTGCCTGCCGAATAGAATGAAGGAGCCTCCTATTAAGGGGGGAATGAGGAGAATGCCCTTTTCGGCGGCTGGAGTATGAAAGTGTGCCACGACGATTTTCGTGCCATCATTGGTTACAAAATGCTCGCGCTCAATTGCAGGTTTGCGCTTTGTAGTTGGTCTTGATCCTGTTTCCATCGACTTTTTCCTGGGGCCCTGCCATCATCGTTCAGGTCCACCGTGCTTGTTCATTTGACTGGTGTCAGTCAGATACACGTAGAGGACGCAAAACCGGGATCATCGGAGTGGTCCGCAAGACCACCAACCAGAAGGCGCGTTCGACCTGGGGTGATCGTGAATAGTCAGCTAGATATTGTAGAAACGCGTTGTCCGGCGTATTCACGAACGATTTTGCGAGCTGTGGCAGCATTTCGTCGGTCTCGGGAATTCATCGGTGGCAACGAATAGGCGGCAATGAAATGGGGATTTGCCTTGTGGCGCAGGCCAAGGGCTTCACGCGTTTTGGCCAATTGATAGTGTGCAACAGGGAGGGAAGGATTAAGAGAAACAGCCCTCTCTAGATGTTTCAGAGCGCGTTCGGAAGGCCTTGAAGGAAGACCTCCCAAAAGCCGGTTTGCAACGATGCGTTGAAGCCTATTGAGATTGGCAACTTCGCGATAGTACATACCCAACGCGATGTGGGGAAGAGCGTACGCGCTGTCCAGTTTTATTGCTCGGAGAGAATACTCCTCTACCTTCCGTCCGATCTTGACCTTCGTTCGACCCTTACTGAACACGGCCAGGTTCCCTGTGGCTGCAGCTCTATAGAACCAGGATTCTGCTCGACTAGGGAAGTTCACGGTGAGCAGCTCCGCGAACTTCAGTGCATTCTTTACGGCTCGTCGCGCCTCCTCGTCATGTCCTTCGGACTTCAAATCGTTTGCCGCATCATTCCACGCTCGGGCTAGGCGAATCAGCACATCAGCGTTTTCTTCTCCGCTCTCAAACGCCTTGATGTAATGCTTAATAGCCCCTTCAGTATCGAAGGATGCATAGCGCAGGTCACCCTCGTTCAGGTGATTTTCTACCGACTGCGCCGAAGAACTCATAGTGAGTAGCTGAATGACTACGAAAACCAAGTTGCGAAAGGAAATCATTGCGTCCTCTGGATGGGATGTGTTTTCAGGCTGTTTCTCCCAGACACGAAGAACACTCCCGTCGCAGATCAAAATGGTCTACTGATCCCTGAATCCGGCAAGCTGCGTGTATTGAACTAAGCAACACGACAGCGCAGCCACCCCACATCCGGGAAACGCACCATGACCCTCTCACAAAACGTCCGACTTCGCTCCTACGTACTCGCGTTTTTCTATCTCGTGCAAGGAATTCCGATGGGATTCGTTTCAATCGGGCTCACCGGGTACCTGGTCGCCGCTGGTGCGAGCAGCGAAGAAATTGCTACCCTATTGGCCGCTGCGTGGGTGCCCTGGGCTCTCAAGATGGTCTTCGCGCCAATGATGGACAGACGCCAGTCATCACCGATGGGAAGACGTCGCCCGTGGCTGGTCCTGGCTCAGGCTGGCATGGTCCTCAGTTCGGTCGTGCTCCTTTTTTCGGGTGAACCTTCACTCCACTTGGTGCTGACGGCACTCATTATCGTCGTTCACAATGCCTTCGGATCTCTTCAAGACGTTGCTGTTGATGCCATGGCGGTTGATCTGCTGGCTCCAGAAGAACGAGGTCGCGCGAATGGTATCATGTGGGCTGGGAAAATCGGTGGTATGTCTATCGGAGCGGCCGGAGCGGGTACGTTATTAGCCACCGTTTCCTGGACCGCCGCGATTATGGTTCTTCTTATTCCAAGCTTTGTGGCAGCCCTTGCCGCATTGGTTATTCGCGAACAACAATCAGATGTGCGGCTGTCGATCCGACGGAATCGATTCGCACGCAAAGGCCGTACAGATCGGGAGCGCCTCCTCATGCCGCTCGTTTTTCGTGCGCTGAAGAAAGAGCAGGCCGCATGGCTGGCCGTGATGGCCCTGGTGGGATCGCTTCCTGCTCGAATGATGATCACGCTCGCCCCAACGTTCGTTGTTCAACACGTTGGTTGGTCAGAGGCGTCATTCGCACAGTTTGCGGGTGGACCAACGCTCATAGCGGGTGCCACAGGAGCCCTATTGGGAGGGTGGTTAGCAGACCGCTACAGCCGCAGAAGAGTGCTACTTCTCGGCACGATTCTTATCGGGCTCTTTCTCTTGATACTAGGACTCAGCCAGCCCTTGTGGCAGTCTTCAGGAGTCGTGATGACATCTATTCTGGGAATTACTGCGGCAGACATGATGGTCCGAATCACGCTTTTCTCTCTCTATATGGGAGCCTGCAGGCCCGCAATTGCGGCTACCCAATACACGATCTACATGGCTCTGGGGAATCTGTGCAATGTCGTGGGAAGTCTGGTAGTGGCCCTTCTCGGGTTATGGGTCGACATAGATATCGTGTTTATCGCAGGAGCTGCATTCTCGATCCTAACACTCATTCTTTTCAAGCAAATCAAATCAGCATCATGATTATCGATTATCCGACTAGTGAATTCGTCCGCTCAGTCATTCGGCGTTACAATCCGCCAACTGTTCCTCTTTCACAAATCAGAGAGAAGTACGAGCCGAATCGTTCCGTAAAAACGCTTACTGTCGGCTTCGTTGGCGATATTTGTCCGATTTCGGGGCGCTCTTTATCCATCGGAAAGGGCCTGAAGGAGATGCTCTCCAGTTGCGACCGATTGGTGGGAAATTTCGAAGGCCTCGTTGCAGCCAAACGCCCAAGAACTTTTCGCTTATTGCACGAGGAATCAATATTTGATTCCCTTCGCTGTCTTGCACCTTCAGATAAATGGCTACTGGGCGTAGCTAACAATCACGCGGGTGATTTCGGTGATGATGGTTTTGAAAGCACGTTGGAAAAATTGGATTCGAACTCATTTCCCTGGTTCGGAACGCTGGACCGGCCATTCGGAGATCTTGGTCACGGCATCGTGCTTTCGGCTTGGTCGATGTGGATGAATCGGGCAAACAATCGAATTCCTCGAACCGACCCAGGACCAATGGGGACCTTTTCAATTGCCTATCCTCATTGGGGGTTTGAATTCGTTGAAAAACCGGACCACACGATGCAGGTGCCAGAAGATTATGATATGGTCGTAGCACACCACACACACATGCCTCTTCCGATGGAAAAGAAAGAAGATGGTCGGTTGATAGCATGGTCTCTTGGTAATTTTTGTACCGGGAATCCTCTCAAGTCACTTAGCCGGGGTGCCGTCGTGATGGCAACCTTCGAACTGACGACCGTTCCCAGATTGCGGTCTGCACACTTCGAGCCGATCTCCATAACCCACTCGCAAGACGGAAACGTTGAAGTGCGGGTGACTTCCAGTAGTGCATCGAGCACTAATCTCACCCGATACGCTCACTAACGCTCTTATCGATACATTGTGATTGAACGCGGCAATTGCGTTCGAATACGGTGTTAGGAGTACGTTCTCATGAAAGACGTCACAATTTTAATCGAACGGTCCGTTGAGGGCGATGCGCAGGCATCAGATGAGCTTCTCAAGGCCGTTTACGAAGAACTAAAGCGTAGGGCACACGGGCAGAGAATCAGGTGGCACGGCAATCTAACCGTGAATACCACGGCTCTCGTGCACGAGGCATACCTGAAGTTAGTTAGTAGCGACGGAGAAGCATTTAAGAACCGTGGCCACTTCATGGCAACTGCCTCGAAGGCGATGCGCCAGATATTAGTTGACTACGCCAGAAGAAGCGATGCGTCGAAAAGAGGCGGTGCCGTCAACAAGGTTTCTCTCGAGGAAGGCTTGAACATTGCCTTACCTCCAGAAATTGCTGCCGAAGTGCTGGATTTGCATTCGGCGCTGGAAAAAATGGAACAGATTTATCCTGATCTCGCCCGAGTTGTGGAGTGTAAAGTGTTTGGCGGCATGAAGGTGGACGAAACGGCCGACGCTCTGGGAATCGGCACTGCGACTGTGAAAAGACGCTGGGCAATGGCTCAATCCTGGCTGAAAACTCGCCTGACTGATCCAATCAAAGACGCGCAATTGAAGGAGTCATGAGTAGTGCTGATTTCCATAGACTCGAAGAGCTTGTAGAAAAGCTCGAATCTATCAAAGGTCAGGAACGGCAGGCTTTTCTCAATCGAATAGAAAGGGAAGAGCCTGATCTGTACTTGCAACTACTTCGCCTTAGCGACACATCGTCTACCTACCTTGAAGAAGCTGGCCAGCGCATCTGGAGTGCGCTGGCAGAAAGCGGATCGATGGAGGGTGAGACCATCTTGCAGTATCAGATTGGATCGCCGATCGGAAGCGGAGGAATGGGGGTGGTGTATGGAGCGCTTGACCTCACACTCGATCGCGCTGTTGCGCTGAAGTTTCTACCGGATAGACACGACCCGGAATCAGAAGCAGTTGAGCGGTTCCTTCTCGAGGCGAGACTGGCAGCATGTCTGGATCACCCCAATGTCTGCCTAATCTATGAAGTGGAACGTACACCCGACGGCGTCCCATTTATCGCCATGGCTCGATATACCGGGAGTACGATCCGAGAGCTGATGATGTCCTCATCAATAGAGGAAGAAGATATTCGCTCCTACATTCGCCAGACTGCTTCAGGGCTGGCTGCAGCACATTCGAGCGGACTTGTGCACGGAGACATCAAGCCAAGCAACCTGTTTGTGACGGACGAGGGCGTCGTGAAGATTCTGGATTTTGGCATCGCACACGCAGTCAGCAATCCTCGCGCGGAGGGGAAAGACACAACGATATCAGGCACAGTCGCCTACATGAGTCCGGAACAGTCCCGCGGAGAAGAAACTGATGGTAGGTCTGATCTTTGGGCACTTGGCGCGGTTGCCTACGAAATGTTGACTGGAGAGCCTCCTTTTGGAAACGATGATGTGCGTGCGACTATCGAACGTATTCAAAACGACTCTCCACCAGCGCTAGCCGGCCATGTATCGACGGATTTGAGACGCCTGACCGAAAAATGCCTTCAGAAAGATCCGGAACGTCGATATACACACGCGTCTGAAATTCGCGAAGAACTGATTCCGGTCACTAGAGGGGTCTTCAGGCGACGATGGGTCATTCCCATTGCCAGTTTGCTGCTTCTTTTGTCGGCCATCATTTTTCAGGCATTCGGCACCGGAATTGAACCGGCGACGCTACACATCATACCGTTAGAATCGGGAGATCACCTTTCCGAGGTTGATGAACTTGCGGGTGGCCTCCTTGAGGCAGTCGCTGCTCAACTCGGGCCGGTTTCCGGTATCGAAGTCGTTCGCAGCGCCGGCTTCTCAGAAACCTTGCCCGACGAGGCATCATACCTTTCAGATGGAAGAGCAGACTATCTCCTGACGTTGGCTACCGGCGAGGGAGAAGAAGGAATCACACTGATCCCGTCAATCTATTCAAGATTGGAAAATCGTATAGTCTGGTCCAGAATCGTAGCATTTGACCCGAATGCGCTTCAGTCAATCAGAAACGAGGTCAGAGACAACGTGATTGCAGCGCTGTCTATTGAACTTCAAGTGGAAGAAGCCGCTCGATTTGGTTCGAACGAAACCGATAATTCCGAAGCCTTTCGGTTCTACCTGCACGGTTTGAATTATCTGAAATTGCGCCTTCCAAACCCGCTGGAAAATGCAATAGCTTCATTTGAGAGTGCCGTTAGAGAAGACGATGGTTTCGCGAGTGCGTATGCTGCTCTGAGTCAAGCACTTGCGTTGCGCGTGGGAACTGCGTATGCAGAATATTCCGGTTCCACGCAGTTCATCGAAGCGCGAGTAGCCGCGCAGCACGCGCTTTCACTCGATCCTTCAAACTCAAATGCGCTGCTCGCCCTGGCCTTCGCGTATCACGAATACGAGTGGGATTGGGAAGCCGCTCGCGAGTATTTCGAAAGAGCCATCGAAAGCAATCCGGATAATGCCGAGGCCTATCACCTGTTCGCTACGCACCGAGCGGAGATGGGTGACCTTAAGGCAGCTCTAGAACTACAGAATACAGCCCGGATGCTCTCTCCGGGATCGGCAATATATGCGGCGAACTATGCCCAGCTTCAGTATCTCGATCGCAGAAACGAGGATGTGCTGACCTATCTCGATAGGTTATCTCCCATACTATCTGGATTCTATGTTGCACAGATCTGGCGGGCATATGCGCATATGGAATTGGAACAATATGAAGCAGCGGAGCAGGCAATCCAAACGGCGAGACGCCAGCTACAACAAAGCTCTCCGTTGCTAACATCAATGCTCGGAGTCCTCTACGCCAGGACGGGCCGAGCAGGGCAAGCCCAACAGATATTGGAATCGCTCCGTTCCTATCCAAGAGAGGTCTCGGCTCCGTTGTTGGCAGCGATCTATATAGAGCTAGGGGATGAAGAGGCTGCGCTAGAGTACCTAGAAAAAGGACTGGAAGACAAGGATGTCTATATGACCGTCATGAAGGTCTGGCCCGGGGCGGACCCTCTGAGGGGGCATCCCCGGTTTGTGCGAATCATGTCACAGATGGGCCTTGACTAGAGCGATTTTTCTCGTTCGTGTCGATCGCACGGTGGTCGAAGCGAGCAGCTCGCTCATTGATTCCGAAGCACTTCTGCAGGATTGGCTGTCACAAACTTTCGGATTTGTGTCGACACGGTCAAAGCGGCAGTGAGCAAGACAAATGTAAAGGAAAGAATGAACGCAGAAGGCCCTACGGGCATAGGATCTGCCCAAACGGACTGCAATAGAAAGCTCATGGCGAAATAACCCATCGGAGAGGCCAGTAGGGCGGCGGCAACCAACACGTACAAAAAGCCCATATTCATCTTGCGGGTCAGATGAGGCACCGATGCCCCCAGCACCTTTCGGATGCTGATTTCCTTCATTCGACGGACGACCTTCTGCGCGGCCAGTCCAAACAAGCCCATGCAGGCGATGATCAAAGCGAGTCCTGCTATAAACGAAAACAACGTCTTGATATTCGTGTTTTCAGACATGATTGCGTCGAAGACTGCATCTTGAAAAAATCCATTGTATTCCTGTTCGGGATACATACGCTTCCAGATTTCTTGAATCGCTTCTTCGGTTTGGACGCCGCTTCCGGCCGCGACCTTGATTGTCATGAATCGATAGTCGTCGATGCCGACAGATCTAAGAAAAGCGGGTTCAAGTGGGTCATAAATTGTGTCGTACATGAAGTCTTCGAGCACGCCGCCAACGGCATATCGAAGAGAGTCCTGGCTAAGTCTTTTGCCAATAGCCTCTTCCGCGCTCCATCCCTTGACCTCTGCAAATCGCCGATTGATGAGAATCTGCCCATCGGTTTCAGTTTTTGAGGCGGAATCGAACCCGCTGCCCGAGAGCAACGGAATCTCGAACATCTCCAGGAATCCCTCTCCGACGTCAAAACGTGCGGTACCCAGTTTTTCCCCTTCGATATCGACGGTTGGGAAGCTCCATGATCTTGCAAGATGATTTCGCGCACCGACGATCTGGCCGACACCTGAAAGCTGCTGTATTTCAGATTTCAAGGCTGAGTATTGCTCCCCCGAGCTGGTACGAACGACCACCATGTGATCACTTTCGTAGCCCCAATCTTTGTTCGCCTGATACTCTGCATTTTGCGCGAGCACCACACCCATAATCATGGTTAAAAATGCCAACACAAACTGAAAGGTTAGGAAGCCACGTGTAAACCAGTTTTCTCCTCCCAGATCGGTGCTGCCTCGAAATATGACGGAAGGCTTGAAGGAGGATATATATAGTGCAGGATAGGCCCCTGAGACGGTTCCTGTTACAAGAAGAAGCACAACTAAGAATGTCCACAGCGTGCCGGTTTCTGCATTGGCGAATGCAAGATCATCACCCATTAAGTTGTTGAATCCCGGTATAAAAAGAGCGTAGGCCAAGCCTAGCCCCAGCACCATGGCAAGCAGGCAAAGCAACACGTTCTCACTCAGAAATTGTGCGACGATCTGGCTTTTTTTACTTCCGACGGATTTGCGAATGCCTATCTCTTTCAGTCGTCTCGAAGCGGTGGCAACCGCCAGATTCATGTAGTTGATGCAGGAAAGAGCCAGCATAAACAGGGCGACGAGGCCAAGAACGATTACCGCGGCGGGATGATTTCCGCCCGAGATATCTCCACTGACAGCCTGAGAATTAACGGACAGATTTCGGAGGTTGTCGAAGACGAATCTAGAAACGGGACGATTTTGATTCGCCGCGTTCTGCTGCTGACGATAACCCTCCACCTGATCTGAGATTTCGTCTATGTCAGAAGGGGAGCCCACTTCAATAAATGTGGCGCCCGTAAAGTCAGCCCAATCGGTCACATCCCAGCCATAAACAATCTGATGGTCGTAATGGATTAGCGCGTTAAAATCGAAACTGGCCTTGAGAGGGAATGGCTCAGCCACTCCTGTGACGGTGAAAGAGCGTCGCTCGTCATCTCCAAAGATGAGCACAAGGTCTTCTCCCATGGGATTGGCATCACCGAAGTATTTGGTGGCCATCTCATCACTGAGAATGATATCCTCGTGCTTTATCGGAGCCGACTTATCCCCAAGTCGCAGCGTGAATGAAAAGACATCTTGAAAGTCTGGATCGACAAACCAGATTCTTTCCTGAAATGTGTTTCCATTTGCCTGAAAGGTTGGCGATCCGTAGCTAACGCGCACCGCCCGCTTGACCTGCGGAAAATCACGAACTAGTGCGGGCCCAAGCGGCGACGGGCTGTCGCCTCTCAATTGCCGTGCGTCCCCGATGGCAATTTCTGATTCAATGAGAAAGATATTTTCCCCATTCTCGTGAAAGCGATCGCGGGTGTAATGGCCTTCTACAAATAGAAACGTTGTGATGACGATGCCAATTGCGACCGAAAGCCCGACGATATTGACAAGGGAAGAAACCTTGTTCTTATACAGATTGCGGTATGCAACCAGGAGATAGTTCTTGAGCATGATTCGAGTCGGAACGGGGAGCGGGTTTTACGCCGTGAGACGGTAGTTCACTCTTCACTCGTTTGAAACGAGAAAAAGGTTACATCACGGGGCTCGGGAGCCCTATTCACGTTCGCGCCCACCGGACCGTTTTTGAACCTGATCCTGTTCTGCTTGCTCAGGAAGTTCGATTCGCCCTTCATTCAATGGCTGCACGCTGGCGCTGGGCAACCGTTCACGCGTCGAAGCAAGATCCATTAGTTCATGCCCGATGATATCTCCGATTTTGTCGGCAAGCTCGTTCAGCTTTACGAGTTTTTTGGCCCTCCAGCTTTTATCCAGTGTGTGGATCAGGGGTACAGCCATAGCCAGGGTGGCCATTGTTGTGGCGACAGCAATCGGCAAGGAACTTGTAGCGGCACCAAATGGAATGGCTATAAGAAATGCGAGAATGGCTGCGTAAAACCACGACTCAACCATGGTGCTGGCCAATCCTACCCGCTGAGTGAGCTCCACCTTCGTACCGCCTTTGTAGGGGCGAATTGAAAGACGCGTGTGTATTCCCGACAGGCTGGTATGGCGCCATTCATAATTGCGACCAACTTTTTCTGCGATTCCCTGGCCATAGCTGCCCATGTCGGTCATCTCCATCGAAGAATCGAAATCCTGCTTCAATTCATACACAACCTCCTCCCACTCATCATCGCTCAGTTCTCCAGAGACGAGGCGTTGGGTCCTGATATGAGTGTTGGTCTGGCTCTTGTATCCCGTTTTTCGGGGATCGATCTCCATTTCTAAGGCCGCACGTTGCAAAAGGGCAGGATCGAGCCCAGAATCACCTGCGATAGTCTCCAATTCGCTCAAGGTGAGGCCGCTGGACGACTTTTTAGATGATTCTGCTTCATCAACTTGGAGCTGGGCCGTTCGCTCTAGGAGCGCCTGAATCTCCTTTTCAGAATATGTGCGGTTCGGATCGTGCATAGGTCAGATGGTCGTCTCAAGAGTATAGCCTCGAATTCAGAGAGAGGCCGAAACGATTTGAACACCAAGGAAGTTGCGTGCGGGGCCGAGCCAACGCAGGCGATTTGAGCACGTTCGACGATTTTTTTGCCCGACCCCTTTCATTTTCGTCCCCGGCAGCCGATCCCATCAGTATGAAAACCTTGATACATAACGGGCATAGGATTGACGCCCCCGGCTCAAGCCTGACAGGCATTGAAGAAGTTCGCTACAATGGGGAGCTAATGTCCTCGAAATGGTCGATTCTGGGTGCGAATCATGAATTTGATGCCGTCGAAAACGGCGAAGCGGTTCAGTACAAGGTTGCAATCGGAACCAAATGGCATGGATTCCGGGCTACATGTAAGATTTTCCGCAATGGAGAACTTCTGTTTTCAGACTGCTGAGACGCTCGTTAGCTTCTCGAATCAAGTCTTGTGGGTCGAAGGTGGTCAGGCCGTTGGAATTCAAGTTGGCGCCTCTGGGCCATGGCCCCATTGATTCTTTACGAGCGATCCGCGATCATTAGGGCTGAATCATCCGAACCGCTCATGCCCCACACTCCTGACGAACGCGATCCACGCGTCGCCGCGGCCATAGACCGCTATTGGAAGAAAAACGTCACAATCATGGCTGTTCTGCTCGTCATTTGGGCGGCGGTCGGACTCGGCGCAGGCGTTCTTTTTGCTGACACCTTGAATGCGTATCACCTCGGCGGATATCCGCTTGGATTCTGGTTCGCACAGCAAGGAAGCATCATCACATTCGTGGTGCTCATACTGGTGTATGCCATCCTGCTAAATCGCTTGGACAAGGAGCACCATCGTGATCTAGCAGCCGGTGATGGGGGTGCAGCATGAGCGTTCAAGTTTGGACCTTCTTGTTTGTCGGCGTCACGTTCACTTTGTATCTGGCAATAGCGTGGTTTTCGCGCGTGTCCGATACCAAAGGATTTTATGTGGCAGGGCAAGGCATTCCCGCCATCGCGAATGGAATGGCAACCGCAGCAGACTGGATGAGTGCGGCCTCGTTCATCGGTATGGCTGGGCTCATTTCGACCTTGGGATATGCCGGGGGCATGTACTTGATGGGCTGGACGGGAGGTTACGTTCTTTTGGCGCTCCTTTTGGCACCGTACCTCAGAAAATTCGGACACTATACAGTCCCTGATTTTATCGGTGACAGATATCGATCCAACGCGGCTAGAATAGTCGCCGTGGCCTGTGCCGTATTTATAAGCTTCACTTATGTAGCTGGGCAGATGCGTGGCGTCGGAATCGTTTTCTCCCGATTCCTGGAAGTCGATGTCAACATTGGTGTGTATGTGGGCGTGGCGATCGTTTTTGTGTACGCCACCCTCGGTGGAATGAAAGGCATCACCTGGACACAGGTCGCGCAATACTGGGTGCTAATTACGGCTTTTCTGACGCCGGCTATAGCCATCAGCCTTCAACTCACCGGAACCGCCATCCCCCAGATTGGACTGGGGAGCGAGCTGCTCGGCGAAGGCACCATGCTCTTGGAAAAGCTGAACCAGATCCAGGCCGATCTTGGGTTTTCATCCTACACCGAACCGTTTATAGGGAGTTGGAATAAGCTCAACGTGTTTTGCGTGACGCTGGCGCTAATGGCCGGGACGGCGGGTCTTCCGCATGTTATCGTCCGTTTTTATACTGTGAAAAACGTTGCAGCAGCTAGATGGAGCGCATTCTGGGCTCTCCTTTTTATTTCTTTCCTCTATCTAACGGCGCCAGCGATAGGAGCATTTGCTCGCTACGCCATGCTCGATGGGTTAAATGGCAAAACCGAACAAGAATTACCTGGTTGGTTTCATTCCTGGGAGCAGACGGGCCTCATGTTGTGGATGGATGATGGAGACGGTCGTCTTTCGTACACCGGCGGCGATAGAGCGGACGAGAATGAGCTTTTTCGAAGTGGGAAACTTGGTTCTGCTGAGATCGCAACCATCAAAACAGACCATCAAAAATGGCTGAGTGGTCGCGAGGGAGGCCGTGATGGCCGAGCCGTCCTCAGGCAGGCAGGCCTTGCCGGTCCTGATAGGGATATCATTGTTCTGGCGACTCCAGAAATGGCAAATCTGGCGAATTGGATTATTGCCCTGGTTGCGGCAGGTGGACTGGCTGCAGCGCTCTCAACCGCCAGTGGACTGCTTCTTGTTATCTCCTCCAGCGTGGCTCATGATCTCTATTATCGCATCATAAATCCGGCAGCTACCGAGGCACAACGCCTTCTCGTTGGGCGGGGCGTCATCGGTGTCGCTGTAGTCATCGCTGGGATCCTAGGAATCTACCCGCCCGGGTTCGTGAGTCAGGTGGTGGCGTTCGCATTTGGCCTCGCTGCCGCCAGCTTTTTCCCTGCCATTGTGCTCGGAATATTTTCGAAACGTGTCGGGACCTATCCAGCCATGTTCGGAATGATTGCGGGGATTGGTTTCACGGCAACCTACATACTCGGAAGTGTGTACGGGGGCTGGTCCTCGTGGGCCTTCGGAATTGGGCCGCAAGGGATTGGAGTTGTGGGTATGGCAATCAATTTCGCTGTGACGCTCGGCCTAACGCCCTTTTACCCAGCGCCATACAAGTCCGTGCAGGAACTGATTCTATCAATTCGTGAACCCGAAGGAGCGCCGCCAGCACTCGATATTGACTCGGGCGCGTAGACTGATTGATTTACTGGGGGCTAGTCGCCTTGGCGGTTGTATGGGCCCAGACCCCGCTTTTGTCGGAATATTGCCCGTTTTTTACGATGTCGCCTGAGCCGCCACGTCGAGAGTGGCCAGCGGTCACGGCCATAAATATCTTGAACCCAGCGAATCAACGCTCGCACCAATTCACGAATGGCCTCGCGCGCCGAGAGTTGCGTTTTTACTTCAGCATGAAAGGTTGAAAGGCGCAGAAGAATCTCTCGTTCTAGGGCGCGCGGATTGTTTTGTATCATCTCCAGGTAGCTCTCCTGTGGAACGGCTCGCCCTTGCGCATACGCTTTCCACTCGTAGGACGTAAACTTCAGGACACCCAGCTGCTCGCTATACTGGACGGACTTGCCCGCGCCATAAGCACGCTGAATTAGCTCGTGGTCCGGGGCAATATCGATTTTCGTATGATCAGCCCACGGTCCGATATCAGCGGTGAGCGTCTGTACGTGCAGAATCGTTGATGGCGGAATGAAATGCTCTGACATTTGGACGCCTCCAGGAGGGCGGCCTAAAACTAGGTTAACTCCGTCTTCTCCTATCATGGGGCACATGCCATAGACCACGTCGGAGTGAGTGGAGTCGATGCACTCTACAAGACTTGACAAATGCCACGGAAACCAAAGGTCATCGTGTCCCAAATATGCAATGTATTTTCCTCTTGCACGTCGAATTCCCTCATTGTTTGGCGAGCCCTGACTACCGGAATTGAACTCCATATTGTGCCAATTCAGTCGTGTATCATCGAAACTAGAAACAACCGCCCCCGTGTTGTCCGAGCACGCATCTCCAATTATCCATGCCTCAAAATCATCGAAATCCTGACCAATCAAACTTTCAAGCGTGTAGCGAATCGCTTCACCGCGGTTGTACGTTGCAATTAGTACGGTCACCAATGGCTGCGTTGATGCCGACATAGTTAGATACGTTTAGGTTGAAGGCACGCCGAGCCAATATATAGATAACTGAATCGGAGTGATTTAATTGTCGATGATGGGACTATCTTGAGAAGAACGATGGCAAGGGCGACACACATAGCATTGATCGGTTGCGGAAGATGGGGCCGGCACATCCTGAGAGACTTGCTCGCTCTGGGATGTGAGGTTAGCGTGGTGGCAAAGACGCTAGCAAGTCTTGAGCGGGCCAAGAAGAGCGGAGCTCGAGAGGCGGTCAATGATGTCACGTTCCTCGCAAATATCGACGCAGTTGTAGTTGCTACTCCAACGAGTACCCACTTCGAGGTTTTGTCCCAGGTATTAGACGTCATGCCTGGCGTACCTATTTATTGTGAAAAGGCGCTCTGTGACCAGCTCAGAGATGCCGAAGAGATCAACTCTCGTGCTGCTGGTTCACTTTTTGTCATGCACAAATGGCGCTATCAGGAGGGAGTCCGGGCTCTAAAGCGGATTACGGAATCCAAGGAATTGGGTGCGCTTATTGGCATCGAGGCAACCCGTCACGACCTGGGCAGCCCTCACAGGGATGTTGATATGATCTGGACACTTTTACCACACGAACTCTCGATCGTCCTTCACATCCTCGGAGAACTCCCTTCCATTCAATCGGTGGTAGCCGATCGAAATGAAAGAGGAGCGTTCGGTTTAAAGGCCATTTTGGGTTGGAAGCCGTGGGTGAGCCTTAGTGTAAGCGGGCGGGCAAATCGTGCTCGTGAACTGAAACTGATATTTGAGGAAGGATACGCGATGATGTCTTCCGACCTATCTCATGACGAAATCTGCATCGTTCGTCATTCCGACCCCAAGGGTCCGGCGCAGGGCGAACCTGAGATTCGTCAGTTACCAAATACGATGCCGCTTTTTCAAGAATTGAATGCGTTCGTTTCGTTCGTTCGGGGTGAAAGCCAACCGCCACTCAGCTCGGGATTAGAAGCCGTTGAGATTGTTGGGTGCATCGAAGCGATGAGGATTCGCTCCGGAATCCAGGGATACCCAACGACAGCGGGAGAGGCAAGCTGAGTGAGCGCTACGACAAATAGCCTTCCTTTTGGAGTGAAAGCGATCGCTCACACGATGCACGAGGACGATCGCGGAGTGTTTACCGAAGTTTTCAGAGAAGAATGGGACATCGGCGTGCGTCCGATCCAGTGGAATGTCGTTCGAAATAAGGCCGGGATACTGCGCGGGGTTCACGTACATCTTACTCATTGGGACTACCTACTCATTGTTGACGGAGTGGCGCGAATCGGGCTTCATGACCCGCGAGAAAACTCACCCACTCGTGGAATGAGTCGCATGCTGGACGTATCTGGCGAAGAAATCGTAGGTTTGATCATCCCCCCAGGGGTGTTCCACGGCTTTTTCTTTAAGACCAACTCGATGCACGTGTATTCTGTGTCTCACTACTGGGACCCGATTGATGATGAATTCGGATGCCGTTTTGATGACCCGAATCTTGGTATGGATTGGGGAGAAACCCCACCGCGGGTGTCGGAAAGAGATGCCAGCTTACCTAGCTTCCCGGCCTTGATGCAGGAGATCGGGCACAGGATCCACGCACTGGAAATTACGAAGCATCAGAGCTGACATTATCTGGCTGTTCAGGAGGAGGCGTGGATTGAGATCCTCTCACCGCGAGAGTGATCCAACTTCCCAAAACCACCAGGAATGCGAGCACGCCGGCTATAAAAAGCTCCAATACGAGCGAGTTTGGGAATAATCCTCGTGTGGTCAGAAAAAGTAGTATTCCAACCACGCCTCCAAGTGCCCATCCGGTTTTTTCAATTATAGAAGCACCTTCGAGCAGGTCGGGCGCTTTGCTACGGACGAACAGGCGAGAGCCGGCAGACCAGACCTTATCCGCATCCCAGCATACGAGGTAGATCGCGGAGAGCAGCATCAAGGCGGTAACATAAACTGTACCCCCGAACCCAATTCCCCATGTGACGAGCACGATGCTAAAAATGAGCGGTACGAATATGACTGCGCCCAGCGTGGAGGTGGCCGGAATCAGCAGACAAACGGCTGCAAATACCTGCATGAAGCCGATAAAATTCCAGAAGACTCCGGTCTGATACATCGCCTCGAAGAAAAAACCGACAGGATTGTCGACGGGTAATGCCGTAAAACGCTGGCCCAGCAATTTGACCATTCCCGTTGGGATGAAGGCCATACCCAGTAACAGGCGATTCATCAGAGTGAAGCGGCCGAGCCAGGGTTGCATTCGAGCCCAGGAATGTGCCTTAGCCAGTGACTTCGGAAGTGTCGGGGACATGTTGTTTGCCGTAAGGTGATGGACCCTCCTTACGGGATCTCTCGAGTCTAGTTACCCTGTCTTCTCATCTCAAGGCATGGGAGTTCTCACCTCAAGGCATGGGAGTTCTCATCTCAAGGCATGAGAGTTCTCACCTCAAGGCATGGGTAAAGCAACTACCATGAATACGTAGAATTACGCCGTTATGCCACTCGCGCGATCGTCGATCATAAACTCAATAGAGACACTTTTCACCTTTGCGATCATGCAGTACGAGAACATTTCTAAGATTGGCAACGGCCGACGTAGGGCGCCAAGTTATTGGATGGCCCTTGTCACCGCTATCGCAATTCTTGAGATCGTACACCACGGCATCATCGCCAGTCAGTTTAAATCCGTTTTCGTCCTCGAATCGTACGAAGTGCCCTTTTTTCACACATTCCTTCTCTTTGCCGCCCTGTTAGAGTTTGGACGGAGTCTGAGAGCAAGGTTTCAGGCGCTCTACCAGCCTTACGACGGAATTTTTAAGCCTGATGAGATGATTGAAATACTGCTGTGCGTACTTCAATCGGCATCCGTTGGCTTAGTGATAACCGATCGTTTGGGCCATGTCATCTGGGTCAGCGATGAGTATTCGAAGATATCTGGTATTCATGCCAGGACATTGATTGGAGTTCAGCCCGCACTTTTCAAATGGGGAACGAGCGAACTAGGGCGCAAAGCAGCCTTTTGGGACAAACTGGAGAAAGGTGAGTGCTTCGAGGAAGAGTTTTCGAGAACGCGTGTGGACGGACGTCCCTATCGTGAAAAAGCGTCTGTCGTGCCTTTCGAGGAGCCGAATGGTAGCAACAAGTACTTCCTCTATTTCTGTGAGGACATTTCGAAGGAGCATAAGGAGCGCAAGCAATTGCAAGAGCGCGAGCGTCGCCATCGAATGTTGATAGAGACCATGACTGACGGATTGGTGCTGACCAACACCAGTGAAGTCATAACGTACGCGAATCCCAGCTTTTTGAGAATGCTTGGGTACTCACTTGGTGAATTGAAGGGGAAACATTTTCCTGATCTTCTGGATGAGAAAAACCAGGCTATTCTTGAGGAGGCGAACTTGGTGCGCCGGACCGGAGAGATCCACCGATACGAGATTCAGGTAACGTCTAGGGACGGTTCCCCGATTTCATTTCTTGTCTCTCCATCCATTGTCAAGAACCACCGCGGATACATGGTGGGTACATTCGCTGTTTTCTCCCGCCCCGGCAACAGCCATTTGTCGGAGAATCAGGAAGCGGCCTGATTGATGCAAATCTAGCTAGACGAGCCCATCACGACAGACACAAGTCTTATCCACTATTCAGACCGAAGCGAAACAGCTGGATTGGCAAGTGCCGCCTTTATGGATTGCCACGCGACAGTAACGAGTGCAACTGTCAACGAAAGCACGATCGAGATCGCGAAAATGTCCCATCCGATATTTATTCGAGAGGCGAAACTATCCAGCCATTTGTTCGCCAGAAGCCATGCAATGGGCGTGGCAATGAGAGCCGAGATGAGAACCAGTCGAGCGAACGAAGATGAGAGCATCACGACAATCTCATTGGTCGAAGCTCCAAGTACTTTTCGAACCCCGATTTCTTTCTGGCGCCTTTCGGTCACGAAGGAAGCAAGTGCGAACAACCCGAGGCAGGCGATGATGATGGCAAGAAATGTGAACACATTCAGCAGGCTCGAAATCCGAATTTCGCTCCGGTACTGCTGATCGTAATCTTCATCCAGGAAGAAATATTCGAAGGGTCGTTCGGGTGAAAAGCTGCTCCAGACTTCGTTGAGACCGGCTACCGTGGCCTGCACTTCGCTGATCGGCATTTTCACGGATGCATATCGATACCATTCCGGTCGGATGAATAGTATTAATGGGTCGACACCGAATTGCAACGACTGATAGTTGAAGTCGCCTGCTACACCGATGACATTGCGGGTATCGCTGAACTGCCGGGTAACCTCCGCACCAATAGGCTCCTGCGCTGTCACCCATCCTAGTGCCTTATATGCCGCCTCGTTCATCACAAAAGCGAGGCTGTCGTCCGAGCCCATTTCTCTTGAAAATGAACGCCCCGCTTTGATGTCGAGGCCATACGCATCAATAAAATCATGATCGACCGAGAGCCAGTAAAACGTCTGACCATCCTCGACCATTCCTTGCTCGCGAGCGGCGACATTGGTACTCATCTGCCGGCCGGGAATGGAGGAGGAGACTGTTACGCTCTGAACACCGGGCACATTGGAAACGGTCGATTTAAACGCTTCATACTGGTTTTGGAAGACGTCGTTATTTCGTCCGTTGATAACGAGCGTCTGCTCCTTGTCAAATCCCATATCCGAGCTGCGCATGTGTCCCAGTTGTCGTTGGGCAATGACTGCTGCAATGATGAGCACTACTGAAATGGAGAACTGAAAGACCACGAGACCCTGCCGGAGCCAGGATTTGCTCGTCCCTGTAAAGCGGCCCTTCAGCACCTCTGCCGGTTTGAAATTTGAGAGCGCGAAGGCGGGATATAATCCAGTCAGCGTTCCTACTACTATCGCGCCGCCGATCATGAGAAGTAGTAGCGGCCAGCGTTCGACGTAGTTGAGAGACAACTCTTTGAACGCCAGGTTGTTAAAGAGCGGTAGTAGCGCCTGAATCAGTATGAGCGAAGCCACGAGCGCGATCATTGTGATGATGATGGACTCTCCCAGAAACTGGGCCACCAGCTGATTGAGTCTAGCGCCAGCCACCTTGCGAAGGCCGACCTCGCGGCCGCGCTCGGCAGAGCGCGCCGTAGAAAGGTTCATAAAATTGACGCACGCAATAAGCAAAATGAAGAACGCGACCGCAGCGAAAACAAAGACATAAGACTTCTGGCTGTTGTTGCCTAGCTCGTATCGGTACTGCGAATTGAGGTGAATGTCTACGAGTGGCTGGAGATATAAAAACTGACGATATCCACTTCCTGACTCCTGATCGCCGATGTAGCGCGAGGGCATTTCTCGAAGCTGTTGCTCGGCGCCAGCGATATCAGAACCGGCTCTCATTTTGAAATACGTATGCACACTCAGAGACCACCAATTCCAATTCGCGCTTGGCCCCCTTGCCACTTCCTGAGTAGAAAAGGAGCAAAGGAAATCGAATGTGAAATGGGACTGCAGTGGTGGGTCGGCCACAATGCCCGTGACGACCATTTCGGTCCCTTCAACCTGGAGACTCTGCCCGACCGGATCCAGATTCCCGAAATAACGCCGGGCTGTAGTCTCTGTCAGGACAAGACTGTTAGGCGCTCTCAATATCTGACTCGGATCACCCCGGAGGACATCGAAAGAAAACACATCGAAAAATGTGGAGTCGACGTAGAAAAAATTCTCCTCATAGAAGCCTTCATCCGTGCTGCCCTGGGTGTTTCGCCGGACGAGGAGCGTCTCTCTGTCAGCGCGGGTGGCAGCTTCGATTTGAGGAACGTCGCTCAGCGCAGCAGGCGTCATCGGGGCCGAGGCTGTCGAAGTGTACTCTGCCTCTCCACCAGCAGAAAATCGCTCAACCCTCAGTCGGTAAATCTGTTCTGCATTGTCATGGTGGCGATCGTAGCTGAACTCGTCTTCCACGAACAGCAGAATCAAAATACAGCAGGTCAATCCGAACGCCAGACCCACAATGTTGATAAAGCTGTACGTTTTGTGCTTGCGCAGCGTCCGGAGGGCGATTTTGAGATAATTTCTGAACATATCGATCGGGATGACAGTGGTGTCGGCTGGATTTCGGGTTTAGCAGATACGTTATAGACAGTACAAAGTGACGAAAGGATCACAGGCCCTCGTATTGGTAGGCAAACAGCTTCATTCAGCGTAACATTTGGCGAGGGCCAACCGTGCTAAGTTTACTCCCTTAATAATGCGAACATGATCACCCTACGCTTCACCTGGAAGTACTGCCTGGCGTTTTATTGCGTCATCATGCTGTACGTGTCCGTCCACGAGCTCGTCCACCATTTTTCTGCGTTCGCCTTGTGCGGAGGAGAATGGGGCTTCAAGACATTCAATTACTTCGAAACTGCATGCGAAGGGACGACTTTGTCGTATTTGGCCACATTTATGGGCCCTTTGTTTACGTTTGGTGCCATGTACTACGGCGCATATCTGCTAAAGCCGAATAATTCTGAGCTTAAAAAACATCTTGGATTTGCCGTGATTTTCGCCCAGTTGCCCATGCAGCGCATGGTCTCGCCGTTTTTCAGGATGAATGACGAGTTCTACGCTTCTGCCGCGCTATTCGGAGACACGCCCCTCGTCTATTGGGTAGTTACCTCGTTGATCTGGGCGATCTGCCTTCCTCCTCTCTGGGCGGCCTTTAAGGCCATTTCCAACAAGAGACGTCTGCTCTGGTTCGCTTGGTACTTCCTGCTCTTTCCGTATCTGATCTGGGGCCCAGTATTCGGGGTATTGGAATATCTGATGGTGTCACGCGGCGTGTTGGCCACGACGTTTTATGGCATCGGGTGGCTCTTCATTATCAACGAATTGGTAACGATAGCGGCTTACGTCAAGCTGAAGAAGTACATCGATCCGGGTCGGGTCACGGAGTAATCGAAGCGCTGTATCCGAGCACGAATCGAAGCCATTTTGCTGCGTCGATCATATCCATAGCTTCATAGCGCACTGTGTGGGAAGCGATTCGGTCCACATCCCTGAGATAGCCCAGGTATTCGATGGGGAGGTAGTTCTTAAGGCTTAATTCGATGACGGGCGATCCCTCAATGTCATACGTCTCGAACTCGTCGATGCGTTTGATAGCTCTTGTCGTAGCGGCTCGAATGACTTCTAGTCCAGCGGCCGGCGTCATGGTAGTCGCAGAATGAAATCCGTTGCTGAACTTCACGACGGCGCCTTCGATGTTTCCCACAACCGACTGAACCTCAGCCACTGCAGCGTCACCTCCGGTTACCAGGATGATCGGTACGCCGAAATGACCTGCCACAGCGGCGTTCCACGCGCCCTCGGTCATCTGCACGCCATTTAGTTTTAGCTCCGTAACGTTTGCGCTTGAATTCGTGTGGGCGCGGACACCCTCCGTGTTCGAGGTGCTCGCGTGGTAGCCGACGAGTATTGCGCCATCGAAGGTGTCGTCAATACCGTGCATCATACCCAGCGCGCGAGGCCAGGCGCGCACGATCATCACGTCGTCGGGTAGCTGCTCAATCAGAAGGTTCTGCCCATTGCCGTGCGAGTCACTGACCAAAAAATCGGTCGCGCCTGCCTCGCGCGCGGCATCAATCACCGTGTTGACCTCATCCGTCATGATCTGCCGAAAACGGGCGTACTCAAATCCAGATGGCCCGAGTTGTTCTCCGGTAACGACTCCGGTCAACCCTTCCATATCGGCGGAGATGTAAATTTTCAGCCCATCCTGAGCGGAGGCCGAGATGGAAAGAGATGACAGTAAAAGAGCTAAAAGAATACGTCGCATGATACACAGGATTGATTAGTCGAGTCCAAGCGCAACTGCCAGGACAAGAAACACGATAGCAAGAGCTGAAAGCCGGAGGAACAAGGGCAGCATGAACTTGAGCCACTTGTCGTAGGGAATACCTGCCAGTCCGAGCATGCCCATGAGGACTCCCGAAGTCGGAATGATCGTGTTCGAGAGGCCGTCTCCACAGGTAAACGCAAAGACAGCGACCTGGCGTGATAGGCCGAGCACATCTGCGAGTGGAGCCATGATGGGCATCGTAACTGCCGCCTGTCCCGAGCCAGAAGGAATGAAAAAGTTCAAGAAGGTCTGAAAGAAGAACATGCCCGCTGCGGCTACATAGGCAGAGAAGTTTTCCAGCAGGATGGCCGCATAAAACACAATGGAATCGAGGACTTGCGCATCTTCGAGTACCACCTGAACGCCCCTAGCGAATCCAACAACGAGTGCTGCTATGACCATCTCCTCCATCCCTTTGGCCATTGCCTTGGCGGCATCTCCCATCGGGATTCTGCAGATCACGACCGCCGCGATACCCATGGCGAGGAAGCCACCACCCATTTCAGCCATCCACCATCCATATGCCTGCACGGCGTAAAGGATGAAGGTGAAAATACCGACGCAAACGAGTAAGGTTAGTCGATGGCGATTGTTGAATTTTTCGATGTCAACGGAAGAGTCGACGATATCGAATGGGTCATCGGGCATCACCGAATTGGATCGATCCGCTTTCACGCGGGCTCCGTATCTGAGCAGGTACCAGAGCACGACACCGAGCGCACAAACCAGAAAAATCGCTCGAAAACCGATTAGTGAGTTGAGGGGAAGTTCGGCAATACCCTGCGCCACGTTTACGGTAAAAGGATTGGTGGTGGCAGCCGCGAATCCAGTTTCTGCAGCTACGAATACGAGGGCCAGGCCAAACACCCGGTCGTACCCCAGTTCTTTCGATACGATCAGAAACAGCGGAACGAGGGGGATAAACTCCTCTGCCATACCCAGCGTGGAGCCTCCCACGGCGATAGCTGCCATCAAAATTATAGTTAGAGCCGGCCCCGAATTTCGAAAGCGCGCAAGAAGGCTATGAATGCCCGACACAATCGCACCGCTTCGATTCAAAATTCCAAAAACACCGCCAACCACAAAAATGAAGAAGATGATGTCCGCTGCAGCTTCCATTCCGCGTGGAATCGCACTCAAGAATCCCTGAACACCCACAGGAGTCGCTTCTCCTTCCGGGGCCTCCGCTGCAAAGACCGCCCCGACCGAGTAATGCTTGGGCATCTCTTCATAGCTACCGGGAATGATCACGTTGCGTGTGAGCTGGCCAACTTCTATGGCTTCCCGGTCATAGGAGCCCGACGGAATAACCCATGTAAGGACGGAGCAGAAGAGGATTACGGCCGCCAGAAGCGTGAACACATGTGGGATTTTGATGCTGGAAAAGAAGGATTTGGTCACGATTGTCAGGGTGGTGGTGGAACTGTTGTAACGAAGTCTTCATCTGCTGCCGAGGAGAACATAGCCAAGGGTTGGCAAATCTGACAGTCCGAAGTCCACTATAACTGTGGCGGTATCTGTAATTCCGTGTCTCGTAACCGGTAGCGGAAGTGGTTGCATTCGGTTAGATTGAATCGCATGATCGCCCAGTCACCAAGCCCGAGGTTTTCATGCGACGTTTCCGCGCACTCCTTTTCATTGCAGTCCTGACTACATCTTCGGCATTTGCCGCCGTCTCTCCTCATTTCGCCCCAATTCCCGTTTCAGGCTCCTATGTTTACGCGGATCCTGAGGAAAAGAAAGAATTGCGCTCGGACTCGGCTGTTCGAATCGAAATCGACGGTTCTGAATTTGGATTAGGCGAATCATTCCTCGTGGATCTGATATTGGAAAACGTTTCCCCGGAAAGCAGTGGGCCATTTGACATATTCGGTGTAGTTACCACCCTCACTGTACCGACCGGTCTTTCAGTGAATTCCGTCACGCCAGGCTTTTTGGGTTCATGCTCGTTCGAAGGACAGGTCGCAACGTGTACTCACATTTCCTTTCCGGCCAATTCCACTGAGACTGCGAGTGTGAACGTGACGTCGACGGAGGCGGGCTTTTACACGATTACGGGCGAGACTACGCACGATGGATTTGACCCAGTTGGAGCTAATAATATTGCAACTGAATCAGTCACGATTGTAGAGCTGACCAGCTCGATCAGCGGCGTGGTATATGATGATAAAAATGCAGACGGAATTCTCGACCCACCGGGGGAAGTTGGGCTTGGAAATGTGAGCGTCACCCTGAGCGGTGCGGGATCGGGAGTTGCTGTTACATCAGCCAACGGAGCTTATTCTTTTACGGGCTTAGATCCGGGAGAATACGTGGTCACGGTAACGAAACCGGGGCTCACGGAATCCGGAGCGTGGCACTTCAGCAATCCAGAATCAGGATCTCATTCAGTGTCTTTAGGACTTGCTGAGGATCGTACGCTGGTGGATTTTTTGATTTGGAACGGAGCGGTAATATCGTTTCATACACTTCACGATCTAATGGCGGACGGAAGTTTGACAGCAGATCCAGGGATAGCCGGGGTCAATGTTCTCGTCATCGATGATTGTGTTGCCAATATTCTCGAAACGAGCACAACGCTCGCGGGGGGAGAGAATTTCGTTTCTGACCTTAGGCCCGGCGAGTACTGCTTGCGAGTTGATCCCAATCAGCCATTTCCAGGAACTGGTGTTGGTACAACAATGGATGTGACGTTCCCGGCTGCCATTGGACTCAATCTTCCGGAACACAGAGTAGTCGTTGAAAGTGGCTCGTCGGAAACCGTTTTTTTTGCTGTAGCAACGACGGGAAAAATTTCTGGAACGAAGTTCATTGTGGACGGAAATGGAGTAACACTTCCTGATGATGCTCGACGTGCCGGCTGGACTATCACGCTAAAGGACAACGAAGGACAAACGATCGGGACAGCGGTTACCGGGGCTGACGGCACATATGTGTTTGACGAGGTTGAGCCAGGCAACTATGAAGTCACAGAGACAGTGCAGGACGAATGGAAGCAAATACTTCCCGATGAAGAGGATGGATTTAAGCACAGTTTCGAACTCAATAGCGATGTTCATGAATCGGGCCAAGACTTCGTCAATCAATTTCAAGATGCAGACGTGGCAGCGTCCAAGTCATTCAGCCCGTCGGTGATCGCTAAAGATGACACGGTAACGGTGACAATTGTCGTCTCCAACGTGGGGACGACGCCCGCAGAAAATGTTGCCATGCAGGACGTCTTGACGAATTTCTTCGATTTTGTTTCTGTTTCCTCTACAGCAGGAACGTGTTCGGAGGCAGACAGAACCATTGATTGCAGCTTCGGAACGATGGCGCCCGGACAATCGGAAACAGTGACCGTGATCACGGTAGCCGTCCTTGCTGGCGAAACGTCAAATGTTGCGACTGCAACTACCAGCAGTGAAGACAGGAACGACCTAAATGATATATCTGCAGTTAATATCACTATCCACCCGGTAGATCTCACGCTGGCGTTGGTGACGGTCAAGCATCAAACCTGTATTAAAGGAATACTAGATGTTGATTCAGAGACCACCGACGGTAATCGGGTGATTATTACCGTTTCCGTGACGAACGGTAGTCTGGAAAAGGCGGAGTTCGTGGTGTTGAATTTCAAGGAGTTTGCATCTGGCAAAATTCTAAACGACGGGACAGGAGTGATGTCCGGTGTCGTGCAGGCCGGAACGACCCGAATCTTCGAGTACACCTGGAATACGACAGGTTGGGCCTGGAATGACAATGAAACACCTCATGTAGTTACACGCTTGGTGCACGTTGAGCTCTTCCGTGGTGGAGAGTCATTTGGCACGGTCCAGAAGGAAGTCAAGGTCAAGCCTAAGCCAGTCATTTTGGTTCACGGGCTCTGGAGTAACGCAGCCGCCTGGGGACCATACCCAGCATTCGCCGAAGCACAGCATGCTAATTATGCAGGTCGCGTCGCGCCTGTTGCAGGGATGGATACAGGCTTGTTTCCAATTGCAGCATTTCTTGAGCCGACGGCGATGCATCAGATGTTTACGAAAACTACGATTTCTCAGAATTCAGCCTCTCTGGATGCGCACATCGATGCGGTTCGTTCTGCGACCAACTCGTGTCACGTGGACTTGGTGGGCCACTCAATGGGAGGGCTTATTTCTCGGCATTGGATCCATAACAATATGGATCCCGTGGAAGCCGACGGCGAGAGGTTGGCCAGGCACCTGGTACAGCTCGGATCGCCCAACGAAGGCTCTCCTTGTACAGACGATATCATGGCGATGTATCCAAAACTGGTGGCCGATGACAATTCGTTCTCATCAATCTTCCAGCAGACTCGTCCGCCGAATAACATAATCGAGCTGACGACTTCGCACATGATCCACACCTTTAATCAACAAGTGACGAACTATAAGGGGGTGCCGATATATCTGGCCTACGGTGACAAGGTGCCCTTCACTTGTCGGAGTCTCGGATTTGGAGATGGGGTCGTGACTGCCAGCAGCGCCCTCGCCACCCAGACTTCGAATCCTACTTTCACGAGCATCCAGAATTTTACAACCATACACACGTCGATGCCTGGGCACCAGGGCATATTTGATGGATATGTAAAGCCTATACTCGCCGAACCTCCAGGTGGGGGACCGCTCGGGCACAATCCGGACGAAGAAGAAGAAGATTCAGACGTTGAATACCTTGCAAAAGGGCAGGTCGACGGACAAGAGTACATTTTGACGGCTCGCAACACCGTTCAGCAGAACGAAGAGCTCGTCGTGGACCTCCCGGTCGGCCTCGCTACCTCATTTGGAGTAACCTATTTGACAGCATCTGCGGTCACATCTTCTCTCTTCGATCCATCTGGAGCGGAGGTTGAGTCTATCGCGGCTAATTCTGAAGAATCCCTGGCTGGCCTGAGGGCTCACACTATTGAAAATCCAACTACTGGAACGTGGCAGATTAAATTCAATCAATCCGAAGCAGACTCTGTCGGGCTTCTCATGGCGGCGTGGGTCATCGGATCTGATGTAACTCTTTCGCTGTCGGTCGATTTGGCAAGCGAGGTAAATCACGTGCTAGTTGCTTCTGAGTTCTTGAGCGGGATTTCGCCTATCACGGGAGCCACCGTTTCGGCTGTGGCCGTTGCAGAAGAAGGCACTGCGCATTTCCCATTGAACGACGACGGCCAGAACGGAGATCTGGCCGCTGGAGACGGAGTCTATTCAGCGTTGTTCAGACCTGAACAGCCGGGGACTTTCCTATTCTCGGTTGATGCTGTATTGGGATCAGACACAAGAACCACCACCATTAATCAGGATATTCAGGGTATTAGCGGTGTCGGAATTGAGCGTCAAGATGATGTAATTCCTACCTCCATTGCCGTTGGCTCTGTGTATCCGAATCCAGCTCGCCACAGCGCCTCACTTCCGTTTCTTGTTTCAGAACCGGCTTACGTCGACATCCGCCTCTACGATTTACTGGGCAAGGAAACGAAAGTCTTGTCGCAGGGTCAGATGCAGCCGGGTTCGTTCGAGGCTCAGTTTGACTCGAGTGATCTGCCTTCGGGTCAGTATATCATCAGAGCCAGGATTGGAGACAGGGCCTTCACTCGATTGGTGTCTGTCATAAAATAATCGGAATGACTGGCACGCATTGTGTGAAGCAGGCAACGTGCGAGGCATGCACAACACGCGCCAAATGAAAAAACGTGTTTTATTCATATTTATAGAGCCATTCTACTTCGGTGGTGGCTCTGGCTTGGCGGCCAACGCGATGGAGGCTGCCGCAGAGAAATATGACGTGACCTGGCTTACCACGCGTAGACCAGACCTGAAGCGAATCGACTCTTATTGGGGTACGAATCTGTCCACAATGGACCTCGATTTCATCGTAATGAAGGAATCGGGCTTCTGGGGTTGGCTTCAGCTCCATATTCCCGGTAGGTGGATGCGGCTCAGCCTCCTCGCGAGAATCGTGCAACGATTGCATCGTCGCAACCCATTTGATGCCTATGCAAGTGTCCTCGACGAAGTGGTGCTCCCGAAAAGGGGCTTGCAATATGTACACTATCCCAGGTTGGAGCGCTATCAGGAGGCCATGACTCGGCCTTCGTGGCTAAAGCGACTCGGAGTGTTGCAGGCATATCGGTGGGTGTGCAAGCAGATAGGAAGTGAATCGATCGAGTTCTTTGCACGAAATCGGACATTGGCCAATTCAGAATTCACGGCCTCAGCGATTCGAAGAATAATGGATACGGATCTCCATGTAGTTCACCCACCCGTTTTCACGCGACCCATCACGATTCCCTGGTCGGAACGAGAAGAAGTATTCCTATGTGTCGGCCGGTTGGCAGGTGAAAAACGCATTTCGATGATGGTGCAGATTTTGGAACGCGTGCGCCGCCGAGGATATCCAGTTCGAATGACGATTGCGGGGACATGGGATTATCAGGAGTTGGAAAGAGGACCGTTCGAAGAGTCTCTCCACGCGCGGAGCGAATGGATAAATCTTGTTCTGGATTCGACGCAAGATGAGTTGGCGGCATTGATGCAGTCCTGTCGTTACGGTATTCACGGGATGGAAGACGAGCATTTTGGAATGGCTCCGGCTGAAATGCAGAATGCCGGGTGCATCGTATTCGCCCACAACTCGGGCGGTCCCCGAGAAATCATGGGGCATGATAATCGCCTTTTGTATGATGATGTAGAGGACGCTGTTGAAAAGATATGCCGAGTACTTTCTGACTCTGAGGTACAAGAAGACCTGCTCAAGGGTGTAGCCGATCGAAGCAAGCTTTTCTCATCGGAGCGGTTCAAATCAACGTTTGTTGGGCATATTGAAGCGTTGCTACTAGAGGAAGAGTCATGAGCCTCGATCATGACGAAGTGGCTTCTCGAACCACAATCGGTATTCCTCTTTATCGCTCGGCCGAGTTCGTGGAGCGAATCTCGGACAACATTGCCAGTTTCATCGACCATGGGTACGAAATTATAGTATCCGATAGGCACGGCTATGACGACACGTTAGAATTGCTCAATCATCGGTATTCTGGGTCGGACGGCGTTCGCTTTGTCGATGAACAAGATGAGTTGAGTTGGATCGAACACTACAACGCACTTTTTCATCTTTCATCTCGAGAGTACGTCTGTATCGTTCCTCACGATGATGAATTCATGGAGCCGGCGGTGCGGGCGCTTGCACGTGCATTGGACAAGAATCCGGACGCGGTTTTGGCGTTTGGCGGATCTTGTCCCATAAGTAAATCCGGAGTTGAGCTGCCATGGCACACAACGAGGTTTCTGCAAGACACCTATCCGACGAATGCAGACCGAGCCCTGGGCTTTTTCGCTGACTTCTCCGGTCGTGGTGTGCCGTTCCACGGGCTTTTCAGAAAGCAATTGTTGAAGGAGCACGAGATCCGCTTGAGAAAAGTGAAAGATCATGTGTTTTCAGACCTAGGTTTTGTCTTCGAGTGCCTCCTAGTGGGATCAGCAGTTGAGGTTGAAGACCTGATGATTCGGAAACATGGACATGAAACGAACATCTCAGCCGCATGGGGAACGACGACCGCTTCCCAGATCTTTAGCCTTTGGGTTTTGATGAGTAGGACCCTGAGACGGTCCAGCGAGTTTTCCGGTGCCGGATTGCGCCATCAGCTGGTGCTACTCTGGCATACTGTCCGATCTTTTTTACGATTTTCACCAACCGGAAGGTGGGTGTCTGCGCCCTACCGTTTCTTAAAGCGGTCATTCAGGCATTAGTCTGCCTTAAGGACGAAATACGCGCGTGGCTCACCGGTTACGCCAGAAAGCCTCATCGCTGCACGCAACGTGGCAGAACCCATGTACTGCGATGCCTTGTCCACATCGAAGACCCCGAACATCATATGAACATCTCCGGGATCATCGACGGGGTGAGAGACGAATAGGTCGACAACTCCAGCTCGTTCTCGCGATGCCACATGTCCGTCAAATACTCTCTTCCATGCGTCGAAATCTCTTACGCTATGCTGTACAATTATTCTGAGAGGAAAGTCATCGGCGTTGAGTGTGTTCACATAACCTGGAGCAAGAATAGAACGGTATACTTCGCCCTCGACACCTTCTGTGTTCATGATGCGCGCTAAATTTGGATTCACCATGAACTCATGTGCAGCCTGACGAGATGGGGCAGCGCTTATCATCCACACCACACTGTCTTCCTCCGCTCCTTGCATGATGTAGGAATCGGTGATACCGAAATCGTCCCGCAGTACCGAGAGATCTGCGTGCACGCTCTTCCATAATTCGAGATCGCCTACCTCATGTCCAAACACTAAAAAAGCCTGCTCGTTCACGGCCGTGTTGGCGACTGTAAGCTCATTCTGGGGTATGGGATCCCCCGGCTCGGGTGTTGAACAAGCGCCAAGCCAGGCAGTGGAGAACGCGAAAACAAGCAGTCGGATTGTTACGGAATTACGCATGGATGGCTCCTCCGAAAGGGGAAAACCTCAGGTTCTCCCCAAACCTAGTTACGAAAAAACGCTTCTTCTTTAGTAGGATGCGAATTTATGTAATGGAACCCTGTGGGAGTATCCCGCGCGCAGTTGAAGGATAAACCCGTCCTTTCAGGGAGGCTATTTTACCTTATTAACGGCGCCTGAAGCCATTTCAAATGTAACAATTATTGTTACATTTGATTATTCTAAAACGGTCTACTTGGTATAGACAAGGATGCCACGGGCCATTTTTTCACCCGCGCGGAGACGAAAATAGTAGTTTCCGGCGGGGATCGATTGAGGAACCCAGTCGACTTGGTGGAATCCGGCTGGCACGACTCTATTTAGTATCGTGGCTTGACGTCTTCCAAGCGAATCAAAGATTTCTAGCGTCACGCGGACATTGGACGGTACAGCGAAAGGAATAGTGACCTGAGACGAGAATGGCTGAGGGAAAGTCGAGTCTACCTCGAATTGAAGGGGTAGTCGGTCGTCAAGATTTCTCACCACTGCATGAGAGCGGACGAATATTCGGACGTTGGAAACGAATTGCTCGCCGAACGGATCGGTGGCACGGAACGAAAAGAGTGCCGTGCCTTCGATGTCAAACGTTGCTGTTATTGAATCACTCGTAACCTCAAGGTCCCGAATTCCCTCTGGCGCCAAAAGCAATTCGTAGCTCAGCAGGTCGTCATCTGGGTCTGAAAAAAACTGGCTGATTCCAAAGGCTCCTCGCTCACCCACCAATAATTCCTGAGGAACGGAAGGCGTCGCAGCAATGGGCGTCTCATTTTCTTTTACTCTAACCACGAGCGTTCTCGTTATCGTGCTGCCCCGAGCGTCATTCGCCGTAACGGAGATGAAGCCGTTTCCATTGTTGAAGCTTTCGATGGTAAGTGAGTCTGCACTCACGGAGGCCACCGCGATCGTGGAGTCTGCGTTGTATAACCAGAAATGAAGGGAATCACTATCGGCGTCAGCGAACAGGGTATCGAGCAGCCAGGAACGAGAATCGTTGGGAATCATGTGGAAAGGATTTCTAGGCCAGTCCAGCACAACAGGAGCCGTGTTTGTCAGTACGGTCACATTGATGTCGACCACGTCGGAACGAGAGAACGGGTCCGTGGCCGTCAGCGTGATCAGCGCATCACCCGTTTCGAGCGGCAAAATATGGAGTTCTTGTTCGGTCAACGTCGCATTTACGATTCCATCGGGAGAAACTGAAACGACGTATTCGAGCGTGTCTGCATCGGCGTCCATGAACAGCGCCTCTAGCTCAAGGATGGAAGCATTTTTGCCTGTGCCCGTGGCAAGATTGAGCCGACTTGCGACGGCTACCGGCGCCCGATTGATAGGGCGAGATTCAAAAGTGCGGGTGAGGGACCAGTTTCCGGTTCCGGCTGGATTGAGCGCACGGACACGCCAGTAAAACTTGTTGCCTCGTTCGAGTGGTCCTAGCTTTAGCGTGCCATCGTCCGTAACAAAAGACTCTACGGATGAGGTGAAGGTGGAATCAGTTGAGACCTCGAGTTCGAAATAGGCAAATGTCTGAGTCTCCCACGACAGACGTTGGAAGTCGCCCGGGACCTGAATAAAAGCCTCAGAATGGACGACGAAAGGCTCTGGCGGATCAATTAACCCCGCATCGTTTGTTTGAGCATAGATCAGGGCTGCCAGGAGCGCACGTTTGTCAGGGAGTGTGTCCATCGATGCGGCAGATATAGAGGACACCAGAATGGCACCACTTGAAGCGGCGAGCGTGCGGCCATCCCATTCAAGAACTGCATCGGCGGCTGACGGGATGTCGAAACCTTGAGGAGCAGATTCGGGAGCGAGTGCTGCTCGAAATCCGTACAAGACGCCCGCGCCTCGCACACTGTCGGCTCGCGCGATTCCGAGCTGGCGAAATCCGGTATGCTGCGTCAGCCAATCTGTTGCAAGCGTTCCAGAGAAGGGCGTGGAGCCCATGATGCTCATTCTGCCTCCCGCTGCCAGGAGGTGATTCAAGCTCTCGAGATCCTGCTCGATTTGCAAAGGAATACCGTGCCTTGATACTAAAACATCACTGAAGGAAGCGAGACTGGTTTCGGGAATGTTACCCCGCGTTAGCGTCTCCCACCAGGAAGCATTTATTCCTAGGTCTTCAAACAAAGCCAGATGCAGCTCGGTTTTTGAGCCGCTTTCGTTGTGGCCTAAAAACAGAAATTCTCCTGATGCATCAAACGGAGCCGACGAATAATAGGCGTTCATTTTACGACTCAGCCGGTTTCCATGGACGTCATCCGCCACGAGCGTTAGACGATATTCGGCTTCAGTCTGCGGGAAAAAGCGAGCAGTATAAATACCATCTCCACGCACGAAATCCAGATTGCTCACAAGGTCACCCGTGTCTTCAAGCGCGAGATCGGCGAGGACCAAGGTAGAATCGAATCGGTCCATCAGAATCGCCCTGGCATCGGATATGATGCTCCCATCTATGAAGCCTGCCCGAATCTCCATCGACTCTCCGATGGCTGCAAACGAAGCACCTTCTTTTCGAACGGAGGCCAGCGGGAACGGGGGCGTTTCATCCGGGCCCTGGATTTCGATCGCAAGCGTATCCGCATAAATGAGCTGATTCAAATCAGGGGAGCGTACTTCGTAAGGAATCCGTGCGATGTGCCCGGAGGGCGCATCGCCCGAAAACCATAGTACGGGAATGCGCTTGACAAGCTCGGAGGCTGAGGTCTGGGTGACCTTCCATTGTTCGGAAAGGGCGGCGAGTCCTGCAGCATCGTTCCCAGAGAATGGAGCCACAAATGGGTCGAATCGAGTGTCTAGCGTCAGCGTCGCTCCGGCGACATCCGAAGCAACATTTGAATCGAAGTACAGTTCGGCACCATAAATTCCTCCAGCGCTCACGCTACTCACATCGGACGCCACTCCCTGTTCACCGCTCTGAAGTAGTAGGTCAGATACAAAAAATCGGGTTCTGTTGTGCTGGATGGGGGCAGTGACCTCTATGTCAATTCGATTCGAAGCTCCCGGTAATGTGATAACAATATTCTCAGGCTCAAACGTGAACCACGACGGATCGACAGACAGGGTATAGGTACCAGCTGGTAAATCATTAAAGAAGAACACACCGTCATCCAGCGTCGTCGAACCTCGGTTCACCGGCCCTTCTATGCGCATGACCAAGTTGCTGATACCGAGAGAACCAATCCGCACGACCCCAGACAATGAATAAGATGAGAGCTCGGTATTTGGAGTTGATGAGCCCAAAATAAGTGAAAACGGTTGATCCGGCGTGCTCAATTGTTGAGGTGCACTTACCCGGACGGTGTAGACTCCGGGTTCAGCATCAAAAACCACCTGCTCGATGTTATCGCGAATATTCACTCCGCGTGTCGCGGGTTTGGAGGGCGCTCTCGGGTCGAGCACCCACGGGAGATGAAGCCCATCTGGTCCGATAATTTCCAGGTTCAGGTCATGGGTAAGCCGAGGCGTCTCATCATTCAAGATGGGATTCTGAAATTCCGAAGCGGGGTCAATCCATGCCAGAGATGCGTGCTGTGTTGAAGCAGAATTGATGCTCCACTCGAACTCATACACCGAACCCTGGGTCAGGACGGACTCCATCATGAACGTGTCGTAGGGCCGAATAGGGGCTGCCGACTTATCGGAAATCGAAGTCTGTCGCAGATGCCTTGCAGCACGATCCGCGTTCAAATGTCCCCAGCCAAATCTATAATCAGGCCCTGGTGAAATACCCGCTTCGTCCGCAGTGTGTATGAGAAGCGCACGGATGGTGGAGGAAAGCGGTTTAGCCCCAGCATATTCGCGTGCGTAGAGTTCTTGTAAGAGGGCCACGGCGCCACTCACGACAGGCGTTGACATCGACGTTCCGGTAGAAGTCCCGTACGCGTCGTCAGAACCGTTCTTTGCTGACATCAGCTCTGTGCCATTCGCCACAAGATCTGGTTTAATTCGGCCGTCATCGACCGGCCCCCATCCAGAAAAAGACGTCATCACGATGTCCTCGGGATTTTCTGCTCGCCAGGGAATATCCTCTACTGCGCCGATCGTAAGGACGTTCTTTGCGACTCCGGCATCTCCTATGCTGTCGTAACCGTCATCTCCCCCATCTCGTTGTCGGACATCGGTTTCGAGTATCCATCCACCATCGAACACGTAGTGCGGCTCTCCGTCGAGTGGCCCCTGGCGCTCGCGCTCGTTTCCTGCAGACTTTACGATCACTAGGTATGGAGCATTTTGGGCCACTTCGTCCCATAACGACGCCTCCTCGGAGTAATAGCCAAACAATACATCTTCTGTTTTGGAGATTGATGTATCTCCCATCCAACCCCACAATCCGTTGCCGCGAATGTTAGGAGTCCAGCCAAGTGGTTGGCCATAAGAATGATTGGAGACCAGGATTCCACCAAGCGCCGAAGCGGCCATTTCGGAGACATCGTTGTTCCAGTCGTGACTCTCTAGAAGTGCTTCCGGAGCCATGCCCTTGGCTTCGAACCAATCTCCAGCAGCGGCAAGCGTCCCGCCCACATGCGTCGAATGGCTGTGTTCAATCGAGAAGGCGTCTGAGACCTGAACCCGTCCGTTGAGCTCGATGTGAGTGGGACGTGGATGCCCAGCGTCCCACAATCCGATGCGTTGATTCGCACCAGTTAACGAAAAGCCTGCCCCATCACTCTTATGAAGAATTGAAATTCCGGCCGATGCAGCGGCCTCACGATTGTGGGTCTGGTAGAGGAAGGGCCGAGCATTTCGGATCCCAATCCACTGCCTGTATAAACCGGTGGAATCGGTGGTTGTGCGGGCGCCGCCTTTCGCGGCTATCAATGAATCGAGTCGCAGCACAGAAGCGCGAAAGGCGGCGCCCTGCTCTCGCTCAATTCTGAGGAGTTCGGCGGTGTTCGTACGATCTTGCCCTTGCGCAGGCGAAATCAGGGTGACCGAGCCACAGACAACGATTCCGACAAGAACCAATAATCGCATGTGATATGAAAAAAATAGCTCGGAAAGCATAAATAGCCGAGTTGCACCAACTGACTGATTGGAATGGCCGGGAGAGTCGTGCCAAAGAAAACGGCCCATTCGAGATGAATCAAGCCCTAACTCCGAAATTCTCACTTCGATGTAGCTGCCTTCTTCAAAAGAGCTGCATTCTTCAAAAGAGCTGCCTTCTTCAAATGAGCTGTCTTCTTCAATACAGCCTCGTTCGCCAATTCAGGCGCCCTGACATACCATCCACCTCGGCACTCGAACCACAGACGTCCAATCGCGCGATTTTGTGCCCTTCGGCCCCGAACTTACGAATTATGAAAGCCCTGGCCAGTTCTCCCACCAAACCAGCCCGTAAAGCTAAGATGACCCGCCCATCTGCATTCGGCCTTTTACTACTCTTCGCCTCGCTGATCCTTTTCAGTGCCTGTGATGACACCGTCATCGACCCCTTCCAAAATGAGGAAGAGTACTTCACGGTCTACGGATATCTCGATATGCTCGAGTCCGAGCATACATTGCGAGTCGTGCCTCTGACTCGTTTCGCAGAAAATATTCTCGCCGAGAGCGAATCGCAGGGTGAGATCGATGCAGAGGTATACACCACTGATCTCGTCTCAGGAGCGCGAATTAAATGGACCCACAAGCTCTCTGAACTGGATGACGGCACCCTCGGGCACACGTACGTAGCGCGTTTTTCGGTACGGGCCAATCGCACCTATCGACTGGAAGTGATTCGCTCTGATGGAAAGATGACCACGGCAGAGACCCACGTCCCGGTCATTCATACGCCCACTCTTTTCGAGCGCGGGCCTATTGTATTTGAAAACGACTCTACCCTGGTCTATCGAGACATCAAGATTCCCCAGATTGCTTCCCCATGGGATATTCAGGCGATATACCTGTGGGGTTCGGGTCCGATCAATCGCAGGGTATATGTGCCGTACGACCGCACTGGAGACCGTACCGCTGACGGAGGATGGCAGATGCGAATCAACATTTCTGATGATCAGACTACCGTGCTAGACAATGTCGCCTGGTCTGTGGAACGTGACCAGATCGCCGCTACCGACCCTTTCGGTGTAAGCGCGATGGGACTTCAAATCCGAATACTGGACGAGAATTGGGACCCGCCAAATGGCCTCTTCGATCCAGAAGTGTTGGCACAGCCTGGGACCATGTCAAACGTAGAAAATGGAAACGGCTTCTTTGGTAGTATCGGCCTCTATATCGAAGAATGGAATATCGGAATCCTGTCTTCACAACTCGGCCATCCGTACTAACGCACCCCGCGTGTATCGTTGGTGCAACGAGGCGGCGGTTTTCACCGTAGGCCTGTGAGATCAAACACAGGAGATGAAATACCATGGGACTGTTCCGACGCTTCGTGAGAGCCTTTACAACACGTCTTTTTTTCTGGCGGCGTAATCCATTCCGATAACGCCAAACGGAACCCTATATTTGCAGCAACTCGCGTGTCGCATTGACCAAGCCTTGCTGCCATTATGTTTGACTGGCTCGCCGATCCGAATGCCTGGATTGCTCTAGGAACGTTGACTGCCCTAGAGATTGTTCTTGGCGTGGACAACGTCATATTCATTTCGATTCTCGCATCAAAACTACCTCAAGAGCAGCAAGCCCGTGCGCGCACGCTCGGCCTTGGCCTCGCTCTTTTCGGACGCGTAATTCTACTCCTATCGCTAACCTGGATCATGCAGCTGACCGCACCCGTCGTGTCCGCTCTGGGGGTTGAATTATCCGGCCGAGACCTGATATTAATGGCTGGGGGCCTGTTCTTGATCGCGAAAAGCACGCGTGAGATTCACGATAAGCTGGAGGGAGAAGAAGAATCGCACGCGGCTTCGGCAGTTGCCACGTTTGGCAGCGTCTTGTTTCAGATCCTGATACTCGACCTCGTCTTTTCTCTGGATTCTGTCATCACGGCTGTGGGAATGGTCGATGAGATTCCCGTAATGATCACAGCTGTAGTGATCGCGATTCTGTTCATGATGGTAAGCGCGGCAGCGATTTCTCGCTTCATTGAAGCACACCCTACGGTCAAAATGCTCGCGCTCTCGTTTCTATTGATGGTGGGCGTTGCGCTCATCGCAGAAGGAGTCGAATTTCACATTCCGAGAGGCTACATCTACTTCGCGATGGCGTTTTCAATCTTTGTAGAAATGCTCAATCTCCGAATTCGAAAGCGTTCAAAAAAACCAATAAAGCTCCGCCAGAGTCCGCCTTCCGGCTTGTGACAATTGGATTAGGACAGCCGTTTGATGACTAGCAGGGTCGAGTCGTCTTCCAGAATATCAGACTCGTGGTCGAGTGAAAGAGAATACTCGAACACCTTATTTACGATGTCTGCAGCGCTCAAATGTGCGTTCTCTCGAATCTTACTGATGAGGCCTTCGGTATCGAAAGGCGATCCATCCGGCAAAACGCGTTCCGTTATTCCGTCGGTAAATAGCACCATCATGGCACCTTCTGGAATCTGGGCCCACGCTCGCTCAAGAGAAATATCTGGAAGAGGTCCCATAATCGTTCCCGTGGGATCGAGACTGATTGTCTCGTCTTGCGTGATGATGAGCCCGGAGGTATGGCCGGCGTTGGCGTAAAGAAGTCCACCACCTGTCTGCAGCTCGCAGTAAAACACTGAGATAAAACGAGTAGAAAAGGTGGTTTTGTGGATTACCCGATTGAGCTTTTTAAGTGTGTAGAGCATCTTAAGGTTAGTGCCCACCCCCATACGGATTCCCATCAAAACGTCTCGAACCAGCAGCGCGGCCGGGAGTCCGTGGCCACTCGCATCTCCGATCGCTATTCCAATCAAGTCATCACCGAGCGGAATGAAGTCATAGAGATCACCCCCCACCGCTTCTGCAGGCTGATATCGGGCAGATATATCCCAGCCCTTGAATTCTGGTGACGAGTTAGGCAACAGGCTACGCTGAATGTTGGCAGCCGTTGCCAGCTCATTCTGGGCAGCGTCAGACTTTAGTCTAACATTGAGTGAGAACCGAACGCCATTGAGGCAAAACGCGATTTCATCCCGGATCCAGCCCTCCTGAAGAGTGAACAGAAACAGGTATCGGAATCCCGGAGGGCCATCGACCACAAAGGCGACGAACTCCTCAGTGTCTTCGGCACCTGGACTGAACCAACTCGGAATCTCAGTGACCGTTTCAAAAAGGAACGATCCGTGCTTCAAGACGAGTCTAACAGACGGGTCGGTGGAAGCGAGTCGAGCCGGGAAAATATCTGATCTGCCGGTGACGTGTAGGAGTTCATACTCTCCGTACAACTCACGATAGAGATGACCATGGCCAAACTTGAGTTCGCCGCCAAACGAGCGGACGAGTTCGTCCAGGATCGTCTGCAGGAAATCTCCGTCGGATCCATCGCTGGCAATTCGGGCCAGCATCCGGTCCATCTTGCGGTAAAATTGCTTCGGGTCGATCATTTACGGTCAGAATGGGGCCTTATCGGCGGGAGGAAGAGCTTCTTGTTCTGTATCACTTTCGGGGAGGTAATCTCCGGGTCCATAATAGCTCGTGAGATTCTCAAAACGAGCATGTTGATGCACGAATGCAAGCGTCACATCCCCGATTGGTCCGTTTCGTTGCTTCCCAATAATCAATTCGGCCAGACCTTCCGTCGAATTTCCGTTGTCATCTACAGTGATACCGTAGCGCTCCGCCCGATAAATAAATGCCACAACGTCCGCATCCTGCTCAATTGACCCGGATTCTCTCAAATCGGAGAGCTGTGGTCGCTTGTCACCGCCTCGTGTCTCGACGGCTCGACTAAGCTGTGAAAGGGCGATTACAGGCACGTTTAGCTCTTTGGCGAGCCCTTTGAGCGAACGAGAAATATGCGCGATTTCCTGCTCACGATTAGAGTTCTTACCCATGCCAGTTCCGTGCATCAATTGCAGGTAATCAATAATGATCAGGCCAATATCGTGTTCGGCTTTTAGCCGCCGACACTTCGCGCGCAGTTCCAGTACGGTCAGTGCGGCTGAGTCGTCGATGAAGATTTTAGCTTCGCTCAGCTTTCCTGCTGCACGGGCCAGTCGCGGCCAATCGTCGTCATTAAGACGCCCGGTCCTGGCCGACTGGGCGTCGACGCGTGCTTCTGAGGTGAGAAGGCGCTGCGCAAGCTGACTGGAGCTCATCTCCAGCGAAAAGATCGCAACGCCAGTTGCTCCATCTGGATGGAGAGCTGCATTTCTGGCCATCGCAAGAGAAAACGCGGTTTTACCCATGGAGGGTCGGGCAGCGATAATGATGAGATCGGATGGTTGCCATCCACCGGTCATCTGATCGACCCGCTTGAATCCGCTTGGAACACCAGTGATTCCGCCTTCGCGACCGTGAATGGATTCGAGGCGCGTCAGCGTTTCCTTAAGCACATCCTGCATGGACGTAGCAGCCCGGCGCATCTGCGAATCGGATATCTTGAAGATATCTCCCTCGGCTTCATCGAGAAGCTCAAATGCGTCTGCCGAAGGTTCATAGGCTTTGCCCACGACTCCCGTCATGGTCTCTATGAGCTTACGCAGCAACGACTTTTCTGCAATGATGCGCGCGTGGTACTCCACATTCGCAGCCGTGGCGACCGAGGCGGTCAATTCTGACAGATAGTAGGCGCCCCCCACACTTTCGAGTTTGTCCCGGCGCTTCAGCTCATCTCCAATGGTGATAAGATCAACGGGATTTCCCCTCTCAAACAGGCTCAATATTGCGTCGTATACCGCGTTGTGACGTTCGGTATAGAAGGAGTCAGGAGGAAGGATTTCGATGGCCTTTGGAATGGCATCGCGCTCGAGCAGCATCGCGCCCAGGACGCTTTGCTCAACCTGGATCGCTTGAGGAGGAATACGAGCCCCTGACATTCCGGCAGCAGATGTCTGTTGCGGGGTCGTCGGTGAGTAGCCCGTTGTCAGGGCTTGAGATGAAGGATTGTGAATCAGATCAGGCATGTAAGTGGTATTCCGAGTCAGGCTGTTAGTTCATCGTAGCGGGAGCGTAAAACCTGCACATCTTCCCACGTGGGGCGCTTCCAGTTCGGGTTTCTGAGAAGCGCAGCCGGGTGATAGGTGACCATCACAGGAATTCCGTGATAGTCGTGAAACGTCCCGCGCATGTCCTTCAAGGAGGATTGAATGCCCAGAAGTGAGGTCCCAGATGTTCTGCCAACACAAAGAATCAGTTTGGGCTGAATCAATGCGATCTGCTTGTGGAGTATGGGAATGTGGGCCGCAATCTCTTCTTTGAGTGGCTCGCGGTTATTGGGCGGGCGACTCTTGAGAATATTGGCGATGTAAACTTCCGTTCTAGGAAAGCCGATTGCTTCCAGAATCTGCGTCAAAAGCTTTCCTGCGCGGCCTACAAAAGGTTCGCCCTGTTTATCCTCATCGGCTCCGGGAGCTTCCCCGATGACCATGAGATCGGCCTTGGGATTTCCGACTCCAAAAACCGGATTCAGGCGGGTCTTATCCAATTCGATAAGCTCGGTGGCAGCTACATAGGCTGACACTTCGTCGAGGCTCTTCATGGATACCATGGGTGAGTCCGTCGGAATGAGTGCCGCGATATTCTCGTAGACGTCGCCGGCCGTTTCCGGGGGAGCAGCTGCCTCCGGAGGCGCAGCCGTTTCCGAGGGAGCTGCCGCTTCATTGGGTGGGGGTTCTATCGGCGCTTGATCAGTAGTCAATGGGTTTTCTTCTTTGGTGGGTTCAGGCTGAGTCTCGGTCGCCGACGCGGGTGCCGCGTCCGGATATACGAGATCGCCGAACATGGAAATTTGATGTTCGAACGCCGCGCGGAGATCTGTCAGGTCAGAAGGCATGCAGAAAAGAGACAGTGGGATTCTGGACAATACCAAGGTAGCTGATACAGTCTTTTGAAAGCGGTGGATGTTTCAAGAAGTGACCCACACCGTTTCCACAACTGATCAGTCTTGTGCCGTTCCGGTCGTGTATTCGAGAATCGCTTCGGCGACTTCCGACTTTGGAAGAATGGGCAGCTCAACCTGTTGACCCGCGGCCGAAAGGAGCGTGACTTTATTGGTCGTCGTTCCGAATCCTGCGCCTTTCTCTTTTGGGTTATTGAGCACAATCCAGTCGAGGTTTTTGCGCTCCAGCTTTGACTGAGCATTTTGCAAGCCATCGTCAGTTTCGAGGGCGAATCCTATCAATAGTTGCCCATCTCGCTTGCTAGAGCCCAATCCAGCCAAAATATCTACCGTCGGCTGCAAGTCGAGCTCTCTCGAGGTGCCGTCTTTTTTTAGCTTGGAGTTCGATGCAGATAAAGGAGTGAAGTCAGCCACGGCTGCGACCATTACTACAATTCCGGCATCCTGGTGGCCGGCTACGGCATCGTGCATGTCCTGGGTGCTCACGACGTCTATTCTTCTAACGTCATCCGGAGTTTTTAACGCCGTGGGGCCACTGACGAGTACCACGTCTGCGCCGCGGCGAGCCGCGGCGCGAGCAATTTCGTAGCCCATCGTGCCAGTTGAATGATTGGAGATAAAGCGGACTGGATCGATCGCTTCGCGAGTCGGACCAGCCGTCACCAAAACCTTCTTTCCCGATAGTGGCCCCGAGCGTGTTAGTGCTGCGGCGGTGATAATCTGCCCGGCACGCTCAAAGATGGCGGACGGCTCGGGAAGTCGTCCCTGTCCGACGAGTCCACTGGCAAGTTCTCCGTGTTCGGCATCCATTACCTCGCATCCCCGTTCGCGTAGCGTTGCCAGATTTGAGACGTTGGAGGGATGAACATACATATCATGGTCCATCGCGGGGCACACCAACATGGGACACCGTGCGGTAAGCGCAACAGCAGTTAACATTGAATCACATGCACCCGCTACGAGTTTGGTCGTCGTCTGAGCCGTTGCCGGAGCTACGATGTAAAGATCTGCCCAGAGGCCGAGGGCAACGTGTTTGGTCCAAGAGCCCGCTTCGTTCTCTGGGAAAATCTCGATGTGGACTTCGTTCTCAGAAAGCGTTCCCAGGGTTAGTGGCGTTACGAATCGAGTTGCGTCTGGTGTCATGACGACGCGAACTTCGCTGCCGGCCTTTTTGAACAACCGAATCAGTTCAGCCGTCTTGTAGGCGGCAATTCCACCCGAAATACCGAGTAGAATGCGCCTTCCACTGAAGATTGATAGGTCGGTGCGCATGGAATATCAAGACGGAGAATTTCGAGGGAATCGAGCTTTCTGATTTTAGAACGCATGATGTTCGCCGAAGATCAGCGTGAAGCCAGGAAAGAGCGGACGATTTCGTTCATTTTCTTGGCGGCCTCATCGAGATCATCGTTCACCAACACATGATCGAACTGATCCGCGAACGTCAATTCGAGCGATGCCTTTTCTATTCGTGTCTCCAGAGAAGAAGGCGTTTCAGTACCCCGCGCGATGAGTCTCGCTTCCAATTCTTCCAGCGACGGAGCCTGCACAAACAAGGCCAAGCAGCGCTCACCATACTCTTCTTTCACTTTGAGCGCCCCAATGACATCGATATCGAGGAGTATTGGAGCCTTTGGAGAAGATCGATCTACCTCGCTCTTGAGCGTTCCGTAGAAGCAATCAGGGTAAACTTCTTCGTACTCAAGAAGCCGTCCTCGATTGATCGCTTTTCGAAACGCATCCGCACCTATAAAGTGATAATGCACGCCATCTTTTTCGTGATCTCTCGGGGGCCGCGTTGTGGAAGACACCGAAAAAAAAGCTGTCGGAAACTCAGACAGCAATCGCTTTGCAAGCGACGTCTTTCCAGACCCACTCGGAGCTGCGAGAATAATGATGCAAGGCCCGTTAGTCGTCATCACTCGACGTTTTCTACCTGTTCACGAATTTTTTCAAGCTCCTCTTTCATGCCGACCACGAGATGCGACATTTCTGCGTCGTTGGATTTGGAGCCAACGGTATTGATCTCCCGATTCATCTCCTGGGCCAGAAAGTTTAGCTTTCTTCCAACCGCCTCACCCGAAGCAATAGCCTCTCGAAATAAATTCAGATGTGAATCAAGGCGGACACACTCTTCTCGTACATCCAGCTTGTCGGCGAGCATCGCCATTTCATATTCAATTCGATCGGGATCGATTTTTCCTTCTCCTAGCAGGTCAGAAAGCCGTTCGCGTAGACGGTCCGAGGAAGAGGCAACTCGAAGTGGTGCGAGTCGCTCGACTTCGCGCACCCGGGTCTCGATTCCTTCGAGCCGTTCTTCTAGTTCGGTTTGAAGGGCGACGCCTTCCTGTAAACGCATAGACTGCATGCCCTCGCAGGCCTCGGTCAGTGCCAGTTTCGTGGCCTCCCATGCATAGTCTTCTTCGTCCGGTTCTGGCTCTTGAGTACTGAATATTTCAGAATACTTAAGCAGGCTTTCCAAGCGAAGCGGCTCCTCAATTCCTGCGGTATCACGTACTTCATTCAGGAGAGCGGCATAAGAGCGGACAGCATTCTGATTGACACGCAGTTCGATCGTATCCTGAATGGGATCGATAACCTGAACCGACACACTTATTCTTCCTCTGGAGAACGCAGCCTTGATGGTGCGCTGAATTTCGGATTCTCGTTCATTCAATGAACGAGGAGTGCGAAGGCTTACTTCGCAATAACGACTGTTAACCGAGCGAAGTTCGACCACTGACGTGGTACCGTTCAACTCGGATTCACCCCGGCCGTAGCCGGTCATACTTGCAATCATTGTCTGGTGGTCCGGTGAGGAAATAAATAGAAAGTTGGCACCTGGACGCCGCACGGAATATACGGCGAAGATCTCGCCGGAGCAGGTTACTCTTGCGGCAGATGCTCAGGAATAGCTTGATTTATGTAAAACAGTACCCACGGTTCTCCCTCATCATCGATCCCAGAAATTATCAGGTCGGCATCCCCATCCTGATTATAATCCCCAAAGCTGGCGGAGGCATACATGAGACCTTTCAGATCAAGCTCAGCTATAAATTGATTGTTCACGTTTCGATATAAGCGACCGATCTGTTCACCGTTAGGAGTCCTCGCTCCTATCACGAAAACCTCAAGGTCCCCATCCCCATCATAATCGCCAAGGATGCCCGTACCGGCGATAACACCATCAAATTGGAACGGATGTTTTACAAAAGTGCCTACTTCGTTGATATACAGGCCTGTGAACCCATGCAACAATCCCGGTCCCAGTATGCCGCCCGTGATCAACAGGTCGACATCCAAATCTCCGTCGACATCACCCCACGCGACAGAACCGGAAACGAGGTTAGGTAACTCGAAAGGGTGCAGCCTGAACGAGGCTCCCTCATTGATATAGACGCCCGAATGTAGATTTCCGTTACCGCGATCGCCTGTGAGGGCCACATCTAGATCCCCGTCGCCATCTACATCGGCCCAGGCGGCATCTCCAAACACAATGCCTGGCAGTCCTGTGGGACCTTCTTCGAATCGAAGATCGCCCTGATTTAAGTACACGCGCGATATGGGTTGTAAAGGGCTGGTGATTTTTCCTGCCCCGACTACGAGAAGGTCTGTATCTCCGTCAGAGTCAACGTCTCCTGCGCGAATATTTCCACCCCAAACGCCCGGAACGCCAACGATATTGCGAGCAATCAGTATGCCTTCTTGATTTTCATAAACCGCCGTGATGGGTTCGTCAGAATTGGTCGGTATCCCAGACAAAATCAGGTCCAAATTTCCATCTAGGTCGAGATCTGCCCAGTCAGCAGACGGCCGGGACACAAGTACTGGTATGATTTCTGCCTTAAACAGCCGCTTGAATATGAAGGCACCATCCCGCTCTCCAGGCCCCAGTGGGCGAGGTTCGTCCAGTGTCTCGAATAACTGGAGAACGGGGCCATTTTCTGAATTTCCGCCAATCAGCAAATCGAGATCTCCGTCCGCATCAAAGTCAGCAAATTCAGAGATTCCCGAATAAATGCGAGGCAGGCTGAAGTCGAAAATTGTTGGCCGCCGTAGCGTCAAAGAAGCTACGTCTGGTTGCCCGAACGTGAATGTTCGAATATCACCACTCGTTCGGACTGAATAGCCATCAGTGGCCGTCACAGACCATTCATATATCGCATTTTCTGGAAGAAAACCGGTATCGAGGTCAAGAAACGGGCTATTCCTTTCGGGAAATGATAGCTTCACGCCGGGGCCCGTAATGTCGACGGTATACCGAATCAGGTCGTCATCTTGGCTAGTTTCCCAATTAAAGCGGACAATTGGTTCGCTGAGATCTATGAATCCTCCATCAGGCGGATTCGTCTGAGAAAACAGACCAGGCTGCTGATTCGGACCTACGCCTTTCACGAAAGTGTGATGCGTGTTGGGTGTGAGATTGAAATAGGTTTCTTGCGTCCCATCTGGCCATTCGATCGCGAGTCGATCCACCTGTGTGGCCGAGCCCAGTCCAAAATGAGCTCTAAGTTCGTCGTTTTGATTGCCTGCTCCCGTACCCGCTGAAATCACCCGCATTTGTTCATTTCCATTCGCCCTCACCCGAACGATAACCCCAACGCCAAACCTATTTAGAGGACCATCTCGAAATGAAAACTTTACCCAATGATTGTCGCCGCCATCATTGATCAGGATCGCTGTGACGAGCTTTTGTGGAATGACAATATCCATCCAACCGTCTTCGTTCAGGTCGCCCACAGCAACAGAATTATAAACTGAATCATGAGCCACGGTTGTGTCCCATCGCTCGTCAAAAGTCCCGTTCCCGTTATTGTGGAATAGTTTACCACGGGTAAGAACTGGCAGGTAAACATCTTGCCAACCGTCATTATCAAAATCTGCCACAGCTGCAGGACCGCTTCCAAGCCCCTTGACCCCTGCAATCCCTGCCTCCTGGGCCATATCTGTAAATCCTTGCCCGGCATCATTGTGATAAAGAAGATTATATCCGGTCTGAAAATCTGTTTTTTGATTTACGACCAATAGATCCTCCCAGCCATCGTTGTCATAGTCGAACCAAATAGCAGACTGTGAGCTTTGTTGGCTATCTACGCCATTGACTCCTGCAACGTCGACAAAACTCCCTGCCAATCTGTCGAAGTTCAACAGATTGTTGGCAGCCCTACAATTGGTGCTGTAAATATCCGCGTCTCCATCTCTATCGTAATCGGAGAAGGCCAGTCCACATGTGGGAGGCGTCGTTTGAGCAGACATCGTAACACCAGCTTCGGAAAATGTGCCGGATGCTGATCCAAGAAAGACGGGTGTAGATCCAGATGCTGCTGCCCCGATCAAGTCCAGTGCCCCATCCAGATTCACATCTCGCCAAAACGCCCCCTTCAGATCCGTTCTGAAATGAATATTGTGGCGATTGTTTGCCTGATCGAACTTCTCGCCTGTTCTATTCCTATACACGCGGCTGCCTGAGCCGGCTTTAAGGACTAACAGATCCAGTCTTCCATCGTGATCTGCATCTCCAAAAACGCCTCCTTGAATTTCCGAACCATCATTCAAGATCTCGGATCTGGTGAGAAAATCGGAAAACGTTCCGTCCTCAGCCTGACGGTACAACCGACCTGCGTGGTACATATCCAGTCTTCCGTCTCCGTTGTAGTCTGCCAGCGACATATTGAGAATGTCGATAGTTCGGTCGGGGAAAATGTGCAGCCGTTCTGGCTCATTCGTAAATGTTTGAGCCGCAGAGATACCGGCTGAAGACCAGAGTAGCACGAGCAATATCACATGTCGAAAGACCATGCACTAGGATATTGAATGATCGAGGACAATCGAGAACGATTCCTAACCCGAGTCGCCCGGGTTAGGAGTCACCTGGTGACTGGTACCGGTTCTGGTACTTGCTGATTTATGTAGAAGGTTACAGAGTGGTTTCCATCGGAGTCGATGCCGAACGCGATCAAATCCATGTCGCCATCTTGATTGTAGTCGCCAAAAGCAGCTGTCGCATGAACGAATCCTTTGACGTCTAATTCTGCAGCAAACTGCCCATCAACATTGCGGTAGAGCCTGCCGACTGTTTCGCCGAGCGGAGAGCGAGCTCCAACCACGAAAACGTCCTCATCTCCATCATTTTCATAATCCCCCCAGATCGCTCTACCGGTCACGACACCGTCGAAGGGGAATGGATGACGCGTAAAAGCGCCGCCTTCATTTACGTACATAGCGGTGAATCCAGTTAGTAGCTCCGGCCCCAACATGCCGCCCGTGAGCATCAGGTCAGGATCTGCATCGCCATCGAGGTTACCCCACGTTACGGATCCGCCCACAAGTTCAGGAAGGTCAACAGGGAGCAGCGCAAACAGGCCTCCCGACCCAATTCCGTTGTTTGCATAGATACCAGAATGAAAATTTCCGTTCCCAAGATCTCCTGTCATGGCCACATCGAGATCTCCATCGCCATCGATGTCGGCCCAAGAAGCCTCACCAAACGCCATACCCGGAAGACCTGCGTTTGCTCTAGTGAATCCTTGATTATTGTTATTGATGAAGACGTCCGTCATCGGCATATATGGCGGTGTCGCGCTCGTCGCTCCCGCAATCAAAAGATCCAGAAAGCCATCCCCATCTACATCGCCCCACTTTACGCTACCACCCCAGACGCCAGGAAGATCATCTGACGCGAAAGGCAAAAAAGTGCCAACATTGTTGATATAGATGGTTGTAGAAGGTAGTCCAGTTTCCACCAGAAGCCCGGTCACAATGAGGTCTGGATCACCATCTCCGTCAAAATCACCCCAGGATGCATCAGGCTCTCTTACGAGTTCAAGGGCTATTCCTGTTTGCGAAAGTGTCTTGAAAATAAACTCACCGCCGTTGTTCGATAGCACTACTGACGCGTCATTCGCTCGATAAAGCCTTAGTACGGCCGTTCCGTTGGCATCTCCAGCTACCAGGAGATCCAGGTCTCCATCCGTGTCATAATCTGCAAACTCCGCCATGCCCGAACTCATGTTTGGAATCCCAAAATCAAATAACGCGGGTTCTTGAAGGGTGGAATTGGCAACATCTGGTTGACCAAAACTGAAGCTACGCTCTGCCCCCGTTCCCCTGACGGTATGACCGTCGGTCGCGGTTACCGTCCACTCGTAAATTTGATTGGCTGGCAGGAATTGGGTTTCCAACTCCAAAAATGGATCAGAAAGGCCAGGGAAGGAGAGTTTCGTACCCGGTCCAGTGAGACTTAGCGTGTAGAGTACGAGATCGGTGTCTGCGGCTTCTTCCCATTCAAAGCGAACCGTTTCCACCGCGGTCTCAATGAATCCCGCATTTAGAGGGAGCGACAAATGGAATTCGGATGGAGGATCGTTTGGCCCGATCCCTTTGACCAGCGTGTGGTGCTGGTTGGGAAGGAGGTTTTGGTAGACTTCAACTACGCCGTCCGGCCATTCAATTCTTAATTCGTCAACCAGGGTTGCCTGGCCCAATCCGATATTGAGTTTGAGCCCGTCGCTCTGGCTGCCCATGCCCGTGCCTGCAGTCACCTGGCGCATCTGTTGGATTCCGCCAGCGGTCACACGGATGATCGCGCCTACTCCAAACCTGTTGCTTGCGTCATCACGAAAGGAGAACGAAGCCCAGTTATTGTCGCCGCCATCGTTCATCATGATGGCGGTTCCGTTCTGATGAGGAATGACAATATCTAGCCACCCATCATTGTTAATGTCTCCCACGGCGACGTTTGTGGCAACAGAGTCTAATGCAACAGTCTGATTCCAGATCTGATCAAACGTGCCGTCTCCATTATTGTGGTAAAGGCGACCCCTGTTGTTAAAGGGTAGATAAACATCCTGCCAGCCGTCATTGTCGAAGTCGGCGACAGCGGCAGGTAAGCTTGGTGTACCTCGAGATCCTTGAATTCCTGCTTCTTCAGCAACGTCTACAAATACTCCACTGTCGTTTCGATAGAGATGATTGAACGACAAAAGGAACTCTTCCGGCTTGTTGTGCACTAGCAAGTCAAGATCCCCATCGTTATCAAAATCGAACCAGACGGCACCCGCGGAGACACGATTGCTATGCACTCCCAAGAATCTGGAGGTGTTTCCATAGCGATCTCGCACAGAGTTGTTATTCATCAGCGCGTTTTCTCCGCTGGAGTGCACGGCGTAAAAATCCAGATCGCTATCGCCATCATAATCTCCAACGGCGATGCCCACGGTCGGTCCACCGGAAGAAGTACGCCAGGGCCCCGACACATTGGTGAAACTGCCCGAAGCGGCTCCTAGAAAAAGAGGGTGAACGCCAGTGGGGCTTGAAACCAACAAATCCAATCTTCCATCTTGATTTACGTCCCACCAGGCGGCGCCATTGATACCATTTTGGAAAGTCAGGTTCGTTCCACTGTTCGCCAGATCAAATTTTTCTCCCGTCCGATTCATATAAAACCGGCTTCCGGGAAGCGCATCCATAATGAGCAGATCTAACAGGCCATCCAGATTAGCATCTCCAAAAATGCCACCTTGGATTGCATTTCCTTCCAGATTGATGTTGGCCTGGCTGAGTACGTCTGAAAACGTTCCATCTTCTCCCTGTCGGTAGAGTCGCCCCACATGGTACATATCGAGCCGATTGTCCCCATTAAAGTCAGCCAGCGCCACATTTAGGATTTGCGCATCGGTATTCGGAGGGACGCGAAGACGCTCAAACTCATTTGTAAATGTCTGAGAGCTTGCACTCGTGGCGACGAGCAGAAGCAGGAAAAGAACAACTAGTCGGTGGGATACCATCACTGCAGGGAAATTTGAAAGAAAGAGCTTGGCGGGCGGAATGTAGGAAACGCAGCGTTAGCGATAAATGGGAATATCCCTGCATTTGGTCTCATTCTGCTCTCCCTCGTTACGACTAGAACAAAATGATACTCTTGGTCAAGGATTCAGAATCAGTCGACAGTCGATATATATACACCCCAGCACTCAGGTTTGACGCATCCCAGACGGCAGAATGATATCCTGCCGATAGTACATCATCTACCACATCGGCGACTTTGCGTCCCAGCATGTCGTATACCTCAATCGAAACGCGGGAGGACTGAGGCAAGGAGAATGGAATGGTAGTCCGGGCATTGAATGGATTGGGATATGCTTCAGACAACTCAACCGTTTGAGGCAATTCTGATTGTTCGACATCGACCCCGTCCGCTTGCATATCAGACAGAATACCTTCGAGTTGTGTTTTCACTTCTGAGCTGAAGTCGGCATCAAACGATGCTTTGTAATCATCCCATCGTGGTTGCTGAACATCGCCGACTTTGGGATAGAGTTGATCATACCAAGGCACAAATTCTGATTGATTTTCGGGAACGAGGCTTAAAAAGTGCTGCAACGCATCATAGACTTCCTGACTCTGAGGGAACCGCCCTCGAAGGCTTTCGCGCAGTTCAGGTGATGCTTTAATCCCCCAGAAGTCGAAATACGGTCCGAGATCAATATTCAGCGCTTCACTGGCCTCTTCAACCCATCGTTCTCTGATGTGAACAAACGGGAAGTCAGAATTCGGGCCATCCTGGGGTTGGTCAGTCATGTAAAATCGACCAAATACTTGAGCAAGTGCGTCCCAACCGAAGAGGTGCCCTAACAGAACAAAAGGCGCATGCCCACGATGCTGATACCGTATTTGATCATTAATTTCAGACGCGATGGTTGGATCGTGACCCATGGAGAGGCTGTTTCTGAAATTGTGGGTCATCATCCAATCCATTGCTGTTTCATCCATCGTCAGCTGTTGAAAAGCTGAAGCCTTGAAGGCCTCGTCCTTAGACATACCGTAGAGCGTGTTATACATTTTCGAGGCGAACACGTGGATGGCGGATTCGGCATTGAAGTCGATCCCGTTCTCGTAATACATTTCCGGAATGAGCTTATTGTGGCCCATTTCATGTAGAAAGGTGACGTTCGGACGGAAGGATAGCACCCGGAAGGGATTCCAGGTTCCCCATTCTGTGTCATGCGACACATCGCTTGATAGAGACGAATTTCTCATATCGTCTGGTGGAATGGTGATGGGGTATCCGGCCCCAAAGGCAGGTGTGACTAGCTGGCGATCGAAGATGTAATATTCGGGCCTTCCTGTAGGTTCTATTCGTCCTGCCAACTCCTGATGGGATGACATTATCTGTGACCAGCGTTCCATAATCTCATCAGGATTGTCAACGCCAGTAGCCATATCCAAAGACATCGTCGTTTGGAATTGATCTGCTTCGAGATCAATCCAGGGAACAGATGTGTTCGAAACGGTCTGAATCCAATCCGCCACGCTGGTCTCATGACCCGTGACATGAGAATAAAAGGCGCTCTTGACTGCGTCTCGAATTTCGATCGTGGCCCATCCAGCATCTACACCGTCAGGTACTTTCAGGTATATACCTCCTCCAAAAGGATTGGCGACTGTCATTTCCGTAGAAATGATGGGGTATTCAGTGCCTATGTCATCAAAACGATTCTGAGTGTCGACATAAATATTAGCCGTTGCTCGACGAAAATGAGCTCCCACAATAATCGATAGACCCGTGTCGACGTAGGATTGGGGAACCACAACGGTGACCAGTTCTCCCGCAGCTGCCCAGTAGCCTGATGGGCGAACGATGAATTCACTCGCCGTAATCGTGACTGCTGGATTGAGGATATACGAACCATTCCAATCGATCATTGCCGAGGATACTCGCGGCTCTGATTCTGAAATGGATCCTGGAAAAACCGAAGCCGCTTCGAAGGTTACGCCCTCCACCAGATGAACGCGCCCGTTCACAAATTCATTTTGGAGCAGGAAGTCCTGCACGAATATCACGATTTGAGCTTCAACCGCAAGATCTTCAACGCGTACCCGGTTTTCAGATTGAAACAGGGGGTTTTTATTGTCCTCATAGGTCTCCAGGAACGCGAACATTTCAGTACGAACTTCATCGAGAACGAGGACTAGCTGCGTTTCGAGGACGGCCAGGATTTCCCTTTGTCTCTCCGTTGACAAGATCTGCTGAAGGGAAACATGACTCGTAAGCTCCTCGAAAGCCGACCTAACACCCGAGATGGACACAAGCGAAAAACGCGAGGATGTCCAGGACCCAACTTCTCCCGACCAGTTTCCTCTCACGCGCCAGAAGTAGGTGTCTCCCTGAATTGAAGAGACCGAAGCTGACGTATCCAGCACAGAGCCACTCCATTCTGGAGAAGAAAAGTCTTCGTTGTTATCAATCTCAATTTCATAGCTACTAGGCGCGTTTAACGCCGTCCATGACAGGAGAACCTCGTCAGCGATGAGCGACTCATTCAGCGCAGGAGTGAGGATGGATGGCACGGTAGATGGAACAAAAAACGAGATCTGATCAAAGGACATGGGTTGTTCACCGATACCCATATTCGACTCAGAACTGCCACCTACAATGATTGGATTGGTAGCAGCCTGTTCGAGAATGGCATCCATATCGTATAAGAAGCCCGGAGAATTTTCGTTATCGATAGGGCCAGATTGTGAATCGTCATCGATCGCTAGCGTCCAGTTTCGATTAGCAAAATTTACGATGAGCTTAAGGTTGTGCCATTCGTTCTTGGAGACTCGTCCAAGCCATTTAATGTTGTCGTCGAAACTACTGGCTGGGTGCCCCGCAACTTCCCCTTCTTTTCCGTCTGCAAACGTTAGGATGACCACCTGAGAAGTATCATCACTTGCCCAAAAACTTAAACCCAATCCTGGGCACCGGATGTACCAATCACTGCACGGAACTCGCATATTGAGCAGAGGCCGGACCTCATTTGAACTTCCATGCGATCCCGCTTTGAAATCGATCTCAATCTCGAAAGAGTTGGCATCCGAAAAAAGAGCCGAAACACTGCTGGGGATAGATAACAGACCTTCGTTTTCCTGAAAGGCCAACACGGTGCGGCCATCTTCTGAAACAAAGGCGCCGCTGCCTACGATGATTCCGTCATAATCGGCATGCTCTACGGCCGTTGCGTCAACGTCCAATAAAAAAGATACGCTGGGGATCTGCGCTTGCGTGCAAAACGTCACCAACAATAATGAAGCGAGGCATAGTACCCGGGCGAAGGGTAGTGTCATATTGAAACAGAGACTTTTGGGTGTTCAGTAACAGCGTAGAAATGGCGACCTTGTACGACTCGTGATAGTCATTGTTTGTTAGGGTCGAGCAATTCAATATATGCGCCGTCGTGTCCGTCTTCGTTCTCAAATTCTGGATACGCCGATTCAGGCATTTGTGCGAGCTAGCCAGATGCGCTTATTGTGCTGACAAGCACTAACCCTGGGTTGGCTATTGGGAATCTCTAGCATCAATTACCCTTTCGAGGTTCGCTACCCCTCCAGCAAGTTCGTCGGCTCGACGAGCATGAGTTTCCGCGCACGAATAGTCTGATACAGATAAGCAAACATCCACGAATGCGGCATGAACATCTGCACTTTCAGGATAGTATTCAGACGAAAGCGTTAAGAGTTCTCTCGCTTTGTCCGGTTGCCCTCCATCTAGTGACATGAACGCCAGCATCTCCAATAACTCTTCTTCCATGGGCAGTGGATATCCCATGTGTTCTGTCCGTGAGTTGGATTGAGTCCGAATGAGCCGAATTAATTTGTCAGTCGGAGTGGTCGGGTCATTGTAGAGGGAGGGGCTCTTGAGCTCCCAGAAATCGTAAAGATTCACAAACGCGTCTCGCATTCCTATCAGAGGTATCGAGCCATGTATTTCATCTTCGTAAAAAGCCCAATCGAAATGCAGCCCAGGTGGAGGAGCAGATTCTAATTGTTGAACAAACGAGAATGAGGACCGAATTCCCTGACTGAATACAGTGGTGTCTGAGGCCACTGTTTCAAAGGTCAGGGTGTCGGAAAACCGAATGATCTCATTTGAGACCGAAACGAAAAGCCCCTTTCGTTCGAATTGCGACGAAGCGAATGTTTCAAGCGCTTCATGCA
>Ga0315336_1000744_pt1 | contig 79352 bp, 71 predicted proteins | sample ASW5metaG_FD_204512 | JGI IMG/M metagenome (GOLD analysis project Ga0315336, IMG submission 204512) | Ammonia-oxidizing marine archaeal communities from Monterey Bay, California, United States - ASW #5 | ecosystem: Environmental > Aquatic > Marine > Intertidal zone | place: USA: California... | reverse complement strand
GGGTTCGCGGTGATCTTACGATCGGTGCCAACTTCGATGACGGCCGCGGTAACGCAGTCCTCAGCATCGGTTACCAGGAAACGGATGACGTCCTGCAGGCCAACCGCCTCATTTCGCAAGCTGCGACCTTTGGCGGGAACCCTATCGGTTCCGGTACGACCGTTCCGACGCGTTTTAACGGTAACCAGATTGATCCGACCGGTCAGACACTGATTCCAACGTACAACACGTTCAACTTCGCGCCGTTCAACTATTTCCAGACGCCGCTCGAACGCTACAACATCTTTGGTTCAGCCAATTATGAAGTGACGCCGGGCATCGAAGTTTACACCCGCGCCATGTTCACGAATAGCACGGTCAGCCTGCAGCTCGCTCCGTCGGGCCTGTTCGGCGATCCGTTCGCGCTTCCGCTGAACAACCCGTTCCTTACGGACGCTCAGGTTCAGACGATCTGCGCCAGCTTCGCTGTGCCGATTGCTCCGGCAGCCTGTACGGCTGCACGGAATGCGACCGATCCGACCGATGCCGCCTATCTGGCACCGGACGTCATCATCAACCGTCGTTTGGTTGAGCAGGGCCCACGTCAGACCGATCTGGTTACCAACCAGTTCCAGCTCTGGGCCGGTGTTCGCGGTGATCTCACCGATACCATCAGCTATGATGTCTATGCGACATATGGCGAATCGCAGCGCACGACCACCCGTCGTAACTGGGGTCTGAAGTCCCGTATTGAGCAGGCGCTTGTTGCGACCAGCACGACCACCTGTTTCGATCCATCTGGCGGCTGTTTCCCGATCAATCTGCAAGGTGGCGGACCGGGTGGCGCGAATATCGATCCGCAGTCGGTTGCCTTCTTCAACCAGCCTTCGGGTTTCACGGACTCGACCTCGCTTTCGGTGGTCAATGCTTCACTGAACGGTACATTCGGTGATACGGGTTTCTTCACTGAGACCCCGATCGGTTTCGCTGTCGGTGTCGAGTATCGCGAATATAACGCCAGCCGCGTTGCTGACGTTTCTGCTGGTACGCAGGATGAAGTCTTGGGGACCGGTGCTCCGGCTCCAACCTTTGCTGGCGGCTATGACGTTGTTGAAGCCTTTGCCGAGCTGATCGTTCCGATCCTCGAAGATGTTCCGGGCTTCTACAGCCTCCAGGCTGAAGGCGCGGTCCGTGTGTCGGATTATTCCAACACGGGTACAAGCACGACCTGGAAAGCTGGTGGTAGCTGGGAACCGTTTGAAGGGTTCCGCTTCCGCGGTATCTATTCGGTATCGGTTCGTTCGCCCAACATCGGTGAGCTGTTCGCTCCGGTTACCACGGGCCTTACTGCGCTGACCAACGATCCATGTCAGCTTGCCAACCCGGTTGGTAATGCAACGCTGACGGCGATCTGTATCGCTCAGGGCGCTCCGGCGGCCACAATCGGCGCCATTCCGATTCCGTCTGCTGCGCAGATCAATTCCACCACGGGCGGCAACGCCAATCTCGATACTGAAGAAGCAACATCGATCACCCTTGGTCTTGTGGCGACCCCGCCGCAGGTTCCGGGCCTTGTCGTCTCTGTCGATTATTTCAATATCGAAGTAACGGGTGCCATCACGAACCCGACGCCGGGCGACGTCTTTCTACCCTGCTTTGGTCCGAACAATGATGGTAACGGTACGAATCCGGCAGCATGCGCGAGTCTTGGTCGTAACCCGATCAACGGTTCGCTGAACGGTGGCGGTGAGACGCTTGGTCTTATCCTCCAGCTTTCGAACCTCGGTGTGCTTGAGACCAGCGGCGTTGACTTCCGGGTCAACTACACGTTCCCGCTGAGCTTCGGTGCGTTGAATTTCGACCTCAACGGTACCTGGACGGACGAACTGCTGTTCCAGGCAACTCCAACCGCGATCAATCGTGAGTGCGTCGGTCTGTTCAGCAACAACTGTGAGCCGATCACGCCGGAATGGGCGTTCAACTTGCGGACCACGGTCAGCATTGACGATCTCCTTGATGTCTCACTGCTGTGGCGTTGGGTTGATGGTGTGGAATATGAATTCCGCGGTCGCGGCGACGGCTTCTTGGACGAATCAGAAGCTTTCGACGCAGCGAGCTATTTCGACCTGACAATCCGTTCGAATGTCAGCGAGAATTTCGACGTCAGTCTGTCGGTATTCAACCTGCTTGATCGCGATCCACCGAAGACCAGCTCGTTCATCGGTTCAAGTGTGTTCAACTCGGGTGAAACCTATCCGACGACCTACGATACGCTTGGCCGTCGTTACTCAGTTACCGGGCGTCTCCGGTTCTAGTTAGAACGTTTGGTCACGTTCTTGTTGATGGCGGGGGTGCTACCGGAAGTCTCACCCCCGCCATTTCACTTTGAAACAGGAAAGGGTGCTCGGGTGATGTTGGCTGAGCAATCTTCTTCCGAAATATTGACTGACGATGAGGCCGTAGTTCTCACAACTGTCAGGCGATCCCAGCTCGTTTCGCGGCAGACCATCGCATTGTTGTTTGATTCAGAAGTGCCGAAATCACCGATCCGTGATGCAAATCTGATCAAACCGCTGATTGACCGGCTGTGTCAAAAGCGATTGATTGATACATCTCGGACACGTGTTGGACGGCAGGAGACCGAGCATTTGTCGTGCAACGGGCAGGGCGTGGAAGCGTTGCGTCAATGGGTTCGAAGTATCGAACCATCGGATCTGTTGCCGCAAGATTCGATACGAACAAAAATCCGAGCATTTGACCTGTTGAGTTTTGAGGAGCGTATCAGCTGGATACAGTGCCTGGAATCGAAATTGAATGCGACGCTTTTCAAGCAGCAGAACAGAGCCCAGAGGAACCACTCTGCCGCGGAAGCCTATGCCAATGATGACGCGTTAAGCGCTCTTAAGGCCCGTCTCGATTGGCTGAACCGAGTTATGTTTGATGTCGTGAAACAGCAACAGCTGAGGCAGGGGTAAACCCATCATTTCTCTCCCTTCGCGGATTGCACTTAATCTATTGTAATTAGAGCCATTTTTGTGGCCTGCATCCGCGAAACACAATCCGTTTCCTCTCCTTGATGCAGAATGAAAAGCCGGCGAACAGGTGACAAATTCGTTAAAACCTTCCAAGGGACCTCGACTAGGGCAGTCGAAAGAACCAGCGCAGCAGGTTGATGGCGGAAACGAGAGATTCTCAGCAACTGAGCGAGCATGAAGGCGCGCTGCTGGATACTTTACGTCGCTTCCAGCCGGTGACGGGCTATCAGATCGCCAAAATCTATGGGAAAAGCCCCGTTGCCGCGTTCAATAAGAGCAAGGGCCAAATCTATCCGATGATCCGCCGGTTCAACAAGGCCGGGCTGATTGAGGGCAGTTTTGTCGAAGGTGATGGCCGCGGAACCGAAATATGGAGCTGCACGGAGAAGGGCCTGGATGCCCTGCGGTGTTGGACTCGCCAGATACTCGATTCGCAGCTGATGCTTTATGATCCACTACGTACCAGGATGATGGCGCTTGGCCTGCTTTCCGACCAGGAGCGCTTTAACTGGATCGTTGAGGCGAAGCTCAAGCTGGCGGGAAAGATGCAGGAGGTGGAAGATTTTGACAAAGAGAACGATGTGCCTTTTCAACAATTCGCTCACGACAATGCCGTGAGCTCGTTGCGTGCGCGCATGGATTGGCTCGACAGACTGCTGTTCGCCCACACAAAAATCGAACAGGAAGACGAGGCGAATTAGCGCAGCGCTGCTCACGTGCGGCAGATTACTCGGATTGGAGATAGGCGATCAGGTTCGCGCGGTCTTGCGGATCCGGAAGGCCGCGGAACGCCATGCGCGTGCCGGGTGTGATACGGCGCGGATTTTCGAGATATTGGAACAATTTTTCGGGCGTCCATGTGATGCCGCTGTTCGCAATGGCGTCGGAATAGGTGAAGCCATTTATGCTGCCCGCTTCGCTGCCGACGATATTGTGGAGGGATGGCCCGGTGCGGTTCACACCGGCATCGGTGACATGGCAGGCCCGGCACTGAGCGAAAACGGCCGCGCCGGCGGCGGGATCTCCCATGAAGTCAGCGAACATCGTCCCGTCCAGCGTGTCGACGGAGTCAGCGGAAGGCGTTTCTGGGGAGGCAGCGGGTGTCTCGGTAGATGTTTCGGTACCGCTTGTTGGCGTTTCTTCAGCATCTCCGGAACAGGCTGAGGTGAGAGCTAGCCCCATAAGTGCTGCGCTGCTCAACAGAAAGTGCATCGTCTTCATCATATTCTCCCGTTCCCGAATGCAGCCTTATGAAAAGGGTGGCTTCCGATCAAGAAGCCGCCCCAAATCTCCGATTATACCCGCTCGATAATCATAGCCGGAGCCATGCCGCCAGCGGCACACATGGTTACAAGGCCGCGCTTCAGATCGCGTCGTTCAAGCTCATCCAGGATCGTCCCGATAAGGATAGATCCGGTTGCCCCGATGGGATGGCCGAGCGCAATCGCGCCGCCATTCACATTCACCTTGTCGCGGTCCAGATCGAGGTCGCGAATGAACTTTTCAGCGACAACGGCGAAGGCTTCGTTGATTTCCCAAAGGTCGATATCGTCCTTGGTCAGCCCAGCTTTTTCGAGCACCTTCTTCGCCGCCGGGACGGGGGCGTTGAGCATCAAGGTCGGGTCATCGCCCATATTGGCAGTCGCCACGATCCGTGCGCGCGGTTTCAGGCCATGGCTTTCAGCATAGTCTTTCGAAGCCAGCAGAACAGCTGCTGCGCCATCGACCACGCCGGATGAGTTGCCGGCATGATGCACATGCTCGATCTCAAGTTCGGGGTATTTCTGATTGATAAGCTTACGGAATGTCGTGCCCTGTTTGTCGAGCGGAATATCCGCAATTTTTGTGAAGGATGGTTCCAACGCGGCAAGTCCTTCGGCTGTCGTCTGCGGGCGCGGAAATTCCTCGGCGTCCAGAAGCACATTGCCTTCGTCATCAACCACCGGGACAAGGCTCTTGTCGAACCGCCCTTCGGCAATCGCCACTGCCGCGCGTTGCTGGCTTGTCAGGCCCAGCGCATCAACGGCTTCGCGCGAAATGCCTTCCATGGACGCGATGGCATCGCCGCATATGCCCTGATGCGATTGGGGGTGCACACCCTGCAGCCGGTCGTTGCCGGATCCCATCATGAAGGGGCGTATGCCAGCGGCCATTTCTTCCTTCGCCATTGCGCCGGTAAGCGACATCATCTCGGTGCCGCCCGCGACAACCAGATCTTCCATGCCGGACATGATCTGCGCCGCTGCGAAGCTGACACTGGTGATGCCGCCGCCGCAGAAACGATCAAGCGTCGTGCCGCTCGTGCGGATATCATAACCGGCGTCGAGCGCTGCCATCCGGCCCAGATCGCCAGCTTGCTTACCTTTTTGCGTACTCGTGCTCCAGATAACGTCATCGATATCGGCGGTGTTCAGATTGTTGCGCTCGGCAATTGCTTTCAGGACCGTCGCGGCCAGATGCTGAGGATGCTCTTCAGCGAGGGATCCCTTGCCAACTTTGCCAATGCCGCGCGGGGTGCGGCAAGCGTCGATGATATAGGCTTCGGCCATGGAAACAGTCCTTTTCAGTTAAGTCTTTTTCGATGAGCAGCGTGATGCCGCCTAAAGTTCGGAAAACGGTTTGTCCTTATCAACGCGGACATCTTGGGGCAGGCCCAGCACGCGTTCGGCGATGATGTTCTTCAGAATTTCGTCCGTGCCGCCGGCAATACGCAGGCCGGGCGCCCACATCAGACTTTCCTGAAAGATCGCATCGGCGGCGGCCTTATCCTTGTCGACGATCAGTCCGTAATGATCCTGCATCTCGACCGCGCTGTTGCAGATATCCTGCAAATGGTTGGCGGTGATGATCTTACCGATCGAATTTTCCGGCCCCGGTGTTTCGCCGCGCGATAAGGCTGTCTGGGTGCGGAATTTGGTGAGCTTGTAGCCCTGCGCCGCGACATACCAGTCGGCGAGCTTTTCGCGGAAGGCGGCGTTGGAGAGCGTCCCGGCATCGCGGGCATAATCCATGATTTCCTGCCAGTCCGGCCCCGGAGAACCGCCGACGGCGAGCCGTTCGTTCATCAGCGTGACGAGCGCGACCTTCCAGCCCATGCCCGGATCGCCGAGCCTGTCGCTATCGGGAATGCGCACATCGGTGAAATAGACCTCGTTAAACTCTCTGCCGCCCGATGCCTGATGGATAGGGCGAACCTCTACGCCCGGTGCCTTCATGTCGACGATGAACATGGTGAGGCCCTTATGTTTGGGAACACTGGGGTCAGTTCGCGTCAGGACGATGCCATAGTCTGAAAACTGCGCGCCCGTGGTCCAGACTTTCTGGCCGTTGATCACCCAGTCATCGCCATCCTTCACCGCTTTCATCTTGAGACCCGCGACATCGGATCCGGCGGACGGCTCGGAGAAAAGCTGGCACCAGATTTCTTCGCCGTGCAGCGCTGGTTGGACGAAGCGCGCCTTATGCGCATCGGAGCCAAAGGCGATTACGGTGGGCACGCACATGCCAAGGCCGATTGCGAAGGGGCCAGTCGGTGCATCGAATTTGGCTTCTTCCTGATTCCAGATGACCTGCTGCATCGATGTGCCGCCGCGTCCGCCAATTTCCTTGGGCCAGGTGATCTGCGCAAACTGATTGTCCGCTTTCACCTTCTGCCAAGCTTTGGCTTTTTCCAGCGTCAGCTTGCGCGCCCCACGGCTGCGGATCGCGTTGGCCTTTTTCGGCTCCAGATGCTGCGTTAGAAAAGCATGCGCCTCCGCCCGGAATGCTGCTTCTTCGGGAGTGTCGTCAAAATTCATCGGATATTCCTTTACGCAGCGTTGCGGGTTTCGAGGGCGCGAACGAGTTTCTCTTTCCAGATGGCGGGCGCACCGGCCTGCACCGCCAGCAATTTCGCGCGCCGATAATAGAGGTGGCAATCCACCTCCCAGGTAAAGCCCATGCCGCCATGCGTCTGGATATTTTCCTTGCTGGCGAACCAGAAGGCTTCGGATGCGGCGATACGCGCGGCGGCTGCCGCCTCGGGAAGCTCCGCCGCGTCGGTTGAGAGCGCCCAAGCCCCGTAATAGGCGTTTGAACGGGCAACCTCATTCTTCACATACATCTCGGCAAGCTTGTGCTTGATTGCCTGATTACCGCCAATCGGCCGGCCAAAGGCGTGACGTTCTTTGGCGTATTCGGTGGCCATGTCGAGGCAGACCGATGCGCCGCCGGTTTGCTCGAACGCGAGCAACACAGCCGCCCGGTTCATGATCTCCGCATACAGGCTGTCGCCGTCGCCCGTTGCGCCCAGCCGCTCTGCTTCAGCGCCGTCGAAGACGATCTCGGCATGGCTGCGGGTCGGCTCTATGGTTTCGATTGAACTGCGTGTAACGCCTGCCTGATCGAGCGCCACCAGCACGAGGCTGGAACCGGCACCGTCCTTGGCAAGCACGACAGCATGGGTTGCGACATCGCCGTCGGTGACAGGAATTTTCGTCCCGCTCAGCTTGCCATCCTTGAATTCAGTGGTGAGCTTGCCAGCTTCAACTGCGCCGGGGCCTTCGGATGCTGCGATACAACCGATCACAGACCCATCGGCAACTTTCGGGAGGATCGCTGATTTCTGCGTATCCGACCCTGCAAGCTTCAGCGCTTCGGCAAAGAAATAGACTGTAGATGCGAAAGGAACCGGGGCGAGCGCGCGGCCCAGTTCTTCGGCAATCACGCAGAGTTCCAGCATCCCGAGCCCGAGTCCGCCATGCTCTTCGGCAATCGCCGTGCCGAGCCAGCCCATCTCCACGATCTGTTTCCAGACATCCTCGTTGTGGCTCATCGCCTCATCATCAAGCACGGCCCGCACTTCGGCGGTTGTGCATTTGGCTGACAGGAATTTCCGTGCCTCTTCGCGCAGGAATTTCTGGTCGTCGGAAAAATCGAAATTCATGAATCAGGTTTCCTCAGGCTCTTTTGCGGCAATGATACGCCAATTGACGTAAACGTAAAGGGGAAGGTTGATCAAGTCGGGCTCATGGCACTGTAGGTTCGGTTATTTCGCGTCTATGTTCGAATATGTCTGAGAGGAAAGAATCAGGGATGCGGGATCATATCTACACCCACGCGACGCTCGCAACGCTGGCCGATGCGCGCGGCTGGGGCATGATCGCCGATGGTGCGATTGCCATCGAAGGCGGGCGGATTGCTTATGCCGGAGCGTCCGAAACCATTCCCGCGCAATTTGAGAATTTCGAAAGCAGCTCGCTTGAGGGAAGGCTGGTCACACCCGGTCTGATCGATTGCCACACCCATCTTGTTTATGACGGATCGCGCGCCCGCGAATTCGAACTCCGTCTTGAAGGCGCAAGCTATGAGGAGATCGCACGGGCGGGCGGCGGCATTTTCTCAACCGTTGAAGCGACCCGGAATGCGTCTGAAGAAGAGTTGCTGGCTGGCGCGCTTACCCGGTTGGACAGGCTGCTCGCGGAGGGCGTCGGCACGATCGAGGTGAAGTCCGGATATGGCCTCGACAGGGAGACGGAGTTGCGGCTGCTGCGCGTTGCTGTGCGCCTTGCCGAGATGCGTCCCGTGCGGATCAGCAAGACGTTTCTTGGTGCGCACGCCATTCCCAAGGGCATGGACGCGGATGATTATCTCGACACCATCTGTCTGCCGACATTACGCGAAGCCGCCTCCGAAGGGCTGGTAGATATGGTCGACGGGTTTTGCGAGAATATAGCGTTCACCCCAGCCCAAATCCGCAAGGTTTTTGATGTGGCTGCCGAGCTTGGCCTGCCGGTGAAGCTGCATGCCGAACAATTGTCGGATCAGGGCGGCGCGGAACTGGCCGCGGGTTATGGCGCGCTATCGGCCGATCATCTCGAATTTATCGGTGAGGCAGGCATTTTTTCGATGGCCGAAGCCGGAACGGTGGCGGTGATATTGCCGGGCGCATTCTATTTTCTGAACGAGACCAGGAAACCGCCGGTTCAGGCTTTTCGAGACGCGAATGTTCCCATAGCCGTCGCGACAGACAGCAATCCCGGTTCGTCTCCGATGACCTCGCTGCTCTTGGCGATGAATATGGCGGCAACGCTGTTCGGGCTGACGCCGGAAGAATGCTTGCGCGGCGTGACGGTGAATGCGGCGCAGGCTTTGGGCTTGCCCGATCTCGGTCAGCTATGCGCAGGGCAGGCGGCGGATCTTGCGATCTGGGACATCAAGGACCCGGCGGAACTGACCTATCGGATGGGCGATGCCCCGCTCCACAAGCGGGTGTTTGGAGGGATTGAATGCTGACTTTACGACCGGGAGAGGTTTCCCTCGAGACGCTGGAATCGATCTGGCGAGACGAACTGGCCATCACGCTTGATGATGAGGCGCGAACGGCGATCCGCGGTGCGGCGGAGCGCGTGGCCATTGCCGCGCGGGGAAGCGAAGCTGTTTACGGGGTCAATACGGGCTTTGGGAAACTCGCCTCTATCCGGATTGCGCCGGAAGATTCCACCCAGTTGCAACGCAATCTCGTCCTGTCGCATTGCTGCGGTGTCGGTGAGGCCACGCCGCGCAGCATCACGCGCCTGATGATGGTGTTGAAGCTCATATCCCTTGGGCGAGGCGCGTCCGGCGTCCGCGAAGAGGTTATTGATCTCCTCGAGGGCATGTTGGCGAAGGGCGTGACGCCCGTTGTGCCAGCGCAAGGGTCCGTCGGCGCGTCCGGAGATTTGGCGCCGCTGGCGCATATGGCCGCAGTGATGATCGGGGAGGCCGAGGCCGTTTATAACGGTGAAAGGCTAACCGGGTCTGAGGCGCTTTCCAAGGCCGGACTCAATCCGGTCGTGCTCGGTCCGAAAGAAGGGCTGGCGCTTATAAATGGCACGCAATTTTCGACAGCCTATGCCCTGGCAGGACTGTTCGAAGCGCAGCATGCAGCCCACACTGCTCTCGTTTCCTCATCGCTGTCGATGGATGCTGCCAAGGCATCCACCGCGCCGCTGTTGGAGGAAATTCACGCGTTGCGCGGCCATCCCGGCCAGATCGATGCAGCTGCAACAATGCGCGCTCTGCTCGATGACAGCGAAATTCGCAATTCGCACCGGGACGATGATCCGCGTGTGCAAGACCCCTATTGCATGCGCTGTCAGCCTCAGGTGACGGGCGCGGCGATGGATGTGCTCTCGCTGGCCAGCATCACGCTGCGCCGCGAGGCCAATGCCGCGACCGACAATCCGCTGGTCCTGACTGCGGAAGACAGGATCGTCTCTGGTGGCAACTTCCATGCTGAACCCGTTGCCTTTGCCGCCGATATGATCGCGCTGGCGATCGCCGAGATTGGCGGCATATCACAGCGCCGCATCGCGCTGCTTGTCGATCCGACCTTGAGCTATGACCTGCCGCCGTTCCTCGCTGCTGATCCGGGGCTCAATTCCGGCCTGATGATTGCCGAGGTGACGAGCGCGGCCCTGATGAGCGAGAACAAGCATCTGGCCAATCCCTGCTCAACCGATTCCACACCAACCAGCGCCAATCAGGAGGACCATGTCAGCATGGCCGCGCATGGCGCACGGCGTTTGCAGCGGATGATCGACAATCTGTTCCACATTCTAGGGATCGAGATTTTCTGCGCGGTTGAGGGCATCCACTACCGAGCGCCGGAACAGACCAGCGCACCGCTCCGTGCGGTGATCGCGCGGTTCGGCGAACAAGTCGCTCCGCTAACCGAAGATCGCTTTCTTGCCCCCAGCCTCCTTGCCGCTGCGGAACTTGCGCGCGGTGATACGCTCATCGCCGCCACAGGCCTCAGCTTTCCTGCATTGAAGGACACTCAAAATGGTTGATCGGTTTCACAATTCCCGCGAAGTGATCGCGCCCATAGGCACCGCGCTCACTGCCAAGAGCTGGCTGACCGAAGCGCCGCTGCGCATGTTGATGAACAATCTCCATCCTGATGTGGCTGAAAACCCTGAAGAACTGGTGGTCTATGGCGGGATCGGCCGGGCGGCGCGCAACTGGCAGGCCTTTGACCAGATCGTCGCCAGTCTCACCGATCTGGAAGCCGATGAAACGCTGCTCGTACAATCCGGCAAGCCTGTCGGTGTGTTCAAGACCCATGAAAATGCACCGCGCGTCCTGATCGCCAACTCAAACCTCGTGCCGCACTGGGCGACTTGGGATCATTTCAACGAGCTCGATAAAAAGGGGCTCGCCATGTATGGTCAGATGACGGCCGGCTCATGGATTTACATCGGCACGCAGGGCATTGTTCAGGGCACGTATGAGACATTCGTCGAAGCCGGGCGGCAGCATTATGACGGGGATCTTACCGGCAAATGGATCCTGACCGCCGGACTTGGCGGGATGGGCGGCGCGCAGCCGCTGGCCGCTGTCATGGCCGGGGCCTGCTGCCTTGCCATTGAATGCGACGAGACCCGGATCGATTTTCGCCAGCGCACCAAATATGTCGATGAGAAAGCGCGGACCATCGATGAGGCGCTCGCCATGATCGAAGAGTGGACCGCAGCCGGAGAAGCCAAGTCCGTCGGCCTGCTGGGTAACGCCGCCGATATCGTTCCCGAACTCTATCGGCGCGGCATCCGGCCGGACATGGTGACCGATCAGACCAGCGCGCATGATCCGATCAACGGTTATCTGCCTGCCGGCTGGACGATGGCCGAATGGCGCGAGAAGCGGGAACGCGATCCCAAGGCCGTCGAGAAGGCCGCCCGCGCCAGCATGAAAATCCATGTCGCCGCGATGGTCGATTTCTGGAATGCGGGCGTGCCGACACTCGATTATGGCAACAATATCCGGCAAGTTGCGCTGGATGAGGGGCTGGAAACCGCCTTTGCCTTTCCCGGCTTCGTCCCCGCCTATATCCGGCCGCTCTTCTGCCGGGGCATCGGCCCGTTCCGCTGGTGCGCGCTCTCCGGCGATCCGGAAGATATCTACAAGACCGATGCCAAGGTGAAGGAGATCATCCCGGACGATCCCCATCTCCACAAATGGCTGGATATGGCGCGTGAGCGGATTAGTTTTCAGGGGCTTCCCGCTCGTATCTGCTGGGTCGGGCTGGGGCAGCGCCACCGGCTGGGACTGGCGTTCAACGAAATGGTCCGCACGGGCGAACTCAGCGCACCGGTCGTGATCGGCCGGGATCATCTCGACAGCGGCTCGGTCGCCTCGCCCAACCGCGAAACCGAAGCGATGAAGGACGGGTCAGACGCGGTGTCAGACTGGCCGCTCCTCAATGCGCTGCTCAACACCGCCAGCGGTGCGACATGGGTCAGCCTCCATCATGGCGGCGGCGTCGGCATGGGCTTTTCGCAGCATAGCGGCATGGTCATCTGTTGCGACGGCACGGAAGCAACGGACGCAAAGCTCGCCAATGTGTTGTGGAATGACCCGGCAACCGGCGTCATGCGCCACGCCGATGCTGGCTATGAAGACGCGATCGATTGCGCGCGCGAACACGGCCTCAACCTTCCCGGTATTTTGGGGTAAGACAGGCCATGCCCGTCACCCATATCCCACCCCGGCTCTGGACAGGCCGCGACGACAGCGAGGATGGCGAGCGGGCCAAGCGCCTCTATCAGTTCGCTGGCGATAGCGGACAGCGCGCGCTGCTCGGCTTTGCCAGTGAGGCCGGGGTTCGCCGCAACAAGGGGCGCGTTGGCGCGCGGCAGGGGCCGCAGGCACTTCGCAAAGCGCTTGGCGTGTTCGCTGCGCCAGCCGATGCTCAGCCCTTTGCCGATCTTGGCGATGTGGATGTTGAGGGCGATGATCTGGAAGCCGGGCAGGCGATGCTGGGGCAGCACGTCGCGCGCGCGCTCGCCGAATATGATCGCCTGATCGTCCTCGGCGGCGGGCATGAAACGGCCTATGGTAGCTATCTTGGCCTGCGCGCGCATTTTGCTGAGGAACGGATCGGTATCATCAATCTCGATGCCCATCTCGATCTGCGTCAGAGCGGCGCGGATGGCCCCTCATCGGGAACGCCGTTCAATCAAATCCGCGCGCTGGACCCGCAAGGCTTTGACTATCTGTGTCTCGGCGTTGCCGCAGAATCCAATACGGTTGCTCTTATGGAGCGGGCGGCGGACTGGGGCGTGCGCATGGTGATGGATCATGCTCTGATTGCCGATCAGGCGGCGGCGGACGGCAAAATACAGGCCATCGCCCGGCGATCCGACATTCTCTACCTGACCATCGATATCGATCTGCTGCCCCACTACCAAGCCCCCGGCGTCAGCGCCCCCGCCCCGCGCGGCGTGCCGCTGTCAGTTGTTGAGCATCTGGTGGAGACGGTGATGAAGGCAGCGAACTCCCATAGCTGCGCTCTCCCGCTCGCCGACATCGTCGAACTGTCCCCGCCGCATGATCGGGACGGGATGACGGCGCGGAGCGCGGCGTTGTTGGTGCGGAGACTGTTGTGTGGGTGAGGAGTTGATAAAAGTAATGAGAAAGTGTAGTTAGTAGACTACCGCCTGAATTGGATAGAATTGTATGAGAATATTGACAAAAATTAGCATACTTATTCTTATAGCAATATTCTTGCCTCTCACGACAGTTGTCAGTTTCGTTGATGAGAGTCCTAACCATCCATGCGGATCAGGATTAAATTCTTCGATATGCTTTGCTAGTATAGACCCAAGAGAAAAACTTACAGCGAGCGAAAGGCAAATGCTCAATGAGGGCGCTAATCTAGCGATCGATACCGTGTATTCAGCGGAATTTCGTGAAGAGTTAGATGAGTTTAGGTCACGCATGGAAAGGCAACCCGCCAGTGTCAGATGGAATCTGGTTCGAGCGAGTTGGACTCCTTTGAGCAACGATCAAATTGTTGCAATGTTACGAACTGAGCTGAATGGAATGGAAGTCGACAGTTTCGGATATATCAGGGGCACGCTTGCGTGGTGGTTTTTTGGTACGAAAGCGAAGGACGGTGGGAGCGGACCTGTTCTGATCAACCGAGCAGCTCTCGCGAGAGCCACTCCAAATACGCTAGCCAACACATTCGTACACGAAGCAGCGCATCGTATTGGCCTGTTGCATGACAGGCCTGAACACTGTCGATCACCATATGCGATTGGTAATATCGTGGAAGCAATCATTGATGATGAAACTGAAAATATTTGTCAGTTTGACATCTAGTGTGGATTGCGGTGATATCTTACTAAATCCCTGAACTGCAGATGCGCGCCGCAAAACCCTATTCTCTGTCCTACACACTCCCGGTCATGATACGTTCCGTCCAATGGCCCCGTCGAACCCCTCCGCAAAGCTGTGGCCAATAGGACGCACAACTCCGCCCGATGCTACGCTGTGCGTCAACTTTGCAAGTTTTGGGACATAATGTTGCGCGCTTTACCCCCGACCTGTGTCAACGAGTGTCAACTTGATGGGAGGGCAGGATAGCCTTCCGATCGGCTCCCGCCGCCTTTTGATCGACAAGCGAAACGCTTTCTCATAGAGGGCAATAGTCGCACCGGAGCACTGAATATGACCACATCTTCCCCATCTTTTGCGCTGGCCCTTCATGGTGGTGCCGGGCCGAAAGCCGGGGAGGATTATGCTGTTGTCGAAGCGCATCTTGCCGAACTGGTGGCGCGCGGCGAGGGGATGCTTAGGGACGGCGGGTCCAGCGTGGATGTTGTTGAGGAAATGGTGCGGGATCTGGAGGCATCGGGGCTTTACGTGGCGGGCAAAGGCTCCGCCCCCAATCTGCACGGAATTGTGGAGCTGGACGCCAGCATCATGGACGGGGCGACGCAGAATGCGGGCTCTGTGGCGGTTATCCAGGATGTGATCAGCCCGGTTGAGGTTGCTCGGAAGGTTATGGAGCGCTCGCCCAGTGTCATGCTGGCCGGGGACGGCGCGATCCGTTTTGCCTCGGAGAATGATTGTGCAGCGGTCGGCGATCCGGATGCTTATTATGTGCTGCCCATCGGGGTGAGCGCAGCGGATATCGCGGCGACGGATATGACGCATGGCACGGTGGGCGCGGTGGCGCTGGATGTGCATGGTAATCTTGCCGCGGCGACATCGACCGGAGGCGTATTTGGGAAACCACCGGGACGCGTCGGCGATACACCGCTGATCGGCGCGGGAACCTGGGCGGATCAGGAGGTCGCGATTTCCTGCACGGGAACCGGCGAGCAGTTTATCCGCGCAGGCGGCGCGCTAACCGTAGCGCATCGTTTCGCAATGGCCGGGGATACGCTGGAAGAGGCGCTCTGGAATATGCTGGGCGATGTGAAAAAGCTGGGCGGCGATGGCGGCGCGATTGCGGTGTCGAGCACGGGCGAAGTTGCAATGCTGTACAATTCGGACGGGATGAAGCGGGCGGCTGTATCGCACACGCTCCCGGCCATGAGCACAACCTTCGCGCCGTGCCGCTGATTTAGGTTTTGTGGCGAGACTTGGGCAGCCTCAATCTGTGCGAGCAGCAAGGCAACATGGCTGCACCGGACCAAAGAAAAATCCGCCGGCATTGCTGCCGGCGGACAATCTTTCCTCCCCAGGAAAACTAAGGTGGATCAGGTGCCCCGCAAGGGGGGGCTGTTGGGGCACCCGAACTCTTGGGCCAGTTATCCGAACTGGTTCATCGTATTGTGAACACCGCCAGCCTTGAGCGCGGCTTCTCCGGCGAAATATTCCTTGTGATCATCGCCAATGTCACTGCCGGACATATTCTGATGCCGCACACAGGCAATGCCTTCGCGGATTTCTTTGCGCTGCACGCCCAGAACGTAACCCAGCATGCCCGCATCGCCGAAATATTCCTTGGCGAGATTGTCGGTGGACAAGGCCGCAGTGTGATAGGTCGGCAGGGTGATCAGGTGATGGAAGATGCCGGCACGTTTTGATCCATCGGCCTGGAAGGTGCGGATGCGCTTGTCGGCGGCTTCGCCGAGCTCTGTGTCATCATATTTCGCGTCCATCAGATCGTCACGATCATAGTCGGACACGTCCAAGCCCTCCGAAACCATCGCATCATAGACTTGCTGACGGAAGTTCAATGTCCAGTTGAATGACGGCGAGTTATTGTAAACCAGCTTGGCATTCGGAACGACTTCGCGAACCCGGTCCATCATGCCGGCGATCTGCTCGACATGCGGCTTTTCGGTCTCGATCCAGAGCAGGTCGGCGCCGTTTTGAAGGCTGGTGATGCTATCGAGAACGCAGCGATCTTCGCCGGTGCCAGCGCGGAACTGGAACAGGTTCGAAGGCAGACGTTTCGGGCGCATCATCTTGCCGTCGCGGTTTATGATGACATCGCCATTGCGCGCAGTAGCCGGATCAATCTCTTCGCAATCAAGGAAGCTGTTATACTGGTCGCCAAGATCGCCGGGTTCATTGCTGACGGCAATCTGCTTGGTCAGGCCTGCGCCAAGAGAGTCTGTGCGGGTGACGATGATGCCGTCTTCGACACCAAGTTCAAGAAAGGCGTACCGGCAGGCACGGATCTTCGCGAGGAAGTCCTCATGCGGAACGGTGACCTTGCCGTCCTGATGGCCGCACTGCTTTTCGTCTGAAACCTGATTCTCGATCTGCAGCGCGCAGGCTCCGGCCTCGATCATCTTTTTGGCGAGCAGATAGGTGGCTTCCGCATTGCCGAAACCGGCATCGATATCGGCGATGATCGGTACGACATGGGTCTGGAAATTCTCGATTTTGTCCATCGCCGCTGCTTCGGCCGAAGTATCTCCGGCATCGCGCGCTGCATCAACGTCACGGAACAGACCGCCAAGTTCACGTGCATCGGCCTGACGCAGGAAGGTATAAAGCTCTTCGATCAGCGCGGGCACCGAGGTTTTCTCATGCATGGACTGATCGGGCAGGGGGCCGAATTCGCTGCGCAGCGCGGCAACCATCCAGCCGGAGAGGTAGAGGTAGCGCCTTTTGGTATCGCCAAAATGCTTCTTGATGGAGATCATCTTCTGCTGCGCGATGAACCCGTGCCAGCAGCCCAGCGACTGGGTATATTTGGAACTGTCGGCATCATAGGCGTCCATATCCTCGCGCATGATCGCGGCGGTATATTTGGCAATGTCGAGCCCCGTCTTGAACCGGTTCTGCAACTGCATGCGGGCTACTGATTCTGCGTCGATGCTGCTCCAGGCACCGCTCTTGTTGTTTATTAGCGCTTCGCTGGCCGTGATATGATCTTGATAGGACATGATTTTTACTTTCTGGAGCTTTGGATCGATTCGCGCTGTCAACAAATTACAGCTTCTGTTTGAGAATTTGCTCGAATTCTCAGCGTTACACCAGAAAATCTTGTAAAGATTTAAGTCGCATTGTCCGCATGACGCGTACGAGCTGCGTTATTTTGTAAATAAAGTTACAAGAAAATGGAGAGCATTGTCCAATGTCTGGAGTGTGCCCCGCTCTGGATTTCTCACGTGCGCCAGTGAACAGGGTTCACCCAATGCGGGCTGCGCGCTCGCCCGGTTTGGGTGGATCATTGGGCGGCCCGGCGAAGCATTGTGCAAAGCCCATCCATTGATGTGCATTCGGCCCTGAAACGACAAGCTCCGTATCGGCAATATTGCGGGTCTGAGTGACGACCTGACAGAATTGCTCCGCTAGTCCTTCGATCTTCTCTTCTCCCGCCTCTTCGCCGTGGATCCAAACCTCGCCCGAAGGCGCGGTGAGAATGAGCCTGGGGCGAGGTTCAGGCACCGGCAGTTTGCGGTTCACGAACGTCCAGCCATAGGTGTTGAGCCCAAGCACCACGATATTGCGAATGTGGTCGGCATTTTTTCGGACCACCCCCAGTTCATCATAAATGGCCTGAGCATGGGCCCAGCTTTCCATCAGCCTGGCGGTGATTGAGGAGCGCGCGCTCATGCTCGGGCCGGCCCAGGCAACTCGCATGGACGGATCAACATCCGAAAAACGCTCGGTCAGTATGGGGTAGAATTCGCGCCATTTGGCAAGCAGCGCAGTGCCGGACAATCCATCAAGCCAGGCTTCTTCAAATGCCGGCATGCCGCCATTGCTGATTGGGCCGCCAGCCTCCTTGATCCATCTTTTGAAGGCATCGCCATCGGTGAGCGACAGATCTGCGGCATAATTCCAGACATGAAGATGGCGCAGGATCTGGTTGATCGTCCAGCCTTTGAAACCCGTCGCGCGGTCAAAACCCCCATCACCGAGTGGATCGAGTAACTGTTCCAGCGCATCGCATTCCCGGCAGAAATCTCTGGCCTGATCCATCACCTAACCTTCTCCCCGATCAATCTCAGCAACCCGCGCTCCATTCGCGTTCTAACGGCGACCTGCGAGCTTTTGTTCGATCGTCGATGCTACATCGTTCAGGACCGGAATGTATCTATCGATTTTCTGCAGGGTAGTGCCCGCTTGATGAAAAGACAGCGAAATTGCCGCGAAGATTGTGTCATCCTGATCCGTCAGAGGCACGGCGATGCAGAACAGATCTTCGCTGACCTCGTGATTGTCGACCGCGAAACCGTTGTCGCGCACGGACACAATTTCCGTTCGCAATGCATCGGGTGAAACAAGTGTGTTGGCCGTCAGGCTCACAAACGGGCCGTTATCAAGATAGGCTTTCAATTCCGGTTCCGGTTCCGCTGCAAGCAGGATCTTCCCGATTGCCGAGCAATAGGCTTCCAACTGCATTCCTTCTCGCGTGAACAGCCCTGTTTCGTCTGTACCTTCCTTGACCAGATAGGTGACCATCCCGCTTTCAAGAATGCCGAGATGGGCGGTGCAACGATATTTCTTCGCCAGTTTCGCGAGTAGGGGGCGGGCAAGACCGGATGCTACCTTCGCAATCGGAAGATCTGCACCGATGCGGCGAAACTCCGGGCCCGCATGATAGTGCCCGCGCCGACTTCGGACGAGATAGCCTTGCTGAACGAATGTTTCGGCAATGCGATGAGCGGTGGGAAGTGGGATAGCTTGCAGCGCTGCCAATTCACTCAAGCTGCGCCTGCCTTCATCGGTAATGACGATTGAAAGCAGCTGGAGCGCCTTTGTAAGCGACGTATTGGTTCTCGCACTATCTACCACAATGTGAGAGATAGCGCATCGAGCATCGTCGCCGCAAGCCATTGGGCGTGATACATGATCCGCGAATGGAGAGGCATATGTCAGACACTCATGAAATTGCGGCCCGAAGGCTGCGCGATGCCTATTCAGGCGGCGTGGTGGCGCCGATGAGGGACAATCTGGATCCCACCGATGTCGATGGCGCCTATGCCGTCCAATCCATCAATACCAAATTCTGGGAAGAGCAAGGGCGACGCGTTGTCGGCCGCAAGATTGGACTGACGGCGAAAGCGGTGCAGGCGCAGCTTGGCGTGGAGCAGCCGGATTTCGGTGTGCTTTTCGACGATATGGAAATTGCCGATGGCGGTGTCCTCGAACGATCACGGGTGATCCAACCCAAGGCGGAAGCGGAAATAGCACTGATCCTCGGCAAGGATTTGCCTGCGCGAGAAGTTGGCCCGGAGGATTTGGCGGCGTCAGTGGCGGAGGTCATGACCGCAATTGAAATTGTCGACAGCCGGATCGCCGATTGGAAGATAACCTTCGCGGATACTGTCGCCGACAATGGTTCTTCGGCCATGTTCGTTCTTGGAAGTGAGCGCAAACCGCTCCCCGGGCTGGATCTATGGACGTGCGGCATGGTGCTTGAGGTTAATGGCGAAACGGTATCGCTCGGGGCGGGGGCCGCGTGCCTTGGCCACCCGCTGAACGCCGCTACTTGGCTGGCCAATGTCCTTGCAACGCGCGGTGAACCGCTACGGGCTGGCGATATCGTTCTTACAGGTGCGCTTGGGCCGATGATTACACTCACGCCCGGCGATGAGGTGAAGGCGACGATCGGCGGCCTCGGATCCGCATCCTTCAGCTTCGAGGCAGAATGACCATGAGCAAGAAAACCAAGATAGCAATTATCGGGTCCGGCAATATCGGGACGGATTTGATGATCAAGGTGCTGCGATTGTCAAACGTCCTTGAAATGAGCGTATTTGTTGGAATCGACCCGGAATCGGACGGCTTGAAAAGGGCTGCCGATATGGGCGTGGCGACGACTTCGGACGGCATTGAAGGGCTGCTTGCCATGCCGGAATTTACGGACATTGAAATCGTATTCGATGCAACGTCTGCGGGCGCTCACAAACACCATGATGCAGTGCTGCGCGCGGCAGGAAAGCGGGTCATCGATCTGACTCCAGCCGCGATCGGCCCTTTCACGATTCCGCCGGTCAATGGCGATGCCAATCTGGATGAGCCCAACGTCAACATGGTGACTTGCGGCGGTCAGGCGACCATACCCATCGTCGCGGCGATAAATCGCGCGGCGAAGGTGCGCTATGGAGAGATCGTCGCTTCGATTTCTTCCAAGTCAGCTGGGCCGGGCACGCGCGCAAATATTGACGAGTTCACCGAGACCACGAGCCAGGCAATCGTTGATGTGGGCGGAGCAGATCGCGGCAAGGCGATCATCATATTGAACCCCGCCGAACCGCCGTTGATCATGCGCGACACCGTTTATTGCCTGTCAGAGGAGGGCGATCAGGCGGAAATCGAACAATCGGTTCTGGATATGGTGGCGGAAGTGCAAAAATATGTTCCGGGTTATCGGTTGAAGCAGAAGGTGCAGTTCGAACATATCGGTTCGAACCGTCCGTTGCGCATTCCGGAAATGGATGGCGAATTTACCGGTATCAAGGTCACGGTATTCCTAGAGGTGGAGGGGGCTGCGCACTATCTGCCAGCCTATGCTGGGAATCTCGACATCATGACCTCGGCAGCGCTCAAGACTGCCGAGAAAGTTGCCGCCAGAATGCATGGAGGAGCAGCGGCATGACCTTCGATCCCGCAAAGGACAAACTCTATATTCAGGATGTGACGCTGCGTGATGGCATGCATGCGATCCGCCACCAATATGGCCTCGACCATGTTAAGGCGATTGCCAAAGCGCTCGATCTGGCGAAGGTCGACGCTATCGAGGTAGCCCATGGCGATGGCCTGCAAGGCTCAAGCTTCAACTACGGTTTTGGGGCACATACCGACTGGGATTGGATCGGCGCGGTTGCCGAGGTGCTGGAACATAGCGTGCTGACCACGCTGTTGCTTCCGGGCATCGGCACTGTGCATGATCTCAAACGCGCTTATGATCTTGGTGTGCGCTCGGTGCGGATCGCAACCCATTGCACTGAGGCCGATGTGTCAAAGCAGCATATCGAGGCAGCCCGCAATCTGGGCATGGACGTGTCTGGTTTTTTGATGATGAGCCACATGTCGGAGCCGGATGCGCTGGCGCAACAAGCCGTGCTCATGGAAAGTTACGGCGCGCATTGTGTTTATGTTACTGACAGCGGCGGGGCGATGACGATGGATCAATATGCCGCACGCGTGCAGGCCTATGACCGCGTACTCAAGCCTGAAACGCAGCGCGGCGTGCATGCACATCACAACCTCTCGCTCGGCGTCGCGAACAGTATTGTCGCCGTGCAGAATGGCGCCGTGCGCGTCGATGCGAGTTTGGCCGGTATGGGCGCCGGGGCCGGCAACGCTCCGCTCGAAGTCTTCATTGCTGCGGCGGATGTTGAAGGCTGGAATCATGGCACCGATCTCTTCGCGCTTATGGACGCTGCAGAAGAACTGGTCCGTCCGCTCCAGGACCGGCCCGTCAGGGTTGACCGCGAAACACTAACTCTCGGCTATGCCGGCGTATATTCGAGCTTCCTGCGTCATGCCGAAAAGGCTGGTGAGGAATATGGTGTGGATACGCGGGCCATCCTTGTTGAGCTTGGCCGCCGGAAGATGGTTGGCGGACAGGAAGATATGATTGTCGATGTAGCGTTGGATCTGGCGCAGAAAAACTGATCAGCCAGTTGGGGCATCCGGCAGTTTCGGACCTCATATCTGGCAGCCGAGGTCCTTGGCAAAATTGAGCAGCATCGCGTCACTACCGATGCGGCCAATCAGCTGTACCGCTGTCGGGAATCCGAGCGAGGTTTCGAGTGGAATAGCAACGACCGGAGCGCCGATTAACGAGATGGGTTGTGTCAGCATACCCAGGGATGCGCGAAGTGGCGGGTGGCCGGTTTCTCTCGGCTTTTCTATGTCTTCGGCGAATGGAGCGACCATGTTTACGCAAGGCGCTAGCAAAATATCGAAGTCTTTGAATAGACATTCGAAGCGCCATGCAAAATCAGCCTGGATCTTTCTAGCTGCATTACACCATTCCGGCTTGATCAAGGATGCAGCGGCCAGGCGGTGGCGCGTTTCAGGATCAAAGCTCTCAGGTTGCGAGCGCAGATTTCCAACATGTATTTGCGCGGCTTCATCCGCGACCAGAATATAGGTTGCCGCACGCGCCGCTTGAACACCGGCAATTTCAATACCTGAGCGCGCAACCAAGCTGTCGGAAAATGCGCGAATAGAATCTTTGACTGCGGGGTCCAAGCCGGAGGCGAATTGCCCTGCCAGCATACCGATCTTGTTTGGTTGCGCTGCTGTAGAATCCAGCGTGCCAGACTGGGCCAGAGCGTGTGCGACACGCGAAAGCAATTTTGCATCGCGTGTGAAAATTCCGGGTCTGTCAAAGGTCGGTGAAAGAGGCTGTACGCCTTCGGTACTGAAAATTCCGGCACTCGGTTTGTAACCGTAAGTGCCGCAAAAGGCGGCTGGCACGCGGATCGATCCCGAGGTGTCCGTGCCAAGTGCGAAATCTACCAGTCCCGCTGCTACCGAGGCTGCAGACCCGCCTGAAGACCCTCCGCAAATCCGCCGTTCGTCAAGCGGATTGCATGCGAGGCCATATTCCGGATTGTTCGTGATGAATCCATAAGCAAGCGCGTCCATATTCGTTGTAAAGTTGAGGGTTGCGCCCATGCCGCGCGCTTTGGCGACGAACGCCGCATCATTTTTGGCTGGGCTGTCATTATCGAAAACTGCGCTTCCCGCCCGCGTGATTTCACCACCGATCTGGAAGAGATCTTTGGCCGCGAATGACAATCCAGCCAGTGCGCCATCCGGGTTTGTTGGTTTGCGATGGATGTCGCGCGCAGCCCAGGCCCGGTCGCTGGCCAGCTGTGGCGTGTGAGACATTAGCGCAGACTAGCTCCGGGTATTTCGGAATAGGTCTCCATGCTGCAGGCCATCGCTTCTAGAATACGCCAATGTGCATTGACGTCCGGATGGGCATCTGGGGGCAGGTCGATGCCCTTTTCTGCCAGCATTGCCGCAATCTTCTGCAACTCTTCATCACGATTTTGTTGCGACATAAGATGCGCCCTATGCTGCGTGCTTGTCGAGGGACCAATGCTCGGATGGGAGCGTATCCATCGAGAAATCACGGGGAATGTCTTCGAGCACCGTCCCAACGCTATCGTTCCAGCGATTCCAGAAGCCGAACTGACAAATCACGAATAGCATTTCGACGATTTCGGGTTCTGTGTAGAAACGCCTCAGCTCTTCATAATGCTCCTGACCAACTTGGCTTGGCGACTGCCCGGCCGCCAGCGCGAAATCGAGCGCAGCGCGTTCCGCCGGGGTAAAGCGCTCGTCCGTTTGATACGCCCAAAGATTGGCAATCTTCTCGGCGTCTGCGCCTGTGTCAGACAGAACATTGGCATTATGGGCCGTACAATAACGGCAGCCCGAGGCTGAACTGGTCATCATCCCTATGAAATGCAGCAGCGTTATGGGCAACGTGGCGTTGCCATACAGAGTGAGGCAAAAATCCATGAAGGCCCGGGTCGGCTCCTCCAAATGCGCCATCGTCAAAACATCGTTGGGCAGAAACCCAAGAAATCCTTCCGTATCCTTGAAAGTCTTCTCCAGCTGCGGAAGGTCTTCGCGCTTCAGGGGCTTCATAAATGGCATGGCATGGTCTCTTTCGATCAATTTCTGGAAAGGAATTTCGGCATGGCCGCGACAATTCACTCAGGATATCCAAGCATCGCCTGTATCAAGTCGTTTCCTCTGCGCGTTCGTGAGGTAGCAAGTGCCCCCAGAGCCTGGTTGCATCATAAGTTGTGACCGACCAGTCGGCATCGTCGATTTCGATGCCGCCATATCCAACTTCTATACCGAAGCCGGATGGTCCAACAAAGTAAAAGGAGATGGCTTGGTCGTTGCTGTGGCGACCAAGCGTCATGATGATCGGTAGCTTGCGTCGCAACACTTCGTCATAGGCCCGGCCGACATCGTCGATGCTCTGCATTTCGACCATGATATGATTGGTCTGACCGCCCTCATGGCCTAGCGACTCATTGAGCAGCGCCAGGCTGTGATGACGCGGATTGCATCGCATGAATGTCGCGTCGGCCTCGTCCCAGACAATACAGTCGGAGACTTTGAAGCCCAGAAAGTCGCGATAAAAGGCAACCATCGCGTCATAATTGCGGTAGTGGCGTACAACATGACCCATGCCGAGTTTGCCGGTGTTGAAACCGGTGACTGGCAAGCTCGGGCGGAACGGTTCGCAATCGATCTCGGCCCGAAAATAGATCTCGTTCGTATAGCCCTCGATATCGGTAAAACTGAGCAGGCGCTTGACCTTGCGCTTCGCGCATAACGCGTCGCTGCCGGTTTCCATCGAGACGCCGCTTGCCGCGATGGCTTCGCCCAGCCGGTCCAGTTCGGCTTCGGTTTCCACCTGCCAGCCGGCATAGAGTACATCATTCTCCGGTCCCTCATGAAGGGCGAAGCGATGATGCCTCTCATCCATACGCAGGAACCGTTCGCCATCGGCGCCCGTTTCCTCGCGGACTTCCAGCCCGAGAATACCAGTCGCCGTATCGAGCCATGCTGCGACATCGCTTGTTGCAATGCCGATATAGCCAAGTTGGGAAACGCCCATTTCGATCCTCCACCCGGTCTCATCATTCGCTGCCGGATCGCTAATTTGAGCGTCGAAAAATCGCTTCACAAGGGCACCGGAACGGATTTGCGCGAACCGCATCACTTGCTTTCCGGATAGCGCCAATCGTTTCGGTATTGCGTTAATGCCATCGCATCGTGGGCGTTAGACAATCAGGGAAGGCCGTGACGACAGAGTGTTTTGGTCGAATGATCGATGATTTGTCATGAGAGAATTTTTCGCGATGGCCTCCACACTGCAAACCTCACCTCCTGTTTCCACAATGCTGAGGCAGGATGTTTACGAGCGCTTGCTGGAGCGCATCGGATTTGAGCGGGAACCTGATCCCGATTTGGCAACACTCAACGCGATCTACAAATTCTGGTCGCGCGATGTGGGTTATGACAATGTTCTCAAGCGGATCTATATCGAAGAAGGCCATAGCGGGCCCTTTCCGGTCATGGATCCCAGTGACTTCATCGAAAACTGGATGAAGCATGGCACGTCGGGCAGCTGCTGGCCGTCCAGCGAGGCGCTATATGGCGTTCTCGCTCTTGCAGGATATCGACCTGAACGCACCGCGGGCCAGATGCTCGAATGCAATGATCCGATGGACCCCAACCATGGTGCGATCATTGTCCATCTCGATGGCAAGCGCATGTATGTGGATCCCGGCGTTGCCGCAGAGCAGGCGCTGGAGCTTGTTCCGGGGAAACCGAACAGGACGCCGAGCGAAGCATTTGGGATTTGGGATGAAGGCGACGGCCATGTCTGGTGGCGGCCGGGCCATTCGCGCCGCGCGATCGAAGTGGTCATGGATCTCGACAAGCTGTCTTATGAATTTTTCGCTGATCGTTATGAGAAAACGAAAGAGTTCAGCCTGTTCAATACGACGCTCTATGTTCGTCGGAATCGCGATGATGGGATATTGACCTATGGGCGCGGCAATATCCTGCGTGTTGATACCCAAGGCGAATTGACGGCCGAACCGATCGACGAGAGCGAAATTCCTGCCTTTCTCATCGAGCAGATGGGCCTGTCTGAAGAAATCGTGGCCCGTGTCCCACTGAAAGATGATGAGGGCGCGCAGTTTGAGTGACTTTCTAGGTCGGTCACCCAATCCAGTATGCAGGCGACGGGATCTAGCCGAGGTTCGCTAGGTCGGCCGCACCGTCAAATGCAGGAATTTGCTTTAGCGTTTGCGATGGCATTTCATCATAGCGTTCCCGATAGGCTGCCGCAAAGCTGCTCAGATGATGAAATCCGAGCTCGAAAGCGATATCGCTGACGGTTGCGTTACCTTTCCCCGCGATCAGCCGGCGTCGCGCTTCAGCCAAACGTAAGGACAGGAAATAGCGGGCAGGGGTATCGCCGCGAAAGCGGTTAAATCCTGACGTCAGCGTTCGATCAGTCACGCCGCATACGCCGGCAAGTTCTTCCATTCTTACCGCGCGGTCGAGATTTTCGCGCATATAGGCCTCCGCCCTGATGACATATCCGGGTGCTGTGCATCCACCAGCAGTCGACATTGCGTTCTGGTGAGAGCCAGGTTGAGCACGCAGCAGCGCCGTCATCAGGGCGCGCTCTAGGGGCTCTGCCGTGATCGGATCAGCCGTCAGGCCGGACTCGGTGCCAGCATCACGCAACAGGTATTGGAGCAGTTCGGTGAAACTTCGCGCCGCAGGCGTCGCAAGATCGAGCGCCAGATCGAAATCGATTTCTTCGCGCGGCATGATGCCGGTGAGATCGCGAAAATGGTTCAATAGGCGCTGACGCGGGATCTGTATGGCCAGCACTCGGCTCTGCTGTTGCCACCAGAATTGATGCTGGCGATGCGGAGTGCAGACCGCTGCGTAACGGGAGTCCACAGTCATATGGCCGCCGTCATGAGCGAGTTCGCATTTCCCCGCGACATTGACATGAACGAGATAGAAATCCTCAAACGCGCCGGGATCGATCATAACGCTGCCGCCATATTCAAGTATACTAACGGCTATCGATCCGACATTCGCGCGCCGCAGCGATGACTTCAGATCACGTTTCTGTTCGTCGATAAAGCGTATTTTATGTGGTTTGAAATAGCGACTTATCTGCGCGTGGACGAAGTCTACATTGTCTGATTCAAAGGCGATGCGGTTCGCCAGAATGCCGTCCAACTGCGTGACCATAACTGATGTCTCCATGCCGCGAGTCATATTTGAGTCGAAGCGCTGGCAGTGAGCATAGCAGAAATTTATCGCTTGACTAGCGTTGTAACAAAGGTAAATAAGAATGGTAGTTATAGGCCGTAAGGGATCGCTATGCGTAAAACTGGAATATCCAGCCATGGAAGCGATCATATGATCTCTCTTCGGAAATTTTTTGGCTCGGGACATGCTGAGCTTGTCTTTGGTCGGGCGCGCAAGGCGCCGTTGACGCTGCAATAGACCTTCCAAATTCTTACCACTGGAACCAGATCACTCATGGATATTATCAAGACTTTCCACTTCGTTGAGGAAAACCGGATCGAAGCGAGGCAGGTTGCTGACAAGCCATTGCGCAAGGCGGCTGTCGTCGCGATTGTGCACAACCCTTTCGCGGATCAGCCCTATGCCGAAAATCTCCAGAGCCTGATTGATGCAAGCCCAGAAATCGGAACATTTCTGGGCAATCAGGCCGGTGAATTGCTTGGCGAGCCAGTTGAAAGCTACGGTAAGGGTGCGATCATCGGTCTTGCGGGTGAGCAGGAACATGGCGTTGCACTTTTAACGACGGTTTTCGGCAATGCGCTTCGCGATGCCGCGGGTGGAGGATCCGCATGGATCTCATCGGCGACAAAGCTGGGCGGACCCGGCAGCTCGATCGATATTCCGCTGGCCTATAAAGACGCGCTTTTCGTCCGATCGCATTATGATGCGTTTTCGATCACGCTACACAGCGCTCCGCTTCCAGATCAAATCGCAGTAATTTGTGCGGTCGCCAATCGCGGTCGGCTCAATCATCGGGTGGGCGGTATCAGTGCCGGCGAAGCCGAAGGCAAGGATGGCCTGAGGTGAAAACGGCGATAGTCAATCTCGGGACAATCGTTACTGGGGAATGGCGCGATCCACTCGCTACGGGCGATACCATATTATGCGACGGCGACCGTATCACCCGTGTTGGTACAGCCTCAGCGGAGGAAGTGGAGGCCTGCGATGTCGTAATTGATGCAGGTGGGGCGACGGCGCTCCCCGGGTTAATCGACAGTCAGGTCCATGTAGTTTTCGGCGATTACACGCCGCGCCAGAGAACCGTCGGTTTTCTGGAATCCTATCTGCATGGCGGCGTCACGACTGCTATCAGCGCGTCGGAAGTGCACCTTCCCGGTCGGCCGAGGGATGCCGAAGGCGTGAAGGCACTTGCCGTTCTAGCCCATAAGCATTGGGAAAATTATCAGCCGGGTGGAATCCGCGTTCATGGCGGTTCCATCATTTTGGAGCCGTGTTTGACACGCGCCGATCTGCAACATGTTTATGATCAAGGCGTTCGCCTTGCAAAGGCTGGTTTCGGAGATTTCAAGGATCCGTCGGACTATGCGCCCCTGATGCATGCGGCCCGTGAAATCGGGTTGATCACCAATGTGCACACCGGCGGAGCCTCCATTCCGGATGCCTTGCCCGTAATCAAGGGTGAGCATCTGCGGGCAATGAACCCGCATGTCTCCTTTCATATCAATGGCGGGCCGATCGCCATGCCCGATGAGGATTTTGAACCGATCATCGCGGAAACGGAGATTGCTGCGCAGGTTTGCATCGCTGGCAATCTGCGGACGATGCTGATGACCGCGGACTTGTGTTGGAAACATGATGCGTTCGATCGCTTCTTGATCGCCACGGATACGCCGACTGGTTCGGGCATCATGCCATTGGGAATGATCTATACGATCAGCTATCTGGCGGCGTTGCGTGATCACGCCCCAGAGCAATGGATCGCTGCTGCCACGGGTAACAATGCGGCCATATACGGACTGGACACAGGCGTTCTGAAAGAAGGCAAGTTGGCCGACATTCTGATTGCTGACCAGCCACTCGGTGGGAGCCAGCCAGACATGCTTTCCTCGCTCGCCCATGGTGACATTTATGGCTTGGGAGCAGCAATTTCCGGCGGCGTTCCGCGTTTTGTTGGGAAAAGCAGGAATACGCCGCCGCCCACGCGTCCGATCCGCGTCGCAGCGAACCGGCTGGAACAGTCTTTCGAAACCATTCGTTTCTGACGCTTGACAACCTTTGCAACAAAGCTAATATAGCGAGCATAGATGACGCGGGAGCATCCGATGCTTATGGAAAAACTGACGGACCGAGATTTTGCGAAGAGCGGTCCGTCGCGCCGTGTCGCCGACCCCATAATCATGAGAAACACCTTTGGGTGTTTCGCCAGTGGAGTTACGGTCGTGACTTGTCTCGACGAGAGCGAGCCGCATGGAATGACAGCCAATTCTTTCATATCGGTGTCGTTGCAGCCAGCTCGAGCGCTGATCTCGATTAAGAAGTCGGCCAAGATGCACGCCGTGCTCCAGGACAATGAGTATTTCGGGTTGAGCGTGCTGGCCGAAAGCCAGGCGCGCGTTGCCTCACATTTTGCCGGCAAGCCTCAGGATGATTTCAATCCGCTTTTCAATCACAAATGTGGTGTGCCGTTAATCCCCGATGCCATGGCATGGATGGTATGTCGCCGAAGCCACGAGGTTGAAATCGACGACCACAGATTGTTCATCGGAGAGTTGATCGATTGCGATCACGATGAAACTGCAGCGCCGCTGGTATTTTTTGGAGGGCGCTTCGCCGCGCTTGCCGACCCCGTTCGCGCGTAACGTTCGAGACTTCTTCAGCGGCGGCCGGACACCGGCAAACATTGGCGGCTTGGGGCGAAGTGCATCGCGGTTTCGTGAGGCGTTCGCTTGATGGTAGAGCCGCAACGCCATGGGCTCATTAACGACCAAATGCCTGATTGGAATAGGTAGCTATGTCTTTTAAACTTGGCTTGTTTACCAAGGCGCAGGAAGCTACACTCCGGTGATGGATACGGTGCGTTCTGAACGGTTTGATCAAGGATTGGCGGTCCGCAGAGCCGTGTTGGGTGACGCCTATGTCGACCAAGCGATCGGCAATGCTGACGACCTATCCAATCCGTTGCAGGAACTGGTGACCGAATATTGCTGGGGCGCTGTCTGGACTCGTGAGGGCCTGGATCGCCGTACGCGCAGTCTGCTCAATGTCGCTATGCTCTCTGCACTCAATCGCCCGGATGAATTGTCACTGCATCTGGCCGGCGCCTTGCGCAATGGATGCACGAAAGAAGAAATTCGGGAAGTCATTCTTCAAGTTGGTATATATGCGGGAGTGCCCGCGGCAATCGATGCAATGCGCAAGTTGAAAGCCGTGCTCGCGGATACAGATATGGACGATATATGAGCAAAACTGCAGATAAAAATCGCGTGACCGGTACAGCCGGTGCCCCGCTTACGGTGACGCGCAAAGAGCTGCTTGTGAACGGCCGCGACGATGAATTTCGGGCCATGGTCCATGCCGCTCTGGCCTTCACCGCTCGCTTGCATGCCATCCGCGATGGCTATGCTGAACTCGTTGGCCTTTCCGGGCCGCAATATACGATCCTCGTATCGATCGAGCATCTCCAGAATGATGGCGATATTGGGGTTAAGCAGCTGGCTGATCATCTCAGTCTAAGCGGGACTTTTGTTACCACCGAAACGAAAAAGCTCGAAGAAGCCGGATATGTTACAAAAGCAAAGGGCCAGGAAGACAAACGGCGCGTGTCGTTGCGCACAACACCCGCGGGGGCCAGCTTGCTCCGCCGCTTGAGCGAGTTCCAGCAACAGGTCAACAATGTCCATTTTGGTTCGCTTACTAACGACGAATTCGAGATGATGCGGAAAGTGATGCCTGAATTGGTAGCGAGCTCGGATGCCGGGCTTTCTCTCCTGAAGCACCTCTCCATGGTCAACACTTTGGGGGCCGAGACTGACTAGGTCTGGGCTCAAAGCGGGTTCCATTTTCATACGGTGTACTGACCTAGAGCGATCCTAAGGACGGTAGGCGCTATGCCGTGCCTCGTAAGCTAGAAATGGCGCGTTACGAGCCGGGCAGGAACCCCGGGTCAAGGCTCTCCAGCTGATTATCTTTCCTGATTTCGTCAATTCCTTCCGGATAATGCTCACGACTTTGATCGATCGTGATTTAGTTTCCATGCAGTGGGAATTGTCCAAGACCATGGCCTTGGCAATATCCTGCTAAATGGGACTATCCATCTGTATCGGAACGGTAAATCATATGAGCGATCAAAACAGCGAAGAACCCGTTCTCGGGAATCCCGGACCGGAGTTATGCGACGGCGATCCCAGTCATACGGAACTGCGTGAAGAGATGTTGGAGCGCGCACTGGCTTATCTTGGCTTTTCTTCGCGCCCCGAGCCGACGGTTGAAACTCTGAACGAGATCGCCAAGCAATGGTCCGCAAAGATGGGTTATGACAATATTTGCAAACGTATCCATATCGGCGAACAGCGAACCGGCGCTTTTCCGATCATGGATCCCAACGATTTTTTTGAATCTGCCATCCTGCATGGAACAGGAGGCGGGTGTTGGCCAAGTGGCGAGGCGGCCTTTGGACTATTGCTGAGCTTGGGCTTTAAAGTCGATCGGGTCGCGGGGACCATGCTGATCGTTGGCGATCCCCTTTATCCAGCGCATGGGGCTATCAACATCGAAATTGAGGGGCGGACATACCGCATGGAGCCAAGCCTTGGCGCAGAAGCGGCTTTGGAGCTGATCGACGGCGTCCGTACCAGCCATGAGAATGAAGCTTTCGGATTGTGGCAGGACGGCGATTGCAATGTCTGGTGGAGGCCCGGGCATTCCCGAACGGCGATCGAAACGACTATAAAGCTTTATGGCCTCAGCTCAGCGTTTTTTTACTATCGCAATGAGGCGACGAAACGGCACAGCGTTTTTAACAACTCAATTTACATTCGCCGGAATCGTAACAAAGGCTCGCTTACATATGCGCGTGGCAAGCTGATCGAGATCAGTGAAGCGGGCAATATGAGTGCTGTTGAGGTGGATCCGAAAGATGTAGGGCCGCTGCTGATCGAGAGCTTTGGTCTATCAGAGCATATTGTCGACCAACTTCCCGCAGACCGCGAGGGTGTGTCATTTGACGCGTAAGCGGTGATACGGGTTGCTCCGCGTAAACCTCACCAATAGAATTCCGTAGCTAGATTGCTGTTGCACCTACCAATGTGCGCAAGGGCAGGCGCGCGCGCATGATGATGATTGTCACGCCGGCCCCACGAATATCGCTGCACAGAGATTAATAACATTAACAGACTAGCTTTTTAAGAAAGGTATTTGTATCTATATGTCTTGATACAGCACTGGCGCGAAATCGATGATTCGAGCCGCCAGGATATCAGGAGAGAAATATGACCGAGTGTAAAACTGGATCGATGCACATCGATACGCTGCGCGACGGGCGTACTGTTTATATCGACGGTGAGCGTGTTGATGATGTCACTACTCACCCCGCATTTCGCAACTCGGTTGCCTCATCGGCCGGCCTATATGATTTTCAGGCTCGGTCCGAAAATACTGAGCTGATGACGTTTGCGCCAGATGGGTCAAACAAGCGCATCAACAAAGCTTGGCAAATTCCGCGCACACATCAGGAAATGGTCGAGCGTCGCAAAGCGATGGCCGCCTGGGCAGAGTGCAGTTACGGATTTATCGGGCGATCTCCAGACCATCTTGCATCGGCACTGGCTGGGCAGCTTATCGGAATCGACGTGTTTGAAAGCCATGATGCACGCGGTGCAAAAGCCTTTCGCGACTATTTCGAATATGCCAGCCAGAACGACCTTTTTCTAACATATGTCATTATCAATCCTCAGGCTGATCGCTCAAAGGATTGGGGCGATCAGGAAGAAGGGCTTGTCGCGCGTGTTGTCGATGAAGATAGCCAAGGCATAACGATCCGCGGCGCAAAGATGATGGGGACGTCGTCGGTCATGGCCAATGAAGTTTTCGTCGCGAATATCCAGCCGCTGCGGGAAGGTGAGGATGATCTCGCTTTTTCCTGCGCGCTGCCGATGGCGACAAAAGGTCTGGAGGTAATGTCGCGCAAGTCCTTTGAGGCCAGTGCGGTGTCATCCTACGACAATCCCGTTTCGTCCCGGTTCGATGAAAATGACGCAGTGATCTATTTCGATGATGTCAAAGTGCCTTGGGAAAGGGTGTTCTTCCACAACAATGTCGACATGGCGCGGGCCCAATTCCACGAAACGCCGATGCACGTTTATCAGAATTATCAGTCACAGGTGCGGCTGGCCGTCAAACTGAAATTCCTGATTGGCATCGCATATCGTCTGGCCGAAACAATCGGCACGATTGGCATGCCGCCCGTGCGCGAACAGCTCGGCAAGCTGGCAGCCAAGGTCGGAATGGTCGAGTCGATGATCGATGGCATGGAAATCAATGGGTTACACTATGGTGAGTATTGGGTGCCCAACAAACATTATCTCTATTCTGCGCAAGTCATTACTCAGGAGCTCTACCCTCAACTGATCAACACGGTCCGTGAACTCGCAGGCGGTGCGCTTATCATGCTGCCGTCTTCCCATCGCGACTGGGAGAATCCGGATATCAGCAAGCTGATCAACAAGACCCAGAAATCCGCCAAGTATGGATCGCAAGATAAAGTGAAGTTCCTGAAAGCAGCCTGGGATGTGGTGGGCTCCGAATTTGCCTCTCGTCATGTTCAATATGAAATGTTCTATGCGGGCGCACAGTTCGTAACTGCGGGGCACAGTTTTCGTACGTACGACTGGGACGGCGCGACCGACATGGTGGATACGTTGATGGAAAGTATCGAACTTTCAGGATGAGCAAGGGGCCAGTTCACATGTTCGATCTCTATGACCACAGCACGTCAGTGTGCTCCGCCAAAGTTCGTGTTCTGTTGGCAGAGAAGGCCATCGAATTCACGGGTCATTTCGTAGACATTTTGGCCGGTGATCAATTCACCCCGGAATATCGGAAGATCAATCCGCGAGCCGTCGTGCCTTCTCTGATTCATGATGGCAAAACAGTGATCGAATCAACCGTGATCAACGAATATCTTGATGAGGTCGTGCCGCTGCCTTCGCTCAAGCCGGCATCCGCTCATTCACGGGCCCGTATGCGGGTCTGGACCAAAGGCGTTGACGAACGCCTGCATGACGCGTGCACCGTTATTACCTATGTCGTGCAACACCGCCACAAGTTGCTGGAACTTGACCGCGAGCACCTTGAAGACATGTTGCAGAATACCAGTCCACTTTACCGCGACCGGAAACGCTCTTGGATTCTAGACGGCTTTTCGTCCCCGGACCTGCACATCGCGATTGGGGCGTTCGAATTGGTCCTCGCCGAGATGGAAGCCGCGCTACAGGAAAGCCGTTGGCTTGCTGGCGACACCTATTCGCTCGCCGATGTGGCGATGACGCCATATATCAACCGCTTGGCGATGCTCGCATTTGACGATTGGTGGCGGGATGATCGACCTGCAGTTACCGCCTGGTTCGACGAAATACGGAAGCGCCCAAGTTTCCAAACTGGCGTGATGGATCACATCCCATCGACCATGCAAAACCAGATGCACGATCGCGGAACCGCTGGTTGGCCCAAGATTCAGGCTTTGCTCAACTCTGACAGCTAGGCCGGTCGAGCAGGTGCAGGACCTGCCCATTTACACCCCAATGCCAGGATCAGGATTTATAAGAAGGTCGGGGCGTCGAGGCCGTCCTGGCTGTTGATCAACAAAGCCCGTTTGACTTTGATTTTCCAATCGCCGGCTTCTCGTATCAGCCAATAGTCGAGAGCAACCACATATTCGTGGCGATGCCTTCCATCCCGAGCTTCGAAAACCCGTTCGTTCGCCATGACTCGGCGAGAATTTCCGTCCTCGGATTCCCACGCTTCAATATTTGTGACCAAATGGCGCATCCGCAAATCAGGCTCCTGATTGTGCGCAAATCCCGTTTCAATCCGAATAATGCGATCTTCCAGCCTGCGCCTGTCGTCAAAGGCAACAGTTACAGCAGTTCGAGGATCCGCCAGCCGCTCCGCAGGCACCCAATAGACGCAATCCTGCGCATATAGACCCAGCCAGTCGCGGAACCGGCGACTGTCGAGCAGGCGCGCTTCGTGGTGGATCAAAGCAGCGCTTGATGCGACCACGTCAGCGTCAGTCGCCATTCCATAGGATGGGGCATCATCGCGCCACGCAATGAGGGCGTCATAATAGGCGTTGTCCAGATAGAGCGACGGCTTCGCTATGAGTTCAATCGACGACAAGGGACGTCTCCTGTTCCATAATCTCGCGATAGATTGAAAGGTAATTTCGCATCGGCGCCTCATCGGTTATCGGCACCGTATCTATGCCATCTTCGCCCCGCACATCCTCAGATGATCGATGCATGCCACGATGCATCATGACCCACTCGGCTTCAGGCGCTTGCATTCCCTCCCAACATCGTTCGAAGCTTTCCATATCGTCGACCTCTCCGAAGTTCGGAAAGTCTTCTGCAATGCGCATCCGCAACCGATTCACTTCATCAGGAGCACCTTTGAGGGTCGTTGCGTGCCAGGTAAGCTGGGTCTCGCCATGGGCCAGAGGCTCGACCACCTGAATTTGATTTCCGATAATCATCAAATTGGGAAAAATGTTGAGATTGATGCCCGCGCCTGGTGCGCCTTCCAATGCTTCAAACGCAGCATTTTCGCCGATTTTGTCGACCAAGGAACTGGCGAGCAGTTCGCCGCCCGGTGTCGGCCGCACGGCTTGCCAAAGCGAGTTTCCTAGGCCGGGGCGCTGATACAGCAAGCCATGTCCATGGGGGAATGTCTTGCAGAACATGGGAGAATCGTCCGGATCGGCATCAAACGCCTTGTTGCCTTTCTCACCGCCGCTGCGTTTGCGCGTCATTTCAAACAAGGAACGATGTCCAAATGCAGGATGATAGCCGTCCGCCGCGTTATCCCAGCAAATTTTCCAGTTTCCGCGATATAGGCCGCGATAAGCACCTGACTGGACGATCAGCTCGCCATCCGGTGATCGATCAATGAACTCATCGAGATATTCTTTGGCTGGCCCCAGATATTCATCCAGTGACGGCATATCCGGATTGAGCGTGCCGAAGATAAAGCCGCGATAGACTTCAATTCGAGGAATTTTTTTCAGCCCCAGCTCATCTTTGTTGAGGCCGTCTCCATAACCTTTGGCGTAAGGCACACCCAAAAGCTTGCCATCATTGGTGTATGTCCAACCATGAAAGGAGCATGTGAAGCGTTTCGCCGTTCCGCTGGCTTCCTGACAAACTGTGGCCGCCCGGTGCGAGCAGCGATTGAACAACCCATGGAACTTGCCGGCGCTGTCGCGCGTCACGATGAGCGGGCGCAGCCCCATGCGAACACGCTTGAAGCTGTTTGTCTTCGGCAGTTCACTGTCGTGGCACAAATAGGTCCAGACCCCGCCGAATATTTTCCGCATTTCTTCGTCAAAAAATGATGGATCTGTGTAGACAGAGCGATGCACACGATCTGGCTGGATCAGATAGTCCCAGTCGCGTGGTTGCTGGGCTGGCATTGCCACTTGTGTGCTCATTGAAATCTCGCTCCCTCAACGTCTCGTAGAAGGGCCTGGGCTGAGAATTTTCCCAGTGCCCCCATGTTCGCCGGAGGTGCTGAGCCGCCTTTGCTGCCCGCTCCTTAGTCAGCGATGAAGATTGTCTAGCGCGGTGCGGTTGAGGACCACTAACGCAATGCGGAAGTCATTGACGGGTTTCGGAAGGGAAGTGCTTCCAACCCGAGGAATCCGCCATGTCGGCCCTTGTGAATCGATTTTTCGTCTGCCTATTCCAACGCATCTCAGGGGGCATCGACGGCCTCACAAACGCTCAAGGGAGTGATAGCAATGAATACAGCGAATACAGAACAGCATGGACGGGTCGTCAAGATCGCTCAAGGCAACAGCGTCGAAGACGAGCGCTTACCGAGCCGGTATCTCGATGCCGGGGGTATCCTCACACATTATGTCGAAATGGGCGAAGGCGTGCCGACCATCCTGATCCATGGCGGCGGTGCTGGCGCTGATTGTTGGGGTAACTGGCGCTCCAGCTTGCCGCTTTTCGCAAAACATTGTCGCGCTATAGCCATCGACCTTGTCGGTTTTGGCCGATCGGACGTTCCTGATCCGGCGAACTTCACATACTCACAAGATGTACGTGACCAACAGCTGGCAGATTTCATCACGGCTCTCAATTATGACGGCAGGGTAAATCTTGTCGGCAATTCGACGGGCGGCCTGACGTCCATGGGCGCATCAATGCTTGTCCCCGACAAGATCAACAAACTCATCCTGATGGGTTCGGCCGGTGTCGAAACAGGCGTCAATACACCTCTAAAGGCGCTGACCGAATATGATTTCACTGAAGCAGGTATCCGCCGGATCATCAGTTCGCTCGCCAATCCGAGTTTCAAGCCAAGTGACGATCTGATCGCCTACCGCCATCAGCTATCGATCGATCCGGAAACTCGTGCAGGCTATTCGGCATTCATGAGTTGGATGGTGGAACAAAACGGTCTGCACCGCCCACATGAATTCATTGCCAAAGTGAAACACAAGGCGATGGTTGTGCATGGCAAGGATGACGCCGTTGTTCCCGTTACCAGCGGCTATAAATTGCTTGATCTCATCGAGAATAGTTGGGGCTATATCATGCCGCATTGCGGCCATTGGGCGATGCTCGAATATCCCGAAGAATTCGCCAAGGCCGCTCTGGATTTTCTGTTCAACGACGACATTTAGGGCGACCGTATCAGAGGCATTGTCACGTTAGCTCGGCAGCGAACCGGAATGGAATGGCGCGTCCCAACCCAGTTATCACCGGCTGTCTTTCGACGGGCTAGTCCACACGCATCAAGTTAACGTCACAATGTCTATGCGACGTTGAACTTGGTGTATGTGGCGAAACTGCGCTGGATGATATCAGGTGGACGGCGGCAGCGGTTCCGAGGCACCGTCTATGCGGTTTTTGCGATAGTGGAGCGCAAGCGCGTCCGACGCTTCGCTAGCCTCGACCAAATATCGACCAAACAAATGCCAGACATGGATCATGCCCGGCCAGATACGAAAATCGACCGATACGCCCGCATGCCGGGCTTTGGCTGCAAGCGAAGAGGAATCGTCTTTGAGCCGTTCGCGGCTACCTACCTGGATGATGATTGGTGGAAGGCCTGCCAAATCGGCAAACAGAGGCGAAAGCCCGGGATCATCAAGCGAAGCCGCGTTCGCATAGGCACCGCCCCCCGCACGCAGAGCAGCTTCGCTGAGCATTGGGTCGGCATCGCCGACCGTGTGATGCGATGCGCCAGACAGAGTGAGGTCGACCCAGGGTGAAATCAAGCCAAGACTGGATGGCAGTTGCTGGCCGGAATCGCGGATCATGCATGCGGTCGCAATCGCCAGGCCGCCGCCCGCGGAATCGCCGAAAATGGCGACACTTTCATATTCGGCTGTGAGCATTTCGTACGCGGCAAGGGCATCATTAAGAGCCGCCGGATACGGATGTTCCGGCGCCTTGCGATAGTCTAGAAGATATACTGGTGCGTTGGCGCGAACTGCTATGTTTGCGGCGAGAGCGCCATGCGAAAGCGCCGATCCAGCGATGAAGGCTCCGCCATGTAGGTACAGAATCGCATCATGCTTTCTGAGTTCATTGTTTCGCGGGCTATAGCGGTGAATGGGAGTGCTGGCAGTTTGAAAGATCGAATAATCGACCTCGGTTGGTAGGTCAGTCCCTCGGCCAAGTCCGTCTACCCAACGGCGCAGATCCTCAAGCGCCACTTCCCCATCGGGCATGTCGTGCTCAACAAATGCAATTGCTTGCGCGACTCTCTGTTCGACATCGGCCATTGAATTATTTTAGCAGAAATAGCTTTCTTGAAAAGCTATAATATTTGCATTATTTGACGAAATGATGATCAATTGACCAATCCGGCTACCAGGAGGCGCTGTCCCTCCTCCGGTGTTAGGCGCCGTCTGGGCCTGATTTCTGATCGCTGCGATAGAGTTTCATTTTCCCTTTGAGGCGAGACCGACATTTGTTGAACAATTTGAGATGGCAGTATCGGGCGGCAACGCTGCGTCTAGGGATACAGATAATCGGTCACGGTGCGCTGCTTCAGAAAAATAATATATTTGTTGACCACCGTTGTAACAAAGCTATGTTACTTATCTCATTATGGACGGGGAGGCGATTCGATGGATAGACGTTGTCGTGCAAAGGGCATTTCAAAAGGCGTGTGGAAGGCGAATGTTGGGTTGGGCTGTATGGCCGCAGCCGCAGTTCTTGCTCCATACAGCGCAGCCCACGCACAGGAGGCGGCCGCGGGGCCTGAGCTTCCGGCGGCCAGCACCGGAGTGGAAGCCATTCTTGTCACGGCGCGTCGCCGTGAAGAAAATCTGCAAGACACGCCGATATCGATCACTGCATTTTCCAGCCAAGGCCTTGAATCAAGACAGATTGAACAGATTGACGGAATTGCCGAGCTCACGCCTAACCTGATTTTCCAGTCATCTGCAGCAATCGCCGGTACTTCGTCCGCCGCCACGATGTTCATTCGCGGCGTCGGCCAAGCCAATTCCGTTCCAACGGTTGATCTTGGCGTGGGTCTGTATGTTGATGGTGTCTATCTGGCGCGCTCCGTGGGCGGTCTTGTCGATCTTCTCGATGTCGAACGGATCGAAATCCTTCGCGGTCCGCAAGGCACTTTGTTCGGCCGCAATACAATCGGCGGCGCAATCAGCATCACGACCGCAAAACCGGACGATGAACTGGCTGGTGAAGCGTCTCTGCTCTTTGGAACGGACAATCATGTCGTTACGCGGACCATGGTCAACGTGCCGATTAGCGATTCCTTCTTCATTCGCGGAACGACCAGCTATGAAATGCAGGACGGCTATGTAGAACGTGTGGATGGCAATGATACCGGGGATAGCAATCGCCTTTCAGGCCGGTTGGCTGCGCGGTGGGAGCCTCTGCCTGACTTGACGATTGATCTGGCATTTGATGGAACACGCGAGCGGACTAACAGTGCGGCATTCGTGCTTACCGATGTGGTGCCGAGCGCCGCTTTTCCGAGTTTCTCCAACCTGGTTCTGAACGCCGGAACTTGCGCTGTGGGAGCGGATCCACTCAACAGCCCACCGCCGCTGCCCCAATGCTTTGGCGCGCATATGATATCGCCGAACCGCGATCAGGATTTCAGCAATAACCCAACCTTCTCCGATCTGAATCTCTGGGGCGTTTCAGGGGTTGTCACACTCGATCTTGGAAGTGTCGAATTGAAGTCGATCACCGCTTATCGCGACCTCGAATCGCAATTTAGCCTCGATCAAGATCACTCTCCGGTGGACATAGCTAATGTCGAAACCGACTTTGACCAATGGCAGTTCAGCCAAGAGCTCCAGCTAACCGGGGCCTTTTTCAATGACCGGCTAAACTGGGTCGTCGGAGGCTATTATTTCCGTGAAAAAGCCTCTGATCGGCAGCGGATTGTGTTCCCGGTTGCGAACTTCGTATCGGGCGGCGACAATGACAATGAAAGCCTTGCCGGTTTTGCGCAGGGCACATTCGAGGTCACAGACGCGCTCGATATCACCCTTGGCCTGCGTTACACGCGCGACACCAAGCGGTTTACACCCCAGCAGCCGATCATTTCGACCGTGCTGCCATTCCCTCCAGGTACATTGATATTGCCCAATGTAGAGGCAGTGCGTGAATTCGACAGCTGGACGCCGATGGCGAATATTTCGTATCGCTTCACGGACGAATTCATGGCCTATCTGACTTATTCGCAAGGGTTCAAGTCAGGCGGATTTACCCAAAGCGTGTTCCCGCCAATCTTTCCAGCAGCCGGTCAGGACCCCGCTGAAGTTATCCCGTCTTTTGAGCCTGAAACGGTTGAGGTTTATGAGGTCGGCTTCAAGTCCGATTTCTTCAATCGGACATTGCGGCTTAACGGTGCATTGTTCAGGACATCATATGACGATGTGCAGATTACGGTGCAGAATGTCAGCGTGGCTCCCATCATCCTCAACGCAGCTCAGGCACGGATCTGGGGTGCAGAGCTTGAGGTTGTCGCGGTTCCCATCGACGGTCTGACGATCGAAGCGGGCATTGGGTGGTTGGATGCTCAATTTTTGGAAACAGCTCCAGGCGCGCAGGTCACGACCAATAATGAGCTCATCAACGCGCCGGAATGGTCACTTAGCGCAGGGGTTTCCTATGAGTTTCCGGCTTGGGGTGACTGGATGATGACGCCGCGCTTCGACTTTACCCATCGAAGTGGAACCCACAACAATGCGATAAACTCGCCCCAAGCGTTTCAGCCTAGTTTCAGCCTGTTTAATTTCGGGGTTGCTCTCAACAACGAGCAGGCTGGAGTTTCCATTATCGCGCGCGCAGACAATATCGGGAACGAGCGATACATAGAATCGGCCTTTTCCGATGACGTCAATCTCGGTTTGACCGAAGTCGTCCTCAATCGGGGCCGCGAATTTTCGCTTACGGTGGTCAAACGGTTCTGAAACGAGAAGGCGGCATGAGCGACGATGGCGAGGTGATGGCCGAGGAGATAACCCGGCGCTCTGCGCTGGGTTGTCTCGGTGCGGTGGCAATTGCGCCAAGCTTGGTCGTTAGTGGCTGCGGTACGACTGAAAGCGGCACGAGTTTAGCTGCGGATGTCCGCCAGTTGGTCCGTAGTCCCGTTTTCGCGCGCGGTGAGCAAGGCTATGAGGAAGCGCGACTGAATATCTGGTGCGCTAACGTGCCGGACAGATTTCCCGTCGCGATAATTCGTGCGCGGTCAGCTGCGGATGTGTCTGCTGCAATCCGTTATGCGCAGCGCAACGGCCTGCGAGTGGCCATTCGCGGCGGCGGCCACAATTGGAGTGCGGCCTCGTTACGGGACAATGCGCTGATGATTGATGTCGGCGGAATGAGCGGGTTGGAAATCGATCCGGATCGCCGCGTTGCATTTGTGGAACCCGGCGTATCGGGCGGGCATCTGTTTCAAAGCGCTGCTGACCTCGGGCTGACCTTCCCAGTCGCGCATTGTCCTTCGGTTCCGATGAGCGGGTTTCTGCTAAACGGAGGTTATGGGTTCAACGCCGGCGAATGGGGGCCCTCGGCCCTGCTGATCGAGGCCGTCGAAATCGTAACGCCTAGTGGCGATATAATTGAGGCCAGCGAGCGCAATCACGCTGATCTGTTCTGGGCACTCCGCGGGGCGGGGCCTTCCTTTTTTGGAGTCGTGACACGATTTCAACTTCGATTGCTTCCGATCCCCAAAGCCGTGCATGCGACCACCTATATTTTTCCACTTGAATCGACGAACGAGGTAACGGCTGGCCTGGATGCCATTTGCGATGAAGCGCCGGATAGCGTGGAACTGACTTTCCTGGCGGCGGCCGGAGCAGGGCCGCCTTCGGCACCGGCGATCGGGATTGTATCGGCTCTTGCCTTTCGCGATGATGAGATCGACGCACGCCGTGATCTGGGCTTTCTGGATGGGTTCGCCGTCGCCAGTGAACCGATCATGGCTGAACGCGCCGTCCCGACGGATTGGCCGACCCTGTTCGAATCGGTCGCGGCGCTTTTCCCTCCGAAACTCAATTATCTTGGCAACACGATCTGGACGGACGCGCCGGTTACCGATCTCTACACGCCCTATGCCGAGCATTTGCAGCGGGCGCCTACGCCGCATTGCTTTTCTAATTGCGTCATCTATCCGCGCGGGTTTGCCGAACGAGTGCGAAATTACGATGCGGCGCTCTCGATGCAGGGTCGGATTTTGTCGCTTCAGTATGCGATCTGGGACGATCCTTCCGAAGCTGCTGCCAACGCGGAGTGGTTTGATGCATCGACGGCGCTATTTCAGCGTCATGCAAACGGCCATTATATTGGCGAAACCGACCTCAATCGTTATCCAGAATTCGCCCGTGGTTCCTACTCCGAAGATGCGTGGGGCCGATTGTCCCAGTTGCGGCTTGAGCACGACCCTGACCGTCGATTCTTCGATTTTCTCGGTCAGGATGACGCCGCATGACGCGGGTTTTCATTCTCGCTGCGGCGGTCTTCCTAGCGGCCTTTGGGCTGGTTTCAAGTATCGCCGGGACGATTGCTGAAGAGGCCGATCCGGGAGATGCACTCGCAGGTCGGTGTGCATATTGCCATGGAGCGGACGGGATCAGTCCGCTGCCGATCTGGCCATCGCTTGCGGGGTTGGAAAGCGGTTATCTGGAGCGCCAGCTCGACATCTTCAGCGGCGGGCCAGAGGGCGGACGTAGTACCGCGCCAGCGCGTCAGATGCACGCCATTTCCGCATCGCTAAGCGCCGAACAACGACGGCGTCTTGCATCCTATTATGCCAGTATGGAGCCGCCGCATTGGCGTCCGCGACCGGAATCGCTGGGCCATACTTTCTATAGCGGCGATGGCGTGAACGGTAATCCCAGTTGCGCCTCGTGTCATGGAAACGATGGCGCGGGTGACGCATCCCTCAATGCGCCACGCTTGGGTGGTCAGTCGGCGCGCTATATCGCGTCCCAATTGCGCGCCTATAAAAACGGTCAGAGAGACGATCAGGGCAGTGGAATGGCCGCAATGGCAAGTGCGCTTGATGACAGTCAAATCGAGGCGCTTGCCGAGTATCTTGCCGACAGGAGATCCGAAAACCATGACGAATGAGACACTGATTGAGCTATTTGTCGAACGTATGAACGCACTCGACTGGGACGGCGTATATGCCATGATGCGTGACGATATCGTTTACCACAACATGCCGTTTCCTCCGCTGGAAGGCCTTGATGCGGTGAAAGGTTTCTTCTCCGGCGTTGGTGAAATCCGCGATTGCGATTGGCGGATCGAAAATATCGCTTGCCAAGGCGATGTCGTGCAAACCGAGCGGCTCGACAATTTTTCGTTGGACGGCAAGGCGGTTTCTCTCCCGGTAATGGGCGTTTTCGAATTGCGTGAGGGCAAGATATCCAAATGGCGTGACTATTTCGATCTCAAAACCTTCGAAGATCAGCTTGGCCGCCCTTTGGCCTGACCCTGGGTCGTCGATCTCATCAATCTAATGTTACAATGCTCTCTAGAGCAATTTGGATGATAGGCAGACTTGGACTTCCGTTCGAGCTCACCGGACGCGCCATAGCAGGAGGAATGCGGCGACGTGGCCGGGAAAAAATCGAGACATCTGAAGATATAGGAACATGTTGCTCGTACCGGATGGTTCAACTCATGGCATATGTATGAAAATGCCATCAGGCGTCCTCCAGATACATGCCGTCAAATAATCCCTTCGAATACAAAGCTTCGGGCTCAAAGACTCTGGACTCTTTTGGCCCACCGCGAACAGATCAAAAACGCCTCTCGACCGGTCAGATCGAGGAGGTTGTTGCGGCCTGTGATAATGTTAAACGGAATCTGCTCGCTGGCGCCAAATTGAAAAACCAGATTCAGAAATGGCGGTAGCGGCACATTCCTCGTCATTGTCAGATGTGTCACCAGAAATACCGATGCAACCGATCAAGTCCCCTGCATTATTTGCCACTAACAAGGCGCCGGCAGCCGGAATCATTCCGTGGTTCTCACCAAGAGCGCTAAGCCCGGCGAAGAAGGTCGGGCGTTCGACTGCTAACTCGCCGAGAGATCGAGAGGGAATTCGCATTTCCAATGATCCGCGAGCTTTGCCTTCGGCAATAGCGAATCTTGCCGGTGCGCAGTCGTCCTGTGTTATGGCAGTCCGAACTTTTCCATCGGTATCGAGAACCACAATCGCCAGAGGCTTCAAGCGTCGCTGCGAGGCGATTTCGACCGTCAGTGCCACAAGCCTTTGTGCGGCCTCAAGCTTCATCATCATCTAACTCCAAGCATTTTGAATGTGCTCGCGATCCTTTGGTCTGTCGCCCTAACCACCGTGGACATAATCTCTTCGATAGCCAGGCAACGTGCGCATTTTGGGCAATTGTAATGCCCTTCTGAATGGGGCGTGTTCTCACGAACGGTCACAACCGTAACGGTGACGCTTGTGTCAAGTTTCAGTTCGCCTGATCGGCCAGATGTTCGCTGATCCGCGCGACGTCCATAAGGCAATGGGTGATGAAGATGTTACGGCACTCTTCGTCTGGAACACCGACCGGCGTTATGTCGACCGTGAACTTTATGGCGCAAGCATCTGGTCCACAGGGAGTAACTCTGATCTCACCTTTATAGTCGGTCCATGGCAGAGGACCGTTGTCTGGCATGCAGTATTCATAAAACATCTTGTCCGAGTTGATTGAAACAAGTTCCTCGACAATGAAGCCGCCGCCAAGCCGTTCTTTGTTCACTTCGAATATGCGATGCGCTCCGACACCATCGCCCTCAAACCGCACGTTTTCCATTTGGCCAGGAATCGGCATCAGAGCCTCGCAGCCTTTCCAATTAACCAGCGCCCACACTTCGCTTGCGGGCGCCTCAATACGTTTCGCGATGATTGCCTGAACCATTGGGGTCTCCAAATCTATTTGATGAACGGCCCAGAGGCGTGACTGCGCGGATAGGCTCTGAGGAAATTGAGATAGCGGCTCAATGTCGTGTCGCCCTTCGTCAATGTTCCGGGCCGATAATGTATCGTATTCAGTATGTCGCGGTCTTCGCCCACTGTGCGGTGCATCAAGGCTTCTGACGTATCAAACCGCTCATCGATAAGCGCCTGATCTACGTTATTCTCCAACGCCAGCACTGAAAACACTTCATGTTTTCCGACTTCCGGGATACCGAATCCGACCAAGCCTCCTATCCAGAAATCACCATAGGGTCCTTCTTGCCAGAAGAGGGAGGTTCCGCGAATTCCCAAAGTCCATTCTATTGGAATGCCCTTCTGATGGGCTGCAATGAGCTTGTACCGGAATCCCCATTCCTCCCAATCAACATTTGCATGCGGGTCGTCGATCGCAAACTGAGCACCATGAACAGCTTTGAAATGCTGCATATCGGGCGTGTTGGCGGCGAAGACCCAGGGATCGCAGTTGAAATAGTCGGGGAAACGGTACGCCCGAAACGTAATCTTGTCGTCCGGTACTTCAAATTCGGGTATGTCCCAATGCGGTTCTTCGCCGTTGAAAACCCATATGATGCCATAGCATTCTTGGGTCGGAAACTTGAACAGCTTAGCCTTTTTAGGTGCGGGATCACCGATAAAGGTCTTCACACATGTACCGGAACGGTCATATTCCCAAAGGTGGAAGGCGCATTGGACATTGTTGCCCACAACGGCCCCGACACTGAGATCGGCGCCGACATGAGGGCAATAAGCGCTCATCGCGCGAGCAACGCCGTCCTCACCGCGGAAAATGATGATCTTGCCGTCGAGAAATGTTTCGCCCCTGATCTGACCTGGTTCCACTTCGGATGACAGGCAAACCGGGTACCAAGATTCTGCAAAGACGCCGTTCTCGCCTTCGGCTGGCAACAACGTGCCTAGCCGCTTCTCAGGATTACCATTAGGTAGATCGATCTTACTGCGTACGGCCGGGGATGATGTTGCTTGGGTCACGGGTATTCCTTTCTGACTCCAGAAGGCGGGTCATTTGCGGGCTAGTTTTTCGCGAGCTGCCGCATATTGCCTTCTATCACGTTGAGTATTGCTAGTGAGCGTTGCCTCAGCTCCTCGGCATCATCAGCCGGAGCAGTATAGCGGTTCGTCCAGATCACTGCCGTCGAGCGAGGCCCTGTCGGGATCGCGTGCGCCGATCCATAATAGTCGTCAAAAGGCAGCGGCCCATAGTCTAGAATCTCATAAGCATAATAACAGCCTCGCTCGTCGCGCGCTGCCTGCCGCTCGACAATGGTGCCGCCGCCAAATTCCTCTGCGATATGCAGTGTACGAACGGCGCCAACTCCATTTCCATCGCCGACAAGTTCGTTGACGAAACCCTTGCCGAGTTCGGAATGCGCGAAATCGCCCAAAATCGCCCATACTCGATCCACGGACGCATCAATGAAGTGGGTCGCGTGTAGGAAAACAGGCTCTCGCATCTCGGTGCTCAAAACCTTGCGCTTACACTGACGCCCCATTCGCGGGGTCGGCCAAAGCTGACATCCGTTGAGCCGAGAGAATCGGCCTGGCCTAGGCCATTCGTGATGTAGAGTTCGTCGGAGAGGTTAGTCCCAAAAACAGCCAGTTCCCAGCTTTCATCAGACGGACCCACCGCAATTCGGGCGTTGAAAAGGCCATAGCCGCCCTGTTCGAGAAGTGGATTATTGTCCGCCACATGCTGGATTGTCGATCGATACGAATAGTCGCCGCGTATCGTTAACTGCCAATCTTCCGAAATATCGGCCGAATATTCGGCTCCGAGCGACAGACTCCACTCAGGCGTTTTGACGAGTTCGTCATCGAGTGCGACGCTGCTTACGCTAGCGTCGAGTTGCGTGTACTCCGCATCAAGATAGCCGAGTCCAACATCAAAGCGCAGACCGGGAAGCGGCATCGCTGTCAGCTCAAGTTCGAACCCCATGATCCGGGCTGCCCCGGCATTTTCAACCAAGGCAATGATCCCTCCCTGCGGGTCCGAGGTGATACTCAGCAACTGCAAGTTGGAATAATCGCTGTAAAAAGCAGCGCCATTCAAAATGACTTGGCGATCAGCGAACATCGAATGGAAGCCCATTTCGTAAGTCCAAACAAATTCCGGCGCGAAAGGCGTTCGTGCAACGAAATCTGTTGAGCCTCGGCCATTGAAGCCGCCCGATTTAAAACCCCGAGCGACGGATGCGTATGTCATGAAATCGTCTGACCAATCGTAGTCGAAGCCAATTCTGGGTGTCCAAGCGTTCCAGCTATCACCAGTTTCGAGATCATGCGTCGTCACCCCAGCTTCTAGGCGGTCGAAGCGAGCATCAAAGTCCTTCTCATCCGATGTGTATCGCAGGCCGCCCGAAACGCTCAGTCGTTCTGTGACGTCGAAACTTAAATGGCCGTAGGCGGAATAACTGTCATTGTTGATCCGAGAGGTCAGATTCCCAACGAAATCAAGGGTCGGATGTACCGGATTGCCCACTCCCCCGAGGCCTGGAATAATTCCTGGCGGAAGTGCCTCAAGCGCAGCGAAGAGCCCCGGTGCGAAAACAATTCGATACTGGTCGTAACCGGTTTCATGGAAATACATCGCCCCGACGATCCAATCGAGTCTATCGTCGATGGCCGTGCCTGATATCTGGAACTCTTGGGAGAATTGCCTTTGCTGATCGACCACAGATTGCTCAAAATAGCGAATTGGCGAGTGATCGGAATCTGCGCCAAATATGGCGTCTTGCTCTCGATAGGCAGTAATTGACTTGATCGTTACGGCGCCGAGCTCGAGTGTGGCCGTCGATGAGATACCCCACAGATCCAAATCGCTCTGATTAAATCCCGTTCCAGAATTGACGAACGGGTCGGTCGATATGAAACGACCATCATAGACCGGCCCACCAATTGCAGGGGCAACTAGTCCGTTGTAAAGGCTAAGCAGGAAGCCCGTCGTATCAACGTCGATCAACGTATTGGCGATGCTGTCTTCCCGCTTCCGTGTATAATCCGCAGAGACGAGGATATCGAAATTGGGTGCGGCCTCCCACAACAACTGCCCGCGCAAACCGGTGGAATTTATACCACCAAGTCTCGATCCATCGTTGATGCGGCGGACATAGCCATCCTTGTCGTGTGACGAAAAGGCAACGCTGGCGAGCAGTGTGTCCGTGACGATCGGCAAGTTCACCGAACCGCCAATGTCTACCCGGTTAAAAGATCCATATGTCGCCGAAACCCGCCCGCCGAACTCAGGTTGCGGACGCCTTGTCACGATGTTTATTGCGCCGCCGACGCTATTCTTGCCAAACAGCGTACCTTGCGGGCCACGAAGAATTTCAACTCGCTCGAGATCGACCAGATCCATAATCGAGCCGATCGAGCGAGGTAAATACACGCCATCAACATAGATGCCGACGCCGGGCTCAGTCGTGAACAGGAAATCAGGCTGGCCAATGCCACGAATGTATATTTGCGAAGAAGTGCTACCGCCTGTGTTTCCATTGCCTTGGTCGAAAACGAGGTTTGGCGTAAAATCGCCGATACCGGACAGGTTTGAAATACCGCGGTCGATTAACGCGTCCGCATCGAATGTCGTGATGGATATCGGCGTTTCCTGAAGCGTTTCCTCCCGTCTGCGAGCGGTGACCACGATGGCCCCCAAACCACTTCCTGCTTGCGGAGCATTTTCCTGCACCTGCGCCTGGCTTTCTTCCACCTGCGCCTGGAGAGGCATGGCAATTGACAACATCGGCATAAACATTGCGCCGCCCAGCAGAGCCTTCTTTGTCGCTGACCCATAACTCATCATTGCTACCCCTTTTATCTCTCGCCAGAAATCCTCCAGCGAATCATAATCTGTGGTGCAAGATTATATTTCTATATGATTATGTCAATTGTTATATTATTTTTGGGATCAACCCATGTGATCTGGCCGAAAAAGGCGCTCCAGTGATTTCATATTTCCCAGCATTCAAACATCACGCGCAACCTGCGGTGCATGTTTACGGACATTTCTTCGTAGGTCATTTCGCCCTTTGCGGCCAGATAATCGTCAAAGTGAGACATCAGGATCATGAAAAGCACGGCGACGACATCATCGAAATCCAGCGCGTCAGGAAATTTGTTTTGCTGAGCGAGTTTCTCCAGGAGTTCCCGCAATTGGCGCCTCTTCACTCTTTCGAATGCCATCCTGATTTCATCCAATGCCGCGTCACTGCTGTCAGTGGTATTGTAATCAAATGCATTCAGAATATGGAGTGATTTCCAGTCGTCATTAAACCGGTATGCCTCAAAAATGGCCGCTGTAGCGTCAACGCCTCTCCGCGGCGGGTTGGCAATGATGCGCGCAGCCTTTTCTTCCATATTGTCGACGATTGGCAACATGAGCGCACTAAGCACACCACCTTTTGAACCGAAATAGGAATAGAGTGTTCCAACACTCACATCGGCCGCACTCGCGATCTCATCAATCGTGGTCTGACTATATCCGTTCTTCCGGAATAATGTTTCTGCCGCCGACAATATCGTCTGACGGCGCTTCAGTTTGGAACGTTCACGAAGCCCAGTCACTGTCATCTCCTATCGCCCGCTCCCATAACAGAGCAACGCGTATAAACGGAAGCCCAAAAATCGATAAATGAATTAGAGGTGTTGATATTCGATAAATAGAACTATATGCCTATTCTTTCATTTAGGAGTGCGACATGGGACTAGAACGTTTTCACTTAACTGAAGATGCAGAAAAACAAATGGGCTTTGCGCAAGCGGTTAAGACGGCCGATACCCTCTGGGTTTCAGGGACTGTTAGCTGGGATGAAAACCTCAATCCCCTGCATGTTGACGATATAGCTGGGCAGATGCGGCAAATTTACGAAACTCTTCGTAATCTACTCCAGCGTTTCGAACTGGATATGGGCGCCATCGTCAAGGAAACCATCTTCGCGACCGACATTGACCTTGTTCTAGCGAATCTCGAAGTTCGCAGGCAGTTTTTTACGCAGAGCGAGGTGCCGGCCTCAACTATGGTTGAAGTGAAGCGATTGGCGCACCCAGACCTTCTGCTTGAAGTTGAGATCGTCGCGCAGCTCTGAGCTTGCCGCCTGGTCAACCGATACATTCGCCAAAACCAATCTCGCGAGGCTTCACCGTGAACAACGACACCAATGAACTCGATATGTCCAACGACACAGCTGTCGAAATTTTCAGTACAATGTACCGAATTCAAGCGACCGACCAGCGTATTCAGCAGGAGTTGGCTTCCGGCAACCTGCAGTTCCAATATTATCCCTGCGGTGGTCAGGAAGCGATTCCAGCTGCCATTGCGCCATTGATCGAGGACGATGATCTTGCGGTCATTACCTATCGCTGCATTCACGATATCCTCGCGAAAGGAACACCTGTTCGAGAAATCCTTGCAGAGATGTTCGGTAAGGAGACCGGTACGTCAAAGGGCAAGGGCGGTCCCATGCATTTGTCCGATCCCCATTCCGGGCTCATGGTTACAACAGGAATAGTGGGCGCCGGGGCGCCGATAGCTGGCGGCATAGCTCTTGGTGAGCAACTCAAGGGCTCCGGCCGTATCGTGACATGCAGTTTTGGTGACGGAGCCGCCAATATCGGTGCCGTTCATGAGGCACTCAACCTCGCCGCGCTATGGCAACTGCCGGTTGTATTCATATGCCAGAACAATCTCTACGCCGAATATACGAGTTTCGCTGATTCCACTCGGAGTGAGAGTATTGCTGATCGCGCACGCGGCTATGGCATGCCGGGGGAACGCGTTGATGGTACTGATCCAATGCTCGTTTATCAGGCCGCCGCCCGTGCCATTGTGCGTGCGCGGGAAGGCGAGGGGCCTACTTTGCTCGAATGTGTTGCACACCGGCTGCAGGGGCATGCTTTCGGTTCGGATGAGGCGCATATGGATGCGGAGAGTCTGGAAGCGGCTCGGGCGCAAACACCTTTGCAGCTTTTCCGCACACGATTGGTCAAAGAAAAAATTGCAGATGAGAATTTGCTGACTGAAATTGAAAAAGCGGCGGACGAAGAAGTAACCGACGCGCTGAACTTTGCAAAAACGTCGGCACCTCCTGGCACGAAAGAGCTGCTCGTTGATGTTTTCGCCGATCCCAAACACCTTCCCGTCGGTCGATCCACAACCGACGAGCAATATTCGCTACCGCCCGCCCTTGGACGTTCAGTAACCTATGGTGCGGCGATCAACGAAGCGCTCGATCAAGCCTTGGAAAATGATGAAAATGTCATTCTTCTGGGAGAAGATATTGAGGACCCAGCGGGCGGCGTAGCGAAAGCAACTGCTGGCCTGTCCACCAAATATGGAAAAGAAAGAGTCAGGGGCACTCCGATCTCTGAACAGGCCATCGTCGGCGCGGCCATCGGGGCAAGCCTCGTCGGTTTGCGGCCGGTTGCGGAAGTCATGATCATGGATTTTACAATGGTTTGTATGGATCAGATCGCAAACCATGCCGCCAAGCTCCGCTACATGTCTGGCGGAAGGACGAGCGTGCCAATCACGCTGCGTATGCTGACAGCAGGGAATGTTGGTTCTTTTGGCGCCCAGCACAGCCAATCACTCGAAGCATGGTTCGCGCATATCCCGGGCCTCAAGATTGTTACGCCCAGCAATCCGGCTGATGCCAAGGGACTGCTATTGTCCTGCATAGATGATCCGGATCCTTGCATCGTGGTGGAAGCGATGCGCTGTTATTTCACGCCTGGTGAGGTTCCGGCCGAACCCTATAAAATTCCGTTGGGCCAAGCGAAAATTGCCCGTCCCGGCAAAGACATGACGATCATTTCTTATGGTTGGATGGTGATCGAAGCGCTAGCGGCGGCCGAAATACTGGCCGAAAACGGTGTCGATGCGGAGGTTGTAGACCTCCGATCGATTGTCCCGCTTGATATGGATACGGTCTGTCGCTCAGTTGAGAAAACGGGACGTGCGCTAGTCACTCATTCCGCCGTCGAATTTTGCGGTTTCGGTGCGGAACTGGCCGCAGGTATACAGCAAGAAGCATGGAGCGACTTGAAGGCACCAGTCGGACGGGTTGGGGCTCGCTACTCTCCTGTCCCCTTCACCCAGAATCTTGAGGCAGAACATTTCCCGAATGCCGCCAGGATTGTGCGAGAAGCACAAACATTGATCGAGTTTGCGTGATGGCCAGTATGACGCTTAAAATGCCGAAGCTGGCCGTCTCGATGCAGGAAGGCACGCTTGTCGAGTGGCTTGTAAGTGCGGGAGACACTGTGCTTTTGGGCCAGTTGATCTACGCAATCGAAACCGAGAAAACGACATTCGAAGTGGAAAGCCCATTCGGCGGAACGATAACTCCAATCGCTCAAGAAGGTGAAACATATGCGGTCGGTACGCCAATCGCCAAAATTGATGTTTGATCGCAACTTTGTTCCACGGCCGACCATGCCCTTTAGCCAATCGAAAATGATATGATCGAACAGAGGTGCCGGTTTGTCGTGGAGAGAAAATGGATCACCGCTTTTCAAGGCGATCAGTCGTCTTCCGTAGGTGGCTGAGATAGCTTCAACCTCGCCCCCAGCCGAGCCTGATACTGCTGCGTCAAATTTTGGCGTTGGCGGCGCGTTGGGCAAGACCGGTGTAGCCTGGGCAATGCTCGAATGGGCGCGCTATCCCTACTATCTTCTCATCGTCATCTTCATTTTCGCGCCCTATTTCGCGCGCGATATTATTGGGGCCGATATTCTGGCGAGCGGCGCGCTTGAAGGGCTTGATCCGGAAACGGCAACCCAGACCGCCAACGCCCAAGGCCAGGCGGCTATCGCATCGGTTACCAAATGGGCCGGGTTGATTGCGGCCCTAACGGCTCCCTTCTTGGGAGCAGCGCTTGATCGAGGGGGGCGGAGAAAACCGATCTTGGCGATCATGCTCGGTTCCATCGCGGTGATGTCCTGGCTGCTCTGGTACGCCATTCCGGGCGAAGAAGGCCTGCCGACAACGGTCGTCATGATCATCCTGGTGATCGCCTATGTCAGCTACACCTATTCCGAAGTGACCCATAATTCGATGCTCACGGCGTCCGGGCGTCCGGATTCTCTGTCGATGATCAGCGGTATGGGCCTTGGATTGGGCAATCTTGCTGCGACAATCATGTTTATAGGGTTGGTCGCTCTTTTCGCGTTGCCGGCCGCGATTGGATGGCCGTTTTCTGAGCCGCAACTCGGTTTTGATCTCGCCCGCTATGAGCATGTGCGCATCGCTGGTCCGCTTTGCGCTGCCTGGCTTGTGCTCTTTTCAATTCCCTTTTTCACATCCGCCAAGGACCCCGGCGTTAAGGGGGCGAGTTGGACGATGGCCGCCATCGATGGTGCGCGCAGCGTGTTTCGTACCGTGCGAGAAGCGGCAAAATATGCCCAGTTGATGAAGTTTCTGATTGCGAGAATGCTCTACGCCGATGCGATGGCGGCGCTGCTGGCGCTTGGCGCGGTCTATGTCTCCCTGTTCCTCGAATGGGGTTTCCTCGAAATGACCGCCTACGCAATATTCGCCTGCGCTTGGGGATTTCTGGGAGGACTGGTTGGCGGTTGGTTGGACAAACGGGTCGGCGTGAAGCTGGCACTCATTCTAGAGATTATCGGTATGGTCGCAGTTCTTGTTGTCCAGCTTTCGATCACAAATGAAACGCTTTTTTACGGTTTGCTTGACAATTATCAGGTCTGGAATGGCGTCGTGTTCAAGGATCTGTCCGATATCGTCTATTTGGCGGTTGCATCGATTTTGTCCGTGACAGCCGTGGCAAGCATATCCTCCAGCCGCACGATGCTGGTCACCCTCGCGCCGCCCGGGCGCAGCGGCGAATTTTTTGGGCTCTACGCCATTGCCGGGACGGTCACCGTATGGCTCGGCCCGCTCCTCGTTGAGACATTCACCACAATGTTCAACAGTCAGAGAATTGGAATGATATCGATCACGATCCTGTTCGCAATGGGCCTTGTCATCCTCTCCTCCGTCCGCATGCAGGATGATCAGACCACAGAGGCTTGATCTTATCGATCTACTTGCGCCTTCGCTTCTAACCGCAAATCTCGCGCCGGTTGATGGTCATTCGGCGGCGATCGGCCATTCATCACCGGATCGATTTTCGGTGACCGTCACGAACTGCCCGGGATGCTCGCCCGTCGGTTCGCCGTCGCGATGAGTGACGATTCCGTTCACGAGCACGCTGCGGTAGCCTGTGCTTTCTCGATAGCGCCGCCAGTCGCCGCCAGGCAGGTCGCTGCGGAGGGAATAGGGGCCATCGGCTAGGCTCAGGCCGTCATAATCATAGACGATGATGTCCGCCTTCATTCCCGGACGCAGAATACCGCGATCGGGGATTCCGGCAACGCGGGCTGGCTCCATGGCGAGCTTGGCATGGAGCCGTTCAAGCGAGATAACTCCGGCTTCTCGCTGCAGCCAGGTTATATGCTCCGTCGGCCAATGGCCGCCGCAGTAAAATTTGCTGTGCGCTCCTCCATCCGACGTGCCGGCAAGTATGAGAGGGTGGTTGAGAGCGGTTGCCATAAGCTCTGGATCGCTCCCCGACGGAGCTGGCGTCCGCATGTCCGCCTCGCCGTCGGTTGCCAGCCAGATATCGAACATCACATCGACAACATGTTTGCCTTCGGCGGCAGCGATATCGCCCAGTGTTTTTCCTTCATAGGCTTCTGCTAGAGGATAGCCTTTGACACGCGCGACGGTGATGACCTCAAGCGGCCCGCTGCCCGTTGCTAGGGTCATCGGATCATAGCTATCGATCAGGTCACGGCGGAATGCAGCATCTGCGATAAGCGCCAGCTTGGCCTCTCCGCTCGGCAAGCAGGCCAGTCGGCGCCAGGTTGGGACATGATCGTTGATATTCATTTCGTGTAGATTGAACTCGGACCAACCACGGTGGAGGAAACCCTGCCCGAAAATCTGATGGCTCTTGGCGCGCATGTCCTCGAGCCATTGCAGCTGCGGCAGGTGCATATCGGGCGCAAGCGTGGTCGGAGCGATGACATTAACGACAATCGGACGACCTGATGCTTCAGCCATCGCCTCACCGAAATCGAGGTCGCGGGCAAATCCGAGCTGCGGCAACACCTGGATGAAGCCTTCGTCTCTTTCGCGCAGCACCGATCCCAGCGCGCGGGCATCGTCGACATGCATTGTATCGGTTGGCATGGGTGTGCCGTCATAGTCAGTATGGCTGTTGAGCTTGCCAAGGTGCGACAGTCCGATCCCGCACGCCCCGGCGTCCATCGCTTCGTGGATGAGCTGTTTCATCGTCGCAAGTTCGTCGGCGGTGGGGCGGCGCGATTTCGCGTCGTCTACGCCCATGACGTAGATCATCAGAGGGTTGACTGGCAGGAACATCAGCAAGTTTATGCCCTTGGGCTGAGCGCGCAAGACTTCGAGCCATTCCGGATAGGTTTCCCATGACCATGGTAGGGCTAGCTTAAGCTGTTTGACGGGGACCTGCTCAGTATTTTCCATCATCAGCATGTAGCGTTCGCGGTCTTCCTTGCGGCAGGGCGCGAAGCCGAAGCCGCAGTTGCCGGTCACGACCGTTGTGACACCATTCTCGCCCGAATTGGAGCAATAGGGGTCCCAGAATATTTGGGCATCATAGTGGGTGTGGAGATCGATATGGCCGGGTGCGACGATCATGCCGTCGGCTTCGACGATGGTTTCGGCAAGACAACCACTCAAATTCCCGATGCGGGTGATCGTGTCTCCTATTATGCCAATATCGCCGCCATAGCGCGGGAAGCCGGTTCCATCGACGATTGTACCGCCTTTTACAATGATGTCGAATTTCTCAGCGCGCATATGTTTCTCCATTATGCATATATTATGTAAGAAGATTATACGCAAAATGTAGATAGTCAAGAATTATACGTTATTTCTTGTCACTCTTGCTATGCATAAAAGCGCAATGGGTGCTCGCGCGGTCTCCGATACTAAAGGCTGGACGCGATGTCTGATCATGTTGCATGTTGAAGACAGAAAGATACGCGTGACAAATTGAAGCCGGATCAAAAATGGAGCCGAAGCTTGAAAACGAATTCTGACGATCAGCCTGACAACTCACGATCTGAAAGAAGTGTCGATGAAACGGATCTCGGCATAATTGAGGCACTGCATACAAACCCGCGGATCACCAACAAAGCTGTTGCCGCGAAACTTCGGGTTTCGGAAACGACGGTGGCGCAGCGCATCAGAATCATGTCGGATCGAGGCGTAATGCGCGTGGTTGCGCAGCGGGATGTGCTGATAGGCGGGTACACATTGATGTGCTTGATCGATATCGACACAATTGGCGATTCTTCGATTATCGGAAATACGATCGCCAAGATGGACGATGTCATAAGCGTTTCGCGGTGCCTCGGGGAATCTCAATTGCTCGTCAATGTGCGCGCGCGCGATCGTCACCATCTCGATGAGTTGCTTGCCGACAAGATCGGCCGGATCGGCGGTATTGAAAGGATTCGCAGCAATATTTGCTTGCGGATCATCAAGTTTGAATCGGGTTACGGCGACCTTTCCGCACAGCTGCCGGAGTCCGCCTACCCAATCGGCAAGAGCCGGAGCGGGCGTATTCTGCGTATGCTTCTGGACGACGGACGGATTAGCAATCGCGAAATCGCGAGACAGCTCGACATATCCGAAGGCAGCGTTCGCCAACGGCTCAAGAAATTATACGATGAAAATGAGATTCGGCTCGGCGTGGTGTGTGATCCGCTTAAACTCAATCTGGCCGCCATTGCCATCGTCAGGATGGCGACGCGTCCTGGTCAGCGCGCGTCGATCATTGCCGCACTGGCGCCCAATGAAAGGGTAGCTTTTGTCGGAACGATGGCTGGGCAATATGATCTATGGGCCCTCATCCAGATGAAGGACAATCTCGAAATTGCGCAGTTCTGCGAACAGGTTGTGTCCGGATTGGCGGGGGTTAGCCGTTACAATCTTTCAACATTAGTGAGTACCCATATGCACCGGTATGACCTGGTCCGCATACGCTAGCACGGTACTTCCCGGAGCGCTCCCGAGGCCCGGTTTTGCATTGCCATAGCTCCACACCGTAATCCAGTCATTTGGCGAAATGTGTATTTATGTGTTGCCTATCAGCGCATATTGATACAGATAATATGCTCGAACTGGCTAAAATAGCCATATCGCGTATAAAACTGCGTCAAATCATAACATAAGATAGCGCAGAATGGGGAGGGATCATTATGCGAAGAATATCCGCAATCGGATTGGCGACGACATCTGTGGCGGCGCTTTCTTGCCTGCCGAGTGTTGCAGCAGCGCAGTCCAGCACAAACAGCGAAAACGCCGCTGGCAATATCATCATCGTGACCGCGCAAAAACGCGAACAGGATATTCAATCGATTCCGATTGCGATTAGCGCGTTTGATGAGGAAAGTATCGAGACGCGCGGAATCGACAGTATTGGCGATCTCGCAAACCAGTTGCCCGGTGTGCAATTCTCCGAATTCTCCGGCTCGGGCAATGTTTCGATTCGCGGTGTCGGCACGGCAATTGTCTCCGGTAACGGCGAGAATTCGGTCGCCGTCCATGTCGATGGCATCTTCCTCTCCCAACCAAAGGCCTTCGCAATGGTGCAGGAGGACATCGGGCGCATTGAGGTCCTGCGCGGGCCGCAGGGAACGCTCTATGGGCGTAACTCAACCGGCGGTGTGATCAACCTGATCTCCCAGGCACCGCCTGACGAATTCTCCATCGGTGCAAGCTTGCTTTACGGCAGCTACGACCAGATACGCGCATCGGCCAATGTCGGTGGTCCTCTCGGCGACAATGTAAGCATTCGTGTTAGCGGTCACTATGATGACCGCGACGGCTATACGCTCAACCTAGTGACTGGACAGGATCTCGAGGCTCTCGAAGGCTATGGTGGCCGCGTGGCGCTGGATGCTGACCTCACTGAATTCTGGACATCTGAGCTGCGGCTTACATATCGCGACGAAAATTTTTCTGGTCCGGTCTATGACTCCTTCGATCCGAATTTTCCGGTCGTTCCGCCGCCGCTTTCTGCACTCGATCCGCGCGAGGTGCTGTCGAACGCGCTTTATGATTCTTCGCGCGAATTGTTCTTGGCATCTTGGCGGAACAGTTTTGAATTGAGTGCTGATCTCGACCTAGTTCTCCTGACGGGCTATTCCGATTTCAACGAACGCGGGAGCTTCGACGGAGTTGGTTCGCTCGTGACCGTGCAGATCGAGCGCGCGCAGAATTCCGAACTGTTCACTCAGGAAATCAACCTCATCGGCGAGACAGACGGGTTCCAATGGCTGGTTGGGGCCTATTTTCTGACCGAGGACATTTCAAGCGGGGCGTCGACCGACCTTTCGGCTTTTTCAGCCTTGCCGCCGGGTTCGATCCTGCAGATCAATGACCAGGCATCCGAGAAACAGAGCTATTCAGCCTTTGCCGACGCTACGATCTCGCTCACCGATCGCTTCCGGGTCTATGGCGGCATCCGCGTGATTCGTGAGGAGCTCGACCAGGATCTAACCGTATCGACGGCGGGGTTTGTTGGTTGTTCGCCGCTCACTTCGCCGCAGAGCCTTCGCGATACCGCGGTTACCGGGCGTGCTGGTGTCCAGTATGACATTGCCGCTCAGTCGATGATTTATGGAGGCTATTCGCGCGGCTATAAACCGGGCGGTTTTTCTCAGTCGGCCTGTAACAATGGCTTTGCGCCGGAGACAATCGATGCGTTCGAGGTCGGGCTGCGCAACCGCTTTCTTAATGATAGCATTACGCTCAATCTCTCCGCTTTCTATTACGACTATTCCAACATCCAACTTGAACAGGCATCGCCGCTCGGCATTTTCGTGGTCAACGCGCCCGCTGCCACAATCTGGGGCGGTGAAATTGAATTCATGGCCGAACTTTCTGAAGCGTTCCAAATCGATGCGGCGGTATCCTTGCTCGATTCACAATATGATCGGTTCACCAATACCGATCCGCTACTCGGCGCACTTCCCGGGATAAGCCTTGCCGGCGTGTCGCTGAACTATGCCCCGTCCTTTTCAGGTAATTTCGGTGCCCAATACCGGATTGAAGCGGCCGGGGTTGGTAATCTCGTTTTGCGCGGCGAGCTCTATATTACGTCGCAGTACAATCTCAGAGAGTTCGATTTCCCCTATACCGTCCAATCGAGTTTCGAGCAGGTAAACCTCTATGCAACCTTCACTTCGGAGGATGAACACTATCGGGTTCGCGGCTTCGTGAAGAATCTAACCGACGAGGATGTGTTGGGAGGTGTACTCGGCTTCGGCGGCGCTCTGGGATCGTTCCAGCCACCTAGAACCTATGGAGTTGAACTCTCCGTTCAATTCTAGAGAAAGCAGTTCTACCGACATCGCGGAAGCTCAACGTGAACTTGGCAGGCATCTGAATTCGGCGCTGGGTCAGCATTTCCGCGGCTTCAGACAATAATTCCCTAGGCAACTAGCAGGGAATCAGATTTGTGAAACAGGGAAGGTCTAGAAAATCCGATCTAGTGCTGACGTCCTGTAGAGCTGCACTTCAGAGCCCCGGGTCGACCGCGATAGCTTCAAGCTCCAGCGCTGCGCCATAGTGCAATTCCGGAACTGGGACTATCGCACGAGCTGGAAGGTGATCGCCAAATGTTTCGGCGTAAATCTCGTTGATCACCGGCCAAGATTGGATATCGCTCACATAGATCGTGACTTTGACGACGTGATCCAGTGTCGCGCCGGCCTGTTCGAGGATCGCACGCAGCGATGTCAAAACTCTGGTGGTTTGTTGTTCTACAGACATGGCCGGGTCTTCCCCCCGGACGACACCGAGCTGACCAGAGACGAAGATCAGGCCCCCTGCGCGGACCGCTTGTGAATAATGTCCACCGGACGGCAACCCATGCGGTGATTTTGGTCTGCAATGGGTGGAAAACGGACTGCCGGCATCGGCGGAACGAGGGCGGTGAAGAACGTACGAACTGGAAGCAAAATATACTAATCGCCTTGCTGTTGACCAATCGGCCAGGCTTGCTTGGTCCGACATTCGACTGGTAAGCAGAAGAATGAACAGTCGGGCGGAGGCAGTACAATGAAATTGAAGATAGCGATAAGCGGGTTCACATTGCTCGTTCTCACGGCATGTGGGGGCATTGCGGGAGGCGACGGGCCAGGATCAGGAGCGTTTGCGGCTGCCTGCAATGCACAATCCAATATGCCGCCAAACGTTTGCAGTTGCCTGGAGGCAGAGGCAACGGACCGACTGAGCCCCGGTGGCTATGCATTCATAACCGCTGCAATTAACGAGGATCGTGAAACGACAGAGCGGCTTCGTCAGGAACTAGGTTTCCAAGAAATCGCCGATGCTTCCATGTTCCTTGTTTCTGGCGTTCAGCGCTGTGCGATCAACGCAACCAACTAGCGCTAGCCCCGTTGGTTGATGTGACAATGCCAGACTAGCTATTCGCCGTATGGCCCGCACGGAGTAAGCCCATCCTCTATACACACGGCTAGAACTTCATCCGGAGTTGGGACGTAATCGCCTTTCGATGGCCTGTTGGTTGTATCAAGCACCGAAAAGCCCATTTCTCCAATCTCGATATAGTGGTGTGATGACAGCAGCCAGCCATCTGTAACGGCGCAAAACCCTTCGGCGGCATGGCCTGAGAGATCGACATGCTCTCCGCCCACGAGATGAAGGCGAGCGCGTAGATCGATGACCGTCAAGCCATCATCGGCAAAACCGGTGACGGTTTCCAGACGTTCGATATCGACAGCCTCTCCATGCCTGACAACAAAGCCGGCATGGGCCGCAACACCATTTTCGAGCCTCATTACAAATGTCGCCCATGACAGGTCTGGGCCGACCGTACCGGTGACCATCCGGTGCTGATACGCCATGCGAAGGTCGCGGATACCCCAGGAGCGGTCCCTATGAGCCAGCGCATCCACTTCGACACTTACGCCGTCGATCGTAATCACACCGCGAAGCCTGCCCGAACATTCAAGATGACCACCGGTGTTCATTTCCTTTTCGACAGCGGCAGCCCCGTCGCTTTTTTGCGAAGGACTTACCCAGTCCCGCGGTTCGTAAAAGGATTCGTAAAAGGTCAGCTCGGCCGCACAACCAGGCTCGTCCCATGAAAACCGCATTTCCATATCGTCAATCGACTTGGCGCTACTGCTGCCTACTTGCTGCGATGTTTCGTCTCGCATGCAATCCGCCTCGGAATATTCCGCCAGTGACCGAAAGCGCGCACCGCCCAGCTTGAAGACGTTGAGCATAACGTTGCCCCTGTGCTGATTGGGAGTCTGGCCGATGCGATGATAACCACCGATTCCAGTTTTACGATCGAAAAACCAGTAACAGTCGCTTTCCTGCCAGAGTGGATTGTCATCTGGCAGGTGCGGTCGGTCCCAATCCAATGCATAGGTCATTCAGAACTCCATTTTGCGTATAATTATAACTCATCAACTACGCATATAGACCATATAATCGTCATATAGACAATTAAAACTCGACAATTGTCAGAAATTCTTGCAATTGTACGATAGCCCAAATTGATAAGTTTAGTTGATAGATCACGGAGTTCGCATGTCGTCAAACCAACGAAATTTGAAGTCGATGCTCGACGCAAGCGTGACGGCTTCCAAGCCAGACTATCGCGCAATATCCGCCGATAGCGTTGAAGCGTTGATGAGCGCCCAGTCGTCCGGGACGGTCTCGATCAAGCGCGAAAGTGTAAGGGGCGGCGGTGAGAAGGCCGGAGCGTCGAGCGGCATTATGCTTTTCGATGCGGAATTGGACGGCGCTCTTCAAGCGCTCGTGCTGCGCTACGCCCCGCTCGATAATCCGCTTCGGATATTCGCGGATTATGCGATTGCCGAGCAATTCGCGCTTCAGGATGTGCTTTGTAGCTGCGGATTGCCGGTCCCAAAGCCGCTATTTGTCGACAGTAATGGAAAGCATCTGGGCTTGCCCGGTTACATCATGGAGCACATCGATGGCGTTGTGGCGGACGGCTCGCCATATACGGGAGGCATTATTGCCGAGGCATCGCCGTCAAGACGTCGGGCGTTGATTGAAGAGATATTCTCGGCGCTTCAAAAGACTCACTTGGTAGACTGGCAGGCCACTGGAGCGCTTGACTTCGTTCGCAACGAGGACGGACCGACGCCTATCGCCGGATATATAAACTGGTTCTGGAAAACGGCGATATGGTCAGCGCCAGCCGATCTTGGCCGGCTTGCAAAAGCCAGGGATTGGCTCTTGGCAAACATGCCAGACTATCACCGTGACGATTATCGGCTCGTCCACGGCGACCCCGGCCTGGGGAACTATATGTTCGGGGCCGACGGCTCCGTAGTGGCGATACTGGATTGGGAGCTCGCCGGAGTGGCTCACCCTACTTACGACGTCGTGATGCAGTGTGCTCTCAATGAGTTCTTCCGTTCCGCGGCACCTCCGGAAATAGCTGAGACGATCCCGTCTCCGGAAGAGTGGATGCGCCACTATTGCGAAGTGACCGGCGAAACGCTTGTCGACCTCGACTATTATCGAAAGCTGGTAGCCTATTCCCAGGCGGTGGTGTTTCTCTCGATGAACCGAGCGCTACCGGAGGGTATGCGGGTCGGCCATGCCAGCATGCTGGCGCCAGTTTGGCAGGTTCTTGAGAGTTGAAAATCGACTCGCCCGTGCCCCCCAAAAATGCACGGCACTAGGTGCTGTCAGTCTAACGGCAATTGTGTGCGATCGATAAACGCTACGGCATAGGTTAAGCATGAGGACGACTATGCAGTAATTTCTATAGTGGACGCTCAAATTTGGCGCCTCATATCGGCCAATATGAATGGGTCAAAAGGCGGCTCACACTGCGGTTAAAATCGCCTGGATCAGCATTTCTCAATCTCCATTCCACTGCATACAACAGCTTCTACTCCCAGCATCATCTGCAACTGACCAACTTCTGTTACAGATATGGCAAATACGTTTGTCTCAAGTTAACGTGACAAAGCCAAAAAAAAGTGTGGTGCGCGACGCAGTCTTAAGCGAACTGGTCTCTGGTCGAAATTCCTTGTTATCGGGATATCTACAGGAAAAATGTGAATTTTTGACAAGTTTTGCGTGTTTTCATGCGCCGAAAGCCGCGTATTTTCGGGGATTGCTGACCAAATTCCTTAGGTCACGGAACAGGGAGTTCTTTCGGCGGAACAGAGGTGGTTGTACGTGGAACAGGGAAGGGCTTTGCAACAAGTTTCCGTCACAATGCCTTAATCTCCGAGCGGACAGAGGTATGGGCACTATGTCGGTAGCTGTTCGGGCGACCGAGGCCGTGTTCGAACATCTCAATGAATTGGAGATCCCGATTACAGCGCTCGACCGTTATACTGGCGTGCGCCAAGGTTGCCATTGCTTTGCCACGGGAGCGCACAAATGCGGCTGTGCCGCCGACCTTGCGATGTCCGACGCAGAGGTTGAAGCGGCCGTCACAATGCGCTCCGTTCACTGGGCCGATGTTGGCCGGCAGTCCGATTGATCGCAGTGCAGGCAGGATGATCTCAGCTATCGGTGCGTAGTAGCCAGGCAACGCTTGATTTGTGACCCACGCGGCGATGCTGATGTTTACGATGTGGGGGCCATGGATTACGGCCGTACCGCCCGATATGCGATTGACGACGGGTAAGGGGCATTTCGACGCGGCGCTGGTGAACCTCGGGTCGCGTGTCATGGAACGTGGAACCACGAGACAATCCCGGTTTTGCCATATGCGGATCAGAGGGGCGTGGTCGGCGCGTTCTAGCAGCCGATCCAGTAATACTCCGTCGCGGTCGATATTGGCTTGGCAATCATCGAGCGTCCGCTCGGCCATCACTCCGTCAAAACACCCCGCGAGCAAGTCAGCGAAACGTGATCCGGCCTCAGGGCGCAGTGGTGAAGTTTTCAAGGGCATCGCAAAGGGCTTCTAGAAAACGGCCACAAGGCTCACCGTCCAGCCATTGATGATCGGCGGTGAGTGACAAGCCCATGATGCTTGACCTTGTCCACCCAGAACCATCTGGGCAATAACGCTGGTCGATCCGGCCCAGCCCGAGCAGCGCAACCTGCGGATGGTTGAGGATGGGTGTGAAGTGCCGCACCCTGGTGAGGCCGAGATTGCTGATCGTGAAGCTCCCGCCTTTCATCTCCGACACTTTGAGCGTTCCGGCTCGTCCGCGTTGCACGAGATCGCGTCGCTGGCCGCTTATCTCCGTCAGCGACAGCGTTTCGACGTTGCGAATAATGGGCGTCATCAAACCATTATCAGTCGAGATCGCCACCGCGATATCCTGAACAGGCAAGACGGATACCAGTCCCTCGGAAAATACAGCGTTGAATTCCGGGAAATCGCGAAAGACGCGCGAAAGCGCGGTGATGACGCAATCTTCGATGCCGATGGCATGGCCTGCCTTTTTCCATTCTCCACGCGCTTGAAGCAGGGTCGTGATATCGGCATCTGCAAAATAGCTGAGCTGCGCGCTCGCTTCGAGACTGGCTTTCATCCGGCTGGCAATCATCGCCCGGACCGGTTTCAGCCGGAGGCCTTCGGAAATTTCGGCTGCAGCTCCCATCAGGTTTTGATACTGCCGATCTTCTGGCCCAATTCGATTTCCGTTTCCGCAGGGGCATCGATGATCAAAACTCCACCCGCCGGTGCCATGATCTCGAAACTGATCTTCTCATTCATCACTTCGGCAATGACGGAACCTTGGGAGACGGCTTCGCCATCCTCATAGAGCCACGCTGAGATTACGCCTGGGCTGTCGTCGTCCCACAGGTCTTTTCCAACAATGACTTCAGCCATTTACAGGCTCCAATGCGCGATTAATGGCTGCGATCACTTTGTCGCTATTCGGCAGGACGAAATGTTCGAGTGCGGGTGAGAAGGGAATGGGGATATCGGGAAATGAGATGCGTTCGGGCGGGGCTCTTAGCGGAACGCCCGCTTCGCAGACTGAAGCGATCACCTCGCCCGATACACCGTAGCTGAGATAATCATCGTCGACGGCTACGATCCTGCCCGTTTTTCGCGTGGATGCTATGATCGTCGTGCGGTCGAGCGGAGATATGGTCCTGATATCAATGACCTCGGAAGACACGCCTTTGCTCGCAAGTTGGTTTGCTGCTGCGAGGCAATGGTGGACCGTCGCGCCAAGTCCGACGAGCGTAATATCTTCCCCCTCGCGCACGACATTCGCCTTGCCGATCGGAACTTCATAATCTTCTTCGGGTACTGGCGTTATCGCGCCGGGTTCGGTGCCAAGCCAGCCCATACCCTGCAACGCTTTGTGATACATGAAGATTATCGGGTTTTCGTCCCGGATCGCGGCAAGCATCAGGCCCTTGGCATCACGGGCAGTGGAGGGGATGACAACCTTCATGCCGGGCAGATGCCCGAACGTTGCGTATAGGCTTTGGGAATGCTGGCCCGCATCGCCATAGCCGCCGCCGACCGATGTCATCAGCACCATAGGGCAAGTCACAGAACCCCCGGAGAAATAACTCTGCTTGGCGGCCAGATTATAAATCGCATCCATACAGACACCAAAGAAATCGACGAACATAAGCTCGACAACTGGTCGCATCCCTGCAGCTGCCATGCCGACGGCCGTTCCAATAAAGCCGGTTTCCGAGATCGGGGTATCGCGAACTCGTTCCGGTCCAAAACTATCAAGCAACCCGGCCGTGTTTCCGAACACGCCGCCAAGCTTGCCGATATCTTCGCCCATGACGAGGACATCGGGGTCACGTTCCATTTCCTGTGACAGGGCTTCAGCCATCGATTTTGCAATTGTGAGTTTGCGCGTGGCGGCTTGTTGGGTCATGCGCGTTTCCCTGCGGTAAATACGGTTTCAAAGGCGTCTTCCGGTTCCGGCAAATCGGACCCGCGCGCAAAGGCGAAAGCCGCTTCCACTACGCTGCGCGCTTCGGCTTCTGCACCGTCGAGGTCGGCGGCGCTGATGCCGTCTGCTTCAAGCCGGGATCGATAGGCTGGGATGGGGTCCGCTTCGCGCAAGCGCTCGACTTCGCCCTCGGGCCGATAGGCTTCTGCATCCCCCATGAAATGCCCTTCCAGTCGCGTGGTCTCTATTTCAATAAGCGAAGGGCCTCCGCCGCTGCGCGCACGCGCAATTGCCTCGCCCGCAGCGTCGTAGATGGTATCGGGATCGTTCCCCTCGACATGGATGCCAGGCATTCCATAGGCTGCCGCGCGGTCGGAATTGCGCGCTATCGCCGTGCAATCCGCCTTCGAAACGGAAATGCCGTAGCTATTGTCCTCGATCACGAAAACGACCGGCGCATTCCAGACAGCGGCAAGGTTAAGCGTCTCGTGAAACGCGCCCTGGTTTGCCGCACCTTCGCCAATAAAGGCGACAGCGACGCTGTTTTGGCCCCTCATTTTGGCGGCCATTGCTGCGCCGACGGCTGGGCCCATGCCTTGAGCGATAATGCCCGAACAGGCGAAATTCACGGCGGGGTCAAACAGATGCATATGGCCGCCCCGCCCTCCAGAAAGTCCAGTTTTCTTGCCAAAAATCTCCGCGGCCATGGCATTCAGATCAACGCCTTTGGCAATCGCAATATGGTGCGGGCGATGGGTTGCGGTCACCGTGTCTTCGGGCTGTAGGTGCGCGCAAACGCCAACCGCGCACGGCTCTTGTCCATCCGACAGGTGCATCTCGCCGGGTATTGGCCCCTTGGCCATATTGAACAGTGGTTGCTTGCCCTCGAGATAGGCCGGCTTGATGGCGTCTTCGAAGTACCGGCTCTTGACCATATTCTCATACATGAGGATCCGGTGCGGACGATTGTCGGAAGCCTCCGTCATCGCGCGACCCAGCCGCCATCGATCACAAGTTCGGTGCCCGTCACGAACACGGACTCGTCGGAGGCGAGATAGAGAGCGCCCATCGCAATGTCTTCGATCCGGCCAACCCGGTTCAGCGGGCACATCTCGGCGACATCCTTCCAGGGGTCATCAGCATTGATGAGGCCGCCAGCGGCCCAGCCCTCGGCTGCCTCTTCCAGCATGGGTGTGCGGATACAGCCGGGGTGGATCGAATTGACGCGGATTGGTTTGCCATGTGCAGCCCATTCGATTGCGAGGCTTTTGCTCATGTGCCTGACGGCACCTTTGGACGTGTTGTATGCGGCTTGATCAGGATAGCCGACAATGCCTGCGATCGAGGAGATATTGACCACCGATGCGGAACTGTCGGACTTCCCACTCGCGCTCATCAAAGGTTCGAATGTCTTGCAGCCGAGGAAAACGCCGTCGACATTGACAGCCATCACGCGGCGCCAGTCTTCCAGCGAAATCATATCCAGTGATTTGACAAGTTCGATCCCGGCGTTGTTGACGAGAATGTCCAGGCGGCCATCCTGCTCACGGATTTGCCGTTCGGCATCAATCCAGTGATCAGGAAGGGTCACGTCAAGCGCCAATGTGCGCCCATCGGCCCTTTCCGGTGCTACGCGATCACTGAACCAGACTTTCGCGCCCTCGCGAACAAAACCCTCTGCGATTCCCGCGCCGATGCCCTGCGCTGCGCCCGTGACGAGCGCAACTTTCCCTGTGAGTCTTCCCACCAAATACTCTCCTCATTGTCGCTATTGTTGCGAACTGTGAGATACAGTTTCTGCGCTATGGCTTTACCTGGCTTGTCACCGGGGGCGTCATTTATTGACTACGAGGGAACAGCTACGGCCTATAGGTCTCGCAGCAACTTAGCCTCATAGCGATGCTCGCGCGGACTGACGCCGAACTCGGCCCGGAATGTCCGGCTGAAATGGGAACCATCGCCGAATCCATTTTTCATTGCGATTTGGGTGATCGACTGTCCGTCCAGCCCTGCATCTTCGAGTTCGGTCCGGCTTCGAAACAACCGGCGGCGCTTGATCCAGTCCGCTACCGTGATGTCGAACTCGTTGAATAGCCGGTGCAGATAGCGTGGGCTGAACCGGAAGGCGGCGGCAATACTCTGCGGGCCAAGTTCGGGATCGCCGAGATTGTCGATAATATATTCCTGTGTCCGGGCAAGCAGTGCTCTACGAAAAGCGGTTCCGCCTATTCGTTCCCGGTCGGGGCGGAAGGCAGCGGCTGCAAGTTCCACCGTGGCTCTGAGGATTGCGGGCCGATCACGCGATTCTACCGAATCAATTGTCGCGTGCAGTTGCTTAAGGTGCGATAACAATATCGCGCCCATGCCATGTTCGCCTCCCACTTCGAGGCCGCAAAGGTCTTCGATACCGGGGAGGCACATTGTACCGATCTCATGCGGGATCAGCAGCGAATATTGATGGAGCCGCTCGGTAGCATTGAAAAAGGCCGGCCTCGTGCTGTCCCACAGGGCGACACTTCCGGCTCGCAACTCGCTTTCATTGCCGCCCTGACCCAGAACCGAAGCGCCCTTGTCCAGATAGAGAAGGCAAAAATAGTGATCGTCGGAGAGCTTGATGTCGCTTGCCGTCCGCGCGCCGGACAGCGGATCAGCCTCGATCTGGGTGAAGCCAAACTGATCAATCGAACGTCGATGGACATCCGCCAGATAGGTATCTCGGTTGTCGCGCTTCAGATCCCAATGGAAATGCGTACGCTCGAAAACCTGTTGAAATCCGCGAAATTGGGTCGACTGCGGTAATATGCGTGACGTCCAACTTTCGGCATCATGTGTGTTCATGATCCCCTCCCTAAAAACCCGTATAATAGCAATTAGGTCAATCGGCCAAATAGCCGGGCCCTTATTGACCGCGATTGCCAAGAATAGGGACGCTCTCGAACAAATCGATGCTTGTAGCCCGCGGAAATGCTGAATTTTTTGGTGAGAGTCATTCTCACTGCCGGTTCACCCAGCGCCACGAGTTCTGTCGCTCTGTGACAAGTCTTTTGGTTCGGGTAACGCCAAAAGGAGCGAGACAAACGGGGCTAGCCAGCCATGGCATACGCCCCACTAAGGGGAGAAGATCATGAGTATTCGCCTTTCGGGCTCCACAGCTATGTCTCTTGCGCTGATAGCGCTAGCCGGGTCTCCAGCTATCGCGCAAACAACAGAAGCATCGGAGGCATCGACGACGCTATCGCAAAATAGCGGCGGGATCGGGCCAATCGTCGTGACCGCACAGCGGCGCGAACAAAGCCTACAGGACGTGCCGCTTTCGATTACGGCGATCGACGCTGAGGCGATCCGTAATTCGGGCTTCACCAACAGCCTGTCGATCGGCGATCATGTTCCCAATCTCGAAATCAAGACATTCGGCGGCGTGCCCAACATCTTCATTCGTGGTGTAGGCAACAATGATTTCAACTCGTCTTCTGTCAGCCCGATCAGCGTCTATCGCGACGATGTCGTCGTTGCTTCAACCGGTAGCCAGATTTTTTCGCTCTTCGATCTCGACCGGATAGAAGTGCTCCGCGGGCCCCAAGGAACATTGTTTGGCAAAAATTCAACCGGCGGCGCAATCCAGTATATCTCGCGGCTGCCCGATGATGTTTTCGAGGGCTATGCCCGGGCGGGTTATGGGCGCTTCAATCTGTTCGAAGCCGAAGCAGCAGCGTCGGTGCCTTTGGCTGATGGCCTGAGCATGCGCCTTTCCGGCCTTGTCCGTCGGCGGGATGGTGAGCGGACCAATATCTTCACTGGTGAAGATGCGATCAATGTCGATGAAGCGGCAGTCCGCGGGATTCTCCGTTATCATCCGGACAGCAGTCTGGACATCCGCCTGAGCGCGGGCACGGGCCGCGATCGCAGCGACTATCTGCAGCCCAAGCCGTTTGGCACGGTCAATGGCGGCGACATTTTTGGCTATAGCGATCCTGCCCCCAATGATGTCAGTATCCTCAATTTTGATGGCGGAAGCCGGAATTATTCGGACAATGTATGGGTTAGCCTGAATGCATCCATCGAACTTGGTGGAGGTTTCACCTTCCGTTCGATCACGGGCTTTGACGAAACAGAAATCGACAATCGGGTGGATGTCGATGGCGGTCCATTGCGTATCGATCAAATCACCTTCCTGACCGAGACCGATCAGATATCACAAGAATTGCAACTGGTTTACGAAGGAGATTCGCTGAACGGGCTGTTTGGAGTTTTCTACTTCGACGAGAATCTCGACGCACGAAGCGAGGCCGACCTGATTGGTGAACTTACCTTCGCACAGGGCGCCGTTCCGTTGATCACCGATTCATCACGGGAAAACACAAGCTATGCCGTTTTCGGACAGGCTACCTTTGATATTACCGATGCGCTCTCAATCACCGGCGGTGCAAGATACACCTGGGATGAAGTGACGGCCGAACATCGCGGATATCTCGTCCCGGGCTTTTTCGATCCCGCCATTCCGAACGGCGCCGAAATCGATCTCGTTCCCTTCGGCCGACTGAGCGACACATTCGAAGCCTTCTCGTGGCGTCTCGCCGTCGATTATGACTTTACCAACGACATCATGGGCTATGCGACCGTGAACCGCGGCTTCAAATCCGGCACGTTCAATATCGGTATCATCACAAGTCTGGCCGAACGTACTCAGGTTGAGCCTGAATTCCTGACGGCCTATGAAGTTGGCCTGAAAACGACGCTGTTTGACCGCCGTCTGCGGTTGAATATCAGCGCATTCTACTATGATTATACCGACTTGCAGGTTCTTAGCGTCAATCAGCAGGGAAACGGTATTCCAACGCTCGGCCTGGACAATGCTGCGGACGCCGAAATTACCGGCCTCGAGTTCGAACTGTTCGCGCGGCCAACCGATGGCCTCGACCTGGGTCTGAATTTCGGCCTGCTCGATGCGTCGTATCAAAATTACACGTCCGGCGCGATCGACCCTGCGACGGGTCTGGCGCGGGATTTCTCGGGCAACCGACTGCCGGGTGCGCCTGAGTTTACACTCTCGACCTTTGCGCAATATCGTTTTCCATTGAACGACGATCTCGAAGCATCATTCCGCGCTGAATATAATTACACTGGCAAAAAATATTACAACAACGCAGAGGATGAACTGGTCAGCAGTCAGGAAGGATATGGCCTGGTTAACATCCGGGCGACTGTGGCTGCGGCAAATGAAGATTGGGAACTCGCCTTCTGGGCGCGGAACATCTTCGGTGAAGACTATATAGTCGATGCTACCGATCTGCGCGATTTTGGCCTGATCCCCTTATATTATGGCGAGCGCGCAACCTGGGGTCTCGAAGCGACCTTCCGGTTCTGACCCCCTCAAAAATGGAGAACAAGCTTATGTATGCGGATGAGTCGCTTATCGACGTTGAGAAAATGGCATGGTTCCCGCTGGTCGAGGGCATAGACGTGAAACTCCTGTTCTCGAGCCTGGAAACGGGCCGATGGACCGTGCTCCTCAAATGTCAGGCCGGTAGCAGTTTCGCCAAACACAAACATTATGGCGCCGGCGAATATTACGTCGTCAAAGGGCAGATGGAATATCGCATGGGCGGCGCGAAGACGGGCGACTTTGGATATGAACCGCTGGGAGCAGTGCACGAACTGACATCGTTCCCCGAATATACAGAATTGCTCTTCACCAATTATGGCCCGGTGCTTTTCCTTGATGATGATGACAATGTCACTTCAATCCTCGACAACAGCTTCCTTGAAGAATTAACCCAAGGCAGCTGAATATCGTGAGTTATAAAGGCGCCTATCGCCGCAGTATTGAGGACTCGTGTGATTTCTGGATGAAGGCAGCGCAGTCGTTGGACTGGGATTGCTTTCCGGAAACAGCCTATGATTCCGAAACGGACATCTGGTTCCCCGATGGCATGCTCAATCTGTGCCACAATGCAGTCGATCGCCATGTTGCTGATGGTAATGGTGATCAATCGGCACTGATCTACGAGAGCCCTGTTACCGGCAAAAGCGAAACTTACAGCTTTCTCGAATTGCGAGACCGGGTGGCCCAGACGGCAGGGATGATCGCTGCTGCGGGCGCAGCGCAGGGTGACCGTGTCATCATCTACATGCCGATGATCCCCGAAGCGGTGTTCGCGATGCTGGCTTGTGCACGGCTAGGCGTTGTCCACTCGGTTGTCTTTGGCGGCTTTTCCGCGCCAGAATTGGCCAAGCGGATTGATGATTGCGAACCTGTGCTGCTTCTGTCCGCATCTTGCGGGATCGAGGGCAGCAAGGTGATCGCCTATAAACCGATGATCGATGAGGCCGTTGCGCTTGCACAATCGCCGCCGCGTCATGCGATCATTGTACAGCGTCCAGAGTTGCTCGCGGACCTTGTTTCACCAATCGATCTCGACTGGGAGGAGCAATTCGACAGGGCATCGCCAGCGGATTGTGTCTCCGTCCGATCCCAAGACCCTCTTTACATACTCTATACGTCCGGCACGACCGGAAAGCCGAAAGGCGTGGTCCGTGATACCGGTGGTTACGGCGTGGCTCTGCAGTGGAGCATGCCCAATATCTATGGCGCTGCGCCCGGTGAAACATTCTGGGCAGCATCCGACATCGGTTGGGTCGTCGGCCATAGCTATATTGTCTACGGGCCGCTTCTGAACGGCAATGCGACGATCCTTTTCGAAGGCAAGCCGGTTGGCACGCCCGATGCTGGCATATTCTGGCGAATTGCGGCGAAACACGCTGTGCGCGTGCTTTTTACAGCGCCAACGGCTATCCGGGCGATCCGCGCTGGCGATCCAGACGCGGAACTACTCAAGGCAGCTGATGGCTTGGCGTTAGAGGCTCTGTTCCTCGCGGGAGAGCGAGCCGATCCCGACACGCTAGACTGGGTCGCGGCCAAGCTAGAACGACCCGTGATTGATCATTGGTGGCAGACCGAACTCGGTTGGCCTGCCCTTGCAACATGTATCGGGCTCGGGGACCGCGATGTTCTCATTGGCAGCGCAGGTCGCGCCGTACCGGGATATCGGTTTGCCATCCTCGACGACGATGGCGAAGAGGTTCCTGATGGCACAGTCGCCAACCTGACGATCGCCGCACCATTGCCGCCAGGATGTTTCCGAGAGCTGTGGAATAACAAGGTGGGTTTCGAGTCCAGCTTCACCGACTTTCTGGGCCATTACGCCACAGGCGATGCAGGCAAACGTGATCTCGATGGGCATATCCATGTCATGGGACGCACCGACGACATCATAAACGTCGCCGGGCACCGACTCTCGACCGGCCAGATCGAGGAGGTTGTTGCGGCCTGTGATCATGTTATCGAATGTGCTGTTGTCGGCGGTCATGATCCGATCAAGAATCAGGTTCCGATTGTATTCTTCGTTTCGAGTGCGAACGTTGAGGAAGAATTGACTGACAGGCAGACAATAAAGCAAGCCGTCCGTGATGCTATAAGCCCAATAGCGGCGCCCAAGGCTTGCATCCGGGTGGAGAAGTTGCCGAAGACGCGTTCGGGAAAGATTTTGCGGAACTTGTTGCGTTCGATTGCCGACGGCGAAACGCCTCTCCCTCCGGAGACCATCGAAGAAGCCTCGGTGATCGATGATTTGATTGCCGCCTGGTCGCGATCTTCTAGATGACGGGTTAGACGGATGTAGAGGCGTTTTGCGTGAAGCCCATTATCGGATTTCTGCTCGCTGTCATGAACGTCCGCTGTAGGTGGCTAGCGAGCATACGGATTCAATGCGATTAACGGGACGCTACAGTTTCCCGGATTCTGTTCTATTCAGGATCGGACGGTAGCTCAAACTCTACAATTTCCCCGACGCGCTCCATGAAATCCATACCATTGAGGATCTGAATATCGGATAACTTGCCCGAGATTTGGGCGATGAATTTTTCAGTGCGGGCGATCATCTTGTTGACCGTTTCGACACCGGCCTCGGTAAGGCTGATGCTCTTCTCCCGGCCTGAATTTGCGCTTTCTTCGATCGCGATAAGTTCCAGTGGCGGCTGCGCCATCTTGCGCAGGACTTTCGAGATGGCAGGGCTCCCAAGATCATACCATTCGCCGATCAGCTGTTCGATAACTTTGCGGGGTAGGGTGCGGCCATTCCGGCCTTTCGATTTGATGATCCAGAGGATTACTGTCTGATGGCGATTGAGCGTGCCTCCGCTGAGCTGCTTCTCCACGGCCATGCCGACGGCATAGTGGAACGGATAGAAGAGCTTGAGGAAATTTAACGGCGCATTGTCGCGACTGATCGGCAGCTCCAGCCCGAATTGAGATGCATCTGGCTGTGGTTCGGGGGCTTTGGATTTCTTCACCATGAATGGTTCGTCGCTTTGATTATGGCGATTGAATTGAGCGTGGTCATAAGTGCCCCTTACCGTGCCTTGAGGTGAATGTTCAACGATGACTGCAAGCTTCGCTTGTTCCGGACTCTATCCTGATCGCTGGCACGATGGTCCTTAGGGCGCAGCGCCATGGCTTGACTGGGATCGCTCATTCTCATAACAATGTCCATATGCAATAGTTTCCAAAAGCAATGTTAGGGACGTAATGGACGCCGCCAGCCAATCTCAGAATGTATTCACCGTGGATCGGTTGACTGACCCAGAGGTTATTCGCAACCCCTATCCCCATTATGATCTGTTGCGCGCCCAATCACCGCTCTTTGGCTATCGAGATTTCCCGCCCGGCACGATGCCAGGTGTCGATGAGCCGAAGGCATCATGGGTGGTGCTGAACTTCGATGATGTGGCGGCCGTGGCATGGGATCATGAGAGCTTTTCATCACGCGATAGCTTGCAGGAAGAATCGTCTGCGCCCTCGTTGATGCTTGTCAATCACGACAGGCCTGAACATACGCGGCTTCGCAAAATCGCCTCAGCTGTGTTCCGCCCATCCTCTATTCGAGCGCTTGCGCCTGAGGTCGATTTATTGGTCGAGGCGACGATGGATGAATATTTCGCGCTGGACGTCGAGGTCGATGCCATGGCGAACTATTGTGCGATGTTACCAAGCCGCGCGATGACTCATCTGTTCGGCATGCCGATCGAGATGGACCGCGATGTCCGCAATTGGGCGACTGCATTCATGCTGTCGGCGGATATCGATCCGAAGGAGAGGCAGGCCTTCAATATCGAGGCGATGGAGTTCTTTCGCGAACATGTGACCGAGCAAATGCAACGCATAGAGGCAGGAGAAGAGCCTGATGGTCCATTGCTCAATGCATTTATCGAAACAGTCGTTGAGGGTGATCGGTTGACCTTTGAGGAGATCGTGCGTTTTTGCATGACGGCGACGGTCGCTGGCGCGGAGACGACCTCATTCTATCTCGGTAACTTGATCGCCGTCTTCGCCGATTTTCCTGATGTCTGGAATGGCTATGTCGAAGACGCCAGCTTGTTTGATGCGATCTTCAAGGAAACATTGCGTTTTCATGGACCGCCGCAACGGCTGTTCCGGGTCGCCACACGCGACATCACAATCGGCTCAGCTGAGATCAAACGCGGCGATTGGGTTGCCTGTTTCTTTGGTGCTGCAAACTATGACCCGCAGGTTTTTGAAGACCCATATGCTTTCAAACTGAACCGTGAAAACGCAGCCCGCCATATGAGTTTTGGCTATGGCATTCATCGGTGTTTGGGAGCGCCGCTCGCCCATCTGGAGGCGGAATCAACGGCGCGAATGCTGCGCGAGCGCTATGCGCGCATCGAACGCGTCGGCGTTGCGGAATGGCAGGGCGTAAGCTTGCTCAACCATGGTCTTGCGCGAAATCCGATCATCTTTCGAGGTCGGGAATAGCAAGTAAATCATTTCCATTTGCAATAATTAGGCGCGTAGAACGCCGAAATAGGGGAGAGTAAAGGATGAATTCGGGAAGGCAGATACGCCGGCTTTTGCTGGCCGCAACGGTTTTATCGACGGCAGCGATGCCATCGGCAGGTTGGGCTCAGGGTGCGGTGCAGGGCGCGAATGCGGGTCGGGCCATGGCGAATGCGCCGATCATCGTGACCGCTAGCAGGCGCGAAGAATCGCTCCAGGATGCCCCGATGGCCGTGACGGCCTATTCTGCGGATGACCTAGGGTCCCGCAACATCACTACGATCGAACAGATCGGTGCGATTTCGCCGGGTGTGCAGATATCGACATATCAGGGCGATACATCGATCTTTATCCGCGGGATTGGAACGCCATCGATCATTGCGGGTACGGACAGTTCGACTGCCACATATGTCGACGGCGTCTATATCAGCCGCCCGGCAGCCATTGGGCCGCTCTTCTTCGATATCGAACGCATCGAGGTTCTCAGAGGGCCGCAAGGCACCCTCTATGGCCGTAACGCGACCGCCGGTGCCGTTAGCATCGTCACCGCGCGTCCGACTGACGAGTTCGAAGGCAATGTTCAACTCACGCTGGGCAATTATGACAGCTATCGCGCGTCCGGCGCCATCAGTGGTCCGATCACTAATGGCTTGCGAGCGCGTGCGGCCTTCCAGTTCGAAGATCGCGACGGGTATACGACGATCACAGGCCCAACGGGCGCAACGGACGATGTGGAAGATCGCAACGATCTTGCCTTTCGATTATCGCTCGAAGCCGATCTCGGTTCAACCGCGACGCTATCTCTGACCGGTGACTATTACCGGGCCGACGATCAGGCCAACGCCTATCATTATGCCAGTGTCGGTTATGCGGACGAAATACCCGGCTGGTATGGAACGCGGGAGGGATCGCAAACGATACCCTATTTCGCGATCAAGAATGCCGGGCGGGTGTCGGGCGTTGCATCCCGCGATCTCTTTGCCGATGTGCCCTACTTCAACGAGATCGAGAATTGGGGGGTCAACGCCACGCTCGACTGGGATATCGGGGACTATAATGTCCGCGTTATCGGTAGCTATCGCGACACCAACCCCGTTTCGCAGAACGAGTTCGACCTTTCCGACAGTTTCAACAATGTTGTCGGGCGCGAGGAAGACCATTGGCAGTGGAGCGGAGAATTCCAGCTCAGTTCGCCGGTGGATCAGCCGTTTTCGTGGATCCTGGGCGGCTATTATTTCGAAGAGAACAATGTCATCAATAATGACATTTTTGGCAATTTCTGGGAGCCAATTCTGATCCAGGGCTTCACGGATTTGCAGGCCGCGGGTGTACTGCCACCATTCCCAGTCGTCTTTCCGTCAACCGACCAGTGCTGCAACCTCCGCCTCAGCGGCGCTCAAGAAACTGAGGCCTGGGCTGTCTATCTTGATACCGAGTGGGAAGTATCCGACCAGTTCACCGTTCGGGTGGGCGGCCGCTATAGCGAGGAGACACGGGACGGTCGCCAGAATTTCGATCTGATAATGCTGCCGGATATACGGATCGCGCCGAACACGATCTTCTTCCCCAATGCGATAACCGAGGATCGCGATCTGGCACAGCCCGATCCGTTTGGTTTCATCGTCGCACCGGTAAACGGGCCGGCAACCTTCAGCGCCTTTACACCGAAATTTGGGATCGACTGGGCACCGAATGATGACATTCTGTTTTACGCAACTGCGCAGCGCGGTTTTAAGAGCGGGGGCTATAACATTGGCAGCAGTCAGCGTGATCCGTTCGAGCCGGAGCGTATCTGGTCCTATGAAATTGGTGCGCGCACCACCCTGTTCGACAATTTCCTGCAGCTCAACACCTCGGCCTTCTGGTATGACTATTCCAACCTTCAGGCGCAGGATAGCGTTGCCAATCAACCGATCATCCGTAACGTCGGCAAGGCACGGGTCCGGGGATTTGAGGTCGAGGCGATGCTCCGGCCGAGCCCGGTTTTCCAGTTCGACGGCGCACTGACTTATGTTGATGCTGAATTTACCGAAGGCCAGTTGACCGAGGGACTTAGGCCTGCACCGCTGACCCAGGCACCGGGCAGCGTTGTCCGCGATCTTGACGGCCTGCGTCTGCCGCGTGCCCCGCGCTGGAAATTCAATATGGCCGGGCAGTTCAATCATCCGCTCGGGCGGCTTGGCGATTTCAATGCGCGGCTTGAATATCATTGGCAGAGCCAGATCTACTTCACCGTGTTCAACATCGATGCCGCGTCGCAAGACAGTTATGGCTTGGTCCGGGCGAGCATCGGCTTCACAAGCGCGGATGAACAGTGGAGCGTCCGCCTGTTCGGCGATAACCTGACCAATGAAACCTATTTTACCAACCAGATCCTGACCGGAACCGTATACGGCGCCGAGTTTGTTGGCCCGCTTGGCGCGCCGCGAACCTATGGGGTCGATTTCCGGTTCAATTTCTGATGGAGGAGACCGGACCATGATTGCGCCAGTCGACGTAACGAAACATGTATTCGAAGCCTTTGGCAACAAAGATGTCGATGCCATTGCCGAATGGCTTCACCCGGACGTGCTGATCGAATTCTACGGGCCCGAGGTCATCCCCTATGCGCGGACGTTTCAGGGCAGGGATGCAGCGCGCGGCTTTTTCGAAACCGTTCTCTCGTCGGTCGACATTCATCAATTCGATCCAGAGGAGTATATCTGCGAAGGCGACAAGGTGGTGGTCACTGGCCATTTGCGATTGACGGCGCGCTCAACGGGCAGGCCCATCGAATCTGATTTCGTTCATGTCATCACGGTCGCCGAAGAAAAATGGCTCTGCTTCCGTGATTTCATGAACACGTTTGAGGCTGCTGCTGCCTTTTCTTGAACGGTGATTATCAAGAAATCGATTTCGCCAAATGTCAGCTAGGATTCGAAAGCGTTCATTGCACGGCACTGTCAGACTAAATGCACCTGATTGACGATTGAGGCGAAGAGGGTAGGGCGGGGCGATGTCCAGCCCTCGACAACCAGCCAGCCCGTTTCGCTATTTCAACTCATCTCCTGAGGTCATTCGCC